>Ga0272446_1001217_pt1 | contig 38132 bp, 31 predicted proteins | sample YNPCB0061_FD_194587 | JGI IMG/M metagenome (GOLD analysis project Ga0272446, IMG submission 194587) | Hot spring microbial mat communities from Yellowstone National Park, WY, United States - YNP-CB-006-1 | ecosystem: Environmental > Aquatic > Thermal springs > Hot (42-90C) > Sediment | place...
GAGACGCGCGCCGACTATGTCGGGCGTTTCGGCTCGGCCCTGCTCGACCGGATCGTCGCGGCCGGCGCCTCGGCCTGACGCGCGGCGCCATGCGCATCGTCGACCTGACGATGCCGATCGCCAGCCATTTCCGCTGGCGCACGGCGCTCTCGGTGACCGGCGACATCGGGGCGGGAGACCAGTTCCGCATCTCCCGCCTCGACGCCGCCTGCCACGGCTTCTCGCACGTGGATGCGCAGGCACACATCCTCGCCGACGCGCCGACCATCGAGGCGACGCCGCTCGAGACCGTGGTCGGCCCCGCCCGCGTGCTCGACCTGCGCGACGTCAGGCCCGAGGAGGAGATAGGGCCGGAGCGCCTCGCTGCAGCCGACCCGGGCGGAGCGCCGGGCGAGATCCTCCTGCTCTCCACCGGATGGGACCGCCGGGAGGACTGGACCACGCCGGCGTTCTGGAAGCGTGCGCCCTGGCTGAACCGCGGCGCGGCCGAGTGGCTCGGCACGCAGAAGCCGACCGCCGTCGCCTTCGATTTCCCGCAGGACTACCCGATCCGTCTCCTGCTCGATGGGGTGACCGTTCCGTTCAGCGAGCACGTGACGCACGACACGCTGCTGCGCGGCGGCGTCACGCTGATCGAGTATCTCGTCAACACCACAGCGCTCTCGGAGCGGCGCGTGCTGTTCTCGGCAGCGCCGCTGAAGGTCCCGGGCGCAGACGGGGCGCCGGCGCGGGTCTACGCGATCGAAGGCCTCGATCTGCCGGGCGCCGCGGGGCCGTGATCGCGGGGCTCGCCGCCCGTGCGCTCGCGGTGGCGGAATGGCTGCTCGCGCTCGCGCTTGCTGCCATGCTCGCCATGGTGTTCGGCAACGTGGTGCTGCGCTACGGGTTCAACTCCGGCATCACCGTCTCGGAGGAGGTCTCCCGCATCCTCTTCGTGTGGGTGACGTTCCTCGGCGCGGTGGCGGTGATGCAGCGGCGCGGCCATCTCGGCTTCGACCTCGTGGTGCGTGCGCTGCCGCCGCGCGGCCGCCAGGCCTGCCGCATCGTCTCGGGCGTGCTCATGCTCGTCTGCTGCCTCGTGTTCCTGCACGGGGCATGGACGCAGACGGCGATGAACCTGGCCAATGCCGCGCCCGTCTCCGGGCTGCCGCTCGGGCTCGCCTACGCCGCCGCCGTGGTCGGGGCGGCCGGCCTCGCGTTGATGGTCGCGGCCGACCTGCTCGGCGCGCTTGCCGGCCGCGAACCGCCGCCGCCGCACCACGAGGCGGAGCCGGGCGCGTGACGCTGCTGCTGTTCGCCGGGTCCCTGCTCGGCGCGATGGCGCTCGGCATGCCGATCGCGTTCGCGCTGCTCGTCTCCTCGCTCTCGATGATGCTGTCCGCGGGCGGGATCGATCCGCAGACGGTCGCGCTGCAGATGATCAACGCGGCCGACAGCTTCGCGCTGCTCGCCATCCCGTTCTTCCTGCTGGCGGGAGAGGCGATGAGCGCGGGCGGGCTCTCGCGCCGGCTCGTCGGCTTCGCGCTCGCGCTCGTCGGCCACCGCCGCGGCGGCCTCGGCCATGTCGCGATCGTCGCTGCCGTGCTGCTCTCGAGCCTCTCCGGCTCCGCGGTGGCCGACACCGCAGCGCTCGCAGGCGTGCTGATGCCGATGATGCGGCGGGCGGGCTACGACGCCGGCCGGGCGGCCGGGCTGATGGCGGCGGGCGGCATCATCGGGCCGATCATCCCGCCCTCGATCGGCTTCATCGTGTTCGGCGTCGCCGGCAACGTCTCGATCACCTCGCTCTTCCTCGCCGGCGTTGCGCCGGGGCTGATGATGGCGGTGGCGCTCGCGCTCACCTGGTCGGTCGTGGCGCGGCGGGAGACGGTCGAGACGCTGCCGCGCGCGAGCTGGTCGGAGGCGGCCACCGCGCTGAAGGACGGGCTGCTCGCGCTGGGCCTGCCGGTGATCATCTTGCTCGGCCTCAAGTTCGGCGTCTTCACGCCCACCGAGGCGGGCGTGGTCGCGGCCGTCTATGCGCTCCTCGTCGGCATCGTGTTCTACCGCGAGCTCGCCATCACCGCGGTGCCGCGCGTGCTCCTCTCGGCCGTGCGCACCACCGCCTCGGTGATGCTGCTCGTCTGCGCGGCGTCGGTGTCGGCCTACCTGCTCGCGATCGCCGACATCCCGGCGGAGGTGCGCGGCCTGCTCGAGCCCTTCGCGGGCAACCGCACCGCGCTGGTCGCGGCGATGATGGCGATCGTGCTGGTCGCCGGCACGGCGCTCGACTTCATCCCGACCATCCTGATCCTCACGCCCGTGCTGATGCCGATCGTGCGCAGCGCTGGCATCGATCCGGTCTATTTCGGCGTGCTGTTCGTGATGAACAACGCGATCGGTCTGATCACGCCCCCGGTGGGAACGGTTCTGAACGTCGCCTCAGCCGTCGGCCGCGTGCCGCTCGGCCGCGTCACCGTCGCGGTGGTGCCGTTCCTGCTGTCGCAGGTCGCGGTGCTGGTCGCGCTCGTTCTGGTGCCCGAGCTCGTCACCGTCCCGCTGCGCTGGCTGCGCTGAAGCGCCGCAGGGCGGCCGCGAGCAGCGTCACGCACATGGCCGGTCGCAGCCGGGTGCGATCCGCCCTACAGGCTCTCGCGCACGCGCTCGAGCGCGGCGTCGAGATGCCGGCCGATCACGGCTGCCGCGGCCTCCCCGTCGCGTCGCGCGAAGGCGGCCGCCATCTGCTCGTGCTCGGCCACCGCCGCCGCCCACTTCTCAGGGCCCTCGTGGCCGATGAAGCGCACCCGCCGCATGCGCGACTGGAGCTGGGCGTGCAGCTGCGCGAGCACCGCGTTGCCCGAGAGCCGGGCGATCGCGGAGTGGATCTCCTGGTTCAGCTTGAAGTAGGCGAGCCGGTCCCGCTCGGCGTAGCGCTCCATCATCGCCGCATGCAGCGCCGCGAGCTCGTCAAGCGCCGCCTGCGGCGCGTGGGCGCAGATCTCGCGTGCGCCGAGCTGCTCGAGCGCCTTCAGCACCGAGAGGCTGTCGGCGAGGTCCTTGAGCGTCACCGTGCGCACGACGGCTCCGCGGGCCGGAACGATCTCGACGAGCCCTTCCGAGGCGAGCGTCTTGATCGCCTCGCGCAGCGGCGTGCGGGAGACGCCGAGGGCCTGGCCGAGCGCCACCTCGTTGATGCGCTGCCCCGGCGCCAGGCGGCCCTCGATGATCATGTCGCGGACGCGGGAGGCGACCTCGTCATGCAGGGTGCGCCGCGCGATCGGGGCGACGGTGGGGGGGAGATCTGCGGTGGTGTCCATCATCCCGCGACCTTTGTAGCAGAGGGGTGACGACTCGTCGCAAGACCATTCTGTATGCAGTCCACAGCATGTTGCACGCCACCGCGTCCCATGCTAGCGATCGCCAAACGCCGAGGACGCACGCCATGCCAGCCGCCAGCCAGAAGCCGACCATCGCCTTCGCCATGGGCGACGCCTCCGGCATCGGCGCCGAGCTGATGGCGCGCGTGCTGAACGACCCCGAGATCGCGGAGGCTGCCCGCCTCGTGGTGATCGGCGACCGCCGCGTCCTTCGTCGCGGCGAGGAGGTGACGGGCGAGGCCGTCGCCCTGCCCGTCGTCGCCCCCGATGCGCCGCTTCCCCCCGGCTCGGTCTTCGTCGATCTCGGCCATCTCGACCCGGCGGACGCGCCGCTGGGCACCGTGAACCTCGCAAGCGGCCGGTTCGCGCTCGAGAATTTCCGCGCCGCGCTGCTGCTCGCCGCCGCCGCCGCCGCGGACGCGGTCGCCTTCACCCCCTTCAACAAGGCCGCGATGCGGCTCGCCCACCCGCCCTACGAGGACGAGATCGGCTTCACCGCCGAGGTGCTGGGGTTCGCGGGCGTCGCGAAGGAGTTCAACATCCTCGAGGGGCTCTGGAACGCGCGCGTCACCTCGCACGTTCCGCTGCGCGCGGTGGCCGACCTCATCACGCCGGCCGCGATCGTCGAGAACCTGAGGCTGACCGATGCCGCGCTGCGCGCCGCCGGCCTCGCGCGCCCGCGCATCGCGGTGGCCGGCCTCAACCCGCATGCTGGGGACGGCGGCAATTTCGGCCGCGAGGAGATCGAGGTGATCGCTCCCGCGGTCGAGACGGGCAAGGCCGCAGGCATCGCGTGCGACGGGCCCTTCCCGGCCGACACGGTGTTCGTCCGCGCCCGCCGCGGCGATTTCGATGCCGTTCTGACCATGTATCACGACCAGGGCCAGATCGCGATGAAGCTGATCGGCTTCGACCGGGGCGTGACGCTGCTCGGCGGCTTCCCCTTTCCGATCACGACGCCAGCGCACGGCACAGCGCACGACATCGCCGGCACCGGCCGCGCCGGCACCGGCGCCACGAAGGCCGCGCTGCTGCTCGCCGCGCGGATGGGGGCGGCGGAGCCGCGGACGCGCGCCGGCGCGCCCGTGACCGTCGCCGCGGCGCGCGCCGTTCGCGCCGCCGCCGAATGATGCCAGCATCGGCATGACCGGCCGGGCGCGGAGACGCCCCCGGGAGAAGGAGGACCGACCATGATCACACGCCGCGCAACCCTTGCCGCCGGGCTCGCGCTCCCCGCCATCGCGCACGCGGAGCCGGCCCGGGCGCAGGCCTGGCCGAACCGGCCGCTGACCGTGATCGTCCCCTGGGCGGCGGGCGGCGGCGCCGACACGGTGACGCGCATCATCACCGCCGGCCTCGAGAAGGAGATCGGCCAGCCGGTGAACGTCGTCAACCGCACGGGGGGGAACGGCGTGGTCGGTCATTCCGCCATCGCGACAGCGCCGGCTGACGGCTACACGATCGGCACGGGAACCTCCGAGTTCGTGAACTTCCGGCTGCTCGGCCAGGCCGATCTCGGCCCCGGAAACTTCGACCTGATCTCGCGCATCTCGCTCATCCCCGCCGGCGTGACGGTCAAGACCGACGGACCCTGGCGCGACTTCGCCGCCTTCGCCCAGGCGCTGCGCGCCGCGCCGAAGGGGCAGATGACGGGCTCGGGCGTCGGCATGGGCGGGGCCTGGCACCTGGCCGCGGCGGGGATGACGCGGACGATGGGCCTTCCCGTCGACCAGATCCGCTGGATCCCGTCGCAGGGCGGCGCGCCGGCGCTGCAGGACCTGGCCACGCAACCGCTTGATTTCTGGCAGAAGCGGATGCTCCGCGCGGGCGGACATGCGCGCCCCCGCACCGCCGCCGCGAGCGCGTCGACGGAGGCGCGCAGCTCGTCGAGCATCGTCTGCGCCTCCGCCCGCTCGCGCGCGTCGAGCCGCCCGTCCGCCGTTGCGGTGGCGATCGTCTGCATCACCGCTCCCACATCGGCCGCCACCGCGCCGAGGCGCTGCGGGATCAGCGCCTCCGGCTCGCCCCGCCCGCCGTCGCGCACGAGGCGGAAGCCGGCGGCGCGCGCCATCGCCGCCGTGACCATCGGCTCGCCCGCGACGCGCTCGAGCGCGACCACCTGGTCGGCCGGCAGCATCGCGTCGCCCGCGCGCGACACCGCGTCGGAGATGCGGCCCGGGTTGCGGCCGATCACCGAGGCGGCGGCCGCCACCCCGCCCAGCTTCTCCACCAGCAGGTGCAGCGCAGTCTTGAGCGCGAGCGCGTCAGGCGTCATGCGTCCGTCCCTCCTGCAGGCATCCGCCGAAACCATTTCGCTTGCGATGCGCCAGCGGCGGCGCGACCATCCGCGCCAAGACGCCATCGCTTCCGAAGGAGCCCGCGCGATGATCCTGCCCGCCGCCCTCGCCGCCGCACTCGCCACCACTCTCGGCCTCGCCATGGCCGCGCCGGCACAGACCAACGCCGACCGCGAGGCGTGGCGCCTCGATGTCGCGACCGCGCATGTGGCGCTGGTCGAGGCGCGCGCCTGCGGCCTCGCGGCCGAGACGGTCGGCCGCGCCATGGCCTACATCAACGGCCGGCTGGTCACCCTCGCTGCCTCGCGCGGCATCCGCCCGCGCGAGGCCGAGCCCGTGGTGCTCGAGAGCGCCGTCGCCGCCGGCGCGCTGCCGACGCCGCGTCCCGGCAAGGCGCGGTGCGCCGAGGTGGTGCCGATCGTGCAGGCCTGGGCTGCAGGCCGCGATGGCGGATGAGCGCGTCATGCCGTCTCCCGCGCCTCCGCCGCTTCCGGATCGAAGGGGAGGCCGCGCTCGGCCGCCAGCCGCGCGGCACGGAATGCTTCGACCGCGACGTGATCCGCCCCTACGCGGACCCGTTCAAGGCGGAAGCCGGCATCGCCATCCTGCGCGGCAACCTCTGCCCCGGCGGCGCCGTCATCAAGCCGTCTGCCGCCTCGCCGCAGCTGATGCGGCACACCGGCCGGGCGGTGGTGTTCTCCTCGATCGAGGACCTGCACGCGCGCATCAACGACGAGGCGCTCGAGATCGACGAGACCTCCATCATGGTGCTGCAGAACTGCGGCCCGAGGGGCTACCCGGGCATGGCAGAGGTCGGCAACATGCCGCTGCCGCCGAAGCTCCTGCGTGCCGGGGTGAAGGACATGATCCGCATCTCCGATGCGCGCATGTCCGGCACCGCCTACGGCACGGTGGTGCTGCACGTGGTGCCGGCGGCGGCGGCGGGCGGCCCGCTCGCGCTCGTGCGCACCGGCGACCGCATCTCGCTCGACGTGCCCGCCCGCTCGCTCACCCTGCATGTGGGGGAGGCCGAGCTCGCCGCCCGCCGCGCCGCCTGGGCGCCGCCGCCGCCGGCGGCGAGCCGCGGGTACACGAAGCTCTACATCGACCACGTGCCGCAGGCCGACCGGGGCGCCGACTTCGACTTCCTCCAAGGCTCCTCCGGCGCGCCGGTCGCGCGCGACAACCACTGACGGCTCCGGCGGCGGACGCGCCAGGAGGCGACGGCTTGCGCCCGGGGGCCACGGCGCCGTAACGTCATCGGCCCCGGGTGCGTGCGGGGGGAGTCGGGAGGGTCCCTGGGTCGCGCGCGAGGCGCCCGTCACCAGGCCGGCGGACACGGGATCAGCCGGAGCATCGCAGGACCGAGTGTGCGCACTCCCGACAGGGCGACGCTGACTGCCGGATCGCTGCGGACCCTGGGCGCGGGCTCGGTCGCGGCGCTGTGGTCGGTCACCAACGCGATCGCCTTCGCGAGCCTGGTCTTCTCGGTGGGCGACGGCGCCGCACTGGCCGCGGGCATCGCGGCGACGCTGCTCGGCTACGCGGTGACGAGCATCGCCGTCGCGGCCGGGTCCGGAACACCGGGCATCGGCTCCGCGATGATCGGGGCCTCGGTGGTGGTTCAGGCGGCGGCGCTCGGCGCGATCGACGGGCTCCTCGAGGAGCGCGGCGTGCCCGCAGGGCCGGAGCGGATCGGCGCGATCCTCGTCGCCTCCGCTGCTCTGACTGCGATGGTCGGCGCCCTGCTCGTGGCGCTGGGGCTGCTGAGGGCGGGAGCGCTCGTGCGGCTCTTGCCCTCGCCGGTGGTGGCGGGGTTCTTCTGCGGCCTCGGCATGTCCCTCGTCAGCGGCGCGATCGGGTTCGCCGCGGGGGGGAAGCTGTCGGTCGAGGCGCTGCCGGCGCTGCTCGGCCCCGCGCCGGCCGGGAGGATCTCGATGACCGCCGGGGTCGGCGGCCTGCTCGTGCTGCTGCCGCGTCGGATCGGCCTCAGGCGCACGATGATCGGCGTGCTCGGCGGCGCGGCCGCCGCGTTCCATCTCGCGCGCGCGGGCCTCGGCATCGACATCGCAGCGGCGCAGGCGGGCGGCTGGCTGTTCGGCCCGCTGCCCGGCGGCACGATGCTGGCGGTGCCGGCCCGCGCCGCCTTCGCCTAGGTCGACGCGGAGGCGATCGCCGTGCTGCTTCCCTTCGCGGCGAGCAGCGCGGTGCTCGCCGCCATCTCGCTCGCCCTCATGGTGAGCGGGATCGAGGACGCGCGCGACACGCGGATGAGGATCGACCGCGAGATCGCGCTCGCCGGCGCCGGCACTCTCGCGGGCGGCCTCGTCGGCGCGGTGCCGGCGGGGCACGGGCTCGTCACCACGACCCTGCTCGCGCGGCTCGGCGCGCCGACCCGCGCGGCGGCCGCCGTGCCGGGGCTGATCGCAGCCGGGCTGGCGGTGCTCGACTCGCATGCGCTCGCCTGGCTGCCGGTGCCGGTGGTCGCCGGCATGCTTCTCGCCTTCGGCATCGAGTGGATGGTGGTGCGCACCCGCGAGCAGGCGGCCGGCATGCCGTGGCACGACCGGGCGGTGCTGGCGCTCGTCGCCCTCGGCATCGCCTTCCTCGGCATCGTGCCCGGCCTGCTGATCGGGCTCGGCCTGGCGCTGGTGATCTTCCTCTGGGTGTATCGCGGCCTGCCGGTGATCGGCGCGACGCTGACCGGCGAGGACGTCGCGAGCAGCGTCACCCGCTCCGAGGCGGCGCTCGCCCTGCTGCGGCGCGAGCGGCACAGGATCGTGCTGCTCAGGCTCCAGGGCTACCTGTTCTTCCTGAACGCGCGGCGGATGGAGGACGAGGCGGCGGCGCAGATCGAGGTGGGCGCGCGCGTGCTCGTTCTCGACCTCGGCCGCCTCTCCGGCGCCGACAGCTCGGCGGTCGAGAGCTTCCGCCGCATCCGCCGGCGGGCGGCGCGGCAGGGCGTTCGGCTGATCATCGCCTCCGCGCCGCCGGCGCTCGCCGGGGTGATCGCCGGGACGGCCGGCGCCGCGCCGGCGGTCGAGCTCGTGGGCTCGGTCGATGACGGGCTTGCCCGCGGCGAGGAGGTGCTGCTTGCCGCCTCAGGCGGCCCGCCCGCCGACGAGACGGTCTGCTTCGAGGACCATCTCGCCGCGACCGGTGCGACGACGGGGGAGATCGGCCGCCTCGGTGCCGTCGTCGAGCGGTTCGCGGTCGGGCAGGGCGAGGTGCTGATGCGGGAGGGAGAGCCTGCGGCGGACGTGATGTTCATCGAGCGCGGGCGGTTCTCCGTCACGCTCGGCCACGGCACGGCGCGGGCGACCCACCTCCGCATCCTCACGGCAGGCAACTTCGTCGGCGAGGTGGCGATGCTGCGCGGCGGCGTCAGGACCGCGTCGGTGATCGCGGAGGCGCCGGCCCAGGTGGTGCGGCTGACGGGCGGGGCGATCGACCGCCTGTTCCGAGACGACCCGGCGGCGGCGGCGGTCCTGCAGCGGGCGATCGCGCAGCACCTCGCGGAGAAGCTGACGGAGAGCAACCGCGCCGCGCGGCTGGCGCAGGCCTGAGACGGCCGACCAGGACTGGCAACCTGGTAGCGGCGGACGGATTTGAACCGCCGACCAAGGGATTATGATTCCCCTGCTCTACCGCTGAGCTACGCCGCCACCGGCTGGGCGGGATAGACCCGGCGCCGCGAAGGTGTCAATCGGAAGCCCGGCATGGCCGCCACGCGGCACCGCGCCGGGAAGGAGACGAGCATGCACGCGCTCACGCTCGAGGAGGCCAACCGCCTGATCGCCGCGGCGCTGGCCAAGGGCATGGACCTCGGCTGCAAGCCGCTCACGGTCGCGGTGCTCGACGCCGCGGGCGTGCTGCTCGCCTTCCAGCGCCAGGCGCCGTCCGGCCTCGCCCGGCCGGAGGTCGCGATCGGCAAGGCGCGGGCGGCGCTCGCGCTCGGCCTCTCCTCCCGCAGGGTGGGAGAGATGGCGGAGCGCCGGGCCCATTTCGTCCAGGGCGTGATGGCGTCCTACGGCGGGCCGTTCGTGCCGGTGGCCGGCGCGCTGCTCATCATGGAGGCAGGCGAGACCATCGGCGCCGTCGGCATCTCGGGCGACAGTTCCGACAACGACGAGGCCTGCGCCGTCGCAGGCATCGAAGCGATCGGCCGCGTGTCGGTGGTGTAGCTCAGCCCGACTGGGTCTTGAGATAGGCGATCACGTCCTCCACCTGCGCTGGGTTGCGCAGGCCGGGGAAGGCCATGATGCCGCGCGGCACCACCGCCTTCGGGTTGGCGAGATAGGCGCGGAGGTGCTCCTCGTTCCACACCCAGCCCTGCTCGCCGAGCTCCTTCATGTTCGCCGAGTAGCGGAAGCCCTCGATCGCGGCGGCGCGGCGGCCGACCACGCCGTGCAGGTTGGGCCCGACGCCGTTGCGGCCGTTGTTCTCGATCACGTGGCAGGCCCGGCACTGGTTGAACACGCGCTGGCCTGCGGCTGGGTCCCCCTCCGCGTGCAGCGGCGTGGTGGCGGCGAGCACGAGAGTCGCGGCGAGCAGGGAGGCGGGGCGCTTCATCAGGATGTCCTCGCTGTTGATCGGCAACGGCAGCTTGCAGTCGTAATTCTGACCGGAGACAGGCGCAAGGATGAAAACATCGCCATGCTTGTCGCGTCCCCGTGATGACCGTGCCCCGAGAGGCGGGGATGATGAGGCGGGGATGGTCAGGCGGCGCGGACGAGCACCTGGCGCTTGCGGCCGAGGGTGAGCCGGGCCGCGCCGTCCTCGGCGAGCGCGGCGCTGCCGATCATCGCCGCCTCGTCGGTCACCGGCGCGTCGTTCAGCCGCACCCCGCCGCCGCGGATCTGCCGCCGCGCCTCGGCGTTCGAGGCGAGCCCGAAGGCACGCGCGACCAGGGCGAAGGCGGCGATGCCGCTCGCAAGCTCCGGCACCACGATCACGGGCAGGCCCTCCGCCGAGTCGCCGGCGGCCGCCTTGGCGGCGGCCTCGGCCGCGGCGCGCCCGTGCAGGAGCGCCGTCGCCTCGGTCGCGAGCGTCGTCTTGGCGGCGTTGAGCTCCGCGCCCTCGAGCGCCTCGAGCCGGGCGATCTCGTCGATCGGCAGCTCGGTGAAGAGGCGCAGGAACCTGCCCACGTCGGGGTCCTCGGTGTTGCGCCAGAACTGCCAGTAGCCGAAGGGCGCAAGCCGGTCGGCGTTCAGCCACACCGCTCCCTGCGCGGTCTTGCCCATCTTCGCGCCCGAGGCGGTGGTGAGCAGCGGCACCGTCAGCCCGAAGGCCTCTGCCTGATCCATCCGGCGGATCAGGTCCGCCCCCATCACGATGTTCCCCCACTGGTCGGACCCGCCCATCTGCACCGTGACTCCGTGGCGGCGGTGGAGCTCCCGGAAATCGTAGGCCTGCAGGATCATGTAGTTGAACTCGAGGAAGGTGAGCGAGTGCTCGCGGTCGAGCCGCTGCTTGACGCTGTCGAGCGTCAGCATGCGGTTGACCGAGAAGTGCACCCCCACCTCGCGGAGCAGCGGGATGTAGCGCAGCTCGTCGAGCCAGGTGGCGTTGTCCACCTCGATCGCTGCGGCAGGGCCGTCGCCGAAATCGAGGAATTTCTCGAACACGCCGCGGATGCCGCGCTTGTTCGCCTCGATCTGCGCATCCGTCAGAAGCGGGCGGCTCTCGTCGCGGAACGAGGGGTCGCCGATCCGCGTGGTGCCGCCCCCGAGCAGCACGACGGGCCGGTTCCCGGTCCGCTGCCACAGCCTGAGCAGCATGATCGAGATCAGGTGGCCGACATGCAGGCTGTCGGCCGTGCAGTCGTAGCCGACATAGGCCGAGAGCGGGCCGGCGACGAGCCTGGCGTCGAGCGCGGCGAGGTCGGTGCACTGGTGCACGTAGCCGCGCTCCGAGGCGATGCGGAGGAAGTCGGAACGCGGCGCGTCTGTGCTCATGGCCTTGCCGGACTGGTCTTGCGAAGCGGGGCGGTGGCCTAGCACAGTCACGCCCATGACGGCAAAACCCGGGGCGGCGAGACCCGACGGCCTCGGCCTCCATCTCGGCATGATGAGCGGCACCTCCCTCGACGGGGTGGATGCCGCGCTGGTCGAGACGGACGGCGAGCGTCTGGGCGCCTGCGGCCGGGCGCTGACGCTGCCGATGCCGCCTTGGCTGCGCGCCAAGCTGAGGGCGCTGATGCAGAGGGCCCACACGCTCGCGCCTGCCGATCCGGACCTGCTTGCAGCGGAAGCCGCGCTCACGTCGCTGCACGCCGATGCGGTGCATGCCCTGCTCGCGCGCGAGGGCGTGGAGCCGCGGGCCGTGCGTGCGATCGGCTTCCACGGCCAGACGCTGCTGCACCGCCCCGAGGCGCGGCGCACCTGGCAGATCGGCGACGCGCGGGCGCTCGCCGCCGCCACCGGCATCCGGGTGGTGCACGATTTCCGCTCCGCCGATGTCGCGGCCGGCGGCCAGGGCGCGCCGCTCGTGCCGCTGTTCCACGCCGCCCTGGCCGGGGCCGCGGCGCGGCCTGTGGCGGTGCTCAATCTCGGGGGCGTTGCGAATGTCAGCTGGCTCGGCGCCGACGGGGCCATCCTCGCCTTCGATACCGGCCCGGCCAACGCGATGCTCGACGACTGGACGCACCGCCACACCGGCGCGGCCTTCGATGCGGGCGGGCGCCTTGCCGGTTCGGGCCGGGTCGACGAGCCGATGCTCGCGCGGCTGCTCGCGAATCCGTTCTTCGCTGCCCCGCCGCCGAAATCCCTCGACCGGCTCGCTTTCAACCGTGCCGCGGCGGAAGCGGGCCTCGAACGCCTCGCGCCCGCAGACGGCGCGGCGACGCTGGTGGCCTTCACCGCCCGTGCGGTCGCGGCGGCGATGCCGCATCTGCCGGCCGGTCCCCGGCGCTGGATCGTCTGCGGCGGCGGGCGGCACAACCCGGCCATCATGCGCGCGCTCGCCCAGGCCCTCTGCGCGCCGGTCGGCACCGCCGAGGACGAGGGCTGGGACGGCGATGCGATCGAGGCGCAGGCCTTCGGCTTCCTCGCCGCGCGATCCTTGCGCGGCCTGCCGCTCAGCCTCCCCGGCACGACGGGCGTGCCCGCCCCGATGCCGGGCGGGCGTGTCACCCTGCCCGACGCGGCGTGAGGACGCTCAGCGTGCCGGCTCGACCCGGATCGCGACGACGTCGAGGAAGGTGACGTCGACCTCGTCACCGGGGCGGAGGGAGCGGACGAAGGCCTGCATCCCGGGGTTGCGCACGGGGATGGTGCGCCTGGCGCCGGTCAGCCCGGTGAAGCTCACCTGGTCGCCGTTGCCGAACACCTGGTCGATCTTGACGCGCGCGCGCACGACGTCGGCCTTGGCCGCGCCAGGCCGGGCGCCCTGTGGCTGGCGGGTGAACGCCTCCGCCGCCTCGACCGGCGGCTGGCCGGGCCTGGCCATGCGGGCGGCAACCGCCTCGGTGTGCTCGACGATCACGCGGTCGCCCGGCTTCACCTGGGCGAGGTTCCGCACCTCTGGGCCGAGCTTCATGGTGACGAGGCTGCCGTCCTCGCGGCGAAGCACGATCATGCGCGCGCGCTGATCGACCGATTCGACGACCGCGGTCGCCTGCACGGTGCTGGAGACGACCGGCTCGGCGCTCCGCTGCGCCGTCGCCGGCAGGGGTGCGAGGGCGAGCACGGCGAGCGGGGCGAGCATCAGGCAGCGTCGGATGGACACGGCGTTTCCTTTCGTTGGCCCGGGGCTTGTTGGCCCAAAGCTCGTTGACCCGGGGCGGCATGCCTTGGCATGCCGGCTTCGGTTCCCGTGATGGCGGATCGCTGTCCGTTCCGGGCGACGGACATCCCGCCGCGCGACGCCCGGCCACGCGCCGGGCGTCGCGCAAGCGTCGCGCAAGTCTGGCTGTCGCCCGCGCGTCAGTCGGCGGCGAGCTTGAGCCTCTCGTCGCGGCCGAGCGCCAGCGTCAGGTGCTCCTCGGCCGCCTCGTCAAGCCGGTCGCAGTGCTCGGCGAAGAAGTGGTCGCAGTCCTCGAACACCCGGTAGTCGATGCGGATGCCCTTCTGCGTGTTGAGCTTCGCCACGAGCTTGGCCACCGCCGGCTCGGGCACGATCTCGTCCTTCCCGCCCTGGACGATCAGGCCCGACTGCGGGCAGGGGGCGAGAAAGCCGAAATCGAAGTGGTTCGCAGGCGGGGCGACCGAGATGAAGCCCCCCACCTCGGGCCGGCGCATCAGGAGCTGCATGCCGATCCAGGCGCCCCACTGGTAGCCGGCGACCCAGACCGGGCCGGAGTTCGGGTTCACCGCCTGCATCCAGTCGAGCGCGCCGGCGGCATCGGCGAGCTCGCCCACGCCGCCGTCATAGCGGCCCTGGCTCTTGCCGACACCGCGCAGGTTCACGCGCATCACGGAGAACCCGAGGCGCTGGAACACGCCATACAGAGTATAGACGACACGATTATTCATCGTGCCGCCATGCAGCGGATGCGGATGCAGCACGAGCGCGATCGGCGCCCCCGGCTGCTTGGCATGATGGTAGCGCGCCTCCAGCCGGCCATCCGGCCCCTGGAACATCACCTCAGGCATGCTTCTCTCCGGCCCCCTTGCAGTGTGGCGCCCAGGTGGGCGCCATTTGCGGCCTGGCACGCTCCGCTCGCCGGGGGAGGGGTGGGAACCGGCAGCCATGGTTGACTGCCCCAGTCGGACTCCCTAGCCTCGACCCAGCGCTTTGGTGCGCGCACATCCGCAATATCCTGACCCCCCTCGCGAGTACTCCTGTCCGCGAGGAAGGCGGGACTATAGTGACCGGCGCGCGCGAATGACACAGAAAACGTGACCACAATGTTGCGGACCTGGGTTGAGGGAATCGACGCGATCATGGCCCGCGATCCCGCGGCCAGGTCCCGTCTCGAAGTGCTGCTCTGCTACCCCGGGCTGCACGCGGTCGCGGTGCATCGTCTCGCCCACCGGTTGTGGACCTGGCATCTGCGCCTGCCCGCGCGGCTGCTCTCCCACATCGCCCGGATGCTGACCGGCATCGAGATCCATCCCGGCGCGCGGATCGGCCGGCGGCTCGTCATCGACCATGGCGACGGGGTGGTGATCGGCGAGACGGCGGAACTCGGCGACGACATCCTCATCTACCACCAGGTCACCCTCGGCGGCACCTCGCTGGTGGCCGGAAAGCGCCATCCCACCGTCGGCAACGGCGTGATCCTCGGCGCCGGCGCCAAGGTGCTCGGGCCCATCCTCGTCGGGGCCGGGGCGCGCGTCGGCGCCAATGCCGTGGTGGTCTCCGACGTCCCGGCCGGAGCCACCGTGGTCGGCATCCCCGCCCGCCCGGTCGATCGCCGGCCGGCCGGCGCCGACCTCCTTCCCTACGGAACCCCCTGCGACGAGACGCTCGACCCCGGGTTGCGGAGCGTCGAGCAGCTCAGGGCCGAGATCGCCTCCCTCTCCGCCCGGCTTGCCGCCCTCGAGGCGGAGGCGCGCAGCCCCAGCGCGCCGGCGCCCTCCGGCAACGGCGGCTAGCGGGCGAGGCCGGCATGCGCCTCTCCACACGCGGACGTTACGCCGTCATGGCGATGACGGACCTCGCGGCGCAGACGGCCGCCAACGGCATCGGCAGGCCGGTCGCGCTCTCCGAGATCGCCGAGCGGCAGGGCATCTCGCTCTCCTATCTCGAGCAGCTGTTCGGCCGGCTGCGCCGTGCCGGGCTGGTGCTCTCCGCCCGCGGCCCCGGCGGCGGCTACCGCCTCGCCTTTCCCGCCGCCGAGACGCGCATCGCCGACGTCATCCTGGCCGTGGACGAGCCCATCAAGGCGACGCGCTGCGAGGCCGGCAGCCCCAAGGGATGCCCGGGGACCGCTCCCGCTGCCTCACCCACGACCTGTGGGAGGAGCTCGGCAACCAGATCCACATGTTCCTCGCCTCCGTGACGCTCGACGACGTGGTGCGCCGCCGCGTGCTCGGCCGCGCCGGGGCGCTGCATGCGCGCGGCCATGCCGTCATCGACGCGGTCATCGACACCCTGCCGGCCGCGCCGGATCCGCCCCGCCCGGCGGGCTGAGGCGCGCGATGCGCCGCACCTATCTCGACGCCAATGCCAGCGAGCCGCTCCGCCCCGAGGCGCGGGCGGCTCTGACGGCGGCACTCGGCCTGCTCGGCAACCCCTCCTCCGTGCATCGAGAGGGGCGCGCGGCGCGGCGCTGCCTCGAGGACGCCCGCGAGCGTCTGGCCGGCACGCTCGGCGTGCGGCCGGAGGCGGTCGTGCTCACCGCGGGCGGCACGGAGGCGAACGCTCTCGCGGTGGCCGGCCTGGCCGCCGGGGGGCGGCGCGTGCTGGTCTCGGCGACGGAGCATGACTGCGTCCGCCGGGCCGTCGCGGGAGCGGTGACGGTGCCGGTGGACGGGAACGGGGTGGTCAGCCTCGCGGCGCTCGGCGAGGCTCTCGCCGACGATCCGGGCCCCGCCCTCGTCTGCCTGATGCTCGCCAACAACGAGACCGGAACCGTGCAGCCGGTGACGGAGGCGGCGGTGCTCTGCCGCCGCTTCGGCGCGCTGCTCCATGTCGATGCGGTGCAGGGGCCGGGGCGGCTGCCGCTCGACGAGGCGGTCGCGGCTGCTGACACGCTCGCCCTCTCCGGCCACAAGGCGGGCGGGCCGAAGGGGGCCGGCGCGCTGGTGGTGCAGGGCGACGTGCACCCTCTGGCCCTGATCCGCGGGGGCGGGCAGGAGCGGGGCCTCCGCGCCGGCACCGAGCCGCTGCCCGCGATCGCCGGCCTTGCCGCCGCGGTCGAGGCAGCGGAGGCCTGGCGGCGGGACGGCGGGGCGGAGCGTCTTGGCGCGCTGAAGGCGCGCATCGTCGCCGGCCTCGGCGCCGCGGTGCCCGCCGCGCGCGTTCTCTCCGCGGCGGCGGAGACGCTGCCCAACACGCTCTGCCTCGCCCTGCCCGGCGCGGCCGCCGCCACCCAGGTGATGGCGCTCGACCTCGCGGGCGTCGCGGTCTCGGCGGGCGCTGCCTGCTCGTCCGGCAAGGTCGGGCGAAGCCACGTGCTCGAGGCGATGGGCCTCGGAGCGGTGGCGGGGGAGGCGATCCGCGTCTCCCTGCCCTGGACCGCGACGGAGGCCGACGCGGACGCATTCCTCGCCGCCTATGCCGCGATGGCCGCGCGGCTTGCGCGGCACGCCGCCTGACCCGATCTCACGGCCATGAACGCGATGCCGCCGCGCAACCGGCCCGTCTATCTCGACAACCAGGCGACCACGCCGTGCGACCCGCGCGTCCTCGAGGCGATGCTGCCGTGGTTCACCGAGAGGTTCGGCAACCCCCACAGCGCCGAGCATCGCATGGGCCAGGAGGCGGAGGCGGCGGTCGAGGCAGCGCGCGCCGCTGTCGCTTCGCTGATCGGCGCCGAGGCGCGCGAGATCGTGCTGACCTCGGGCGCGACCGAGAGCAACAACCTCGCCATCAAGGGCGCCGCGCGTTTCGCGGCGGCGCATGCAAGCCCGCGCCGGCGGATCGTCACGGTCGCGACCGAGCACAAATGCGTGCTCGAGAGCGTGGCCGACCTCGCCGCCGAGGGCTTCGAGCCGGTGGTGCTGCCCGTCCGCCCCGACGGCCTGCTCGACCCCGACGTTCTCGCCGCCGCGGTGGACGAGCGGACGCTGCTCGTCTCGGTGATGGCGGTGAACAACGAGATCGGCGTGGTGCAGGACCTCGCCGCCATCGGCGCCGTCGCGAAGGCGGCCGGCGCGCTGTTCCACACCGATGCCGCCCAGGCCGCGGGCAAGATCCCGCTCGATGTGGCCGCCCTCGGCGTCGACCTTCTCTCGATCAGCGGCCACAAGCTCTACGGGCCGAAGGGCGTGGGCGCTCTCTATGTCCGCCGCCGGCCGCGCGCGCGGCTCGTGCCGCTGTTCTCGGGCGGCGGGCAGGAGCGGGGAATGCGGTCGGGCACGCTGCCGGCGCCGCTGGTCGTCGGCCTCGGCGAGGCCTGCCGGATCGCGGCGGCCGAGATGGAGGGGGAGGGGCTGCGCCTCGCCCGGCTGCGTGACCGGCTGCATGAGGGGCTCGCGCGCGCGATCCCGGGCATCGTGCTGAACGGCAGCGCGGTGGCGCGAATCCCGGGCAACCTCAACCTGACCTTCCCCGCCGCCACGGCCGAGGCGCTGATGCGCGCCTGCCCCGACCTCTGCGTCTCCACGGGCTCCGCCTGCTCTTCCGCGGCGGTGGAGCCCTCCTACGTCCTGACCGCGCTTGGTCTCCCGGCCGAGGCAGCCTCGCGCACGCTCCGCCTGGGCCTCGGCCGCTTTACGTCGGAGGCGGATGTGGACTATGCGGTGGCCGCGCTCGCGGCCGCGCACGAGGCCACCGCCGCCCGGGCCTGAACACGAGGGTTCTCCACACATGCCGAAGATGACGTTCATCGAGCGCGACGGGACGCGCCGCGAGGTCGATGCCCCGCTCGGGCTCTCCGTGCTCGAGATCGCCCACCGCCACGGCATCGACATCGAGGGCGCCTGCGAGGGCTCTCTCGCCTGCTCGACCTGCCATGTGATCGTCGACCAGAAGTGGTTCGACCTGCTCCAGGCGCCGACGGAGGACGAGGAGGACATGCTCGACCTCGCCTTCGGCCTCGAGGAGACCTCCCGCCTCGGTTGCCAGATCGTCATGACCGAGGAGCTCGACGGGCTGACGGTGAAGCTCCCGAAGGCGACCCGCAACGCCCAGAAGGCCTGAGCGGGCGATGGCGGGGGACGCGATCGCCGCTCCGGGCACGCTGTTCGCGCGGCTGCGCGACGCCACGCGGCCGTCCTGGGAAGCCTATGTCGCCCACCCCTTCGTGCGCGGGCTGACCGATGGTTCGCTGCCAGAGGCGGCGTTCCGCCGCTACCTGACGCAGGACTACCTGTTCCTCATCCATTTCGCTCGCGCCTTCGCTCTCGCCGTGGTCAAGCACACGACGCTCGAGGACATGCGCAGTGCTGCGGCCACGCTCGATGCGCTGATCAACCACGAGATGCGGCTGCATGTTGAGTTCTGCGCCGGCTGGGGCATCGCCGAGGCCGAGATGGAGCGCGAGGCCGAGGCCGAGGAGACGATGGCCTACACCCGCTACGTGCTCGAGCGCGGGCTTGCCGGCGACGTGCTCGACCTCGAGGTGGCGCTCGCGCCCTGCGTGATCGGCTATGCCGAGATCGGCGCGCGCATGACGGCCGACCCCGCGCTCGTGCGCGAGGGCAACCGCTATGATGCCTGGCGGGCGATGTATGCGGGCGCGGAGTTCCAGGCGGTGGCGGCCGACGCGATCGCGCGGCTCGACCGGCTCGGCGCGGCACGCGGGGCCGAGGCGCGGTTCGGCGGCCTCGCGCGCACGTTCGAGGAGGCCTGCCGCCTCGAGGCGCGCTTCTGGCAGATGGGGCTGGACGCGGCGCGATGAAGATCGTCGTCGCCATGTCGGGCGGGGTCGACTCCTCGGTGGTCGCGGCGCTGATGGCAGAGGCAGGCCACGAGGTCGTCGGCATCACGCTGCAGCTCTACGACCACGGCGCCGCCGTCGGCCGGAAGGGCGCCTGCTGCGCGGGGCAGGACATCCACGACGCCCGCCGCGTGGCCGATCAGCTCGGCATCGCCCATTACGTGCTCGACATGGAGGCCCGCTTCCGGGCGGCGGTGATCGAGGACTTCGCCGACGCCTACGCCCGAGGCGAGACGCCGATCCCCTGCGTGCGCTGCAACCAGCGCCTCAAGTTCGACGACCTGCTCGGGGTGGCGCGCGACCTCGGCGCCGGGGCGCTGGCCACCGGCCACTACGCCCGCATCGTCGCCGCCGGGGACGGGCCTGCGCTCGCGGTCGCGGCGGATGCCGCGCGCGACCAGTCCTACTTCCTGTTCGCCACGCGGCGCGACGATCTCGGCTTCCTCCGCTTCCCGCTCGGCGGGATGACAAAGGCGGAGGTGCGCGGACACGCCGCGCGGCTCGGCCTGAAGGTGGCTGAGAAGCCCGACAGCCAGGACATCTGCTTCGTGCCCTCCGGCTCCTACGCCGACCTCGTGGCACGCCTCCGCCCCGAGGCGGCCGTGCCCGGCGAGGTGGTGACGGAGGACGGCCGGGTGCTCGGCTCGCATCGCGGCATCGCGCGCTACACCGTCGGCCAGGCGAAGGGGCTCGGCGCGGCGAGCCGTGACGGCGGCGAAAGGATGCATGTGCTGCGCGTCGAGGCCGGCACGCGGCGCGTCGTCGTCGGCCCACGCGCAGCGCTCGGGCGAAGGAGCCTCGAGGCGGCGGAGGTCAACTGGCTGATCGCGCCGCCCGATCGCCCGCTCCGCTGCGCCGCCAAGCTGCGCGGGCGCGAGGCGCCGGCGCCCGCCTCCGTCGCCTGGGACGGCACGCTCGCGCGCGTGACGATGGACGCGCCGGCGACGGTCGCTCCAGGCCAGGCGGCGGTGTTCTACGACGGCGCGCGCGTGCTCGGCGGCGGCTTCATCCGCGCCGCCTGAACCGGGCGCCGGGGCCGCCTCACGCCGCGCGGAGCTCCCCGAGGAAGCCCTCGACGGCGCCCCCGAGCGCGCGGTTCTGCGCCTGCAGCGCCTCTGCCGCCTTGCGCACCGTCGCGCTGCCCTCGGCGGCGGCTGAGGCGTTGGCGTTCACCTCGGCGATCTGCGCCGAGACGCGGCTCGTGCCGTTCGCCGCCTGCTGCACCGAGCGGGCGATCTCCGCCGTCGCCGCGCCCTGCTCCTCCACCGCAGCGGCGATCGAGGAGGCGAGCGAGGAGATCTCGTCGATCCGCCCCGCGATCAGCCGGATCGCCTCGACGGCGCCGCCGGTCGCCTGCTGCATCGCGGCGATCTGCGCGCCGATCTCCTCGGTCGCCTTCGCGGTCTGGCCGGCGAGGCTCTTCACCTCGGAGGCGACCACCGCGAAGCCCTTGCCGGCCTCGCCGGCGCGCGCCGCCTCGATCGTGGCGTTGAGCGCGAGCAGGTTGGTCTGCCCGGCGATGTCGCCGATCAGCCGCACCACGTCGCCGATCCGCCCCGCAGCGGCGGAGAGCTCGTCGACCGAGGTGTTGGTGCGCGTCGCCTCGTTGACGGCGGCGGCGGCGACGGAGGCTGCCTGCGACACCTGGCGCGCGATCTCGCCGATCGAGGCGGAGAGCTCCTCGGCTGCGGCGGCGGCGCCGTTGACGCTGCCCGCGGCCTCGCCCGCGGCGGCGGCGACCTCGGTCGAGAGCGCGACGTTCTGCCGCGCCGTGTCGGCGATCCGCGACGCCGTCTGCTCGAGCGTCCCGACCGCCTCGGCCATCTGCCGCACCACGCCCATCACCTGCGTCTCGAAGCCCTCTGCCGTCCGCAGCCTCCCCTCGCGCCGCTCGGCGGCGGCGCGGGCACGCTCGGCCTCGGCTTCCGCGCGCGCCTCGGCCGCGGCTGCCGCCTGCGTCTGCAGGGACGCGACGGCGCGGGCGAGGTCGCCCACCTGGTCGCTGCGCGCCTGCCCGGGGACGGCGGCGCCGAAATCGCCCTCCGCCACCTTCCGGGTGGCCGCGGCGATCTGCCGCACCGGCCCGAGCGAGCCGCGCACCGCGAAGCCGACGAGCAGCCCCGCGGCGACGAGCGCGACGGCGCCGACCATGGCCGCCTCGGCGAGCTTCCTCTCGACCGCCTCGGCGATCTGGTCGACCGGCACGCCGACGAACAGGAGCCCGACCTGCCTGCCCGCCGCGTCACGGATCGGCTCGTAGATCGTCAGGTGGTCGCGGCCCAGGATCTGGTTCCGGCCACGATACGTTTCGCCGCGCGTGATCGAGGCCTCGTAGGCGGGCCCTGGCGCGAGCTTCGTGCCGGTGCCGCGCGAGCCGTCGGGCCGGGTGACGTTGGTGGCGATGCGGAGGTCGCCCTGGAAGATCGTCGCCACGCCGCCGGTGACCTCCTTCACCGCATCGACCACGTCGTTGCGGCCGTTCAGCGGCTGGCCGCCGGCCATCAGCCGGTCCCCCTCCACCGCGAAGCCCTGGCCGACCCGTCCGACCTCGCGCTTCAGCGCCCGCAGGTTCGCCTCGAGGCTGGCCTGGGCCTGCCCAAAGGCATGGCTCTCGAAGGAGCGGACCGACCACGCCGCCATCGCCGCGACCGTCAGCGCGGTGGCGACGAGGCCGGTCACGACCACCCGTGCGGTCAGTCCGAACCGCGAGCCGATGGCCGCGAAACCCGCCCTGACCGGCGCAAGGACGCGCATGATGGGATGCTCCTGAAGGATCGCTCTGCATCCAAGCATGACCGCGCGCGCCTAACCGGGGGTTAAGTGGCCGTTCATCCCCCCCGCTGGTGATCGGGGATGTCGGCCGGCGGCATGGTCGCCGGGCCGGACTGGCCTCCTTCGAACATGCCGAACAGCCCGCGCAGGAACCCCGGCGTCAGCGCCGAGAGCGGGTTGACGCTCGCTTCCGGGTCGGAGAGCGGCCCGCGCACCCTGTAGCTCGCGGCGAACAGCCCGCCCCCCTCCTCGGGGGAGAAGATCCGCCCGATCAGCGGGATCCGCCCGAGCAGCGAGTTGAACACGTAGGCCGGCACGATGGTGCCTTCGAGGTCGATGCGCTGGCGCGCGCGGTCGATCGTGCCCTTCGCGGTGAAGCCGAGCGAGGCGCTGATCGCGCGTGCGTCGCGCAGCTCGAGCCGGTGGTCGTCCCAGGTGAAGGAGGCGACGGCGCGGGTGAAGGAGACGCCCGGCCCGCGGGCGAGGTCGAGCACGCCGTAGAGCGTCATCGCCTGCAGCACCCGCGCCGCCGCCGGCGCCTCGCGCAGGCGGAAGTCGAGCAGTTCCGCCTCCCCCGTCAGCGGCCTTCCGGGCAGGCTGTCGTCGTAGGTGCCGCGGATGGTGAGCGTGCCGCCGGCCATCGTGCTGAGCACGTCGAGGGCGTTCAGCGCCGCGCCGGCGTCGTCGGCCGTCAGCGCGAGCGAGCGTTTCGAGGGGCCCTCGGGGGTGATGGTCGCGCGCATCGTTCCGCGCTCGCCGGCCACCGCCGAGGCCTCGGCGCGCGCGATCAGCCCGCGCGCGAAGGTGCCGGTGCCGCGCAGCTCGCGCAGTTCGCGCCCCTCGCCGACGACCAGGCGATCGATCGCGGCATCGACCAGCACCGTCGGCTGTGGCCGGGCCGGGTCCGGCGGCGGTGCCGCGGGCTCCGCCTCCCTGCTCCGGCGGGAGAGGTCGATCACCGGCGCGCGCAGGATCACGGCGTAGTCCCCGCCCGGACGCTGCGGCAGACGCGCGCTGCCGGAGAGCCGCGAGGCGCCGAGCCGCGCCTCCGTCACCTCGATGCGCTCGAGCCGCCCCTCGCGGTTGAGGCCGAACCGCGCCCGGCCGGAGATGTCGCCGGCCTCGAGGCGGGTGATCTCCGCTCCCGTGAGCCGTCCGCCCGGTGCGAGCGTCAGCCGTGCCTCCGCCGTGCCGGGCCGGCCGGCCGGCTTCTCGACGCCAAGCTCCGTGACGGCGAGGCGCGACGGCGTGAGATCCGCCTTCACCGTCGCGCTGCCCTGGCCGTTGCGGCGGATCTCGAGCGTCGCCTCCGCGCCCGCAGGCCCCGTGAGATAGGGCGCGAGGTCGAGGTCGAACAGGGCGGGGATGCCCTCCTGAGGCGGCACCCGGGCGGAGTACCGCTCGACCACCTGCGTCGCCGGGCCTGCCCGGAAGTCCATCTCGCCCGACACCTCGGCCTGCACCGTCCCGAACGTGCCCGTGCCGGAGAACCTCAACCCGTCGCGGTTGGCCGTGAGCTCGGCGCGCGCGCGCTCGAAGTCGCGCCCCGCGAGGAGGTCCGGCACCCTCACGTCGCTTGCCCGCGCCGTGACGGTGACGTCGAGATCGTCGAGGGTGAGCGCGTCGATCAGCGGGAAGCCGGCCGAGAGCGACACCTCGCCCTGGCCGGTGATGCCAGGCGGCGGGGCGCCGCGGCGGCTGAACAGGTCGAGCTTCGGGTGGGCGATCAGCGCCATCGCCTCCTCAACGGAGCTCTCGATCCGGACCTTCACGTCCGCCATGTTCGGCCGCCGGTCGAGATCGTAGAGGCGCACCCGACCCTCCGGCACGGTGATGCCGCCGAGCCGGCCGCCACGCGTCGCGATGTCGATCTCGGCGAGGCTCGCGAAGGTCACCACGGCCGCCACACCGTCCACGGGGGGCATCGGCCGCAGGTAGTGCACCGTGAGGTTCTCGCCTCGAACCGTTCCGGCGACCCGGTCGGGCACCACGTCGTCGAGCGACGGCGGGATGCTCGCGCGCACGCTCACGTCGAGGTCGTTCGCGAGCCCGGCAGTGACGTTGGCCGCGATCCATCGCCGCTCGTTCACCGCCACCCCCTCGGGCCAGAGCGTCGGCAGGTCGGCCATCGAGAGCGCGTCGAGACGGATGCGCGCCTCGGCGATCCACGCGCCACCCTGATCGGGAACGCCGGCGCCGGAGACGGTGATGGTGGGGGAAGGCCCGTGCGTGCCGGGCAGCACGAGGGTGAACGCGTCGAGCGTGATGCCCGAGGCCGTGTAGCGGGCATCGAGCCGCGCCGAGGTGACCGGCACCGACGCGGCACCGGGCAGCGCCACGCGCCCTGCCCGGAGGGCGGCGCGGACGGACGCCGCGGCGAGCGTCCCATCAGCCGCGCGGGTGGCGCGCAGCGTTCCCGACAGCGGCGCCTCCAGCGCGGCGAGCGGGGAGAGCGCGGGCAGGGCGGCAGCGAGCGCCGCCGGCGAGGCGGCCTCGAAACCGAGTTCGCCCTCGATGCTGCCGTCGGGCGCGATCTCCGCGGTGACCCGCACCGGCAGGCGCGCCGCGGCCGCTGCCGCCACCCCGCTCGCCTCGATCAGGATCGCCGTGCCGCCGGCGACGGCACGGCGGCGCACGGAAAGCTCGGCGTCCGGAACGGTCCAGCGCGCGCCGAGCTGGCGGTCAACCACCGTGACCGCGGCGCCCGTGACCGTGAGGCGGCGAAGCTCGGCGAAGCGCGGCGTGCTGCCGGCGGGGACGGGTGCGAGGCCGAACTCGGCGAGCAGCCCGAGATCATTGGCCGCCTCCTCGACCCGCGGCTCGGGCTCGGACCCGTCGCGGCGGTCGAGGTCGAGCGAGAGCGCGCCATCCGCGCCGCGCACCGCGACGATGCGCAGGCCCGTCAGCAGCACGGCCCGCGGCTCGAACCGGCCGAGCAGCAGGGAACGCAGGCCAAGCGACACCTCGCCCTTGGGAAGCGCCACCGCCTCCGTGCCCGCCGCATCGAACACCCGCACGTCGGTCAGCCGCACGTCGAGCGGCCTGTCGATGCCGCCGCCGAACCCTTCCCAGGCGATCGCGGCGCTGCCGATGGACACGCGGACGCCGCCATCGGTGCGGTTGACGTAGCTCTCCATCGCGCGGGCGAGCTGGTCGAGCGGCATCGGCCCCTGCGACAGCCGCCAGGCGAGCGCGCCGATGCCGGCAGCCGCGACGACCGCGAGCATCAGCACCAGCGCGCCGGCAAGCCGGAGCGCGCGGCCCGCGGTGCGGATCATGGCTGCACCCTGCGCGGCTTGACCCGGCGCACGGGCGGCGGCGAGGCTCGGCCGCGATGAGGATCGAGACGCCGCCGCGGCCGCACGATGCCGAAGCCGCCCAGCGCTGGCGCGACCGCTGGGCATCGGCCTGGGCCGAACGGCGGGAGGAGGATCCCTCGGTCGGGCAGGACCCGGCGGGCGGGCAGGCCGCAGGGGCGCTGCTCGACGCGCTGTTCGGCAACAGCCCCTATCTCGCCGGGCTCGCGGTGCGCGAGCAGGGGGCCTTGGCGGCGATGCTCGCCCACGGGCCGGACGCCGCCTTCGGCGCGGTGCTGCGCGACCTCGCCGCCGAGGCGAGGGCGGAGGCGCCGCGGGCGGAGGTGGCCGCGGCGCTGCGGCGCGCCAAGCGCCGGGGCGCGCTGATCGTCGGTGCCGCCGACATCGCCGGCACCTGGGATGTCGGCCAGGTGTCCGCCGCGCTCTCCGACCTTGCCGAGGCCACGCTCTCGGCCGCGGTGCGGCACCTGCTCGCGGGCGCGGGCCCCGCGCTGAGGCTTCGCCACCGCGACGACCCGGCACGCGGCAGCGGGCTGATCGTGCTCGGCATGGGCAAGCTCGGGGCGCGCGAACTGAACTACTCGAGCGATGTCGACCTCGTGATCCTGTTCGATGCCGCGCAAGCCTATCACGGCGACAACCCGACGGCATTCTTCGTCCGGCTGGCGCGCGACCTCGTCCGGCTGATGGAGGAGCGCAACGCCGACGGCTACGTCTTCCGAACCGATCTGCGCCTGCGCCCCGACCCCGCCGCGACGCCGCTCGCCGTCTCGGTCGATGCCGCGCACACCTACTATTCGAGCCTCGGCCAGAACTGGGAGCGCGCCGCGATGATCAAGGCGCGCCCCGTGGCGGGCGACATCGCCGCCGGCAACGCCTTCCTGGCCGAGCTCCGCCCCTTCATCTGGCGCAAGCATCTCGACTTCGCCGCGATCCAGGACATCCATGCCATCAAGCGCCAGATCCAGGCCCATCGCGGCGGGGCCGGGATCGCGGTGGCCGGCCACAACCTCAAGCTCGGCCGCGGCGGCATCCGCGAGATCGAGTTCTTCGCCCAGGTGCAGCAGCTCATCTGGGGCGGGCGGGACCCGAAGCTGCGCACCCCGAGGACGAGGGACGCGCTCGCCGCCCTCGTGCGCGCCGGCCTGGTCGCGCCGGAAACCGAGGCCACGCTCGCCCGCGCCTACGATTTCCTGCGCCGGATCGAGCACCGGCTGCAGATGCGGGACGACCGGCAGACCCACGCCCTGCCCGAGGACCCGGAAGGGCTCGCCGCCGTGGCGACCTTCGCCGGCTTCCCCGATGCCGCCTCCTTCGCCGCGGCGCTGACGGCGGAGCTTGCCGGCGTCGAGGCGGCCTATGCCGCGCTGTTCGAGGAGGTGCCCGATCTCGCCGGCCCCGGCAGCCTCGTGTTCACCGGCGCGAAGGACGACCCGGCGACGCTCGCCACCCTCGAGGGCATGGGGTTCTCGAACGCCGCCTCGGTGGCCGCCGCCGTGCGCGCCTGGCACCACGGCCGGCCGAGGGCGGCGCGCAGCGAGCGGGCGCGGGAGCTGCTCACCGAGCTGATGCCCGCGCTGCTCGCCGCGCTCGCGCGCCAGCAGGACCCCGATGCCGCCTTCGCGCGGTTCGATTCGTTCCTGAACCGTCTGCCCGCCGGGGTGCAGATCCTCTCGCTCTTGCAGCGAAACCCCGCGCTGCTCGACAAGGTGGCGGCGGTGTTCGGCGCCGCGCCGCTGCTCGCCGACCACCTCGCCACCCACCCCGCCGCGATCGAGGGCCTGCTGACCGGCGAGACGCCGGCGCTCGACACGGGGCTCGACGCCGCGCTCGCCGACTGCCGCTACCTCGAGGAGGCGATGGACGCGGTGCGGCGCGTGGTGCACGAGCGCGCCTTCCTGATCGGCGCGGCGACGCTCGACGGGTCGATGGACGCCGACGCGGCGGGCCGCGCCCGCGCCGACCTCGCCGACGCCGCGCTCGCCGCGCTCCTGCCGCGCGTGGCCGAGGACTTCGCCCGCCGGCACGGCCGCATCGCGCGCGGGGCGATGGCGGTGGTCGCGCTCGGCAAGCTCGGCGGCCGCGAGATGATGGCGGCCTCGGACCTCGACATCATCCTGATCTACGACCACGCTCCGGAGGCGGAGGCGGCGAAGGGGGGGCAGGGCCGGGCGCTCACGCCGCCCGAGTACTTCTCGCGGCTCGCCTCGGCCTTCGTGGCCGCGATCACCGCGCCCTCCGGGGCGGGCAAGCTGTTCGACGTCGACATGCGGCTCAGGCCGTCTGGCAACAAGGGGCCGATCGCCGTGCGGCTCGACGGCTTCGCCCGCTACCACGCCGAGGATGCCTGGACCTGGGAGCACATGGCGCTGACGCGCGCGCGGGTCGTCGCCGGGCCGCCGGGGCTGTCCCGCCGCGTCGCGGCGGCGATCCGCTCGGCGCTGACGAGGCCGCGCGACGCGGCGAAGGTGCGGGCGGATGCGGCGGCGCTGAGGGGGCGCATCGCGCGCGACCTGCCGCCCTTCGGGCCGCTCGACGTGAAGTACCGCGAGGGCGGCCTGCTCGAGCTCGAGTTCATCGCCCAGGTGCTGCAGCTCGTGCACGCGCCGGCCAGCCCCTCGGTGCTCGCCACCGGAACGACCGAGGCGCTCGGCCGGCTCGCGAAGGCCGGGGTGCTCGGCGAGCGGGAGCATGAGGCGCTCGCGCGGGCGGCGCGCCTCTACCGCACCGTCCAGGGCCTCCTGCGGCTGACCGTCGGCAAGCCGCGGGCGGAAGCGGACCTGCCGGAGCCGGTCGCCGCGGCGATCGCGCACGCTGCCGGCGCCGTTGACCTCGCCCAGGTCTCCGCCCAGATCACCGCATGCGCCGCCGAGGTGCGGGAGGCCTTCATCCGCCATGTCGGGGAGCCCCTGGCCTCGTAGCGGGCGCGGAACGACGACAGGATCGACACGAGACGGGGGACATCACGATGGCGAAGACGGCCAAGCCGGCAGCGACCCGCAAGACCGCGGCCAAGCCCGCAGCCAAGCCCGCAGCCAAGCCCGCAGCCAAGACCGCCTCCAAGAAGCCGGCGGCGAAGCCCGCCACCAAGGCGGCCACGGCGAAGAAGCCACCCGCGAGGGCCGCCGCCGCGAAGGCAACGCTCAAGCCTGCGGCGAAGGCGTCGGCCAAGCCCGCGCCGGCGGCGAGGCCACCGGCATCGGGCCCGGGCATCGGCGACGCCGCCCCCGCCTTCTCGCTCCCCGCCACCGGCGGCCGCACCGCCTCGACCGAGGCGCTGAAGGGCAAGCCCTTCGTCGTCTACTTCTATCCGAAGGCCGACACGCCGGGCTGCACCACCGAGGCCTGCGACTTCAACGAGGCGCTGACGCAGTTCAACGCCCTCGGCCTCGACGTCATCGGCATCTCCAAGGACACGATGCCCGCGCTCGAGAAGTTCGCCGCGAAATACGGGCTCACCTTCCCGCTGGCCTCCGACCCCGACAACGCCACCGCCCGGGCCTACGGCGCCTGGGGCGAGAAGGTCTTCATGGGGCGGCGGTCGATCGGGCTCCTGCGCTCGACCTTCCTCGTGGACAAGGAGGGCAGGATCGCCAAGGCCTGGAGGAAGGTGAAGGTGGACGGCCACGCGGCGGAGGTGCTCGAGGCCGCGAAGTCACTCGGGTGAGGGTTCGGCTCGCCCGCCCGATCGCCCAACGACCCTCTCCCGCTCGCGGGAGAGGGCTTGGGTGAGGGCTTTCGCGGGCTACCGCTCGGCCTGCGCCGAGGCTTCCGACCGCGTCGAGTTCACCCGCTGCGCGAGCGCCGCGGCGAGGAAGTCGTCGAGGTCGCCGTCGAGAACGGTGTCAGGGTTGCCCTTCTCGACCCCCGTGCGCAGGTCCTTCACCATCTGGTAGGGCTGCAGCACGTAGCTCCTGATCTGGTGGCCCCAGCCGATCTCGGTCTTCACCGGTGCGGCCGCCTGGGCCGCCTCCTCGCGCTTCTGGAGCTCGAGCTCGTAGAGGCGTGCCCGCAGCATCTCGAGCGCGATCGCCCTGTTCTGGTGCTGGCTCCGCTCCTGGCTGCTCTCGACCACGATGCCGGTGGGCAGGTGCTTCATGCGCACCTTGCTCTCCACCTTGTTCACGTTCTGCCCGCCCGCTCCGGAAGAGCGCATCGTCTCGACCTCGATGTCGGCGGGGCTGATCTCGATGGCGATCGTGTCGTCGACCACCGGCGAGACGCCGACCGAGGCGAAGGAGGTCTGCCGGCGCGCGTTGCTGTCGAAGGGGCTGATGCGCACGAGCCGGTGCACGCCGCTCTCCGTCTTGAGCCAGCCATAGGCGTTCGGCCCGCCGATGCGCAGCGTGGTGGACTTGATGCCCGCCTGCTCGCCGTCCGACCGTTCGATCACGTCGACCTTGTAGCCGTGCGCCTGCGCCCAGCGGCTGTACATGCGCGCGAGCATCTCGGCCCAGTCCTGCGCGTCGACGCCGCCGGCGCCGGCGTTGATCTCGACGAAGCAGTCGTTGCCGTCGGCCTCGCCGGAGAGAAGGCTCTCGATCTCGCGGCGCTTGGCCTCCTCGGCGAGGCGGCGGAGGTCGGCCTCGGCCGCGGCGGCGGTCGCCTCGTCTTTCTCGGCCTCGGCGAGCTCGATCAGCTCGAGCGCGTCGGCGACCTCGCGCTCGAGCGTCCGCACGCCCTCGATCGCGGAGGCGAGGCGGTTGCGCTCGCGCATCAGCTTCTGCGCCGCCTCCGGCCTGTCCCAGAGGGCGGGGTCCTCGGCGCGGGCGTTCAGCTCCTCGAGGCGAAGGACGGCGGCATCCCAGTCAAAGATGCCTCCTCAGCAGACCCACCGAGGCGGCGATCTGCTCGTTCAGCGCGGCAATCTCGGCGCGCATGGCGTCATGGTCTCCGGAGGGTGAGGGCGGGCGGGCTCAGTACAACCCGCCGAGCCCGGCGTCCAGCGCCGCGGCGGGGCGGCGCGAGGGCAGCACCGCTCCCTCGCTCTCCGGCGCTTCCGCGCCACGCCCGGCGAGCACGCCGGCAGCCGCGCCGGCCGCGCCAGGCTCGGTGCCGGGCTTGAAGGCCTCCATCAGGGTGTTGCGGTCTCCCGGCCCGGCGGGCTCGCCGGTCTCGGCGTTGACGCGCACCATCCTGAGCCCGGGCGGGATCCGGAACGGCACCGGTGGGCGGCCGGCCAGCGCCTCGCGCATGAAGGCCGAGAAGATCGGCGCGGCCACCAGCCCGCCCGTCTCGTTGTTGCCGAGCGGACGGGGCTCGTCGAACCCGACCCACACGGCGGCGACGAGGTCGGGGGTGAAGCCGACGAACCAGGCATCGAGGAAGTCGTTGGTGGTGCCGGTCTTGCCCGCGACCGGACGGTCGATCGCGGCGCGGCCGCCGGTGCCGCGCTGGATCACCCCTTGCAGCATCGACACCATCTGGTAGGCGCTGGCAGCGTCGGTGGCGCGCGGGCGATTGTCCGGCGCCTCGGGCGGGCCGGCCGAGGGGGACTCGTCGCCGCAGCGGTCGCACACCCGGCCATCGGCGCGCCAGATCACCCGCCCGTTCCGGTCCTGCACCGTATCGATCAGCGTCGGGGTGACCGCGCGGCCGCCATTGGCGAAGGTCGCGTAGGCCGCGGCCATGCGCAGCACCGTCGTCTCCCCCGCGCCGAGGGCCATGGAGTAGTTGCGCGGCATGTTCGGGATCACGCCGGTGCGGGCGGCGACCGAGGCGACGTTCTCGAGCCCGACCATCTCGGCGAGCCGGATGGTCATCAGGTTCTTCGACTTCTCCATGCCGACGCGCATCGGCGTCGGCCCGCCGAACTCGCCGGCGTTGTAGTTCGTCGGCCGCCAGCGGCCGAGGCCTGGCCCCATGTCAACGACGAAGGGCGCGTCGAGGATGCGCTGCACCGGCGACATGTTGCGCTCGAGCGCGGCGAGATAGACGAACGGCTTGAAGCTCGATCCCGGCTGGCGGTTCGCCTGGGTGACGCGGTTGAACCAGGAACGCTCGAAGCTCCACCCGCCCGTGAGCGCGAGCACACGGCCGGTGTTGGGGTCGAGCGCGACGAGCGCGCCCTCGATCTCCGGCATCTGCCTGAGCGCCAGCCGCTCGGGCAGGGCCGGCCGGGCGGGACGGCCGCGCTGCGCCGGCTGCGCGGATTCGGCCTCGAGCACCTCGACCAGCACCACGTCGCCGAGCGCGAGCACGTCCGCCGGTCGCCGTGGGGCGGGGCCGAGCCGCTGCTCGGGCAGCGAACGGCGGGCCCAGGACATCTCGGAGAACGGCATGGCGAGGATGCGCGGCTGCGGCGGCACGCCAGGCCGCGCGCCGCGCTCGAGGATGCCGAGCCGCGCCTCCTGCTCGCCGAGCTCGAGCACCACCGCCATGCGCCAGCCCGGCAGCGCCCCGGCCGGCCGCGGGTGCGCGGCGAGCCCCTCCGTCCAGGCCGTGCGCAGCTGCTCCGGCGGCAGCTCGACCCGCCCGAGCGGTCCGCGCCAGCCGCCGCGGCGGCGGTCCCACGCGATCAGCCCGTCGCGCAGCGCGCGGTCGGCGGCAGCCTGCATCGCGGGGTCGAGGCTCGTTCGGACGGTCAGCCCGCCCTGGGTCGTCGCCTCGGCGCCGAAGCGGTCGATCAGCTGGCGGCGCACCTCCTCGGCGAAGTACTCGGCCGGGACGCGCTCGGCGAAGCGGCCGGGGCGGACGACGATCGGCTCGGCCTTCGCCGCCGCCGCGGCCTCTGCCGTCAGCACCCGGTCGTCGGCCATGCGGTCGATCACCCAGTCGCGCCGGCCCTTGGCGGCCTCGGGGAAGCGGAAGGGGTTGTAGTTGTTCGGCGCCTTCGGCAGCGCGGCGAGGAAGGCGACCTCGGCCGGCGTCAGCTCGTCGAGCGCCTTGCCGAAATAGGTGATCGCGGCGGCGGCCACACCGTAGGCGCCCTGGCCGAGGAAGATCTCGTTGAGGTAGAGCTCGAGGATACGCTCCTTCGGCAGCGCCTGCTCGATGCGGATGGCGAGGATCGCCTCGCGCGCCTTCCGCGCGATCGAGACCTCGTTGCCCAGCAGCATGTTCTTCGCCACCTGCTGGGTGATCGTCGAGGCGCCGACGGGACGTCGCCCCTGGCCCATCTGCTGCAGGTTGGTCACCGCCGCGCGCAGGATGGCGAGCGGATCGACGCCCGGATGCGCCCAGAAGTTCTGGTCCTCGGCCGAGACGAAGGCGTCCTGCACGAGCTTCGGGATGGCGACGATCGGCACGAACACCCGACGCTCGGTGGCGAGTTCCGAGAGCAGCCGCGAATCGCCCGCATAGACGCGGCTCATCACCGGCGGCTCGTAGTCGGCGAGGCGCTGGTGATCGGGAAGGTCACGCGCGAAATGCTGCCAGGCGGCGACGGCGCCGATGCCGCCGAGCACCACGAGCACCATGCCGAACGCGACCAGCCGCGAGACGAACCGGGCCACGCCGCCGCGGCGCCGGCGACGGCGCGGCTTCGGCGCCTCGGCGTTCGGCGCCTTCCCCTCCTGCATCCGCGGGTCGGCGGCCGGCGCGGCGTCGCGGCGTGCGGAGGGCCGGCGGGCGGCGAGAGGTTCGTCGGCGTGCATCGGTTCCGCATACCATGTCCGCGGCTGCTCCGGCACCGGCAAGAGACGCATGGCGCGCAACAAAGACGTGTGGGGAGAGCGGCCTGAGACCGCATTCCATCGTCGGTTGCAGCCGCCCAGGCGGTGGCTTCAGCCGGCGGTCTGGAGCACCCCCGTCTCGCCGCACCACGTCTCGATCGCCCGCGCCATCGCCGCCGCGACCACGCGACGGTGCTCGGGCCGGCGCAGCAGCGCCTCGTCCTGCCGGTTCGACAGGAACCCCATCTCGACCAGCACCGAGGGCACGTCGGGCGCCTTCAGGACCATGAAGCCCGCGAAGCGATGGCTGTTGGGCAGCATCGTCAGGTCCTGCGCCAAGCTCGAGACGGTGATGCGCGCCATCCGCGCCGCGCCGTTCAGGGTGTCGCGGCGGACGAGCGAGATCAGGATCTGCGCCGCCTCGGGGGTGACGCCGGCGAAGGCCGGGCCGGCGAACCGGTCGGCCTGGTTCTCGTTCCGCGCGATCCGCTCGGCCAGCGGGTCGGACGCGCGCTCCGCCAGGGTGTAGACGGAGGCGCCGCGCACGCTGCGGTCGTCGAGCGCGTCGGCGTGGATCGAGACGAAGAGATCGGCGTTGGCCCGCTGCGCCGCGCGCACCCGGTCGGGCAGCGGGACGAACACGTCGCGCGTGCGCGTCATCGCCACCCGGACCCGCCCCGCCTGCTCGAGCACACGCCTGACTTCCGCGGCGGCGGCGAGGGTGATGTGCTTCTCCTGGGTCCGCGCCGGCCCGATCGCGCCCGGGTCGCGCCCGCCATGGCCCGGGTCGAGCATCACCAGCGGCTTGCGGGCCGGCTGGGCGGGCCGTGCGGCCTGCGCCTCGGGGCGCGCCGAGGCGCTGGTCGCCGTCTGGCGGAGGAACACGCTTTCCGGCGCGGGCGAGAGCGAGACGACGAGCGCCCGCCCGCGGGCGGCCTCGACCACCTCCGCACGATCGACCGAGACGGGCCGGGCGAGATCGAGCACCACGCGCGTCACCCCGGGCCGGTTGAGCCCGACCCGCATCCCCTGCACGAGGCCCGCGCCCGCCGGCGGCTCGCCGCCCGACCAGACGACGCCCGGCAGGTCGATCACCACACGCGGCGGGTTGCCGAGCGTGAACAGGCTGAACCCGGGAGCCTCGGAGATGGCGAGCGTGAATCGGGTGGCGGCGCCCTCATGCACGAGGGTCGCACCGGTCGCTGCGGTCGCGCGGGCGGCGCGCAGGACGAGCGCGGCGGCGGGCAGCACAAGCGTTGCGCGAAGCCCGGACATGACCACGAAGCGGCGCCCGAGACCGAGCCGCATGCCAGACCTCTGGAGACGTGACCCAGTTCCGGGTGAAGGCTATCAGTTTTATCCGTAGCTTGCCACGTCTTCCTGAAGTGCTGCGGGAATTCACGCAGGCCTTGTGATCGCGGCCCGCATGCGCCATTGTGCGCCACCCGCGCGGAAACCTGCCGCGCCGCCGCAGCGCCGCCCTTGGCGTTCGGCCGGCGCTGTGGTCCGCGGGTGCCGCGCCTGGCGTGTCCTGCAGCCCGATCGCAGGGTCGCGCCGTTCCGCCGGCATCCGCTGAGGGCCGCCCGATCCGCGGGGCACTCGCCACCGGGCGCATGCTGCGCCCGCCGGAACGGAACGATGACCGGACGCATCCTGCGCGCCGCCCCGCTTCCCCCGACCGCCGCCCGTGCCGGTGGCCCCCGTCCATCCCCTTGCCGCCTCGGCAGGGCACCGGCCACGCGCCTCGGTGCCGCCGCGGCGCGGAGACCGAGTGTCCATGACCAAGCGCATGCTGATCGACGCGACCCACCCCGAGGAGACGCGTGTCGTCGTTCTTGACGGCAACCGCCTCGAGGAGTTCGACGTCGAGACCTCCACGAAGCAGACCCTCAAGGGCAACATCTACCTCGCCCGGGTGGTGAGGGTCGAACCGAGCCTCCAGGCCGCGTTCGTCGAGTTCGGCGGCAACCGCCACGGCTTCCTCGCCTTCGGCGAGATCCACCCCGACTACTACCAGATCCCCGTTGCCGACCGGCAGCGCCTGCTCGCCATGGCGGAGGAGGAGGCCGCCGAGGAGGAGGGCGAGGAGGACGAGGAGGAGAGCGAGGACCAGGGTGGCGCGGCGAGCGCCGCCGCGCCGGCGGAAACGCCGCAGCGGGCGCCCGAGGCCGCGCCGCCGTCACCGCTCGACATCCCGCCCTTCGATGCGCCGGAGCCGCCGCGACCCCACGAGGCGGCATCGGCTCCCGACCTGCCGCCCGCGCCCGAGGCGGCGCCCGAGGACGGAACCGAGTCCACCCCCACCACGCGGCCGCCGAGCGCGCTTGCGGCACGGATCGACAGCGAGACCGTCTCGGCCGACCCTGACCGCCTGCCCGCCGCCGCCGGGACCGGCGAGGCCGCGGCGGGCAAAGAGCGTTCCGGCGGGGAGCGTGCCGCCGACGATGACCAGCCCGCCGCCGGCGACGATGCCCCGGCCCGCAGCGGCGCGCATGTCGCCGAGGTGGTCGCCGAGCCGGCGGTGCCCGAGACGATCGGCGGCGGCGGCGAGGGCGGCGAGGAGGACCGGCCGCGCCGCATCAACCCCCGTTTCCTGCGCAACTACAAGATCCAGGAGGTCATCAAGCGGCGGCAGATCCTGCTCGTGCAGGTGGTGAAGGAGGAGCGCGGCACGAAGGGCGCGGCGCTGACCACCTATCTCTCCCTCGCCGGCCGCTACTGCGTGCTGATGCCGAACACGCCGCGCGGCGGCGGCATCAGCCGCAAGATCTCCTCGGCCGCCGACCGCAAGCGGCTGCGCGAGATCATGACCGAGCTCGCCCTGCCGAAGGGCATGGGCATCATCGTCCGCACCGCCGGGGCGAACCGGCCGAAGGCCGAGATCAAGCGCGACTGCGAGTACCTCCTGAGGCTCTGGGACAGCATCCGCGAGAAGACGCTCGCCTCCGTCGCGCCGGCGTTGATCTACGAGGAGGCCAACCTCATCAAGCGCGCGATCCGCGACATCTACGCGCGCGACGTCGAGGAGGTGATCGTCGACGGCGAGGAGGCCTACCGCGCGGCCAAGGACTTCATGCGCATGCTGATCCCCTCGCATGCGAAGAAGGTGCAGCTCTACCGCGACGGCGGCGTGCCGCTGTTCGCCCGCGCCGGCGTCGAGGCGCAGCTCGACGCGATGCACTCGCCGCGCGTGGAGCTCCGCTCCGGCGCCTCGATCGTGATCAACCAGACCGAGGCGCTGGTCGCGATCGACGTCAACTCGGGGCGCGCGACGCGCGAGCGCAACATCGAGGAGACCGCGCTCAAGACCAACCTCGAGGCGGCCGACGAGATCGCGCGGCAGCTCCGGCTGCGCGACCTCGCGGGCCTGATCGTGATCGACTTCATCGACATGGAGACGAGCCGCAACAACGCGGCCGTCGAGCGGCGGCTCAAGGAAGCCCTGAAGAACGACCGCGCGCGCATCCAGGTCGGGCGGATCAGCCATTTCGGCCTGCTCGAGATGAGCCGCCAGCGCCTCCGCCCGAGCCTGACCGAGACGGCCTTCGTCACCTGCCCGCACTGCGGCGGCACGGGCCTCGTCCGCTCCACCGAGAGCGCGGCGGTGCAGGTGCTGCGCGCGATCGAGGACGAGGCGGCGAAGCGCCGGGCGGGCGAGATCGTCGTCCGCTGCGCCAGTGCCGTCGCGCTCTACCTGCTCAACATGAAGCGCCACCGCCTGGCAGAGCTCGAGGCCGCCTTCGCGATGCGCATCCTGTTCGCGGCCGATGACACGCTGCTCGCGCCCGCGCACAGGATCGAGCGCACCAAGCCGCCCGTGCTCGTCGCCGCCCCAGCCGCGCCCACGTCGCTGCCGGTGGCGGAGGACGAGGACGAGGGCATCGAGACGGAGGCCGAGGAGGCTGACGACGAGACTGAGGAGGCCGAGGGGCGTCCGGCGCGACCCGCCCGCGCCGAGGCCACGGACGCGGAGGGCGAGCGCCGCCGCCGCCGCCGCCGCCGCCGCCGCGGCCGGCGCGAGGAGGGCACCGGTGCTCCCTCGGCCGGATCGCCGGCAGGGCTTGGCGACCAGCCCGACCTCACCGCGGGCCAGCACGACGGCAGCGCCCTGGCCGAGCCGGTGGAGGCGGCAGGCGAGACCGATGCCGAGGCCGCCGCACCCCAGGGCGCGGCGGAGACCGAGGAGGAGGCACGGATGCGCCGTCGGCGCGGCCGGCGCGGCGGCCGCCGGCGCCGCCGCGAGGACGAACCCGGTGCCGCGCCGCGCGAGGAGGCTCCCGCCCCGCCCCGGCCGATGTTCCAGGGCGCCACCCCCGCCAACCCGTTCGGCGACGCGAGCTTCGACCTGTTCGACGCGATCGAGCGCGACCTGGTCGCAGACGACGGCCCGGCCGCTCCGACGGTCGAGACCTCAGCCGAGATCCTCGCCGAGGCGCCGCCGGTTGCCGCCGCGCCGGTTGCCGAGGCCGCCGCACCGCCCGAGCCGCAGGAAGCGGAGCCGGTGGCCGCCGCGGCCGCACCGCCCCCGGCGGCGCCGGAGGTGGAGCCGCAGGGACCGATCGCGTCGATGGAGATCAAGCCGATCGTGGTGGACGAGGCCCCGCCGGAGGCGCCGAGGAAGCGCGGCTGGTGGCGCCGGTGAGAGGCAGCCGGTGAGCCAGGTCTCCGCCATCGAGGCGCTGCTCGGGCGCTACTTCGACGGGCTCTACGAGGGCGACGTCGCCTCCTGGGAGGCGGTGTTCCACCCCGAGTGCCGGTTCCACACCGTGCGCGCCGACCGGCCCGTCGCCGAACCGCTCGCGGACGTGTTCGCGCGGATGCGGGCACGGCAGAGCCCGAGGAGCCAGGGCATGGCGCGGCATGACCGCATCGTCTCGCTCGACCTGTCCGGGCCCGAGACGGCGCTCGCCAAGGTCGAGTGCGCGGTGCCGCCCCAGTTCTTCACCGACTACCTGACGCTCTGCCGCTTCCCCGACATGCCGGGCTTCGACGGCTGGCGGATCGTGACCAAGACCTACCGCACGGACGTCAGGGAGTAGCGGGGGGCCAGGCGAGGCCGAGGCCGTCGCGCAAGGCCCGCGCGCCCTCGGGCGTGATGGTGGCACGTCGGCGCGCGAGCCCCTCGCCGTAGCCGCGCCGCACCCAGCCGCGCGCGTGGGCCGGGCGTTGACATGGGCCGAGGGTCGCGCAGGCTCGTGACCGACGCTTCGGGCAAGGGCGAAGGACGGCACGGCAACGATGACTGAGGCGACGCCCGCGCGGCGGCTGCTGCTCGGCCTGCTCGGCT
>Ga0272446_1001218_pt1 | contig 38128 bp, 23 predicted proteins | sample YNPCB0061_FD_194587 | JGI IMG/M metagenome (GOLD analysis project Ga0272446, IMG submission 194587) | Hot spring microbial mat communities from Yellowstone National Park, WY, United States - YNP-CB-006-1 | ecosystem: Environmental > Aquatic > Thermal springs > Hot (42-90C) > Sediment | place...
TCAAAGAAGTTGTGCGGCTCAAAAAGGCGGCTACGCGGGACTTGGTCATGGAAATAGCCTGCGGACTAGCCAATCTTCGCCTCAGTTTTCCGTAATCAAATACTTATGATAGATAATGTCTATTATGTTATTGACACAAGATGGAAACACCTCAAATGCGGTACATCCCCCAGAGAACAACAACGGCGATGATGAAGATAGGCATTCATCATCGCCGTTGATAGTTATTATCTGACTATTGTCGTCCGTATGGCGAACGACGCGGCTATTGTTTGGCGTTTTCGATGTCACGCACTAAGCTGCTTGTAATGGACTGGATTTTTTTTACGTTTTCGAGCGGTACGGGCTTGTTTTTCTCTACACTCACCAAAGTTTTGAGTTCAGGCAGTTGGGCGGTAATTTTTTTCACTAAATCGTTACCTTTTGCTTGCGCACTCAATCCGTTGAGCTCGTTGTACAAATATTCCACAAGTTTTGCGTTGCGAATCAGCGAAGTCGCATCAGCGTTATAGTTTGATGCCAACGACTTGCTCACGATGTTGAGTGCCTCCAACCAGCCACCAATAGTCACCAATACCGCAGCATCTTTGTCGAGTTTGTTGATGCGTTCTTTGACCGTGTTGTGCTGTTCGTCCAACATCACGCGCACTTCGCTCCACTTATCTTTTTTTACAAGGTCGAACATCTTTTCATTTATCGTTTGCTCAATGTCTGCGCCAAGTTTGCTGCTCAAGCCCGTTACTGTCATTGCCATAGGGTTAAAGTTCTTTTTATCTTGTGCTTGAACGGTCAAGAATGCGTCGCACACACGCGTACCAAGGTTGAGAGCAATGGTGTATTTGTTCGAGTAATTGGTTTTTTGATTGTACGTAATCAAACTTGACCAATTCACTTTAGTTTTCGCCAAGCTGTCCAAATTACGGAATACCAACGACGACGGCGGGACATACACTTTGGTTTCCACTGCTTGAGCCACAGCGAACGGTGCAGTATTCAGTACAGTTGCTGCCAACGCAGCTGTTACCATAGCAAGCCTTGTGAAGAAGTTCATAGAGTTCCTACAAAGAGTGAGTATGAATGTGATTTGTGATTGCGAGTTTACAAGGATTCCAGCACAAAAGTTTGTAAGGCATTCCTCGACTTCGGCTTCACCCTTGATAAGGACTAAAGGAGGTGATACAAAGAGTGAAACAGTGACACAAAGAGTGCTAAAAACAGTGCAAACTCATTGTACTGAGGTGCTGAGTTCTATGTACACTGTCAAGCCAAGAAGTTACAATTTTTCTGCCAATTTCTGCAAACAGTTTGTTGCAACATTAGAAGAATTTTCGCTGTCTCGAAGTTTAAAGTATAGGACTTTTGCACCATAGCGTTTTTTTGGCAAGGGAGCATACTCCTTTGCTGTACAAGACTTGACACAACAAGGGGTTGCACCCCCTTTTCCTTATTGTTGCGAAAGTCCTAAAGTATAGCAGTTTTCGTGAGTGCTTGACAACGTAGAGTAGAACTCAGCAGCTTAATCGGCGGCAGCCTTACCTGATTGCAGAAAATACATTTGCACCAGCGCAAAGGCTAAAATGATAAAAAACACCACGTACCCAACAGCACACGCATAGCCCATCATGTCTTGCCGTTCAAAGGCATTGACGTAAATCATATACACCAGCGTCGTCGTAGCATCCAGTGGTCCGCCTTTGGTCATTACATAAATTTCCACAAAAATTTGGAACGATTTAATCGTGTTGATAACAAACACAAACACCAACGACGGACGCAGCATAGGCACAGTAATCATGCGAAATTGCTGCAATGTACTTGCGCCAGAAAGTTCTGCGGCTTCGTAGAGGTCGTTTGGTATTGTTTGCAAAGCAGCCAGCAGCAACACCATGTAATAGCCTGTCCAGAGCCATACGTCCATTGCCATAATTGCACCTAATGCCGTTGAAGGCTCTTGCAGCCAGCCACGCGTGGGATATGGCAGCCCCAGCGCACGTAGTAGCATATTCACATATCCGCTGGCAGAGTAGAGGTTGGTAAAAATAAGCGAAACGACCACTAACGAGGTCACGGAAGGCAAAAAATACGCCGCCCGAAAAAAACTTTTCAGGCGAATGTTACTATTGAGCAGCACCGCCAACACCAGCGCAAAGGCTGTGGTGAGCGGTATCGTGCCAAAGGTAAACAGCGATGTATTCGTCAGTGCTGTCCAGAACGTGTCATCGTCCCAGATGCGAAGGTAATTGTCAAAATTGTTCCAGATGGCTTCATTGGTAAGCGTGTTGTAATCGGTAAAACTCAAATAAAGCGCGTAGCCAAGTGGATACATCCAAAATGCAATAAACGTGGCAATCCAAGGCGCAAGCATAAGCGCGGTGTTGGTTTGCACACGGTATTCATATTTGGCTAAAGGGTTCATGAATGTGCTGAATACCTCATGCAGCGTCTTGTTGGTGGGCAAATGTTTTCAGGGCTTGATAGAGCGTTTCAAGCGGCAACCCCACCACGTTGTAATAGCAGCCATGAATCTGCCGCACAAACACAGCTCCGAAGTCATCTTGGATGCCGTAGCTGCCCGCTTTGTCCATAGGTGCGCCCGTGGCAATGTAAGCAGAAATCTCATCATCGCTCAACTCGCGGAACGTTACTTCTGTTGCACAGAGGGTACTGTACACACGGTCAGAGGGGGTTGCCACCAACGCCAGCCCTGTAAAGACTGTGTGGGTATTTCCACTGAGTTCGCGGAGCATGGTGCGGGCTTCATGGTCGCTGTTGGGTTTATTGAAAATGCGTCCGTTCAGCACAACGGTTGTGTCTGCACCAAGCACCAACGCTGAGTAATCAAGCATAGCAGCAACGTTTTGCGCTTTGCGCAGCGCAAGTGTCTGCACGTAGTCTGGCGGAGGTAGTGCTGTGGAAACGTGGTCTTCATCGACAGCGGCGGGAATGACGGCAAAGTCTAATCCTATTTGCTCTAACAGTTTTTTACGACGTGGCGAGGCGGAGGCAAGCACAACAGGCGTTGTAAGGTGTAGGAGTGTTGAAAGCGCAATTGAAGGCATAGTGTTCTCGTACTGTGTTCGTACTACTCTGAATGCGTTGTGTGAACATTGCGTGAACTATGCAGGCTGTTGTGTGTACGCCAAAAATAAGGTTTTGCCGTTTGAGTTCCAAGTTGTAGTTTTTGAGCCTTTTGGAAAGCACTTGGCTTGAAAAGCACTGGGAAATCATTACGACACCTTTTTGTCGAGTTCTTGGTATGGCGCGAATAATGTATATCTGGCAAAAAGATTTTCCTTGGGATGTTCGCACCGAGAAAATGTGTCTTGCGTTGCGTGATGGCGGTCATGAAGTCTTGATGCTTGTGCGCTGGAGCGAGGGTTCGCCGTCGGAATCACTCTGGGAAGGCATTCGCATTGTGCGGGTGGGCGTGGAAATGCCTTCGGCGTTGTCTTTGCCCGTTTCTGGCAATCCCTTATGGCAGCGCGTGCTTCAACGGCTGGTGGATGAATGGCGGCCTGATATGCTGATGCCGCGAGAGATTATGTTGGCTGAAGCGGCGGCGCACTGCGCCCGCAAACGTAGCATACCTGTTGTGATAGACATGGCAGAACACTATCCAGCAGCAATGCGGGGTTGGAAAAAATACAACTCTTCGCCGTTGTCGCGGTGGGCTGTACAAACGGCACGAATTCCCGATATGGTCGAGCGGCGAGCCGTCGAACGTGCATCGGGCATCATTACCGTATGCGAAGAAAATAGCAACCGCTTGAGCAAGCAGTACGGCTACAACGCAGCACAAATTGTCGTGGTGCATAACACACCAGACAGCAGTGTTTTTTGTAATGTCCGCAAAGGTCTCCAGAATCCTGCATTGCGGCACTTTGGTTTTCATGGTTACGTTGCACCCGAACGCAATGTTGAGGTCTTGGTGCGAGCGTTTGCCATAGCCGCCCGCGAACATCCCGACCTTGTACTGACCATTGCGGGCGACGGCGAGTCCATGCCTGAGGTGCGCCGCGCTGTGGATGAAACCCAAATGCACGAACGCATCAGGCTTCTCGGGGCATACAAGTACAGCGAGCTTGAGCGACTTTATGGCGAAATTGACGTGGGTGTTGTGGTCTATCGCAATGATGAATTCAGCAATTTTACCATTCCCAACAAGCTGTTCGACTATCTGGCGTGCGGCAAACCAGTCCTTGTGTCCGACGCTGCACCGCTCAAGCGCATCGTTGAAACAACCAAAACAGGCTTGGTCAGCCGGTGCGACACTCCGGAGCGGCTTGCTCGCGCATTACTTAGCATGGCAGCCATGACCAAAGCAGATGGCGAGCAGGCTTCCCGCAACGGCATACTTGCCAGCGAGCGGCTCTACAACTGGTCTGTGGACACCAAGACCTTGTTAGCATTTGTCGAGAACGTATTGTCCTCGACCGTACAGTCCTGACCAAGCACTATCGGACGGGCGTTCGTACATCCACTTGCACAAAACGATTGTAGAATCTGCCTTCGGGCAGCACGTTATCATGGTGGTTCGTCACGCCTACGCCTGTTACGATGGCATTGTCCACGCCCAGCAACTTTGCTACCGCTTGGGCGCGTTCCTGCGCAAGTCGCTTGTTGACTTCTGCCGCGCCGCGCGAATCAGTAAAGCCCGTAATTTCTACTGTTGCGCCTGCTTTGAGCGTTTGCCGAATCGCGGAGCTTAACCGTTTAACGGCTGCATCTTCTGCCATAATCGTGTTAGTGCCATAGTTGAAAGCAAACACGGTGTAGGTATCCACCCGCTCATCGTATTTATTGGACTTACGCTTGCTTTCCACAGTTTCCACTGTCGTTGTTATAGGAAATAGAGGCGATTCGGCAAATTTGTTGTTGGTGTCGAACACGTCCAGTTTGAGCACAATGGGCTCGCTCGATGAGGGAAGTTCGTTTAATGGTGCTTTGCCCAGGTTCCAGTCTATGAATCCGGGAACAGGTTTGGTGCTGGAAATCGCCTTCAGCACGCGGTCTTCCTTACCGTCAAACTGTGTTATCGTCAGCCCCCATTGTTTTAAGCCCGCCCCAGCAAACACCGATGGAATCACCTGCAACAGAGGCGGCGTAATCACGCGCAAACGGTAATCAAAGCGTAGTTCTCCTAAGGTTTCTGGCGCATCGGTTTGCAGTTCCACGCGCCGCTGCTCCTCAGCTTCCAAAGGGTCAGAGGTTGGCTGGTTTTCGGCTGTTTGCACCGCAAGGCGTTTGCGGTCAATGCCCCAAACGTCCGCCAGATAATCTCGCACTCGTTCGGCACGAAGTGTTGCTAACTGTTTATTGTTTTTTTCTCCACTGGCATCGGCATAGCCCACGATGGTCATTTTTGCTTTGATATTCAAGGTCAAGCGTTTACCAACAACGTTCAGCACATGGTGATAAATCGTCAAAGGTGGCAAGTCCGTCAGAGCCTCCAATGAAAACTTCCCACGCTCAGAAAGACGCACACGGCGGTAGCGGGCTGGAATTTCAGAAGATTGTTCGCTGAAGAAAATCATGTTCAGCACATACCGCGAAGTGGAAGCGTCAAATTCTTCTACGCGCAACGTGGGATTGACTTTTTCAGTGCCGTCTTGAACAATGCCACGCACGGCAAGAATTTTTGCGCTTACCACGCCTGTCAAAAGCTGGCTTTTGAGCGAGTCGCACCGCCGCGCGCTGTCCAAACGCATCTGCTGGAGTTCCACCTCGGACATTGGCGTTGAGCGCGCTGGCGCGAAGCGCAGAGAAATTCCTGCTCGCAGCGTGTTCATAAACCATGAGCCTTCGCCTTCGGCATTTCCACTCACTCTGCTGACCAACCCCGAAGCCATTGAACCCAGATGCGCAGTGTAAAATACTTCTAACGCAGCAAGCACCGTGCCTTGAGCGTTTACAGGAAGTTCATAGCTCAGTCCTGCCGTTATCGAAGGCAACAACGATGAGCCTTCGAGGGTGCCAGTGTTCGGCGCAATCGCAGAGGCTTGCTTGCGGAACTCTTCGTTGTCGCTTGACACTTCAAGGCTTTGACGAAAACTGCGCCCCGCAAACGCGCTTGCACCCACACCACCATACACCGTCAGCCAATACAACGGGCGATACCAAGCCAGCGCGTCCGCGTTCAGCGCAAGCAACTGCGTTTGCAACGTGTAGCGTAGCGTAAGCGGGTCGGCGTTCGCACCCGAAGGAACGACAGATTCCGCGACAAAAGTGGGCGCAACAAAAGACGCACCCACACGCCCTGCAAGACCAAATCGTTCCCAAAGCGGCAGCTCAAACAGCCCACCAATACTTGCACCCAAGGTCAATGGTGCTGTGTAATTGTCCGCACAACAGTTTGGTGCTGCGCTTGGCAAATAGGCAAGTTGTCCAAACGCCGCATTGTGGATTGGCAACACCCCCTGCATATATGCTCCATAACGCACGAACGTTGGTTGAACCGTGTCGGCTACGGTTTGGGCTTTTGAGCACAGGCTATCAATTTTTTCAATGGTCATCGTGCCTTGCAGAGCAGTTTGCTGCTTATTCTGCTGCGGCGAGTGGGCTTGGGCGTGTGCTATCTTCACACGATTTCCTGTGGCAGAGACGGCGCAGACCACTGCCGTACTCATCCATGCCCATAGTGTGCGTTTCCATCGGTGTTGTAGCTTCATCGCACCACCTCCATTGCCGAAGAAATTCTATCAAACGGGGTTTTGACTACAACTCTGTACAGCCCAGCAGCAATCTCATTTGCAGGCAAAGGCAGTGCGAATACTCCTTGTTCGTGATGCTTGCTCGTGAGCGTTTTCACCACACGCCCGAGCATATCCACGAGCGTCACCTCGGCGTAGCAGGGCGTTCGGATGGCATACACCAACTCGGCAGCTTCGCTCGATGGGTTCGGCGTAAGGGCAAAAATTTCTGCACTGTGGGCTTGTGGTACATACTGGGTCATGGCAGGCAACGCAGGTTGCAGTGCTGACGGGACTTCATCTTGGTTGGGACTTTCTTGGACAGCCGTGCTTGCTTGTTCGCACAAACACACACGAAGCGGGACAGGTCGTCCCACAGAAACTAACACCTGTGAACTTTCAATAAGATTGCCTTGGTTGTCCACCCATTGTGGTCGTGTGGCGAACTCTATCATCCCCGTACTCACGCCATCGAGCCGTCCAAGAGTTGCAATGCCGCGAATTTCGCCCAGCATGACCCCGCGATACTGACCGCGTTCGCGGTTGACGTAAAACTCAATTCTGCGCCCGCCACCACTGAGTGGGCGGTTCGTCACGCTATCGGTGTTCGCAACACGCCCGTTTGCATCGAACACGCGGTTATCGCGGAAATGAAACATTGAGCTATTTTTCATTAACAACGCCACGCGCAACCGTCTCACAGTTGCGTCGTTGGCAGGAATATCAAGTCGTGCGGATTCTCTGAGCCAGACGCGAACTCGCACGCTGTCGCCCGGTTTGGCGGGTGAGCGCGGCGTGAGCACTTCCAAATCTACGGTTGTTTGGGGGCATTGAGCAGGGCTGAGGCACAATACCCCTTCGCCGCTCAAATTTAGTGCAAATGGCGTAATTCCTTGCTCTGCCGGATACACGCGCAATTGCACATCGGTAAATCGTCCTCGCGTTGGCGGTGTAAACGCAACACGAAGTAGCTCTGGTGTGGTCGTGGCAATATTGCCTCGTTGCTGTAATGTCTCGCGGTCGCTCGGTTCAATAGAAAACGCCGTATTGGGTTCACCGTCTTCGGGATGCTCCAACACCACAGGAGCGTTTGCCCGCAAGCGCACGCCTCCACCTGTGGCGACAATGCCGATAGAACTCGTTACCGTTCCAGCCTCAAGCGGAACACGTCCAAAATTTATATTGCCCGGCGCACGGTACGCAGGCGAGAGTGCAGGTTCAATCTGCAACTGTGGGAAGCCCACGCGTGATGGCGTGGTGAACGCAGCAACGTTGCTCCAAGCACCAATGACACTGTCGCCGCCGACTAATGCACGCTTGGAACGTACTCGCCATGAATAGACCTTGCCTTCTTCAAGCGTTACGGGCAAGGCAGTGATATCAGAGGAAATATTGCTGTTTCTGAATACTACCGACGCGGCAGAAAACGTGGCTTCTTGAGCGACTTGCACTTCATATTGCGAGGCTTCTGCCACGCGCGTCCACTGTAATCGTGGCGTAGTTGAAGTGCGCGCAATACTTTCGGGCGACACCAGCACAGGCGGCGGCAGTTCTCGTGCTGTGCCTGTAAGGCGCACCGCAATTGTGTTCGGCGTGTTTGCACCTTCAGCCATCATGCTCATGGTGGCTTCTCGCAGTGGAGTGAATTCCCCTCGTTCCGACGGGCGCGGGCGGAACTGTACAGTAAGCGGCACTGTTTCTCCAATTTGGAGGACACGTGGCACAAAATTCACCGCCAAAAAATCTCCCGAAGGCATAAACACTGGCGTTTCCACCCGACCAGCAGCCGTGCCCACATTGGTAATTTGCAGCGTTTGGGTAACGGGGCGTTGTTGCCCGATAAAGACTGCACCAAAGTCTATTGCACTCGTACTCGCTCGCAAAACAGGAGCCGTTCCCGTTCCTGAGAGTGGGAGCGATGCAGTACCGTCGCCCGTCAGTAAAAGCATCCCAGAACGCGCGCCGTTTGCCGTGGGCGTAAATCGTATGCGGAGAGTGCGGCTCTCGTTCGGCATCAATTCTGCATTTTGTAGGGCATCCAGCAGTGTAAAATCTGCGGCTTCCGTGCCTGTGATTGTTGCCGTAAAACGCCCTGAGCGAGTACCGAGATTAGTAAGCCGAGCATGTATGGTGGAATCTCGACCAAGTCTGACTGCTCCAAAGTTTGCCAGCACAGGCTCGAATCGCACAGGAAGCACAGTCGCACTGTTCGACACAACAGCAGTAACCGACAGTGTAACTTGCGCTGCGCCAGTGCTGGTGTGGGTGATAGAGCCGCTCACCGTTGTTGGCTGTGCGGGCGCGAGCACGCGCACCAACACGGTGGTTGCAGGCAGGGTATTAGGCGAAATTGCCGGGCGGCGCAGCGTGAGGGCGTTTGTCCACGTTGTTCCATCGAGGGAAAGTTGCACATTGGCAGATGCCGTCAGGCTCACATCAGCCATGAGATTTGCTCCACTGACCACATACATTCTGGCTGTGGAGATTTGTGAAGGAGCAATAATGCCAAAATCAAGCGGTATGGCGGGCAACAGCGTAATGGTGGGAACAGCAGACGAACGAACGAAAAATGACGCTTGCGACTGCCTGCCGTCGCCATTGCGAACAGTAATAATGCGGTCTCCGGGTAGCAGCAGTAATTGTGCAGGAATACTCACATTCAATTGCGTGTTGCTGCGCTGAAGAATCGGAATTGCCGTACCATCAAAAAACACTTGAACGTTATCGGCAAAATTCATTCCCGTAATTACCACCACAATGTCGCCCGGCAGCCCTGCCAGTGCGCTCGACGGCTGCAACGACGTGATATTCGGTGTGATGAGTGTCTCAACAATAAATGCCCTGCTTGCTCGCTGACCGTCAGGATTCGTCACGCTGACAAGGTATTCACCAGCCGCGTTGATAAGTGCGCCCGGCACAGGTGCGACAATTTCTGTACTACTGACACGCTCAGGCGAGAGCATGGATTCACCAAAACGCACTTGCACAGGTTGAACAAACCCCCGACCACGAATAGTAAGGCTAATGCTGCCTTCGCCAGCAAAAGCACGCGGCGGAATCAGTTCGCTAATAAACGGTGGCGGTGCTGCCTCTGGCAAACGAACTTTCGCCACGAAAGCATCATCAAAGCCAGCAGGTCTGCGTTGGTACGCAGAAGAGCTCACGGGGAAATCACTGCTTGCCGTGCGCCCGCACACATAGACTTCACCGCGACCATCAATGGCTATGCCTGTGGCAGCGTCGTTCCCTGAGCCACCCAAAAAGCTACTGTATATTACCGAACCGCCATCAGGCGTAATTTTTGCAAGGAATCCATCGCTTGCACCACCGCCAAATGTACGCTGGTCAGCTTCCAAGCGCGTGAAAAAGTTCATGCTTCGTGTTTCGCCCGCAATGTATGCCGTCCCATCGTTGCCCAGAACCAGCGCGTTTGCTTCATCGCGGGCTGTACCGCCCAAGAGCGTTGAATACACCAACGCGGTAGCTGTTGGATTGAGTTTGCTCACAAATACGTCGAAGTCGCCTTGATGAGTGGAGAATGCGCCGTTGCGCGTGGGGAAATTCCTGCTTCCTGTTCTGCCCGCCACGACAACGACTCCCGTAGCATCAACCGCCAACGCACGGGCTTCTTCAGCATCATCGCCGCCCAAGTAGGTGGCATACAAACGGTCTGTGCCACTCAAATTCAGTTTGGCAACAAACACATCACCACCGCCTCGATGACTGCGTTGGAACGCACCAGCAGTGGTTTGGAAGTTGTTGCTGACCGTCAAGCCCGCCACATAGACACCAGCGGCATCTACGGCTATGGCGTTTGCTTCGTCCGTCGCAGAACCACCCAAATACGTCAAAAATTGAAGCGTTGAGCCGTTGGCAGTCAGCCGTGCTACAAAAGCATCGGTGTTACCGCCAAAATCACGCTGCAGCGCATCTGGGCTGGTGTTCAAATTGTTGGTTTTTGTATAGCCCGCAACAAAGGCTTCACCACTGGAATTTACTGCTATGGCTCTGGCTGCGTCTTCTTCGCTACCACCAATGAATGTTGAGTACGTGGGAATACCATTAGCGTCCAACCTTACCACGACAGCATCTGTTGTTCCACCAAAAACGGTCTGCGCCGCTTGCAGTGTTGGAAAATCGGGGCTTGATGTTTGCCCTGCACAATACACTGCGCCATTTTGCACAGTCAGCGCACTGATTTCGTCGCGCATTGTGCCGCCAATATAGGTTGAATACACAAGTTCATCACCTGCACTGCTGAGTTTCGCCACAAAACCGTCAGCATTTCCCGTAAGCGTCCGTTTGTACGCGCCAGTACTTGTTGGAAAATTCATACTAAAACTTGAGCCGCTCACATAACTTGAGCCAGTGGCATCCAGCGCAATCGCAGTGGCTTGGTCAAGACCCGCACCGCCTATATGCGTTGAGTACAACAAGGGGTCTATGATCAAGGGCAACCGAGGGTCATATGCTCCAAGGGCAAAGCCAAAGCGTGGCGGTTCTGCTGGTGCTGCTCTGCTGGCACGAATAGCATCAAAGCGGCATGGTATCTCAACGGCAGTACCGTTGCGAATTTGATAAGCAAATATTTTCCCGTTACGGAACTCACCCAAAGCAGTCTGCATCACCAATTCGCCCTGAGCATTGACAAATGCTGTGTCTGCGCCGTCAAGTTCGATGGCAAGCGTGTGAGGATTGGTTCCGGGTTGAACGATAATGTCATATCGAATTCTCAATGCGGGCGGTACTTGCGGGATTGCGTGCACTGCATTCGGTGTCTGTGTTGTGCTGTCAATGTACACTCGTGCGCTGATACCCTCGGCGAGGTAATCCATGCGCACCTCACCCCATAGCGGAACGTTGGTGTACCACCGCGCGGCGTTGTTCCCTTGCACATAGTGATGAACTCCCCGTTGTTTGTTCAACCCGCGGACATGGGTAAAATTACTCTGACGAATATTCTGATTATTTGGAGCAGCCACGAACGTTGCTCGAATTACCTGCCCATGAACAACTCGTACACCAGAGTCCTCCTGCCGATACACATCATACACCAAGCCTGTATTGGTTAGCCATACATTCATTTCAGAGGTTTGTGCAACGAACCGTGCTTGGCTATTCCACTGCCCTTTGTTCTCGACAAATACTGGCGGCATGTGCCTCCAATAATGATTCTGTGCGGTCTGTGACTGTGCCGCACTGCTGTACAGGCACAACAGATACAGCCCAACATGCCATGACCACACAGCAGAATAAGCTTTGCGTACTGCTCCGACTGCCGAGCGTTTGTGTGCTGCAAACGAAGGAACAACGGTCTTCATAACAAGAACAAGGGCTTTGTATAGTAAACGGTAAGTATTTGTGGTCAAGCAACCAGCGTGTGATGCACCGACGAGAAGGTTTTATCGCACCCGCGTCGATACAAAAACACCAACACACAGTTACGTGAACTCAGTTGCATGAATTGAGTTATGGCTTATTGACTTCTTCCGCTCTCCTTACAACAATACTTCCTCAATTGTTTTGAGATTTAAGCCGAAGATGTCAGTCTTGGAGACTGTTTGAAAACTCTCCATACCGCGCTTTCTTGGCCTCATCGCAGTCTTCTCCCAAAGGGAGAAGAAGTTTTCAAACAGTCTCTCAAAGGGTTTACAGTTACAGAAGTATGTAGCGCAACTGTGACTTCAATATACAGATTTTACCGTGTTTACCCAAATAGCAAACACTAATCGACTTGCACTAAGAAGTTCCGTACAACAATACTCTTGCTATACAACCGTCGTGGCCAAAGGAATCAGCTTCCCACCATAGAAAGACCCAACATAGAAAGAATTTTCGCCACAATTCACCACAAAGTGTTGCTATTTGGACTAATTTTAGATATATTGTTGTTCCGAACATCCATTTGGGAAAACACCGCGTTTGTTGGGACGCTTAATTGGGAAATGCTACGTGCTTGCTCGCCCTGGTGCATGGCATACCCTGTGAATACGTAGACCTCTCTCAAAAGTACCCTCACCCCACCTCCTCCCATTGGGAGAGGGTGCTTGAAGCAAAGAGGAAAGCGGGTGAAGACAGCATACAGGCACTTTTGAAAGAGATTGAATATCGCACACAATTGTATACACAACGGCAGAAGATAGCAGACACTCTACAACAACATTTTTCCGTACAATTTTTACTGTTTGAAAGGTTTCGCGTATGTTAAGAAACTCAGCCGATGTGCGAACAATACTGTACATGGTTTTTACGACAGGACTTTTGATATTTCAATGGACGCAAGGGTTTTATGTTATTCCGTTTTTGATTTCACTGTTTATGGCAGTCAGTGTCGCGGTTATCGCTCACAATCACAATCACGTACCCACGTGGAAGTCTGCTGCCATGAATACGTTTATGGACTACTGGATTACCTTGTTTTATGGTTTTCCAGCGTTTGCGTGGATTCCAACCCACAATCGCAATCATCATTACCTCAACAATCGTGAAGGCGACCACACAATTACTTACCGAGTGAGTGAAAAAAACAATCTCCTCACGCTACTCACCTATCCTACCATCAGCGCATATTATCAGCAATTTGCTATTATGGGCTACTTGAAAGACCTGTATTCGCGCAATCGCCCTCGGTTTTGGGAATCAGTATTGCAATACGTGGCTTTGGTAGTCTTTGTGGGTGGCGCGCTGCTACTGGATTGGCGCAAGGCACTGCTCTACATCGTTATTCCCCAGCAAGTAGCACTGTACTTTATTCTTATTTTTAACTACGTTCAGCACGTACACGCCGACGAAGAGTCCGAATGGAATCACTCACGCAACTTTGTAGGACCAATGCTGAACGCTCTACTGTTTAATAACGGCTTTCACACTATTCACCACGAGCGTGCCAATATTCATTGGAGCCAAACGCCCGAAGCACACGCAAAAATCGCTCATCATATTGACCCCGCACTCAACGAGCGGAGTTTCTGGTGGTACATGCTGCGTGTGTATGTGATTTCGCCGCTATTCCCGTCGCTCGGCACTCACTCTATGCGCTTAAACCGTTTGCAAACACAGCAGCAACAGCCTAACGTCAGCGTCCCCAAGAGCCTGCATCCGACAACGGCTGAGGCAGCCTAATTAAACTCCTTAGGCCAATTCGTTGCTCTTTTCTCTCTGTGTCCTCTGCGCCCTCCGCGCTCAACGTTGAATTCGCATAGCTATTACAGCACGAGGCTACCAACAACGATGGTAGCCTTTTTTCATGAACAGCATTGCGTCTGTTACTCGATTACGCAGTGCGACAGTTTCTACGAAAATAAGCGCAAACGATACTCCAGAATATCTTGGGCTGCTAACGTGGGGTTGTCTTTGTTCAGATTCAAGACATGGATAGTCGTAGGCTCGCGTTTACTCAGACCAAAACGATAGGCAGAGTCGTAGTATTGCAGCACAACCGTTATGGCAGTCTTGAGGTCGTTGTGCTGTACTGCGTCAAGTGCCTGTTGCGTTTGCAAGCCGCCCAAACGTTTTTGTATGGTGATAATGCTCTCCCGTAGAGCTTCAGCAGCGAACATGCCATATTCCTGCAATATACGGTTACATCGCTTGTGGAATTCTACGTGTAAGGCTATGACTGGTGCTGAACGCATTTGCTGCCACAAGGGACGAGGAAGAACACACCGCCCGATATGCTGGCTCTCGTCTTCTATCCAAATACGCGGCGAGGACAACGCTGCCCGCCACACTAACGCCAGGCGATTCTCGAACTGCTCTTGTGTGGGTTGGGCTGGCTGCCCAAGCGAGCCAAATGCCGAACCCTTGTGGTGCGCCAGTGCTTCCAAATCTATTACTGTTTCGCCCTGTTCGCCCAAAGCGCGAAGAAACTGTGTTTTACCTGAACCCGTTAAACCGCCCAACACCGTCAGGCTTTGCTCCACAGACGGCGAGAGCAAAAAACTTTCCAGCACGTACCGACGAAAGGCTTTGTAGCCGCCTCGCAGCGTTATCACGTGCAATCCGCAGAGATTCAGCAACCACGCCACACTGCTGCTGCGCATACCGCCACGCCAGCAATACACTACTACGGTCTGCGTTGCACGTGTTTGAGCGATACGCTGTGCTGCTTCTGCCAATGAGCGCATCTTGCCGCCCACAAGGTCTAATCCCAACAATATTGCGTCATTACGGCTTTGCTGTTTGTAGGCTGTGCCAACTTTTGCACGCTCTTCATTGCTGAACAATGGCAGATTGATTGCCTCTGGGATATGCCCCTGAGCAAATTCGGCAGGTGTTCGCACATCAATGAGCGGAATATTCTGCGATGAAGAGCGTTTAACGACCTCTTCTACGCTGCACGATTCTATGCTCAACTGGCTCAACTGTATGCTTGGTGATGTCATTATTGTTTTTTCCTATGGCATCCATCGCTATCGTTTCGCCGAGAACGATGAGCGACACCTACGACTTGTTCAAAAAGAACATCCGAAACAGCAATACTTCAGGAATCAGCAGCAGCACCAGCGAAAGCGTGTCCGCCGTAAACCACGATGTAAAGCCACCAACAGGCGTAAGGACTTTTGCGATTGCCCCTGTAATAGCCCAGCCAATGGTAAACACTAAGCCAATCAGCCCAAGCGCAACAAAGCCCTCTTTGAGCGTTTCTTCCTGCCAGCGTTTGGTGAACGCATACAGCGCAGCAAGAATGTGTAGATGAAAAATCGCTACTTCAATCATAATCAGGATAAAACATTGGCGTGAACATTATCCGTGAGCAAACAGACAACTTGACGTGCCAGTCCAAGGCACTTTGTTGAATCGTGCGCCCATCATGGCACCACGTCCTGTGCGAAGCAATGAAATAATGGGTATTGGTCGTGGTTCGGAGTCCTCCCACACCAGCAAAATCCGAATCTCGGCTTTGTTCATGCCGTCGGGCGTGTAAATGCACTCGGCGTAGTGAACGCGCTCTTGCAAAATCCAGTTCGTGCGCTCGGCTTCTGGCACGTTCAATACATCCTCGCGGGTGGGATTGACATTTACGCCCTTGCCAGCAAAAGCAAACAACGGCTTTAACACGTAGTTTTCGATATCGGCTGGAACGTCCTTCAATTCGTGTAAAAAGTAGGTTTTGGGAACGCTTGGGTGCTTCAAAAACGGCAGCGAGTATTTGCTCATCAAAAAATACCAATTCGGATGCCCAGCCCACTCCACGTCAAGGTTGTCGTTCCAGTTGAAGGGAATACGCACGTTGTTTTCGTCCAATTCATCCACGATAGCACGATTGTAAATGCGGTGAATCGGCACCCATTTGCCATTGCGTTCATGGAAGAGTTTCTTACCCTGTTTTTTCACCGAACAAATATCGGTTGCCTGAATACCTGTGAGTTTTTCAGTGCAAAGAAAATCAGGGCGCGTTTTTTGGATTTCGGGCTTGTACTCCAGCAGTGCCACGTTATCGGGATGATGACCCGCCAGCAGTACGCGCTTCATCAACTCAAGGTACTCTCTATCGGTCTTGCCCGAGAGCACATAGTCAAGTTTTGTTCCAAGTTGGCGTTCAAGGTCATACCATTTTACCACCATCATTGAGTACACATACTGATAGCCGAAGAGCGACGGAAACCCTTGCATTTCTATCAGTTTTGGTTCATACTCCCTTGTGGCGGGGTCTTGGGTAACAGCAAAATCCACCGTTGCAAAGAGCGGACGCGGATGCTGCTTGGGAACGTTGTAGCGGTCTTGGAGAGCAGGAGCAGTGTTAGCAAGGTACTCAGGCTGCACACATTCTTCAACGATTGCCCGCGAAGCCTCTTCCAATTTGGCTTTGAAGGAATTTGAGACAAACACGGGCATCTCGCAAATGCGGTATTCTATCGTCATACCAAGATACTGGTTGAGCATTTGCACAAATTGCTCGTGTTTGTCAGCAGCATACACTTTTGCTGCAAAATCGCGTTGGAGTTTGTCGAGCATAACAGTTGCAAAAAATAGTGGAGAAAAAGGCTTCGCAGCACTATTGATACGTATGTTGGGCTTACGCAGGTGCATTCCCACACCGCAGGTTATTTACCCCGTAAATCGTTTCATGGTTAATACTGCGGAATTGCTGGTGTATTGCCCAATACCGCCTCGATACGCGCACGTGTCTCAGGTGTGAGACTGGGCAGAACCTTGAGTGACTGCAAATTTTCTCGCAATTGTTCCACGCTTGTTGCGCCCAGAATAACCGTACTCACATCTGGATTAGCCAAGCACCACGCGATACCGAGTTGTGGCAGCGTTACACCCAAGTCTTTAGCAATGGGGGCTAAGTGCTTGATTGTTTCCAAGGCATTGTTTTTCATCACGGTTTCTTTCAGCCACTCCAAGCCCGGACGGTTCAAGCGGGCAAAGGCTGATGCCTCGCCCAGATATTTTTCCGAAATCAATCCCGAGGCAAGCGGAGACCACGTTGTTATTCCCAAACCGATGCGAGAGTACAAATGCCGGTATTCCACTTCCACGCGCTCGCGGTGAAACATGTTGTACTGTGGTTGCTCCATTTGCGGCGGAATGAGGTTGTATTGCCGCGCTACGGAATACGCCTCCATGATTTCTTGTGCGCTCCACTCCGACGTTCCCCAATACAGGACTTTTCCCTGCTGAATAAGGATATTCATTGCCCAGACGGTCTCTTCAATGGGCGTGTTTTTGTCAGGGCGATGACAGAAGTAGAAGTCCAAATACTCCACCTGAAGCCTTTTTAAGGCTGCATTGCAGGCTTCCACGACCCGCTTACGCGACAAGCCAATTTGGTTTGGTTTTTCGCCGCCCCAATAGACTTTGCTGGACACCAGATAGGTACTTCTGTCCCACTGCATTTTTTGCAAAATTTCGCCCATCACGATTTCCGAACGCCCATGTGCATATGCTTCAGCGTTATCAAAAAAATTCACGCCTGCGTCGTAGGCAGTTTTCATCAGTTCTTCAGCAGTTTCGTTCGCAATTTGGCTGCCAAAGGTGAGCCACGAACCCAGCGAAAGCACGCTGACCTGCACGCCCGCCGAACCAAGCCGACGGTAGGTCATGCTGTCTGGTGTAATAGTTGCCATGCAGATAATCCTTCTACGGTGAATAAACAAAAGAGTTCTGAACGAGGTCTATGCAAATGAGCGCATAATTTCCAAGAGTTTGGTGTTTTCATCGGGTGTGCCAACCGTGATGCGCAAGCAGCCCTCGCAAAGCGGTGCAGTAGAGCGGTCGCGCACAATAATTCCTGCCTGCGCCAGTGCTGTGTACAGTTCTCGTGGCGCAGTTACACGCACAAGCAAAAAGTTTGCATCCGACGGAAACACGTGCTGTACACATTGTATGGTCGGCAGCTCGCGCGCTAAACGTTCACGCTCCTGACGTGTAATGCGAAGAACACGTTCTTTCCAATCCGTGTGTTCTAAGGCTCGCAGAACATGCTGTTGCGTAAGCGTGTTGATGTTGTACGGCGGTTTGATGCTGTTGAGAACCCGCACAATTTCTGGCGAAGCCACCAATATTCCCAGACGCAGCCCTGCAAGCCCCCACGCTTTGGAAAGTGTCTGCATCACCACAAGGTTTGGAAACCGTTGTACATCGTGGATAAGGGTGTGTTCGGGTGCAAAATCGATGTAGGCTTCATCCACCACTACCACACCACGAAACCGATGAATAATTTCGTGCAGCGTTGTTGTAGGGAATATAGTACCCGTAGGATTATTCGGCGAACACAGAAACATCAATTTTGTGTGGGGCATCACAGCTGCCATCACCTGCTCTACATCTAAAGCGTAGCGTTCACCATCCAGCAACAGCGGCACACGAATAACGTGCGCGTTTTGAATATCCGCCGAAACCTCATACATTCCGTAGGTGGGCGGCGTGATAAGAATGCTGTCATGGGAAGGTTCGCAGAAGGCACGGATAAGTAAATCTATCACCTCGTCGCTGCCATTGCCCAAAAAAAGCTGGTCGGCTTCCACGCCCTTGACTGCTGCTAAACGTGCTTTCACTTGCTTTTGAAGCGGGTCAGGGTAACGGTTGTACGCATTTGCTGCCTTCAACGCACCGTTAGTACCAAGCGCGTTAGTAGGCGAACCAAACGGATTTTCGTTCGCATCCAAAAACACCTCTGCCGTGCCGCTAAACTCCGACCGCGCCGAAGAATAGGGCTTGATAGTACGGATGTTTGAGCGCAGCAGTGCCCAAAGGTCAAATGGTGCTTGTGCAGCAGTTGCAGGAGTTGAAATAGGCATTGTTGTTGTCATAACAAAATGTTTGTGTCGGGTTCTTCCATTTCACATTATTCACGCGATACTCATGCCATCACCGAAACCATAGAAAACACGGGTTCTACAAGCTGGCTCTTGCCTTTCACCAGAGCAGACGAGCGTGCTGTTTCAGCAGAAACACCTTTGGTAACGAGCATCCATGCGGTTTCTGGTGGCAGTGTAACGGTGGCATCAGGCGTTGGCGGGTGTTCGCCGTGAACGTGCCAATCAAATTGCCACGTAGTACCATTGCTTCTGAGCCACCACGCGCCACCAATGTCTGTACTGACGGACACGCACACCAGCGTTCCGGCGCGTGCTTCGACTGTGCGATACGTGTGCGGCAATGCCCGCATGAAGGTATCTATTGCCGGAAAAAAGAGTTCTCGCGTCATCAACGCCGCCTCTGCACCCACAGCGTGGCGAATTTGTTGCTGATGATGCCATTTTTCGGTGTACTCACGCGCAAGGTGCATCCAGTTTACACTGCGGCCTTCGCCCGCCCAAGCGACGGAGAACACAGCCTCGTCGTCTGGGTTCAGTGAAGCGTAATATGCACTGGTCAGTGTTCCTGTCACCTCATGCAGCAATATCAACACCTCAGGACTGATGCGCTTTGCAGCATGAACCCACTCGTGATTGAGTGCATTCAGCCATTGCACAAGCCCCTGATACGACGCAATATCCTTGGGCGGCACAACGCCGAAAAACCTATCCCGTTGCAGCGACAAGGTACGGATGTTACCATCAAGCAAATGCGCCACAATATCTTTCACTGTCCAATGCTTGGCAAGCGTTGGTGCGTTCCATTGTTCAGCACTCAGCGAACGCAGAAGCGTGAGCAAATGAGCATCCAAGATTGGAAACAAGTGCTTGACAACAAGTTCATTCATCAACTTTCATTCATCAATTGTAGAGATTATTTGACCAACGCAGAAATTTGCTTAAACGTGTCTGTGCCAGCAACGACGGTCAGTTCAAACAGGAGCGATTCAACCGTGGTGATGATGCAGCCCGCTTTCCGCATACGCTTCAGTGCAACGGCTTTATCATTGGGCTTGCGCGAAGAAACGCAATCTTCCACCACCACTGGGGTATAACCAAGTTGGCGCAGGTCTAAGGCTGTTTGCAGCACGCAAATATGCGCTTCTATGCCCGCCAAAATCACGAACCGTCGTCCCAAATTTTCTATCACTTCACTGAACTCTTGAGAACCACAGCACGAAAACGCCATTTTTTCCATTGGTGCATACAGGTCGCCCAGCGCGTTTTGTAGCGGCTGAATTGTCCGTCCCAAGCCTTTGACGTATTGTTCGGTAACAAACACTGGCAAATTCAGAATATTCATACCGCGCACGAGTTTGTCGGTATTGGCAGCAAGGTGTTCGCACTCGTGAATGTGCGGAAATAAGCGTTCTTGAACGTCCACCACCACGCCCACAGCATGGTCTTTGGTCACGCGCAACGAAGGTTTTTCGGGAATAAAACTCATAGTAGGTTGGTGCTTGAAGTGTGAGCCAAAAAAAATCGTTATACACCACGTGCGTCAGGATGCCACACAAATTTGTGCATTTGTAGCTGAAACCGCACAGGCAAATGGTCTTGCAAAATCCATTCCACCAGCGTTTTGCATTCTATTGCACCGAACACTGGCGAAAACAGTACCGATGCTGTTCGTTTGTGCAAGTCATAGTCAAACAGGAGGTTTTTTGACCATTCGTAGTCCTCACGAGTGCCAATAACGAATTTTACCTCGTCGTGTGAGCGCAAAACCTCTGGATGTAAATTGTTGTAGTTGTTCATCTGCACCATCTTTGAGGATGGCGTTTTCATGTCCACGATTTTAATCACGCGCTCGTCACATGCGGCAGTGTCCACGTGTCCGCCTGTTTCTACGGCAACGGTGAATCCTTCATCGCAATAATAGTGCATTAACGCAAAGGTGTTCACTTGTTCAAGCGGTTCGCCGCCTGTAAATTCCACAAACGAACACTGGTGCGAGCGCACCACGCGGTCTATCATCGCTCCTGTAACATGTTCGCCGCCTGAGCGGCGGTCTATGGCGTACTTCGTGTCGCAATACGAGCAGCGCAATTTACAACCATGTAGGCGAACAAACACACACGGCAGCCCAGCACGAGTGCCTTCACCTTGAATGGAGTAAAAAATTTCGTTCAGCCAAAACGGTAGCTCCAGCGGATGCCTGTTGCTCGTGCTTGCTGCCGCTGTCTTGTCAGTGGGGGTGTACATTGGTGTTACGGACGTATCTGAAGCTATGTTCGTACGCATAGAGGAGTTTTGTGTGAAAATTTCTCCAAATTACTTGAAAAAGTGTAATTTTGAAATTCTTTTGCAATTCACCAACATCTCACCATTACAGCACAAATGCCATACACTATCGGAGTCATTGGTACGGGGTATGTGGGCTTGGTCACGGGCGCGTGCTTTGCCGAAACAGGAAATACCGTCATTTGCGTAGATATTGACGAGGCAAAGATTCAAACGCTGCGCTCTGGTACAGTAACAATCTACGAGCCAGGGCTGGATTATATTTTTGAGCGGAATTTGCGCGAAGAACGCCTGCATTTTACGACCAATCTCGAAGAAGCCGTCACACGCTCGCAGATATTGTTTTTGTGCCTTCCCACACCACCAGACGAAGACGGTTCAGCAGACGTACAGCATGTGCTGAGGGCTGCAGGCGACATCGGACGTATTATGCAAGCGAACAATCTGTCGGACTTCAAAATTATCGTCAACAAAAGCACTGTTCCTGTTGGCACATCGGAAAAAGTTCGCGCGGCAATTGCCGAAACCGCTCCCAATGCGGCTTCTGAGCAAACCTTTGATGTGGTGAGCAATCCCGAATTTTTGCGCGAAGGCTTTGCCGTAGAAGATTTTATGAAGCCTGACCGCGTGGTCATTGGCACCGAAAACGCCAGAAGTGCCGCTATCATGCGGGATTTGTACGAACCGTTTACACGAAGCGGCAACCCGATTTATGTGTTAGACACCAAAAGTACAGAAGCCGCCAAATATGCCGCCAATGCGTTCTTGGCTATGCGAATTTCGTTTATGAACGAACTTTCAGCATACTGCGAGGCGGTGGGCGCAGATGTGGAACACATCAGGCTTGCTATCGGTGCAGATGCTCGTATCGGCAAACGCTTTTTGTTTGCTGGCGTGGGCTACGGCGGCTCGTGTTTTCCCAAAGATGTTCGTGCGCTCAAAACTTCTGCACGGCAGGCAGGTACGCCACTGGGTATTATCGAAGCGGTGGAAGCAGCCAACGAACGCCAGCAAGAACGCTTTGCAGAACGCATTGTGAAACGATTTCAGGGCAATATTGCGGGAAAAACGTTTGCTGTCTGGGGTATTGCGTTCAAGCCCAACACCGACGACGTTCGGGAAGCACCTTCATTTCGTGTGATAGAGCGGCTCACGGCTCTGAGGGCAACGGTGGTGGTGTACGACCCCGAAGCCATGGAGGGCGCACGGCGGCGTTTTGGCAATCACGCGCTTGTTCGCTACGGCAAAAATCCCTATGATTGCCTGACGGGTGCAGACGCGCTTGTGATTGTAACTGAATGGCAGGAGTTTCGCAAACCCGACTTTGCCCGTATGAAAAACGCTATGAACCAAGCTATTATCTTCGATGGGCGCAATCTGTTTGACCTTGATAAAATGCGCGAAACAGGCTTTGAGTATCACAGCATTGGACGAAAAACTCTTCTTTCATAACCTCGTGAACTATATGACATCAGCATACAAACAATTCCAAACTGTTGCACAGTTGCCCGCACGCATTGGTGAGCGCGTAACGCTCAACGGCTGGGTGTACGACACCACAGGCAAAGGGAAGTTACAATTTATCAAACTCCGCGACGGCTCTGGCGTGGTGCAATGCGTCGTGTTTAAGCCGAACGTTGCCGAAGAAGTATTCGAGTCAGCACGTTCGCTCACGCAGGAAAGTTCGCTGCGGATTACTGGCACGGTTCGCGCTGAGGAACGCGCTCCAAGCGGTGTGGAAGTGGACGTGGAAACCCTCCAGATTTTGCATCTTGCCCATAATTATCCCATTACGCCCAAAGAACACGGCATCGAGTTTTTGATGGAACACCGCCATTTGTGGCTGCGCTCCACACGCCAGCACGCCATTATGCGTGTTCGTGGAACAATCGTCAAAGCCATTCGGGACTTCTTCGACGGCAATGGCTTTTTGCTCATGGATTCACCCATTCTCACGCCAGCAGCCTGCGAAGGCACATCCACGCTGTTTGAAACCGAATACTTTGATTTGGGCAAGGCGTATTTGTCGCAATCAGGACAGTTGTACGCCGAAGCCAGTGCTATGGCGCAGGGCAAAGTGTACACGTTTGGACCCACGTTCCGTGCTGAAAAATCCAAAACGCGCCGCCATTTGACGGAATTTTGGATGGTCGAACCGGAAATGGCATTTTTTGAACTCAACGACGACATGGATTTGGCAGAAGATTTGGTCGAGTATATCGTCCAAACGGTGCTGAAAACCAACAAAAAAGAATTGGAAACTCTCGGACGCGACATCAGTAAATTAGAAGCGGTCAAACGCCCATTTCATCGAATGTCGTACACCGAAGCCGTAGAATGGCTCAACAAGAATAACGTCAAACTCATCAAAAAACAGCCCGACGGTACGGAGATTCACGTGGATTTTCCTTGGGGCGAAGATTTTGGCGCACCGCAGGAAGAAGCCATCATGCAGCAATTTGACAAACCCTGTATTATTCACCGCTATCCAGCCGAAGTCAAGGCGTTTTACATGAAACGCGACCCCGAAAACCCGAAGGTTGCGCTGGCAATGGATATGCTTGCTCCCGAAGGCGCGGGCGAGATTATTGGCGGTTCGCAGCGCGAAGACGATTTTGCAACGCTCAAAGAACGTATTGTGTCGCACAATTTGCCGTTGGATTCGTTTGAGTGGTTTTTGGATTTGCGCCGCTACGGAACTGTGCCACACAGTGGTTTTGGTCTTGGCTTGGAGCGTACCGTCAAATGGATTACTGGCGCGGAGCATATCCGCGAGGTGATTCCGTATCCGCGTATGATTTATCGAATCCAGCCTTGACAGGTTTTGCACACAACCTTCACAACTGTTTTTTTCTCCATGACGTTAGTCCTACACGGCTTATGAAACCTTTATTCCTACGATTCTGCGTTGCTCTTACCACTTGTGTTACAACTTGTGTTACAATCTGTGGCAGTTGTATGCCACTGTTCGCCCAAGATGCGCCACCACGCGACGTGTCGGTGCTTAAAAACCTAAAATTTCGCAATCTCGGTCCTGCCATTGGTGGTCGTACCTCACGGGTGTGTGGTGTCGTAGGCGACCCACTGACATATTACGCAGCGACGGCTTCGGGCGGTGTGTGGAAATCCACCGACGGCGGCATGACGTGGAAACCAATTTTTGACGACCAGCCGGTTTCCTCTATCGGCTCTATTGCTGTTGCCCCAAGCGACCCGAATGTGGTCTATGTTGGCTCTGGCGAGGCGAATATTCGTGGTAACGTTGCGCTCGGCAATGGTATCTACAAATCCACCGATGCAGGCAGAACGTGGAAACACGTCTGGAAACAGCCCGGTCAAATCGGCACAATGATAGTTCACCCAAAAAATCCCGATATTGCCTTTGCTGCCGTGTTGGGAAATCCTTTCGGACCAAACAAAGAGCGTGGCGTGTACCGCACAACCAACGGCGGCAAAACGTGGGAACAAGTGCTATCAAAAAATCCTGATACGGGCGCATCGGACGTATGCTTCGACCCTACAAACCCGCACATTCTCTTTGCAGGACTGTGGCAAACGCGCCGCCGCCCTTGGGAAATGAACAGTGGCGGCTCAGGAAGCGGCTTGTACGTTTCCCGCGACGGCGGCGACACGTGGAAGCAGATTACCACAACCAAAGCCGACGGCTCACCAAGTGGCTTGCCCAGCGGAGTGTACGGCAAAATTGGCGTGGCAGTCGCTCCCACCAACGGCAACCGCGTGTACGCACTCATCGAAGCTGAACAAGGCGGTTTGTATCGTTCGGACGACGGCGGTGTGTCGTGGCGGCTTCAAAACGATTCCCGCGCCTTGCGCCAACGCGCATGGTACTATTCCACGATGACCGTTCATCCGCAAAACCCCGACGTGGTCTGGTTTCCCCAAGTTCCCATGCTTCGCACCACCGATGGCGGCAAAACGCTCGAACGAGTGCGGGGCTTTCGCCACGGCGACCACCACGACATTTGGATTGACCCCAACAACCCTCAACGCATGATTAACGCCAACGACGGCGGCGTGGAAGTCTCCACTGATGGCGGAAAAACATGGTTTGCAGCCGCTATGCCAACGATGCAGTTTTATCACGTAGCTGTGGACAATGGCGCACCATACAAAATCTCTGGTGCAGCGCAGGATTGGGGAACATTCTCCACGTACCACAACACGCTGAATCACGGCGGTATAAGCCCCTCAGACTGGCACAGTGTGGGCGGCGGCGAAGCTGGTCACACGGCACACCACCCGACCGATTCCAACATCGTGTATGCGGGTGAATACGGCGGCGCAATTACGCGCTACGACCACCGCACACGCCAAACTCAAAACGTAACGGTGTATCCCACCAATCCCTCAGGGCATGGCGCAGTGGATTTAACCTACCGTTTCCAATGGACTGCACCAATTCTTATTTCGCCGCACGACGCGAACACCGTCTATCACGCAGCCAATGTGCTGTTCAAAACGACTAATGGCGGGCTATCGTGGACGAAAATTTCCGAAGACCTTACACGCAACGACAAAAGCAAACAGCAATGGTCTGGCGGTCCGATAACGGGCGACAACACGGGCGTAGAAACGTACTGCACCATTTTTGCCGTTGCTGAATCACCGCTTAAGCAAGGCGTTATCTGGGTCGGCAGCGATGACGGATTGGTACACGTCTCGCAGGACGGCAACGCGGCAAGACCTACTTGGACTAACGTGACCAAAGCTATTCCCGATTTTCCTGAATGGGGAACGGTCAAAACCATTGAACCTTCACGGTTTGACGAAGCCACGGCGTACGTGGTGGCAGAAGCGCATCGCTTAGACAACCACAAGCCATACCTTTGGAAAACGAGCGATTACGGCAAAACGTGGAAAAAACTGACGGCAACATTGCCGCAAGATGTGTATGTGCACGTTGTTCGTGAAGACCCCAAAAAACGCGGGCTGTTGTATCTTGGTACTGAACGCGGACTTATGGTTTCGCCCGACGACGGCACAACATGGCAGCCGTTAGTGATGAACTTTCCTACGGTTGCGGTGCATGATATAGTGGTAAAAAACAATGACCTTGTCATTGCCACGCACGGACGTTCATTGTGGATATTCGATGACCTCACGCCCATTCGGGAGTTTGCTGGCAAGACGAATATTGCGTCAGAGCCTTCGGTGTTGCTGCCCGTGCAACCCACCACGCGGTGGTTGTATCATCACGAGGGCGGCGGCTACGGCACAATGCCGAATCCGCCTCAAGCGATGACCCTGCATTATTGGCTCAAAACCAATGCAACATCAGCCACGATAGAGATTGTGGATGCAGGAGGCAATATCGTCCGAACGCTCAGCCACAAACCCGCCGAGCAACCTACAACAGGAGTTGGCGACTACGGCGGCAACAGTGGTGGCGACACGCTTTCGATACTTGCCGGGCTGTACCGCGCAACATGGGATTTGCGCTACAAAGGCGCGGAATTCATCAAGGATGGCAAAACCGACGGCGGTGATGTGGTTTCCGGTCCGCTTGCTGCGCCCGGCACATACACCGTGCGCTTGAGCGTGGACGGTAAGTTGGTCAATACCCAAACAGCCGTGCTTATGCCAGATCTACGCCAAACCGTACAACCACAACTTGCCGAAACGCTCAAATTCACGCTTGCTGTGCGCGACACGATTTCCGCCATTACTCGTTTGGTTACACAAATTCGTTCAGTCAAACGCCAACTTGAACAGCGCAACGAGGTGTTGGGCAGTGAACCACAATATGCCGAACTGGTGAAAGCCTCGAAAGCACTGGTAGCGAAGTGCGATTCAGTAGAAGGAAAACTACACAACGCAACAGCAAAAGTTACCTACGATATTTTGGCAGGCAAAAACAACACAGGTGCAAAACTCTATGCGATATTGGCTCAAGTGTATGAAACAGCCAAAGGCAGCGATAATCCTATCACACAAGGCGTAAAAGACGTGTTTGCTGAGGAAGTGCGTACCTTTCAAACATTTGCAGCAGAGTGGCAGCGTGTGCTCAGTGCAGACTTGGAGCCGCTCAATAAAACGGCAAAAGCTGCGGACGTGCCGCACATTTTGCTGCTACCGCTCAACACGAAATAACGAACCACGTTTGCTAAAAAAGGCTTCTGCAAATTTCAGCAGAAGCCTTTTTCTTTGAGGTGGGTTGTTGTTCTATGCTCTTACCAAATTAAATCTTGCTCTGCCTTGACCACTGCCCGCATGGCTTCTTCAACTGAATCGCCAAGTGCGGTGATGTGTCCCATTTTGCGCCCTATGCGGCTGTCTTTTTTGCCGTACAGATGAAATGCCACTCGCGGGTTTTGGAACAAGCCAACCACCGTATCGGGAATTCCCACGCCACGGCGCACACCAAGCAAATTCAGCATTACCGCCGCAGGGCGCACCAATGCTCCACTGCCAAGCGGAAGATTACACACAGCACGGATACAGTTTTCAAATTGCGAGGTGTACGAGCCTTCTATCGTGTAGTGTCCAGAATTGTGGGGACGCGGCGCTATTTCGTTGTACAGAATGTTGTCATCATCTGTCAAAAACATTTCTACGCCGAACACGCCCACGCCCTGAATCGCCTCGACTGCTGCCAACGCGAGTTCCTGAGCGGCTCTTTGTAAACGCGGCTCAATGGGCGCAGGGGCAAGCACAAAGCGGCAGATGTGGTTTTCTTGCACCGTTTCCACACACGGGTACACTTCCACTTCGCCACGGCGGTTTCGTGCGACAATCACGGCTAACTCTTTCCGAAAATGGACAAACGCTTCAGCCATGACCTCACGAGGTGCATCGGGGTCGCTGGTGAAGCGTTTGAATGCTACAAGAGCGTTGTTATCGCGCTTGACGGTCATATTACCATAGCCATCATAGCCATATTTGCGCGTTTTCATCACAAACGGATAGCCATGCTCTTTACCAAAAGTATATGCGTCCTCGACCGTATCAATGCGTGCAAAGGTTGGCACAGGAATTCCAGCGTTTGCCATGGTGGTTTTTTGAACAAACTTATCCTGTGCAAGCCTCATAGTATGAGGGCTGGGAAATATTGGGCGGCGTTCGGCTATGCGCTCCAAAATTTCGACATCAATGAATTCATTTTCTAACGTGACAACATCGCTTGCGTCAATAAACCGCTCCAAGGCTTGCGGGGAAAGCCAACCATCGACAAAATCATGCTTGGTCATCACACCCGCAGGCGAGTTTTCTCCGTGTTCAATGACCGCCACACGCAACCCCAACCGATACGCCGCAAGCGCGGTCATTTTTGCAAGCTGACCGCCGCCCAAAATGCCTATGGTTGCGGGTTCACCGGGCTGATAGAGTGAAGAGAGCATAAAACTTTGAAACGAGATAGTGTTCAGAGCAGTGGTTGCCCAGATATTAGCCAGCCGTAGATACCATAGGGTTTACCACTGTGGTATTCTTCCCATAATCGCTGTGCTCAGGCGCACTATTGTAGGTAGCGGGTATGATAATGGTAAAGACCGTACCTTTGCTTTCTTGACTTTCTACTTCAATTGTGCCTTGGTGCATGGTTACACACTGTTTGACCACCGACAAGCCTACACCTGTTCCTGGAATCGTCTCAGCGGCATTTTTCGCACGGTGGAAGGTGTTGAAAATGAGCGGTAAGTCGTCTTCAGGAATACCAATACCCTTGTCGGCAATAGTAAACACTGTAAAGTCGCCACGGCATAGTACTGAGAATCGGATATCTACTGTGGTTGTGGAGTATTTTATTGCATTGAGTATCAAATGCCCCAAAATATGGCGAAGCAAAATTTCATCGCCCATAATAAACGTGTCGCAACTTTCTATGTGCAAATGAATCTGTTGATATATCTGCCCGTCAGGAACAATATCAATGAGCAGATTGCGGCAAAATTCTTCAAGGGCGATGCGACCCGGGCGAAAGGTGAGTTTGCTTGCTTCGGTCTCGGAAAGCAAAAGAATGCCGTCCATTAAGCCAACAAGGCGTTTGACGTTTTCAAAGATTTTTTTGTACGACTTGTCTTTTTGCTGTTCGTCAATTTTGTTTGCATAGCGTTGTAGAATCTCGGTGCTAAGAGAAATTCCTGTCAGTGGTGTGCGAAGTTCATGCAGCACCATCGTTACAAAGCGGGACTTGAGTTCGCTCAATTGGCGTTCTTTTTCCAGTGCTTTCAGGATTTCTTCTTCAGCAAGTTTGCGCTGCGTGATGTTGCGCACAACGGCTTGAAAGCCTACAATTTTTTCGTGTTCAATCACTAATTGCACGTTCTGCCCAAGCCAGATTTCCGAGCCGTCCTTGCGCAGTGTGGGAAACTCAAAGTATGTGCTTTCTGTGCGCTCTTCGGCTTGTTGTTTATACAAGCGCAAGGCTTCCAAGCGATACTTGGGATGAATAAACTTATGGTATGGTTTTCCCAAAATATCTTGGACAGTATAGCCCAGAAGTTGCGTTGCGGCATTGTTAGCAAAGATAAAACGTCCCCGCGTGTCTGTGCGGTAGATACCATCAGTCGAGTTTTCAATGATATAGCGATACAATTCTTCTTGCTTGCGGTATTCTTGCTCTTTGCGTTTATGTGTAGAGGTTTCCAGGACCAGTGAAATCATCGAGGCGGCAAACGAAGCAAACATCTCCTCTTCGGGTGTCCACCGACGCGCTTTGCCCGTATTTTCAATACACAGTACGCCAACAAACTGCCTATTAAACCAGACCGCCACGTCTAACAACGAGGTAATATGGTGAAGTTTCAAATAATCTTCATTCAAACGCCGTGTAGCTGGATGCCATCCAGTATCGTGAGCAATCACAGAGCGGTAGCGCACTAACTCATCAAAATACTCCGGGTAGTGTTCGCGGTGGAGCCGTAAGCCACATCCGCTTTCGTCAAGTTTTTGTAGGTCGGCACGGTAAAGCATTTCACACACAATGGACTGACCGTTATCGGTAAACCACCAAAACTCTGTACGCTCGGCTTCTAAGGCAATCGAACACACCTGCAAGACGATAGCAAGCGCAGAGGAAAAGTCAGATTTGTCCATTTGGACGAGCTCTACCAACATTCGCTGTCGGTAAGCAATCACGGATTCATGCTCAAGCCGTTGTATGTCGTTCATACTCTTGCCTTTGTATATCACAAGGTTTTATACAAACCACAGTCGTAAATATATTGCTCCACTTTGACTGGCACTAAATAGCGAATAGACTTTCCTCCACTGACGCGCTGGCGAATTTCTGTGGAAGAAACGGCTAAAATGGGTGCTTCTATCCACTGTGGCGATTTGTCACCAAGTGAAAGATGAAAGGCGATAGCGCGCTCCACCTCAGGAGAAATGGTATAGGGTCGGCGAGCAATACAGAGTTGGACGCGCTTTAAAATTTCTTGCCAATCTTTCCATTTGGTAAAGGCTGCGGCTTGGTCACCTCCAACAAGCAGATGGAGTTTTGCCGTTGGGAAGCGTTCCTCAAAGTACATGACCGTATTGATGGTGTAGGAAATTTCCTCACGTTCAAGTTCGACAGTTTCGACTTCAAATTGCGGGTGGGATTCAATAGCAGCACGTATCATGGCAAGACGTTGTTCACTGGAGGTGTTTTCCATAGCATCATCGCCCAGCTTAAACGGTGAGCGATATGCGGGTACAAAAAACGTCCTATCCAAAGACATCTGCTCGGTAAAACGGTCGGCAATGATAAGATGCGCTATGTGTGGCGGATTGTAGCTTCCGCCTATAATACCAATATTCATGGCGTTGTGCTTGTGCGTTTGTGTGATGCTGCCCTCGTAATTCAGAAGGCAAGGCGCAAAGTTACGGGAAGTTTTTCATTTGTCCAACGACGCATTGTGTATTGTGTATAACGTACTCTCGCAAAGGTATGTTGTTACTACGTTTGGCACTACAAGACTGAAGGATGATGCTACTTCCATACCATTTTACTTGCGCTCCACGTTTTCAAGTATATTGCTTCATGTTCTCTTGTTCTTCTATCCAGAACGCTCAAGAGCCTGAGTATGCAGTTGATACTCAGGCTCTTGGGGTAAAAAAGTCGGCATCTACCTACTCTCCCACACGGTCTCCCGTGCAGTACCATCGGCGGTGCGGGGCTTAACTTCTCTGTTCGGAATGGAAAGAGGTGGACACCCGCCCTATAGACACCGTTATGTTCAGATATTTTTCTGATGACGCTCATGCACTATCAAGATGAGGGGGCAGAACCGAGAGGTGTACCAGATGTACTACGAGTTTCAGAGCAAGAGCGTAGTGTTGTACCAGTGCGTCTGACCAATCATGGAGCAAGCAACAGCACGACGTGGTGCTGTGTTCGCTGATTACTGTTATCGGGTGCATGTACACAGTGAAGCACGGCGTGTTGTGTCCACGCTTTTTGTCATGTGCTGCTTTTTGTCACGTGCTCTGTCACCTTTCAACAGCGTTGTGTGTTGGCATGATGATGCGTGTCATATAATATCTCGCGTCATTGTATGACATTCATTTTACGACGTTCCTTATGACATGGCATTTCTCATCATGTATATCGCGGTGTCAAGTATGGTTCGTGTGTGCAAACATTGTGTGGTAACATATGCAAAAGCTACTCTGTTGAGGACATCATTGTGTATGTGTGTATAGGGTTGTAGCGTGCTGTTGATAGTATGTGTAGTATGTGATAGTATGCTGGCAGAGCAGGTTATATGCTGCTGTCAGGTACTACCCCCATCAGAGCGTGCTATCAAGGGTGCACGCAGCAGGGAAACAATGATACCTTTGTCTTCATTATTCTGGCTTGTGGGAGCGCACTTGATGGCGTGTCCACAGAGCCAGAGCAATGAACAACAAGAAGTAAGCCGTTCGGACTATTAGTACCGCTGGGCTGTATCATTACTGATTCTATACCCGCGGCCTATCGACGTAGTCATCTCCTACGGTCCTTAGGTCTATTGCAACAGGGATGCCTCATCTTGGAGCAGGTTTCGCGCTTCAGATGCTTTCAGCACTTATCCTTTCTGGACATGGCTACTCTGCCGTGCCATTGGCATGACAACAGATGCACCGTCGGTCCAGTCATTCCGGTCCTCTCGTACTAAGAACGAGACTCCTCAAGCATCCAACGCCCGCATAGGATAGGGACCGAACTGTCTCACGACGTTCTGAACCCAGCTCACGTACCGCTTTAATTGGCGAACAGCCAAACCCTTGGGACCTTCTCCAGCCCCAGGATGCGATGAGCCGACATCGAGGTGCCAAACCTACCCGTCGATGTGGACTCTTGGGGTAGATCAGCCTGTTATCCCTAGCGTACCTTTTATCCTTTGAGCGACGGCCCGTCCATCTGGAACCGCCGGATCACTAAATCCGTCTTTCGACCCTGTTCGACGTGTTTGTCTCACAGTCAAGCTCCCTTCTGCTTTTACACTCTGCGCACGATTGCCGACCGTGCTGAGGGAACCTTTGAGAGCCTCCGTTACTCTTTAGGAGGCGACCGCCCCAGTCAAACTGCCCATCTAACACTGTTCCCGCGTTTACACAACGCCGGGTTAGAATCCAAATGCATCAAGGCTGGTATTTCACCGCTGACTCCACGCGCCCCGAAGAACGCGCTTCGCTGTCTCCCAGCTATCCTACGCATGATACATCCGAACCCAATGCTAAATTGCAGTAAAGGTGCATAGGGTCTTTCCGTCCATATGCGGGTATCCGGCGTCTTCACCGGAACCACAAGTTCGCCGAGCCCGTGGTTGAGACAGTGCCCAAATCATTACACCATTCGTGCAGGTCGGAACTTACCCGACAAGGAATTTCGCTACCTTAGGACCGTTATAGTTACGGCCGCCGTTTACTGGGGCTTCGATTCAAAGCTTCTCTTGCGATGACCTCTCCTCTTAACCTTCCAGCACCGGGCAGGTGTCACTCCCTATACATCCACTTGACGTGTTAGCAGAGAGATGTGTTTTTGGTAAACAGTTGCTTGGGCCATTTCACTGCGACCCGCCCAGCTTCCGCCAAGCAGGCACCCCTTCTTCCGAAGTTACGGGGCTAATTTGCCGAGTTCCTTAACCACGGCTCACACGAGCGCCTTAGTATACTCTACCCACCCACCTGTGTCGGTTTACGGTACGGTCTCCTCAGCAATACACGGAACTTTTCTTGGCAGCGATTTTGCTCCACAGGGATAGCCATTAACCCCGTAAAACCACGTCTCTGCGTCCTTCCGCTTAACACTTTCGGAGGTACAGGAATATTGTGTGCCTGTTTCCCATCATCTACGCCGTTTGGCCTCGACTTAGGAGCCGACTAACCCTGAGACGATGAACGTAGCTCAGGAACCCTTGGGTTTTCGGCGAGCAAGATTCTCACTTGCTTTCTCGCTACTTATGCCAACATTTGCTTTTCTGTACGCTCCAGCAAGCCTTACGACCTACCTTCGCCGCCTACAGAATGCTCCCCTACCACTTGCGCTCTTCAGCGCAAATCCATAGCTTCGGTGGGATACTTAGTCCCGGGTATTTTCGGCGCACAGTCGCTTGACCAGTGAGCTATTACGCACTCTTTAAATGAATGGCTGCTTCTAAGCCAACATCCTGGCTGTCTGGGCAACTGCACCTCCTTTTGCTGTTAGTATCCACTTCGGGACCTTAGCTGATGGTCTGGGTTGTTTCCCTCTCGGTGATGAAGCTTATCCCTCACCGCCTCACTCCCGACGATATCCTTCCGGCATTTACAGTTTGTCTGGGTTTGGTACCGCTGTAACGGCCCTAGCCCAATCAGAGCCTTACCTCCAGAGGACTCACGTCGAGGCTGTTCCTAAAAACATTTCGGGGAGTACGAGCTATTGCCGAGTTTGATTGGCCTTTCACCCCTATCCACAACTCATCGGAGCAGTTTTCAACCCGCACCCGTTCGGACCTCCACGAAGTGTTACCCTCGCTTCATCCTGGTCATGGATAGATCACACGGCTTCGCGTCTACCGCACCAGACTTCCCCATGATTGCTCATGGAAAACGCCCTCTTCAGACTTGCTTTCGCTACGGGTGCGTGTCTTAAACACTTACCCTTGCCTGGTACGAGTAACTCGTTGGCTCATTATGCAAAAGGCACGCGGTCAGTCCACAGCAGCCTAAGCCACTGCTTTCCTCCCACCGTTTGTAAGCACACGGTTTCAGGTTCTCTTTCACTCCCTTCTTAAGGGTGCTTTTCACCTTTCCCTCACGGTACTGGTTCACTATCGCTCACAGTCGAGTATTTAGCCTTACCGGATGGTTCCGGCTGATTCCCGCAGAATTTCTCGTGCTCCGCGGTACTCAGGATTTCCTCCACGCTTCGTTCGATTTCGCTTACAGGGCTATCACCTTCTCTGGCTGGGTTTCCCATCCCATTCAACTATCGGCTAAAGTCGCTTCTGAGGTCCTACAACCCCGAAGGTTTACCTTCGGTTTAGGCTCTTTCCCGTTCGCTCGCCGCTACTGAGGAAATCACGTTTGTTTTCTTTTCCTTCAGGTACTAAGATGTTTCAATTCCCTGAGTTTGCCCCGAGACTTGCTCGGTAACGGGACATGACTCCCGCTGGGTTGCCCCATTCGGATACCGCCGGATCACTGGGTGCTTCCCCCTCCCCGACGCTTTTCGCAGGTAACCGCGTCCTTCTTCGCCTGACTGTGGCAAGGCATCCACCGTGTGCCCTTGGGTACTTACTTCTGTATCATTGTTTCCTTGTCGCGGTTTCCTTGTCGCCTCCTCGTGTCGCTCTACTTTATCAACAACTATCAACTATCAACTATCAACAAGTAGCACGACCCAACTCCACAACGTTGATTCCACAACGATTCCACAACGATTCCACAACTCTACCCAATTTCACGTAGCTGTGCATTTTACCTTCTTTTTGCTCGCACACACTGCTTGATACTGCTTCGTCCAACATCACACAACGCTGTTGAAACGTGATGATGATTGCACTTACCTATCGAACAGTTTGCTTTTCCTTGTATACTTTGGTTAACGCTCGTCAATGAACTCTTTTGTTGGAAAACTTAGAAATGATGTTTCGATATTTCGATATTTCTAAGTACACTCATTGAACGTTTTGTACTGGCTGATGCTCTGAAGTTCTGGAACTCTGAAGCGTTCGTGTTGCCCACATGTTGCCCGCATGTTGCGTTTTCCTGCAACTCCGTGCAACTGGCAACTCTACGCTCCACATACTCCATGCTACAACAGAAGCACCAACCACTACGATGCTATTAACTCGTATTGACCTCTTGTTCTGCCTTAGAGCCTGGTTCAACAAAAAGCGTCTTGAGAAGTATCTCTTGAAACGAGAAGTCCTTCCTGCTTTCTGCAACAGTGCTCTCATCTTGATTGTCAAAGAAGTATAACGACCGTAGTGCGTTATAGTGTGGATCCTAACGGGCTCGAACCGTTAACCCCCAGAATGCAAATCTGGTGCTCTCCCAAATTGAGCTAAGGACCCCTGTAGCGTGCGTTCTTATCAGAACATCTTGTTAGAACATCCTGTCAGAACATGATGTAGTCAGTACATGATATATCGGCAACGTCTCTTCCTGTCCTTGTGGGCCCAGGCAGACTTGAACTGCCGACCTCACGCTTATCAGGCGTGTGCTCTAACCAGCTGAGCTACAGGCCCCGGTCTTGCCTTGGGTATGTGCTTTGTCTATATCCTCGCCTGCGTCCTCTCATATATTTGTCAGAGAAAGACCGCGTACAGACCGCGTACAGTGAACACAGGAAGCACAGGAAGGAGGAGGATGACCGATGGATTATCAGCATGACATTATCAGCACAACGTCAGCACAGCACCATCAATCACAACCAACCAAGAAATCAACCAAGAAATTCGGAGAGAACAGCGCATCAACGCTTTTTACGTTACGTTGTATTGTTGCGTTGCATGGGCGATATGACCGTTCTCACGTACATTCTCTCTCTTGCCCATAGGGTTTACCTACGCGGGCAGAAATATTCCTCGCAGACACTGCGAGATTGTGTGAGAACGTCAGGTTCTCCAGAAAGGAGGTGATCCAGCCGCACCTTCCGGTACGGCTACCTTGTTACGACTTAGCCCCAGTCATTGGTTTTGCCTTCGGCACCTCATCGGTGACTTCGGGCACCCCCAACTCCCATGGCTTGACGGGCGGTGTGTACAAGGCCCGGGAACGTATTCACCGCAGTATAGCTGACCTGCGATTACTAGCGATTCCAGCTTCATGGAGTCGAGTTGCAGACTCCAATCCGTACTGAGATTACTTTTAAGGATTCCCTCCGTCTCGCGACTTCGCCCTTTGTAGTAATCATTGTATCACGTGTGTAGCCCCAGACGTAAGGGCCATGATGACTTGACGTCATCCCCACCTTCCTCCTACTTGCGTAGGCAGTCCTATCAGAGTTCCCGTCTTGACACGCTGGCAACTGATAGTAGGGGTTGCGCTCGTTGCGGGACTTAACCCAACACCTCACGGCACGAGCTGACGACAGCCATGCAGCACCTATACAGGCAATCGGCTTAACGATTCATTCGACTTTCATCTCTTTACTACCTGCATTTCGAGCCTGGGTAAGGTTCTTCGCGTTGCATCGAATTAAACCACATGATCCACCGCTTGTGCGGGCCCCCGTCAATTCCTTTGAGTTTCAACCTTGCGATCGTACTCCCCAGGTGGTATGCTTATCGGGTTTCCTTCGACACTGAGAGCCAACGCTCCCAACATCAAGCATACATCGTTTAAGGTGTGGACTACCAGGGTATCTAATCCTGTTTGCTCCCCACACTTTCGTGCCTGAGCGTCAGTAATGACCCAGCGAACCGCCTTCGCCACTGGTGTTCTATGTGATATCTACGCATTTCACCGCTACACCACATATTCCATTCGCCTCTGTCATACTCAAGAACGGCAGTATCAAAGGCAGTTTTGCAGTTAAGCTGCAAGCTTTCACCTCTGACTTACCATCCCGCCTGCGCACCCTTTACACCCAGTAAATCCGGACAACGCTTGCATCCTACGTATTACCGCGGCTGCTGGCACGTAGTTAGCCGATGCTTACTCTCATGGTACAGTCCCACATCCCTAAGATGCTTTTCTTCCCATGCTACAGTGGTTTACAAAGCGTAGCTCCGTCATCCCACACGCGGCGTTGCTGCGTCAGACTTCCGTCCATTGCGCAATATTCCTCACTGCTGCCTCCCGTAGGAGTCTGGACCGTGTCTCAGTTCCAATGTGGCTGATCATCCTCTCAGACCAGCTACCGATCGTCGGCTTGGTGGGCCGTTACCCCGCCAACTACCTAATCGGACGCAGGCTCATCCCTCACTGCCTCAACTTTAACAAGTTCCCTCATGCGAGACCCTTGCTTCATCCGCTATTAGCAAGCCGTTAGACTTGTTATGACGGGGTGAGGGGCAGATTGCCTACGCGTTACGCACCCGTGCGCCAGTGTCCATCGCTGAACCCTTAGACTTGCATGTGTTAGGCACGCCGCCAGCGTTCGTCCTGAGCCAGGATCAAACTCTCCGTTGATTGTCCTTCGAGTTTCTTTTTCAAAGTCCTTTATCTATGATACCATTACCCTACGGTAATCGTAACCATATCCCGTAACTTTGCTCCTGCGCCCTTCTCTTCCGTTACTCTGTCCGTTACTTCGTGTGTCTTCCTTCCAATCGTATCACTCCCAATCGTATAGTTCCGATTGTAGACCGATTGTAGAGTACTTCTCAAGGTCGGTATCCCAAGTTCCTCAATATGTCGTGCCCCTGAAACCTTGCCATAAAACTTATGACTTATGACAACCCACAGACAACACCACATACCTCCCTTGCGACCTTACCTCCCTTCCTGTGCTTCCTGTTTTCAATGTACGAC
>Ga0272446_1001219_pt1 | contig 38083 bp, 32 predicted proteins | sample YNPCB0061_FD_194587 | JGI IMG/M metagenome (GOLD analysis project Ga0272446, IMG submission 194587) | Hot spring microbial mat communities from Yellowstone National Park, WY, United States - YNP-CB-006-1 | ecosystem: Environmental > Aquatic > Thermal springs > Hot (42-90C) > Sediment | place...
CCAGATCGCGGCCGGCCCTCCCGGCCCGAAGCCGTCCGCGAAGCACTGGCGTCACCGAGCGTGCCCCGCCGCGGCCGGCTGCCGGCCCATGGAGAGCGCGGATTTCATACACAGGCCCTGAGACGTTCGAAGCGGGCAGCATCGATCCTCTCGGGGTCGACCTCGAGCACGTACCCTGGTGGGCAGGTGACGATCCGCGGCCGGCCCACGCCATCCCGCGCAACCGGCTGCAGCGCCCGGCGGAGCCTCGAGACCGCAGCGTGGAGAGCGTTTGCGGCCCCTGCGGGCGGCGTCTCTCCCCACAGATCGTCGATGAGCCGGTCAGCCGAGATGACCTCGTTGGCCCTGGTGAGCAGGATGGCCAGGAGGGCACGCTGTCGGGTCCTAGGCACCCGAACTGGCCGGCCCTCCGCCTGAACCTCGAGTGGCCCCAGAAGCCGGAATTCCACTGCCGGTCCTGTCTGTCAGTGGTTCGTCAGTTGACGGTCACTGTCTCGATCCATTGTAGCGGCGCGTGAACGGCTCCCGCCGGATTCAAGGTGCGGGAAGCCGGTGGCCTGGCCCGAAGGGAGGTATTCGTCATGCGACGACCGCACGTGGCAATCGCTCTGGTTCTCTGGATGCTGTTGGTCGGCCTCGCCGCTCCGACCGCATCGGCCCGAGCCGCCCACGACGAGTTCGTGGGCGTCTACTTTCCAGCCGGCATGCCGGGAACGGGGACCGATTGTCCCTACACCTGGGTTGACCCGGCGTTCTGCATCATCGACAGCGGGACGTGGGTCCAGTTCGGTGACGGCCGGTTGCGCATCCGCGACATGCAGGTCTACGAGCTGGCGTTCTCGTGGAGCGCGGCTGATCCCACCCAGGTCGAGCCGCGCAAGACCGGCTACGACATCGTGACCGCCAACGCGAACCTGGACGCGACGCTGAGCGGACCGACGTGGGGCACGTGGATGCTCTACAGCTTCGCGCACGAGCTGATGTTCAGCGGCACCTTCACGGGCACCTTTGCGAACGGCATCCCGGCCGTGCATTTCGTTGGCAGGGGGACCGGCCCGTACGAGGGGCAGTACATGTGGGGCGACATCGGCCGGGTGCCGAACCCACACAACATGTTCGGCCAGGTCCTGGACACGGTGACGTCGTAGATCAACAGCTGGGCCAAGGGCCGTGGCGACAGCGACCCTTGACCGCTTGCCCGACAGGTCCAGGGAAGGGCCGAAAGAGACACACGAATCTGGGCTCAGGAGGCCCAGTGGAACAATACGTGGCCTTCGGGCCGGGAGGTAGATGAGATGTTGCGGTTCATTGCTGTCCATCCTGTCGCCTTCAGCGAGGAGCAGCTGCGGCCACTGACCCTGGAGCAGCTGCCACAGGGAGTGACGTGGCACAGCACCTTCTGTGCCTTTGCCGACGACAGGAGCTTCTGCCACTGGAATGCGCCAACCAAGCAAACGCTCCTGGACCTCTTCGCCAAGTACGGGGTCCCCTACGAGGCTGTCTACGAGGTCCGCTTGTTTGACCCGGCGACCGGTCAGCTCGAGGCACAGCCCACAGCGGACAAGGTGACCGAAGCGGTGTGAAGCCACGGTTCGCGCCCGCCGGAGACAGGCCCCCACGGGAGGACCTGCCTCCGGCGCGGCCGCGACGATGGGCAGCCCCGAGGTTCGAGTGCGCTCGGGGCTCCACACGTTCCTCGGCGACGACCCGGAACTGGCGGCGGCGGCTCGGCGCCGCAGATTGGGCGTCGCCGAACCGAGCCTCTCGGGGCGTTCCGCTAGGGAACCTTCGTCCACGGGGTCTTGGTGAGGATGCCCGCGCGGTCACCGCAGCTATCGCTGATCAGCGTGAAGGCGAGCGCGTTGCCAGTCAGCTCCCAGCGGTACTCGCCCGTCGTGACCGTGGCCTGGTCCGGGCAGTCGGCTTGTGCCTCAAACATGACCGACGTTGCGTCGATGGCGACCGGACCGAGGCTGAAATAGTCGTTCGGGTCGTTGGCCTTCGGGTTGTGGACCAGGATGTCCACCGGCGTCACGCGCATCTGCCAGAGCCCATCCGACGCCGTGGTGCCCGAGATCTCGGCCTGCCACATGCCTTGAATCTGAGCCGGCACCGAGATCGAGGGGCGAGGCGTCGCTGAGGGCTCAGACACGGGCGATGCCTCGATCCGAACCGCCGTAGGGGAAGGCAGAGCCGCCGCGACCCCCGGTGGTTGCGCTGCTGGCCGCGCGCAAGCGGCAACGATGAGGGTCAGCCCGACAGCCGCGAAAACGACCCCGACGCGGCCCGGGCAGCAAGAGGGTCGATTCACTGCAACACCTCCACGATCCAAGACACCTACCGATTCAGGCGCCCAGCGCCGCACAGGCGGCGGCGACGCCGGCGTCCCAGCGGTCCACGCCGTAGTGCGCGCCGGTCTGGAAGTCGTCGCGCCCTGCGACCTGGAAGTACGCGCTGTGGCGGACGCTGTTCATGATCGTCGTGAGGAAGTTGCCGTTCGCGTCCAGCGTGTCGAAGAACAGCAGCTGGCCGGAGTCTGCGATCGACATGCCGTTGGCCGGGTTCACGAAGGCGCCGACGAAGGTCACGTCCTCGATGTCGCGGGTCGGGGTGCCGTCGTTGGTGAAGAACACCGTGAGTCGGTGGCTCGTGTCCCAGACCCCGTCGATGGGCTGGCCGTTGCACTCGAAGTAGTCGGGGTCCACGGCGTGGTGGGTCCAGGTGAAGACCTGGGGCGTGGCGGCAGTCGCGGGGGCGGCCGATCCGACGAGCAGGCCGGCGGTGACGAGGACGCCGGCAATGGCGCGGCGGGTGCGGGAACGCATGGGTGAGATCCTCCGAGGGCGCTGACCGCGAGATCGCGGCGGGACCACGGTGCCCCACGCGGCCGGCGATCCGAAACGGTGCCGACCCCGGCGCGCGGACAGGGTTTTCCCGGTGCCGCAGCGCCGGGATTCATGAGACGATCGGGCGCCATGCGGACCACCCTGCTCCTCGTCGACGACCACGCCGGCTTCCGCGCCCGGGCGCGCGTGATGCTCGAGGCTGAGGGCTTCGACGTGGTCGGCGAGGCTGCCGACGGCCGCTCCGGCCTGGCGATGGCGGAGCGCCTCCACCCGGATGTCGCGCTCGTGGACGTGCAGCTCCCCGACATCAGCGGCTTCGAGGTCGCCGCCGGGCTGCGCACCTCGGACAGTGCGCGACGCATCATCTTGATCTCGGGTCGCGACGAGGCCGAGTACGGCGAGCGGGCCGCCCGGTCGTCGGCGGACGGCTTCATCGCCAAGGCGGACCTGTCCGGCGATATGGTCCGCGCAGCATCCGGATGACAGGTCCCGTCAGGGGCCGCACCGCGGCGCGCCACTGGACCGCGACGGCCCGGTGGCTGCTCCTCGTGCCGCCCATCGCGATGGCCTACGCGATGCTCGCCCTCGGCACCCACCCCACGGCGGCCGAGAATCCGCTCCCCTACATCACCGACACGCTGACCGGGATCGTGCTCACGGTCGCGGGGCTGCTCCTCTGGTCGCGCCGCCCCGGTCGGCGGACCGGGCCGCTCCTCGTCGCGGCCGGCTGGCTGTGGTACGTCGGCGACGCCTTCATCGTCGCGCCGTCGGGCACGCTCGCCCCGTACCTCGGCTTCGCCCTCCACGGCTTCTACGACCCGATTCTCGCCCTCGTCGTCCTGTCCTTCCCCGACGACCGGCTCCCCGGCCGCGCCGAGCGCTGGTGCGTGGGCGCCCTCACCGCCTTGACCGTGGCCCTGGCCACGGTCCGTCTCTTCGCGACCCCGCCGGGGTTCGGGCCCGGCTACGCCCCGTCGGACCCGTCCAGCCCGCTGCTCGTGATCGACAACGTCGACACCGCCCTCGGCCTCAACCTCTTCCTGCGCTTCCTCATCGGCCCCGTGATGTTCGGCGTCGCCGCCCTCGCCGTCCGGCGCCTGGTCACCCTCCGGCCCAGCGCCCGCTATGTCGCCGCGCCGGTCCTCGCCGGCGGCGCCGCCTGGACGACGTTCATCGCCTTCGGCAGCATCGACGGGTTCCTGTCCTACGCCCTCGGGATCCCGATCCTGGCCGACGGCGACGTGTGGAACTCGATCGGCTATGCCACGCGCGTGCTCGGGCCGCTCGGGATCCTGCTGGGCGTCTCACGCCTCCGGGACCGCACCTCAAGCGTGGTCGAGATCGTCGCCGGGCCGCTGGGGGCGCCCCAGGGGTCCGACCTCGAGGGCGCGCTCCGCCAGGCCTTCGACGACTCCTCCCTCCAGCTCGCCTACCCGAGCGCGACCGGCTGGGCGGGCGCCGACGGACAGCCCGTGGACCTCGACGGGCTGCCGCCCTCACGGGCTGCGACGATCCTCGATTCTGGCGGCGTGCCGAGCGCTGCAATCATTCACGACGAGGTCCTGCTCGACGACCCGACGCTCGTGCGGACGCTCACGGCGGTCGTGCGGCTGGCGGTCGACAACGAGCGCCTGCAGGCAGACCTCCGGACGCAGCTCGAGGAAGTGCGGGCGTCGCGGGCGCGGATCGTCGAGGCCGCCGACGCCGAGCGCCGGCGCGTGGAGCGGGACCTGCACGACGGCGCGCAGCAGCGGCTGGTGGCCCTGGCCGTGTCGCTGCGGACCATCCGCGTGCGGCTGGGCCCCGACGCGAACCCGGCTGCGCTCGCGGAGCTCGACGCGGCAGCCGTCGAGGTGAAGGCGGCCATCGATGAGCTCCGCGAGCTGGCCCACGGCCTGGACCCGGCCATCCTCCGCGAGGCAGGGCTCGGGCCAGCGCTGCAGTCGCTCGCGGACCGCTCGCCGATCCCGGTGCGGACGGATCTGCAGATCGACGGCCGCCTGCCGGCGCGGGTAGAGACGACGGCGTGGTTCGTCTCGGCGGAGGCGCTGGCGAACGTGGCCAAGCACGCGCAGGCGACGACGGCGACGCTGACGGCACGGGTCGCTGACGGCTGGCTCCGCCTCTCCGTGGCCGACAACGGGGTCGGCGGCGCCGATCTCTCCGGCTCGGGGCTGCGGGGCCTCGTCGACCGGGTCGCCGCGACCGACGGGATGCTGACCGTTCAGCCGGCACCCGGCGGCGGGACGGTGCTGGCGGTGGCGATCCCGTGCGCGTCGTGATCGGCGAGGACTCGGTGCTGATGCGCGAGGGCATCGCACGCCTCCTGTTCGACGCGGGAATGGAGGTGGCGGGCACCGCCGGCGACCTCGACGCCCTGCTCACCACCGTCGACGCGACTCTGCCCGACGTGGCGGTCGTGGACATCCGCATGCCGCCGACGTTCACCGACGAGGGGCTCCGCGCGGTCGAGCGGATCCGCGCGGTTCACGGCCACGCGGTTGGGCTCCTCGTCCTCTCCCAGCACGTCGAGCCGAGGTTCGCGCTCGGCCTCGTCGTCGGCGGGGAGGGCGGGCTCGGCTACCTGCTCAAGGAGCGCATCGCGGACGTCGAGGACTTCGTGGACGCAGTCCGGCGCGTGGCCCGGGGCGGCTCGATCGTGGACCCGGAGGTGGTGCGCGCCCTGCTCGCCGCGAAGGGTCGCGACCGTCTGGTCGACCTCACCGAGCGCGAGCACGAGGTGCTGGCGCTCATGGCGGAGGGCCGGACCAACGCCGCCATCGGCGAGCGGCTGGCGATCGGGTCCAAGACCGTCGAGATGCATGTCAACACGATCTTCTCGAAGCTGGGTCTGGAGCCTGCGGTCGACGACAACCGTCGCGTCCTCGCGGTGCTGGCGTACCTGCGCCGGACGCGCGGCCTGGGCGAGTAGCCGGCCGGCTCGAACGGCTTTCAGCTGCCCCGCACGAACCTGGCGATCAGGTCGGCCGCGGCCGACGCCGCGTCGTCGTTACGCTCGGTCGCAGCCGCGATCCCGGCGAGCGACGTCCAGCCCTCGTACCACGGTCCGCGCGGGTGTCGCAGCGTCCTGCCGCGTTTCGGATGCGCCCCGATCGCGACGTCCGGGTTGATCGGGATGAGCGCCGGGCGCCGCCGGTGGGTCTCGACGCGCCCTGCGACATCGGTCTTGTGAGGCTGCTCGGTCCCGTGTGCTGCGCTAGACCCTCGGCTCCGCCTGCGGCTCGGCGCCGCCCCAGTAGCGCCAGCGCCAGCCTGACTCATCGCGGGCGAAGACGCCCGTCGTCCAGTACGGGACCGACTCCTCGACACCGTCGCGGCGGGTGACGACCGTGCCGAGCACCTGTGCCCAGGCGACGTCCCCTTCGCGCCAGACCCTGACCTCCTCGGGGATCCACGTGAAGCCCCAGCCGGCGATGGCCCGGGAGACCTGACCGACCACCGCAGGTCCGTACATCAGCTCGCCCTGCCCGGAGCCCGCCACCGTCATGTCGGGATGCGCGAACAGCTCGCCTGGATCATCCCCGGGCGTCGACATCCGGCGGTACGTTTCCTTGACGAGCCCCTCGATCTCGGCTCGCGTCGCCTCGTCTGCCTGCATCAGGTCCTCCTCTTCGATTCCGTCGTGGCTTCGCGTCAGAGGGCGGTTATTCTACCCGGGGGCATTTCCCCTTCGGCAGAGTCGCAGCTTCGACCGACAGGCTGATCACCCGCGCCGATGGGGGTCGCAGCTCCGCGCCGAAGTCCACCGATCCTGGTCTGAACCTCGACGCAGGGCGCGGCATCTAACCTGCATGGATATGACGGCGGCGCCACGCGAAGCCGAGCCCGTAGGGGAGCAGAGCCGCTCCGTGCCCGACGTCGAGTCAGCGCTCGACGGCGATGTCCAGGCTTTCGACCGCCTCGTCCTGGCCCACCTTCCGCGAACCTACCGGATTGCCCTGGCGATTCTCGGGTCGGAGGCGGACGCGAGCGACGCCGTCCAGGAAGCCTGGCTCGCAGCCTGGCGGCGGCTCCCGACCCTGCGTGACCCTCGCGCCGGTCTCATGGCAGCCTCTCGCGACCTCCTCGCTGCGGTCAGTGGGCGAGTGCCTGGCCCTGCTTGCTCGTCGCGGACGGTGCGGCCGTCGGGCCCTGGCCGTTGATCGAGCGCAGGTAGTTGATGATGTTCCAGCGATCGGTTTCGCTGAGCCTGGCTGACCACCCGGGCATCCCGCCCGGGAGGCCGTTGCTGATCCAGTAGAAGAGGTCGCCGTCCGTGTGCTGACCGAGGTGGGCCTTCAGCGACGGAGGCGTGACCGGCGTGGTACCCGCGAGCGGGCCGCCGCCAGTGCCATCCACGCCATGGCAGGCGGCGCAGTTCGCCTGGTAGAGGTCGCGGCCGGCCGTGACCGAGCCGACCTGGGCCGGGACGGGATTGGGCGTGTTCGACATCGGCGTCTGACCGCCGCCCAGGCTGCTTCCGACGAGCGTGACGCCGAGGACGAGCGCGATGCTCCTGGCGAGCACCAGGTACCCGCCCGTGGCCGGCCAGCGCCGCCGGATCGCCGGCCCGGCGAGGAGCAGGATGACCCCGAGGAGCACGAGCTGGAGGCCGACGATGACCGCGATGCTCACAGTCTCGGTCCCGCCAGCAGGATCAGCGCCCCGGACAGCGCGCCGGCGAGCGATCCGCCGAGGAGAGCAACCCGGCTGGCCGCCGGGTCGACTCGTGGCAGGCTCCCTCCCCCGAGCGCGAAGGCGACGCCCAGGGCGGCACCGGCGAGGAGGACCAGGGCAATGATGATCGCCGGATCGAGGGGTGGCGTTGCCCGCCCTTCGCTGATGCCCGCGGCGTCAAGGGCGAAGGCGTAGCGGGTCCGGTACTGCTCGCTCCCGTCTCGACCGCGCACGACGACGCTGGCATCCCAGCGGCTGCCGGCGGGAAGGAGGGCCCCGCCCGCGGCGAACGTCCCGGTGGCAGCCTCCGGCGCGAGCGTGAGCCGCGAGGAACCGCCTCGGTCGAGCCGCTGCAGGAGGAGCTCGACCGTGACGTGCTCGGGCGCGGTCGGCAGCTGGACGACGATCCGGGTTGGACCGGGACGTCCGGGCGCAAGTTCCAGGACCGGCGGGGCAACGCCCGGGACGACGCTTGACGGCAGGGCGGCGATGGCGATCGGTCGCTCCAGGGCGGGCGGCGAGCCGCTGGCAAGCACCCCGGTCGCGACGACGACGGCGAGTGCCAGGCCCGCCTCGATCACGACGCGCGGCCGGAAGCGTCGATCGGCTGGGCGCCCGCCCGAGAAATGGTTGAACGCGCCAAGCGAGAAGGCGGCGATCGCGAGGCCGGACTTCACCATCAGGGTGGTGCTGTACGGCGTGTCGAGCGCGACGAGGGCGCGGGTCTGGACCCAGTCCGAGTACGCGCCGGTGAGGGCGATCAGCCCGCCGCTCACGAGTGCCAGCGCGGAGAAGCGCCCCACGAGCGTGGGCAGCGGCTCCTCCGGTTCGGCGCCGCCGAGCGCGATCCAGGCCAGGGTGAGCAGGCCCGCGAGCCAGATCGCGGCCGCAACCAGGTGGACGGCCACCGCGGCGACCGGTGCCGGGGAGTCGTAGGCCGCGGCGTGGCCACCGATCGCGACGAGCAGCAGCCCGACGAACCCGGCGCTGCCGCCAACAGCGACGGCCAGTCGAGCGTCCCGCCGGGCCACGGCGAGGACGAGCACCGCGGCCGCCAGCGTCACGCCGGCCCGCGCACCGAGCAGTGCCCCCGCCCGGCTCTGGGCGACGTAGGCGACCGGGTCGAGGCCGACCGTCGTCCCGCCGAGAACGATCAGGCCGGCGGCGCCGGATGCGGCCACGCCCAGACAGGCCGCAACGAGCCGGGCCAGGCCGCGGGAGCCCGGACGCCGCAGGACCAGGAAGCTGACGAGGGCGAGGCCCAGGGCAAGCAGCAGCCCCCCGTCGCCGGCAATTCGCGACTCGGTCTCGAGGAACGCCGTGCCGGCGTCGTGGCCGGCGTGGATCGAGCCCGCGCCCGGTGTCGATCCACCGGCCGGCGGCGGCGTGACGTTGCCAACGCCGAACGTGAAGAAGCCTGATGTGACATGGCCGTCCGCCGCCGAGAGCGCCTGCCAGTTGACCGTGTACACCCCGTCCGGCAGGGGCTGGATCGGCGCGACGAGGGCAAACCGGTCGGCTGGATCGGGCGCCCCGATCCCGGTCGCGATCGTCCGACCGGTGGCGTCGAGCAGGTCCAGCTTCGTGTAGACGGCCTCGATCGGCTCGGAGAAGACGAGCCGGATCGACTCGGGCGCAACCGCGACGACCTCGCCCGCCGCGGGCACGCTCGTCACCAGCTGCGAGTGGCCGAGCGCGACCGGTGTCGCTGGCCCGACGAGCGTCGGGCCAGCGAGGAGGATGGCCCAGGCCGCGACGAGGGCAGCCAGGCGCCGAGTCATCGAGGGTCAGACCGTCCGGCGGCGAGCCGAGAGTGCGAGGCCGATCCCGACCAGGCCAGCGGCGAGGCCGGCTGCCCCGAGGGCCAGCGCGATCGTGACCTGCGAGGAGGCAGTTCTGCCCGCCTGCGCGTCGGCGACGATGTCGGCCTGGGAGGGAAACTGGACCGGGAACTGTCCGTCCGAGACGGCCGCAACCTCGCCGAAGCCGGTCGGGCTCGAGGTGAACGATTCGTCGATCGCCTGGCCCTCGATCGTCCCGAAGAGGTGGAAGGTGTATGCGCCGGCCGCCGTCGGGATGAACACGGACTCGTAGGCGCCCTTCTCAGGTTCGCGCGCGCGGAGCGGGAGGTCGCGCTTCTGATCCTGGTAGATGACCTCCGCCTTCAGGGTCGACTCGAGTCCCTCCACGGGAGTGTCGCCCTTGCTGACGAAGAGCTCGAGGCCCGATCGCTGTCCGACGAAGACGGGCTCGTCGATGAAGCCCACCTCGATCGAGTAGCCGGCGACCTCGCGCTCTTCGTGAGCGGCGGCGACCCCGGTGGTGAGCATCACGACCAGGGCTGCGGCTCCGACGGCAGCGAGCCGCCGGACCGGGATGCGGGAAATCATGGTTGATCCTTTCTCGGGCCCGACGCAGCGTCGGGACGATGGGCGACCGCCTAGGCGGTCGCGACGGCGTCACGAGTCGGGATCACGGGCGGGGCACGACCGATGTCCGGCCGGCTGAGGGTCCAGCGGTGCGCGAGCCCCGCGGCGATCGACCTCCACCCGGATGGAAGTCGGGAGGTCGATGGTCGATCGCCGGGTCGGCCCGAGGCGCCGGCGAGGCGTGCCTCGAGGACGCGAATGCGCCAGCGAACAAGGGAGCCGACAGCCGCGAGCAGGAACGTGGTCGCCGCGAGGACCGGCAGGACGAGCGAGCTGCCTGCGCCGACCAGGGGATCGGCACCGACCAGGTGGCCGTCGACGAGGAGATGCTCGAGGTTCTCCTGGACCCCGAAGAGGAGCGCCACGGTCGGGAAGAGTCGGAGCCATGTCGATGACAGCTCCTCGACATAGGGCGGCCCGGGGGCAGCCGCGCGAGCGATGCCCGACGCGCGACGCTCGAGTCGGGCCAGCACAGCAAGGGCAACGGCGAACACGACACCGACGCTGCCGGCGATGATCAGGCTGACCGGCGTCCAGTACCCGTCGTGGCCACCCTGGGTCATCGCGGTCGCGAGACGCGAACCGAGACCGAATTGGGCCACGAACACCGCATCGTGCGCGACGAACAGGGCGAACAGGACGAGCACCGCGTCGCGGAGCCGCCGGCCCGATCGCGCGAGACGTGGCGTCGTGCAGACGATCATCGGGGATGAGCATACTTCGAATCGAACGGCCAGCCCGGGCGACAGTGTCGGTCGCAGCGCCGGTCCGTGCGACACGTTCCGCGCGACACGGTCCGCGCGACGCCCTTGACGCCACGCCGGCCGGGCCCCGATCCTGTCTCGCATGAGCGAGCCCACCCTGTTCATCGACGGAACCTGGACCCATGGCGCGGGCGGCGAGCGCAGCCCGGTCGTCTACCCCTCCGACGCGAGCGTCGTCGCCGAGGTCGACGTCGCGGCCGACGCGGACGTCGCCCGGGCGATTGCGGCCGCCCGCCGCGCGTTCGACGAATCGGACTGGCCGCGCCGGCCGGCCGTCGAGCGCGGGGCCCTCCTCTCGCGGGTCGCGGACCTGCTCGCCCGCGACCGGGACCAGATCGCCCGGGCCGAGACGCTGAACACCGGCAAGGCGCTCCGCGAGTCCGAGTACGACGTCGACGACGTGATCAGCGTCTTTCGCTACTACGCCGGGCTGGCCGACAAGGAAGCGGGCCGGGTCGTCGCCACCGGGTCTCCCGACGCGCTCAGCCGGATCGTGTACGAGCCGATCGGCGTGTGCGCCCTGATCGGCCCCTGGAACTACCCGCTCCTGCAGATGAGCTGGAAGATCGCCCCTGCCCTTGCCGCGGGCAACACGACGGTCATGAAGCCGGCCCAGGTGACCCCGCTGACGACGATCCACCTGACCAGGCTGCTCGAGGAGGCCGGCGTCCCGGCCGGCGTGGTCAACCTCGTCCTGGGCCCAGGTGGCCGGGTCGGCCAGGCGCTCGCCGACAGCCCGGACGTCGACCTCGTCTCGCTGACCGGCGGGATCGAAGCCGGGCGCGCCCTGATGCGCGGTGCGGTCGCCAACATCAAGCGGGTCGCCCTCGAGCTGGGCGGCAAGAGCCCGAACATCGTCTTTGCCGATGCCGACTTCGAGATCGCCCTCGACAACGCCCTGACCGCCGCCTTCCTGCATTCCGGGCAGGTCTGCTCGGCCGGGTGCCGGCTGATCGTCGAGTCGTCGATCCACGACCGCTTCGTCGAGGAACTCGCCCGTCGAGCCGACCGGATCCGCCTTGGGCCGGGTCTCGATCCCGCGACCGAGACCGGGGCCCTGATCACCGCCGAGCACCGGGCCAAGGTCGAGCGGTACATCGCCTCGGCCGTGGCCGAGGGCGCCCGCCTGGTGACCGGCGGGACACGGCCCGTCGAGCCCGAGCTCCAGGCCGGTTTCTACCTCCGGCCGACCGTCTTCGCCGACGTGACGAGGGAGATGACGATCATTCGGGAGGAGGTCTTCGGCCCGGTCGTCACGGTCGAACGGTTCACCACCGAGGACGAGGCGATCCGGCTCGGCAACGACACGAGCTACGGGCTCGCCGGCGCGGTCTGGACGGCGGACGCGGGCCGGGCCGAGCGGGTCGCGGCGCGCCTGCGCCACGGCACGGTCTGGATCAACGAGTACAACCGCTACCTGCCCCAGGCCGAGTGGGGCGGCTTCAAGCAGTCGGGGATCGGGCGCGAGCTCGGTCCGAGCGGCCTCGACGAGTACCGCGAGGCGAAGCACATCTACCAGAACACGCGGCCGGCGCCGACCGGCTGGTTCCGGGGCTGAATCGTCGACCGGGCCCGGCGGCGTGCCGGACCCGGTCGAGCCAGGTTCGCGGGAAGCCCCGAAGGGCGGCCTACTCGGCCGGGATCTCCGCGTGGATCGCCTCGAGGTCGATCCCCTGGGCCCTGCGGTAGAGGCGGGCGACGACGTACAGGACGGCCGCGGCGCCGTAGAGGATGCCGAGGAAGATGATCGACTGGGTGTTGCCGACGCCGATCCCGTAGAGACCGTTGGTCAGCCATTCGACGAGCACCCAGGCGAGGATCACGGTCGTGATCCCGCCGGCCAGGCTGATCAGCGGCAGGCCGCCGATCGAGTAGCGCGCGACCGGCGAATTCGCGTACAGCTCCTTCTTCCACCAGGGCAGGATCGTCGCGGCCACGGCGCTGCCAAGGAACGTGACCGCGATCACGAGCGTGGCATCGAGCGTGAGCCCGACGAAATCGGCGTTGTAGGCGTAGAACCAGCTGAGCACGACCGACGGGACCATGATCAGGAGCAGGGCCACGATCGGGACGCCGCGGTCCGAGACGCGTGCGGCCGCCTCGGGCAGGATCCGGTCGAACGCCGCGGCAAAGATCATCCGCGTCGAGGACAGGAAGAGCGTCCCCGCCCAGCCCAGGAACCAGGCTCCGAACAGGACGACGATGACGATCTGGACGACCCTGCTGTCGACGAGGAATGAGGCGAGGAGCGGTGGGTAGCCCCACACCGGGATGACCGGAGCGGGTGCGTCGGCGACACCGTAGAACGTGTCGCCGAAGTTCGCGTTCGTGGCCTGGAAGAACTCCCAGCCGAACGTCTTGGCCGCGAGCAGGACGAAGACGACCGCGAGGACCGCGGTCACCCAGATCCCGCCGAGCATCCCGTTCAGGACCTTCCGGAAGTCGCCGGCGCCGCGGACCTCGCCGTACAGCGTGGCGCCCCAGTTCGGGTAGAGGATCCAGAAGAACATGAACGGGACGAGGGCCAGGGTGCCGGGCCCGAAGCCGAACGGGTCGAGGCCCGCGAACGGGGCTCCGTAGAACGCCGCCGTCGTGTCGATCGTCGACTGGTAGGCGTTCGTCACCCCGAACAGGCTCGACGCCTCGCGGTCGAAGGCGCGCTGGAAGTCGGCCTGCGACGAGACGAGCATGAGCACGAAGACGACCGCGAGCACGGCCAGCCCCACGTACAGGCTCGCTCGCTGGACGCGGGCGTAGCCGGCCATCCCGAGCGCGACGAGCGCGGTCACGAGGGCGATCACGATGAGCGACACCGCGAACACGCCGTCCGGCGTGCCGAAGAAGCTCGACACGCCCTCGAGCCCGGCCAGGGCGGTCACCGGCTGGACGAACTCGACCGTCAGGATGGCGCCATAGATCGGCGCCCACAGGGCCAGGATGAACCACCAGCCGGTGGCGGCCAGGACGAAGCCGATCCCGCCGCGACGCAGGCCGAGAAGGGCGCCCCCGACCACCCCGACTGCCCCGGCGCCGAGGTCGACGGCGTCGCCGAGCGCGAGCGCCTGGCCGACGAGGAACGCCCCGATCCCGAACACGACCGCCCCCGACACCGCGCCCGGGATGCCGTCCAGGACGCGGCTCTGCCAGACGTAGTCGCCGCCGGCGCGGGGCATGACCGCGATCAGCCCGGCGTACGTGATCGCGAGGAACGTGACCGCGATCGCCGAGATGACGATCGCCGCGATCGGTGAGCCGTCCGGGACCCACCCGAACGTGAGGAAGCTGTAGAACATCCCGAGCGTGACGAGGTTCACCGACATGAACGAGTAGATGAACGCGTCGAAGCCGGACCAGCCCTTGACCAGTCCCGTCGCGTTCCTCAGGAACAGCGATGGGGTCGTGCCTGATGTCATCGTTCCTCCTCCTCCCCCTGGACCGTGGACCGTGGACCGTCAGCCGTTGATCAGCAGGTAGCGCTTCACCGATCCCTTCTTCGTGTCGAGGTCGACGATCGCTGCCTGGAGCACCCCGTCCTCGTAGGAGCTCCCGGGATTGACGGCCAGGGTGGACCCGATCCGGACGGCCCCCTTGCCCTCGTGGATGTGGCCGTGCAGCGAGAGCGCCGGCAGGTAGGCCAGGATCGACTCCCGGACCGCCCGCGAGCCGACCGGCACGAGGGCCTGGCCGCCGGCGACGTACTTCATCTCCGCGTCGAGGCGCGGAGCGCTGTCGAGGTTCGAACCGTACGGCGGGGCGTGGAAGTTGAAGATCGAGCGGCGCGGATCGGAGACACGGGCCACGAGTCCGTCGATCCGCTCCCGGAGCTCCGGCTCGGGCAGCTCCCGGTAGGTGTTCCACGGGGTCGGGTTCGCCCAGCCGGTCGAGACGAGGGTGAAGCCGTCGAGCTCGATCGTGTTCGCCTCGCCGAGCTCGACGCGCTCGGCACGGTCGATGATCGGATCGATCTCGAACATGTCGTCGTTCGCGGGCGAGACGATGCAGCGGATGCCCGTCCCGGCCAGCCGCTCGTCGGCGAGGGCCATCCAGCGCTCGACCGAGGCGAGCATCTCCGACCGGAATCGGGCGTCGACGAGGCCGGGGTCGGCGGCCCACGCGTCGAGCTCGTCGCGGCCGAGGCGAACCGGGTAGTAGCCGCGGTCCCGGATCCGCTTCTCCATCGCCCGGGCCTCGTCCTCGCTCGAGAGGACGTGCCCCTGCTCCTGGATCGTCACCTCCCAGCCTGCGCCGGTGGCCACGATCGGAACCATCGCCTTGCCGGTCATGTCGCCGCCCATGATCAGCACGTCTGCCTTGTGGAATGTGCCCGCGTTCAGGAACTTCCGCCAGCACACCTCGGAGCCGTGGATGTCGGTGGCGAAGAAGACCCTCATCGACCCGCCCTTCCCGCGCCAGCCCGGGCGCTCGGCAGGCTCGGCGACCGGCCCACGGGAGTGCCCCGGCCGCGGCGCGGCGAACCGGTGATCGGCTCAGGGGGTGTCCGTATGCCGTTGTTGACGCCAATGGGGGCTGCGGGCGTCACGGGTCCCTCGGTCATGCGGCGGGCGCCGGATCGCAGTCCAGGCGCGGCGTTCGAAGGAGTATACATGCCCGCCCGATGGCGCCCCGGCCCGTCGGCAGCCCCGACCCGGCCGTCGCCCCGGCCCGGGGTCGCGATCCCACCGATGTCGCGGCCTAGCCCCGCATCCGGCGCCCGTCCGGGTCCCAGACCGGGGTCTCGATCACGCGTCCCGGTCGGCTCAGGCCGAGGATCTCGATCTCGAGGGGAGTCCCGGGTGTCGCGAGCTCGACCGGGAGATACGCCAGGCCGAGGGTCATCCCGACGGCATGGCCCGGATGCGCGGCGCGCAGGTAGCCGACGAGCCCTCCTCCCGCGCTTACCGGCTCGCCGCCGCGGGGGAACAGGTCGTCGGCCGGGTCGAGGTCGATGCGCACCGTCACGAGCCGCTGGCGGACGCCCTCCGCAGCCTGGCGGACGAGGGCGTCGCGACCGATGAAGTCACCCTTGTCGAGGCGAACGAAGCGCTCGAGGCCGGCCTCGAGCGGCGTGTACTGGGGGGTGATGTCCACGCCCCACAGCCGGTAACCCTTCTCCAGCCGGAGCGAGTCGAGGGCCCGGTATCCGACGTCGGCGAGGCCGAGGGGCTCACCCGCCTCGAGGAGGAGCTCGTAGAGCGTCCGCGAGTACTCGATCGGGTGGTGCAGTTCCCAGCCCAGCTCGCCCGTGTACGTGATCCGGATCGCACGCACGGAAACCGGGCCGAGGTGGATCTCGCGCACGGCCATGAACGGAAAGCCGGCCCCCGACAGGTCGTCGTCGCTCAGCCCGGCCAGGATCTGGCGCGAGCGCGGGCCGGCGATCGCGAGCACGCCCCAGGCCGGGGTCACGTTCTCGATCACGACGCTCCCGTCGGTCGGGGCGTGGCTCGCGATCCAGGCCAGGTCATGGGTCTCGGTCCCCGCGGCGGTGATGATGTAGAACCGATCCGGCGCGATCCGGGAGATCGTCACGTCGCACTGGATCCCCCCGGCCGGAGTGAGCATCTGGGCCAGGACCGCCCGTCCGACGGCCGGGAGCCTGTTCGCACTCAGCCGGTCGAGGAGGGCCGCCGCCCCCGGACCGCGGACCTCGAACTTGGCGAAGCTGGTCATGTCGAGCAGGCCGGCCCGCTCGCGGACGGCGGTGCACTCGGCGATCTCGTACGGCAGCCAGTCGGGCCGGTGCCAGGTCGGCCGGTCGCCCCGCGGTGCCCCCTCGGGGACGAACCAGAGCGGTCGCTCCCAGCCGTTCCGGGCACCCATCACTGCGCCCCGGGCGAGCAGGCGGTCGTAGAGCGGATCGGTCTTCAGCGGCCTGCCCGCGCGCAGCTCCTCGAACGGGTACGGGATCGCGTACTCGCGCTCGTAGACCTCGCTCGCCCGGGCGATCAGGTAGGGGAGCGCGGCCGCGTGCGGTCCGAAGCGCGAGACGTCGAGCTCCCAGAGGTTGTCCACCGGCTCGCCGTCGACGATCCAGGCCGCCGCGTTTCGACCCGCCCCGCCGCTCTGGACGATCCCGTAGCTGAAGCCGGCCAGGACGAAGAAGTTGCGCACGCCGGGAACCCAGCCCATGAGCGCGTTGCCGTCCGGCGTGTAGCTCGTCGGACCGTTCAGGAGCTGCTTCATCCCGGCCGTCCTGAGGGCCGGGATCCGCCGCTGGGCAAGATCGAGGACGTCGGCGACCTGCTCGAAGTCAGGCGCGAGGAGCTGCTTGCCGAACTCGGCCGGGATGCCCCGCGGTGCCCACGGCTTCGGGTTGCGCTCGTATGGCCCGACGATCAGCCCGCTCGCCTCCTCGCGCACGTAGAACGAGGCCTCGGTGTCGCGGACGACCGGCATCTCGGGATGATCGACGACGAGCTCGGGGATCGCGTCCGTGATCAGGTACTGGTGCGACATCGGGACGATCGGGAGCTCGATCCCGGCGAGCTCGCCGATCTCGCGCCCCCAGATCCCGGCGGCGTTGACCACGATCCCGGCCCGGATCGTGCCGCGCTCGGTCACGACGTCCCATTCGCCACCCGGCAGCGGCCGCAGCTCGCGGACGGCCGTCCCGATCTCCACCTCGGCTCCCAGGTCGCGGGCGCCCCGGGCCATGGCCAGGGTGACGCTGGTCGGGTCGACGTACCCGTCGGTCGGCGTCCAGGCTCCGCCGATCACCCCTGCCAGCGACAGGAGCGGGGCGCGCCGGGCGATCTCCTCGGGACCGATCAGCTCGTAGGGCAGGCCGGCGACCCTGGCCAGTCCGGCGTGGTCGCGGTACTGGTCCATCCGGTCCGGGGTCGTGGCCAGCCGGATGCTCCCGACAGCGTGGAAGTCGACCGGCTGTCCGGTCTCGGCCTCGAGACGCCGGAAGAGATCGACGCTGTACATCAGCACCGAGGTGACGTTCAGGCTCGAGTTGAACTGGGTGCACAGCCCGGCCGCGTGCCAGGTCGAGCCCGCGGTCAGCTCGCGCTTCTCGAGGAGCAGGGTGTCCGTCCAGCCGCGAAGGGCGAGATGGTAGAGGAGGCTGGCGCCGAGGGCCCCTCCGCCGATCACCACGACCCGCGCCTGCGTTCTCATCGCCGGCCCTCCCGCCTGCTTCCCGGGCGCACCTGCATCTGCGCCAGATCGTCATAATACGATGCTACGATCCGCGGCAGGCGAGGATCCCGCGACAGACGACAAGGAGGGACCGGTGGGGACCCAGGTCGGACCCGTCGACCGTGGCGCGCTCCGGCGCGCCCGGCGCCGGGAGCAGATCCTCGCCGCAGCCGAGCGGCTGCTCGTCGACAACGGGGTCGAGCGGACGCGGCTTCGCGACGTCGCGGCCGCGGCCGGTGTCTCGATCGGGATGGTCCAGCACTACTTCGACACCCGCGATCGCCTCGTCGCCGAGCTGTTCGACTGGTCCGCTCGTCGGCGGCTCGAGGCCTGGGTCTCGCTCGAGCCCGGCGACGTCGACGCCTGGCGCCGGATCGAGACCCTGCTCGAGCACGCCCTGGACGAGCCGCTCCTCCGTCACAGCCGGATCTGGATCGAGTTCCTGGCGATGGCCCGCGACGAGGCGCTCCGGGACAGGCTGGCCGACTTCTACGACGCCTGGCGGCGGCCCTTCCGCGAGGCGATCGAGGCCGGGGTGGCGAGCGGGCTGTTCGCGCCGAGGCTGCCGGTCGACGGGCTGGTCGACCTGCTGATCATGCTCGTCGATGGTGCCGAGGTGGCGACCGCGCTCGGGGCGCCCGGGATCTCCCGGGAGCGCCTGCTCTCGATCCATCTCGCCGCGGCCCGGACACTGCTCGGGGTGCGCCTCGCGCGCGCCGGCGCCGGTTCCTGAGCGGGAGCGACGACCGGGGCCCGGGACGTAATATCACGGTATTGGGATCCGGTCGCCCGGGGCGCCGGATCGAACCACGCTCGAGTGGAGTGGGACCGATGTCGAACGCTGTCTCCTCGGTGGACGCCCTGGATGCGCCCTTCCCCAGCCAGGCGCGCGTCGTCGTCATCGGTGGCGGGATCGTCGGCGCCAGCGTCCTCTACCACCTCACCGAGCGCGGCTGGACGGACGTCGTCCTGCTCGAGCGCCGGACGCTCACCTCGGGCACGACCTGGCATGCCGCCGGGCTCGTCGGCCAGCTCCGGGCGACGTACAACATGAGCCTCCTCGCGAGCTACGCGAAGGACCTCTTCCGGGAGCTCGAGCGGCGGACCGGGAGCGGGACCGGCTTCGAGCAGCCCGGCTCGCTCCTCGTCGCCTCGACCCCGGGCCGCTGGGAGGAGATCCGCCGCAACGCCTCGATGGCCCACCTCGTGGGGGTCGACCTCGAGCTCGTCGGACCCGAGCGGGTGGCCGAGATGTGGCCGCTCCTCGACCCGAGCGGCGTGCTCGGGGCCGCCTTCATCCCCGGCGACGGGATGGCCAACCCGACCGACGTGACGCACGCACTGGCGAAGGCGGCCCGGATGGCCGGCGCGCGCGTGTTCGAGCAGACGAAGGTGCTCCGGGTCCTCCGCCGGGACGGCCGAGTGAGCGGGGTGTCGACCGATCGCGGGGAGATCGCCTGCGAGTTCGTCGTCAACTGCACCGGGATGTGGGCGCGCGAGCTCGCGGCCCGGGACGACGTCGTCGTGCCGCTCCACGCCGCGGAACACTTCTACCTCGTCACCGAGCCGATCGCCGAGCTCACCCCGGACCTGCCCGTCCTGCGCCTGCCCGACGACGGGACGTATGCCCGCAACGAGGCGGGCAAGCTGATGGTCGGCTTCTTCGAGACCGGGGCCAAGCCGTGGGCGACGCACGGGATCCCCGAGGAGGCCGAGTTCCTCACCTTGCCCGAGGACTGGGACCACCTCGAGCCGTGGATCCTGCGGGCGACGAAGCGGATCCCGGTCTTCGGACGGGTCGGCATCCAGCTCTTCTTCAACGGTCCCGAGAGCTTCACCCCGGACGACCGGTACATCCTCGGCGAGGCGCCGACCCTGGGCGGGTACTTCGTCGCCGCCGGCTTCAACTCGGTCGGCTTTGCCTCGGGCGGCGGAGCCGGGCGGGCGGTCGCCGACTGGATCGTCGACGGGCACCCGCCGATGGACCTCTGGGAGGTCGACATCCGCCGGTTCATGCCCTTCCAGCGCAACCGGCGCTACCTGTACGAGCGGACGACCGAGACGCTCGGGCTGCTGTACGAGATGCACTGGCCGTTCCGCCAGATGACGACCTCCCGGAACATCCGGAAGTCGCCGCTCCACGACCGGCTCGCGGCGCGCGGGGCGTGCTTCGGCGAGGTCGCCGGCTGGGAGCGCGCGAACTGGTACGCCCCGCCGGGGGTCGAGCCCCGGTACGAGTACTCGTACGGGCGCCAGAACTGGTTCCCGTACTCGGCCGCGGAGCATCGGGCCGTGCGCGAGGCGGTCGGGCTCTTCGACCAGACCTCGTTCGGCAAGATCCTCGTCCAGGGTCGGGACGCGGAGCGCGAGCTGAACCGGATCTGCGCCGGCGACGTGGCGGTCGAGCCGGGCCGCATCGTGTACACCGCCTGGCTGAACGAGCGCGGCGGGATCGAGTCGGACGTGACCGTCACCCGCCTCGCCGAGGACCGCTTCATGGTCGTGACGACCGGGACCTCGACGATCCGCGACCTCGACTGGCTGCGCCGGACGATCGACCCCGAGGCCCGGGTCGCGGTCACCGACCTGACCTCGGCCGAGGCGGTGATCAGCATCATGGGCCCGCGCTCGCGCGAGCTGCTCGCCTCGCTCTCCGACGCCGACCTGTCGAACGCGGCGTTTCCGTTCGCCACCGCCCGCGAGATCGACCTCGGCTTCGCCTTCGCCCGTGCCGCCCGGGTCACGTACGTCGGCGAGCTCGGCTGGGAGCTCTACGTTCCGACCGAGTTCGCGACCCACGTGTACGACACGATCGTCGCCGCCGGCGAGCCGTTCGGCCTGCGCCACGCCGGCTACCACGCCCTCGACTCGCTCCGGATCGAGAAGGCCTACCGGCACTGGGGCCACGACATCACCGACGAGGAGACGCCGCTCGAGGCGGGGCTCGGCTTTGCCGTCGCCTGGGACAAGGCCGGGGGGTTCATCGGCCGGGAGGCGCTCCTGCGCCAGCGGGAGGAAGGGGTCCGCCGCCGCCTGGTTGTCCTCACGCTCGACGATCCCGAGCCGCTCCTCTACCACAACGAGCCGATCTGGCGCGACGGCCGGCTCGTGGGGCGGGTCACCTCGGCCGCCTTCGGGCACACGATTGGTCGCTCGATCGGGCTCGGGTACGTCACCCGGGAGGACGGCCCGGTGACCGAGGACTGGCTGCGGGCGGGCAGGATCGAGGTCGAGATCGCCCTCGAGCGGTTGCCGGTCCGGGCGTCGTTGCGGGCGCCCTACGACCCGGGCAACGAGCGCATCCGGAGCTGACCGCCGACCCCCGCCCGCGTCAGGCCGCCCGGTTCTCCTCGGTCCGGTCGGCCCGGCGCCGGACGAGGCGCGCCTCGATCGAGCGCAGCAGGCCGGCCGCCCCGCCCGGCCAGTAGACCATGACCGCGATCAGGAGCAGGCCGTACAGGACGAGGTGCAACCCGGGCAGGGTCGCGAACTGGGTCCGGAGCGCCTCGACCCCGATCGAGAGCGGGAAGGCGATGATCGCCGGGCCCCAGAGGCTGCCCCGACCGCCGATGTAGGCGACGGCGAGGACCTCGACCGTGTGCGAGGTCAGCATCACGTCCGGGGTGAGGATCCCGTAGTAGTGGGCGTAGAAGCCGCCCAGCCAGCCGGCGAAGGCGCAGGCGAGGGTGAAGTTCAGGACCAGGTAGCGGGTCGGGTTGATCCCCGACGCCCGGGCGGCCTGGACGTTCTGGCCGATCGCCCGGAAGGCGAGCCCGATGTGCGAGCGGATGACGAGCATCAGGACCGCCAGGGTCACCAGGAGCATCGCCAGGATCACGTAGTAGTAGGGCAGGTTGTCCGACGTGGCGAGCAGGAGCGGGACGTTCAGGCCGAGCGAGCCGCGGGTGATGTCGGGCAGGTTGCGGACGAGGCCCATGACCGCCAGGCCGACGAACCAGGCCATGACCGCGGCGTAGATCCCCCGCAGGCGGAGGGTCAGCATCCCCGTCAGGAGGCCGACGAACCCGGCCACCACGGCCCCCGCAAAGATCCCGATCCAGGGCGAGATGCCGAGCTCGACCGCGAGCAGGCCCGAGGTGTACCCGCCCAGGCCGACGAAGGCGGCGAAGCCGAAGTTGACGATGTTGATGTAGCCGGCGGTGAAGTCGAAGGCGGTCGCCATCGCCGCCATGAGCGCCGCCCCGACGAGCCAGCGCTGGTAGTCCTGGCTGTCGAACGGCGGGACGAAGGGGAGCACGAGGGCCACGGCCAGGACCGCGGCCGCGAGGGCCCGGCGGCGCTGGGCGACGGATCGCGCGACGAGCCGCGAGCGGAACGTGGTGACGGGTTCGCTGGTCACTACTGCTCCCAGATCCCTTTCACTGCGCTGCCGAACAGCCCGGACGGCTTGAACAGCAGGATCAGGATGATGAACGCCGTGGGCAGGACGTCGACCCAGCCGACACCGACGTAGTAGACGGTCAGGGTCTGGAGGAGGGCGACGATGAACGCTCCGGCGATCGCTCCCTGGACGTTGCCCAGGCCGGCCAGGATGACGACGTACCAGGCCAGGTAGAGAGGCTGGACGCCGGCGTCGGGGAAGGAGGGGAACATGAACAGGAGCGACGCCCCGGCGAGGGCGGCGAGCGCGGAGCTCAGGCCGAGCGTGAGCATGAAGATCCGGTTCAGGTCGATCCCGGCCATCTGGGCCCCGGCCTCGTCCTGGGCGACGGCCCGGATCGCCCGGCCGATCCGGGTCCGCTGGAGGAAGAGCGAGAAGACGACGATCGTGCTGATCGCGATCACGAACACCATCGCCCGGTCGACCGAGATCGAGACCCCGAGGACCTGGATCGGGCGGACGTCCCAGTAGCGGGTGATGCCGCGGAAGTCGTTGCCGATCAGGAGCCGGTCGGCGTTCACGATCAGGACCGAGACGCCCGCGGTCAGCAGGAACGTGTTCATCACCCACTGCTCGCGGCTGCGCCGGCGGAGCGGACGGAAGAGCAGGACCTCGAGCCCGACCCCGACCGCCGCGCCGACGAGGGCTGCCGCGATCATCCCGGGGAACGGTCCGATCACCTTGAGCAGGGTCGCATCCGGGTTCTCCAGGATCGCCTCCTGGATCGGGCTGAAGACGGTGAACCCGACCAGCGAACCGATCAGGAACAGCTCGCCATGGGCAAAGTTCGGGATGTTCATGACCCCGAACACGAGTGCCAGCCCGGCGGCCATCAACGCCCACATCCCGCCCGTGACGAACGTGTCGACGAGGATCGAGGGCTGGAAGAGCGCGGCTGCGACCATGACCGCCGCGGCAACGCCGAGGACCAGCCAGGTGAAGGTCAGGTAGCGCCTGGCGAAGGGAACGGCGCGCAGGTTCGTCGCTGGTGTCATCGCTTGCCTCAGATGCCCAGGTACGCTTCCTGGACGTGGTTGTTGCCGAGCAGCTGCTCGCCGGTTCCCTCGAGCACGATCCGCCCCTGCTCGAGGACGTAGGCCCGATCGACGAGGCGGAGGGTCGTGTTCACGTTCTGCTCGACGAGCAGGATCGTCATCCCGCGCTGGCTGAGCTGCTTGAGCGCCTCGAACGCGGCCAGGGTCGGGATCGGGGCGAGCCCGAGCGACGGCTCGTCGACCAGCAGGAGCGAGGGTGAGGGCATCAGCCCGCGGCCGATCGCGAGCATCTTCCGCTCGCCGCCGCTCAGGGTGCCGGCGAGCTGGTCGCGCCGCTCGTGAAGCCGAGGGAAGAGCTCGAACACGAGATCCATGTTCGCCCAGATCCGGGTCCGGTCCCTGACCGCGTAGGCCCCCACGAGCAGGTTCTCGAGGACCGACATCGCCGGGAACAGGTTCAGGCTCTCGGAGACATAGCCGATCCCCATCCGGCTGATCTGGTGCGGTGCCAGCCCGCCGATCGAGCGACCCCGGAAGCTGACCGTGCCGCGGATCGGCTCGACCAGGCCCGCGATCGTGCGCAGGGTCGTCGTCTTGCCCGCGCCGTTGGGTCCCAGGAGGGCGACGAACTCGCCCTCGTCGACGCGGAGCGTCACGTCCCACAGGACCTGCAGGAGCTGGTAGCCGGCTTCGACGTTCGTCAGTTCAAGCACGCGTCCCTCCGTGGCCGGGCGGCGACCCGGCAGGATCCGCTAGAGGATGAAGTTGGCCCCCAGGTAGGCCTCGCGGACCCGCTCGTCCTGGGCGACCGCGGCCGCGTCGCCGTGCGCGATCAGCTCGCCGTACTGGAGCACCGACAGGCGGTCGCACAGGTCGAGGATCAGGCGCATGACGTGCTCGACCATGACGATCGTCACCCCGTCGGCGCGGATCCGCCGGAGGAGCTGGGCGATGCTGGTCAGCTCGACTGGCGTCAGGCCGGCTGCCAGCTCGTCGAGGAACAGGAGCCTCGGGTTGCTGGCCAGGGCGCGGGCGAGGTCGAGACGCTTGAGCTGGACGACGTTCAGGTTGCTCGCCAGGGTGTCGACCGGCCTCGGGAACTCGACGTACTCGATCACCCTGAGGGCGCGGTCGGCGGCTTCGTCGCGCCGGATCGCCGGATCGCCGAACACGGCCGCGACCATCACGTTCTCGAACGCGGTCATGGCCGGGAACGGGCGGGGGATCTGGAACGTCCGGCCGAGACCGAGCCGGCACATCCGGTCGGCCGGCAGGCCGGTCGTCTCCCGGCCGGCGAAGCGAACCGTGCCCCCGTGCGGGCGCAGGTCACCGGCCAGGCAGTTGAGCAGGGTCGTCTTGCCCGCCCCGTTCGGGCCGATCAGGCCGAAGATCTCGCCGGCCTCGACCGAGAACGAGACGTTGTTGACGGCGGTCAGTCCACCGAACCGCCTGGTGACTCCGGAGAGCTCGAGAAGGGCCATGCGCATTCCCGTCCGATCGACCCGGGGGGACCGGCGCCGGCCGGTCCCCCCGGGTGGCTGCCTGTGCTGCTACGGCTTGGCCTGGATGTCGCCGGTCTTCCACTCGGCCGGCCAGACCACGGTCCCCTTGCCGCCGTGGTACTGGAGGACGGGGAAGATGTAGTAGCCCTTGCCGACCACCGGATCGGGGATCGTGTCCGGCGCATAGGCGTAGTTGGACATGATGATCCCGTCGGTGTAGGTCAGCTGGCCGGTCCAGAGCTTGTCCTGGGCGGTCTTGTAGAGCGACTCGCTCGTGATCGAGCCCGCGTCGGCCAGGGTCTGCTGCATGATCTTGATGAAGAAGTTGGTGAAGTCGTACGACAGGCCCGCGGCCGACGGGCTCGGGGTGCTGCCGAACTTGGCCTGGTAGTCCGCGGCGAACTTCTGGGCCTTGTCGGTCGTCCAGCCGGGGATCTCGTCGAGGACGTAGTCCGACGACGAGCCGGTCAGCTTGTACCAGTCGCCGATCCAGCCCAGGCCGTCGGCCACGATCAGGGACTTCAGGCCGGCGTCGTCAGCCTGCTTGATGAAGGCCGAGATCGAGGCCGGGATCGTGCTCGTGCCGATGAGGACCGGGATGTTCTGGCTCTTGTAGCGCGCGACGAGGGCCGAGAAGTCGGTCTGGGTGGTCGGGAAGTAGTCCTCGCTCACGACCGTCCAGCCGACGTCCTGGAGCTGCTTCTTGACCCCCGCCCCGAACGAGCGACCCCAGTCGGTGTCCTCGCCGTAGATCGCCGCGGTCTTCGAGGCGGGCGTCCACGTCCCGGCCTTGATCGCGTCCTCCATCGCGGTCACGTAGGCGATGCTCAGCTTGGCCGGATCGGGCCAGCCTTTCGAGGTCCAGTAGCCGTACTTGGCCCGGTCGGAGTTGAACTTCTCGTTGACCACGCCGGTGGCGCCCATGGCGAAGAAGTGGGGGATCTTGTACTTGGCCGTGACCTCCATCTGGGCGACCGCGACCGAGCTGTGCCAGCCGAGGATGCCGGCGGTGATCTTCTGGCTGACGGCCGCCTGCTCGTAGGCCGCCGCACCCTTGGCCGGGTCGGACTGGTCGTCGATGTAGACCGGCTCGATCTTGTACGGCCCGACGGTCCAGTTGATCGCGTCGAAGGCCATCGTCGACGCGTTCTTCATCTCTTCGCCGGTCAGCGCGTTGGGGCCGGTGAACGGACCCTCGATCCCGATCTTGAGGGTCTCGGTCGCGGCCGGGGCCGAGGGGGCGGCCCCGGAGGCGGCCGGCTCGCTCGTGGCGCCCGGGCCGGGCGCCGACGGTGAGGCCGCTCCGGTGCAGGCAGCGGCCACGAGCGCCGTGGCCAGGACCAGGCCGGTGATCCTGGATCGTGCTCCAGCAGGGATCATCGTGTTCTCCTCCTGATTCGTCTCGTCCAGATCGGACGAAATCTCGGACGACAATCGCCAGACCCCCCGGCTACCTTTCGATCGACCCTCCCTTCCGCTGCTCAGGGGACGCCGAACTGGACCGCCACGCCTGGTTCGGGTTCATGGGACCCTCGCCAGGGAGTCGGCGGGATGCTCGCGGCCGCGCTCGACCGCCTCGACCAGCAACGTGGCCACATCCTTGACCGCCAGCCCGCCGCCGGTCGATCGCATCCCGTCATCGAGCATCACCGTGCAGAACGGGCAGGCGACGGCGAGCGTCTGCGCGCCGGTCGCGGTCGCCTGGCGGGCGCGCTCCTCGTTGATCTGGCCGGCGCGCTCCTCGAGCCACATGTGGCCCCCGCCGGCGCCGCAGCAGAACGTCCGCTCCTCCCGGCGCGCCATCTCGATCGGGCGACCGACGGCAGCGACGAGCTCCCGGGGCTCGCTGCGCACGTCGTTGTGCCGGGCCAGGTAGCACGAGTCGTGGTACGTGATCGACTCGGAGCCGGCGGCGGGGCTGAGCCGGCCCTCGCGCACGAGCTCGGCCAGCAGCTGCGTGTGGTGGACCACCTCGTAGCGCCCGCCGAAATCCGGATACTCGTTGCCCAGGGTGTTGAAGCAGTGCGGGCAGGTGGTCACGATCCGGGTCACGCCCGCCTCGCCGAGGGTCTCGACGTTCTGCTTCGCGAGCGCCTGGAACGTGTACTCGTCGCCCATCCGGCGGGCCGGGTCGCCGGTGCACGACTCGCGCGGGCCGAGGATCGCGAAGTCCACGCCCGCCTCCTTGAGCAGCCTGGCGGTCGAGATCGCGCCGATCCGGGCCCGTTCGTCGAAGGCCGGGGCGCAGCCGACCCAGAACAGGACCTCGGGCGGTGCGTCGCCCGGCTCGAGCACCCGGATGTCGAGGCCCGCGGTCCAGTCGACCCGCGCCGTCGGCGAGTTGCCCCACGGGTTCGAGGTCCGCTCGAGGTCCCGGAGCATCGCCGCGCCGGTTGCCGGAAGCCGCGACTGGACCATGACCAGGTTCCGGCGCAGATCGACGATGTGGTCGATGTGCTCGATCCCGACCGGGCACTCGCGGACGCACGCGCCGCAGGTGACGCAGTCCCAGACCGTCTCGTCGGCGACGGCGGTCGGGACGAGCGGTGTGCCCTCGAACGTCCCGTGCCCGGCGGCCGCGGCGAGCATCTTGTGCCCCTCGCGGTAGAGCTGGTCCCGGAGACCCATGATCACGAGCTTGGGAGAGAGGTTCTTGCCCGTGAAGAACGCGGGACAGGCGTCCTGGCAGCGGCCGCACTCGGTGCACGTCATCCCGTCCACCATCTGCTTCCAGGTCATCTCCTGGATCGTGCCCATCCCGAACCGGATCTGGTCCTCGGGAACGTCGGGGTCGTCGAAGCGGAGCGGCTCGAGCCGCCCTCGCCCCCGCGTCCGCTCGAAGAAGACGTTGAACGCCACGACCAGCGTGTGCAGGTGCTTCGTGTACGGGATGTAGAGCAGGAAGGCGAGGATCAGGAGGGCATGGATCCAGACGCTCGCCCGCTCGATCACCTCGGTCGCCGGGGCGGCCGGCAGGAGCCCGGCGAGCGCGGTCGAGATCGGCGACCAGGCGGCCGGGTACTCGTTCAGGCCGAGGGCGACCCGGGAGCCGTGCCAGACGAAGAGCGTGATCGAGATCGCCGCCTCGAAGAGGAGGATGTTGTATGCCTGCTGGAGGCGGCTGCCGACGAAGCGGACCGGTCGCTGGCCGAGGCGGATGGCGAACGCAATCGCCACGCCCGCCAGGACACCAAGCGCGAACAGGTCGGCCATCAGGGCGAACCAGCCCTGCTCGGACAGCCAGGGGATCGTCCAGCGGGGGCTGACCGCGCCGAGCCAGGACATCAGGATCGTCGGCAGGAGGACGAGGAAGCCCCAGAAGATGAGCAGGTGCATCACGCCCGGGACCGGGCGCAGGAACAGCTTCGACTGCCCGAGGACCCGGGTCACCTCGCGCCCGAGGCGGACCGGCACGTCGTCGAGGCGGGCCGTCTCCCGGCCGTGGCGCACGAGCCGGCCAAGGTAGATCATCCGCCGCGCGAACAGCCCGACGAAGACGAGCCAGACGGCGAGGAACAGGACCCCCGAGGCGAGGGTCCCGCTGTCCACGGCCTAGGCTCCGCGCACCCGGCGGATCTCCGCGCTGATCGCGGGGACCACCTCGTGGAGATCGCCGATCACGACGAAGTCGGCGGCGGACATGATCGGCGCCTCGGGATCCTTGTTGATCGCCAGGATCTTCTTCGCCCCCTTGCAGCCGGCCAGGTGCTGGGTCGCGCCGCTGATCCCGCAGGCGATGTACAGCTCGGGCGCGATCTTCGTGCCGGTCTGGCCGACCTGGTCGGTGTGCGGTCGCCAGCCCGAGATCGTCACCGCCCGGGAGCAGCCGACGGCGGCCCCGAGCAGGCCGGCCAGCTCCTCGATCGGCGCGAAGCCGGCCTGCGAACCGACGCCGCGCCCGCCCGACACGACGACCCGGGCGTCGGCCAGCGAGACGCCGCCCCGGGCGGCCGGGATCCGCTCGACGGCGCGCACGACCAGGTCCGCCGCGTCGAGCTCCGGGGTGAACGCCTCGACGGGGGCAGCGCCGCCGGTCTGCCTTGCCGCCACGCTGTGCGGGGCGACGGTGAGCATCGCCCGGTCGGCGTGGATCGCCGCCTCCTCGAGGAGGCTGCCGCCCCATCGGAGTCGGGTGACGGTCATCGGGTGGCCGGGCGTCGCGCTCGTGCAGTTCGCGGCGAACGGGAGCCCGGCGCGCGCCGCGGCCCGGGCGATGACGGTGTTGCCGAGGTCCGTCCCGGGACCGATCACCGCGCCGACCCCGAGCCGCCCGGCGAGGTCGTCGAGGATCCGGGCCGCCGCGTCCGGGGCCGTCGACCCGAGCGCCTCGTGCCGTGCCAGGTGGACCTGCGCAGCCCCCCACGGCCCGAGGCTCGCCGCAGCGGCCTCGTCGCCGATGACCAGGGCATGGACCGCACCCTCGCCCGCGAGCTGGCCGGCGAGGGCGAGCGCCTGGAGGGCGACCTCGTCGACGACGCCGTCGGCGGAGGTGACGTAGACCAGGACCGCTGCCATCTAGAGCACCCCCAGGTCGTTCAGCACGGCCACCACGGCCGGGGCGGCGTCCGGGCCACGGCCGAGGACGACGGCCTGCTTCGAGCGGCCCTCCGGGACGGCCAGGCGCAGGAGCTCGAGGCGCTGCGCGGGCCGGGTCGGGGTGGAGACGGCGACCGGCTTGCTCTTCGCCCGCAGACGCCCCGGGACGGACGGGAAGCGAGGGACGTTCAGGCCTTCGAGGACGGCCACGACCGCGGGCAGCGGGAGCGCGTAGACGTCGCGGCCGCCGGGAACCTCCTGCTCGCAGCGGACGACTCCGTCGACCAGCGTCAGGCCCTTGATCCCGGTCACGGTCGGCCGGCCGAGGCTCCGCCCGAGGCGCACGGCCGTCTGGTAGCCGCCCGAATCGGCGGCCTCGTTGCCGAGCAGGACCAGGTCGAACCGACCCGAGGCCGCCTCGTCGGCCCGGACCGCCTCGACGATCGCCTCCACGGTCGACTGCGAATCCCAGTCCTCACCGTCGGTGACCAGGTGGATGGCGCGCGCGATCCCGAGCGCCATCGCGTCGCGGAGCTGCTCGAGGGCGGGGGCCGGTCCGAGGGTGAGGACGACTGCCTCGCCGCCGTGCTCCTCGACCAGGCGGACCGCCTGCTCGACGGCGCATTCCTCGTGCGGTCCGATCGTGAACCCGAGGTGCCGGGTGTCGACGGCGCGCGCGTCGGCCGTGAGCGTGATCCGGCCGGCGACGGCCGGGACGCTCTTGATGCATACGAGGACCTTCATCGTCAGCTCCGGAGGCGCACGTTCTGGGGGTCGAAGAGCGGACGGGAACCGACGACCGCGACGGTGACCGGGTAGCGCTCGTTGAAGTACTGGACGAACAGGCGGTTGCCTTCGATCGCATGCTCCGGGGGCAGGTAGGCGAGGAGGACGTAGGTGCCGGTCGAGGGGCTCGCCCCGGCCGAGGTCGCGTACGACCGGCGGCCCCGGGCGTCGGTGATCGGCGAGCCGTCGCCGAGGACGATCGGCTGGCGCCCGAGCATGTAGCGCTTCTCGCCGCTGGCCGAGGTGTGGTCGTCGACGGTGAGCGTGCACAGGAGCGCGGCCGGCGGCTCGGCGAGCTGGCGCAGGACCGCGTCGCGGCCGACGAAGTCGTGCTCCTTGACCCTGGCCGGGGCCATCCCTGCCTCGACCACGTTGTAGTCGCCGTCGAGCTCGGCCCCGTAGGCCCGGTAGCCCTTCTCGAGGCGGCCGGTCGTGCCGTAGACCCCGAGGCCGCAGGCGGTCAGTCCGTGCGGCTGGCCGGCAGCCCAGAGCGTCTCCCACAGCCGACGCCCCTGCTCCATCGGAACGTACAGTTCCCAGCCCAGATCGCCCACGTACGAGATCCGGGAGGCGAGGACGAGCTGGGATCCGATCTCCACGGTCCGGCACGTCCCGAACGGGAACGCCTCGTTCGACATCTCCGCCCGGGCGACCGACTGGACGATGTCGCGGGCGCGCGGACCCCAGACCCCGATCGTGGTGTAGGCCGTCGACAGGTCGACGATCGCCGCGTCGGCCGGCATGTGGTCCCGGAACCACTTCAGGTCGCTCATCCCGTGGGCCGCGCCGGTCACGACCCGGAACGTGCTCTCGCCCAGGCGCATGATCGTCAGGTCGCTCTTGAACCCGCCGGTCGGGGAGAGGACCGGGGTGTAGACGACGCGCCCGAGGGGGACGTCCATGTTGCGCACGACGACCGACTGGACGCCGGCCAGGGCGCCCGGACCGACGATGTCGAAGATCATGAACGAGGACAGGTCGAAGATGCCGGCGTGCTCGCGCATGGCGAGGTGCTCGGCGTTGATGATCGGCGACCACCAGCGCGCGTCCCACTCGTTCGGCCGCCCGGCCACGCCGTAGCGCTCGACGAGCGGCGCGTTCGACTCGTACCACTGGGGCCGCTCCCAGCCCGCCACCTCGAAGAAGACGGCGCCGGCGGCGGCGTGCCACTCGTGCATCGGCGACTTCCGGAGCGGGCGGTCCGATTCGTACTGCTCCGCGGGATGGACGATCCCGTAGGTCTTGGGGAAGGCCTCGAAGGCCCGGGCCTTCACGTGCTGGCGCGTCTTCTGGTGGGCGTGGAAGCGCGAGATGTCGGAGGCGCCGAGGTCGATCGACGGCTCGCCGTGGACCATCCATTCGGCGATGCACTTGCCGACCGCCGGGCCTTCCTTGACCCACACCGCCGCCGCCGACCAGAGGCCCTTGACCTCGGGCGTCTCGCCGAGCACGGGCATGCCGTCCGGCGTCAGGGAGATCAGGCCGTTGATCGCGTACTTCACCCCGACCGTCTCGTCGCCCACGATCTCGGGCATCAGCTCGAGGGCATCTTCCATCTGGGGGTCGAAGTCCTCCTTGGTGAACGGCAGCTCCGTCGGCGAGAGGGCCGCGTCCTCGATCGAGGGGATCTCCTCGGGGTCGTGGAGGATCGGACGGTGGGCGTACGAGCCGATCTCCAGGCCGGTTCCGTCCTGGCGCTCGTACATCAGGACGTCCATGTCGCGCACGATCGGGAACTCGATCGCCCGGCTCGAGTGCCTGAACCGGGGGACCGGGCCGACGTCGATCATCTGGTGGACGACCGGCGTCAGGGGGATGTGCGAGCCGGCCATCTCGGCGATCCGCGGCGACCAGACGCCGCAGGCGATCACGACGTATTGGGCCTCGACCGTGCCGCGGCTGGTGTGGACGGCACGGACCCGCCCGCCACGGGTGTCGAACCCGGTCACCTCGGTGTTGCCGAAGACCGCCAGGGCGCCCATCGCCTCGGCCTTCTCGCGGCACAGCGTCCCGAAGCGCAGGGAGTCGCAGACCCCGACACCCTGGGTGTAGAAGCCGCCGACCAGGATCGACTCGTTGATGAACGGGACGAGCTCCTTGATCTCGGCCGGGGTAACGAGGCGCACATCGTCGACCCCCCAGTTCTTGGCCGAGTCCATCCGGCGGCGGAGCTCGTTCATCCGCGTCTCGGTCCGGGCCACCTCGAGACCGCCGCACTCGGTGAAGACGTCCCAGTCGCGGTACTGGCGCGCGCTCTCGAGGGTGAGCGCGGTCATCTCCTTGTTGTGGTCGACGAGGTAGATGAAGTTCGAGGCGTGGCCGGTGGAGCCGCCGGGATTCGGCATCGGCCCCTTGTCGACCTGCACGATGTCCCGCCAGCCCAGGTTCGCGAGGTGGTAGGCGACGCTGTTGCCGACGATGCCGGCGCCGATGATGACGACCTTGGCGCGGCCCGGGAAGCTTCCCATCGACTGGCTCCTGTGCTGGGGGTGGGTCACGAATGCCCGGCTTTCGTGCGCTGCCGAACCGGGGCGGGGAGCTGGCCGTCGGGGACTGCCGGTCCGTTCGGCCGGGGCCGAGCGGGCCGGGACTCGCCCGGCGCGATCAGGACGACGGCCGGTGCCTCGGATGGCTGGCAGGCTAATTGTTGACAATGCTCCTGTCAACAAGATGAGGTACCGTGTCGCGAAACGGCGCGCTATGCTGCCGCGAAACAGACGGAACCGGGGCCGACGGGGAGCTGATGAAGCCGTTCGCACACAAGCAGCTGTGGGAGTCTGTCTCCGACGAGCTGCATGACGAGATCCTCGACGGGCGCCTCCCGGCCGGCTCCCGGCTGCGGGAGACCGAGCTGGCCGAGCGCTTCGGCGTCTCGCGTGGGCCGGTTCGCGATGCCCTCCGCGACCTCGCCCGGCGGGGGCTGGTCGTCGATCTCCCGCGTCGGGGGACGTTCGTGAGCAGCCTGACCGAGACCGACCTCGAGGAGGTCTATGTCCTGCGGCGGGCGATCGAGGAGGTGGCGGTTCGGCTCGCGATCAGCAAGGCCAGCGAGGCCGACGTGGCCGAGATGTTCACCGTCCTGGCCGAGGCCGAGGCCGCCTACGGGCGGGATGACCTGGCAGCCGCCTGGGAGGCGGACATGGCCTTCCACCGGAGCTACTGCCGCCTGTCGGGCAACGGGCGCCTGCTGGCGATGTTCGACCAGCTCGCGACCCAGACCGTGCTCCTGATGCGGACCGCCCTGGCCGCCCACGCCTCGCTGGCCTGGACGCCGCCGGTCGAGCTCCACCGCCGGATCGCCACCTGCATCGCCCTTCGTGACGTCGATGGGGCGCTCGAAGCCGTCGGCGCCCACTACCAGTACACGCAGGACCGCCTGTTCGCGACCGACCCGTCGGGGGTGGAGGGCGGGCCGCTCGGGCGGGCAGACCGGTGGTCGCCCGTGGAGCCGGGCGACCGGGCGGTCGCCGGAGGTGGGAGCCGGCCGGCCGCGGACAGGTCGGACCGATGAGCGGCCAGTACGACGTCATCATCGTCGGCGGCGGCTCGGCCGGGAGCGTTCTCGCCAACCGCCTGAGCGCCGCGCCGTCGGAGCGGGTGCTCGTGCTCGAGGCCGGCCGCCCGGACTACCCGTGGGACGTCTTCGTCCATATGCCGGCGGCCCTGATGTTCCCGATCGGCAGCCGGTACTACGACTGGCGCTACGAATCCGAGCCCGAGCCGTTCATGAACGGGCGCCGGATCTACCACGCCCGGGGGCGGATCCTGGGCGGCTCGTCGAGCATCAACGGGATGATCTTCCAGCGCGGCAACCCGCTCGACTACGAGCGCTGGGCAGGCGATCCGGGGATGGCGAGCTGGGACTACGCGCACTGCCTGCCCTATTTCCGGCGCATGGAGACGTGCCTCGCGGCCGATCGCGGCGACCCTTTCCGGGGCCACTCCGGTCCGCTCGTCCTCGAGCGCGGCCCGGCCACGAGCCCGCTCTTCGGGGCCTTCTTCGAGGCCGTCCAGCAGGCCGGCTACCAGCTGACCGACGACGTCAACGGCTACCGCCAGGAGGGCTTCGCGCCGTTCGACCGGAACATCCACAACGGCCGTCGGCTGAGCGCGGCACGGGCCTACCTCCACCCGGTCATGGGCCGGCCGAACCTGACCGTCCGGACCCGTGCCTTCGTGACCCGGATCCTGTTCCGGGGCAGGCGCGCGGTCGGGGTGGAGTACGTTGCCGGCCGCGGCGGGGTGCGCCGGGCGATGGGCGGTCGGATCGTCCTGTGCGGAGGCTCGATCAACTCCCCCCAGCTGCTCCAGCTCTCGGGCGTCGGCGATGCGGACGCGCTCAAGGCGCTCGGCATCGTGCCGGTGCATCACCTCCCGGGCGTGGGTGAGAACCTCCAGGACCACCTCGAGGTGTACATCCAGTACACGTCGAGGCTGCCTGTCTCGATGCAGCCGGCGCTCCAGACCTGGCGCCGACCGTGGATCGGCTTCCAGTGGCTCTTCTTCCGCCGTGGTCCCGGGGCGACAAACCACTTCGAGGCCGGCGGCTTCGTCCGGAGCAACGACGACGTCGTGTACCCGAACCTGATGTTCCACTTCCTGCCCCTGGCGGTCCGCTACGACGGCTCGGCCCCGGTGGGCGGGCACGGCTACCAGGTCCACGTGGGACCGATGTACTCGGATGCCCGCGGTTCCGTCCGGATCAAGAGCCCCGACCCGAGGGTCCATCCTGCCCTCCGCTTCAACTACCTCTCGACCGACCAGGACCGGCGCGAGTGGGTCGAGGCGATCCGCGTCGCGCGCCGGATCCTCAACCAGCCGGCCTTCGCCCCGTTCAACGCCGGGGAGCTCTCGCCGGGGTCGACCGTCGAGACCGACCAGCAGATCCTCGACTGGGTCGCCCGCGACGGGGAGACGGCGCTCCACCCGTCCTGCTCGTGCCGGATGGGGACCGACGAGCGCTCGGTCGTCGATCCGCTGACCATGGGCGTCCACGGGCTCGAGGGGCTCCACGTCGTCGACGCCTCGGCGATGCCGTACATCACGAACGGGAACATCTACGCCCCGGTCATGATGCTTGCCGAGAAGGCAGCCGACCTCCTCCTCGGCAACACGCCCCTGGCGCCCGAGCCGGTCCCGTTCTTCCGCCGCGATCAGGCCTGACCCCGGCGCGGTCGACGCGATCTTTCCTCCGACAGGGCGCGATTTCCCTCTGGACAGGGCGCGCCGCGGTGCCTAGACTGTCGTCTCGCCAGTCGTCTCGCCATCAGCAACGAGTTGCACATGGCGCGACACCCGTCAGTCCGGAGGGCCACCGATGGCGAGCGAGGATCTCGAGAACATCGACCTGTCGGCGCTCGACGACGCCGAGCTCGTCGACCAGATGCACAACGATCTCTACGACGGCCTGGCCGACGAGATCGTGACCGGGACGAAGATCCTCCTCGAGCGGGGCTGGGGACCCGAGAAGGTCCTGAGCGACGCCCTGGTCGAGGGGATGCGGATCGTCGGGGTCGACTTCCGGGACGGGATCCTGTTCGTGCCCGAGGTGCTCCTGTCGGCCAACGCGATGAAGGCCGGGATGGCCGTCCTCCGTCCGCTCCTCGCCGAGACGGGGGCCAAGCCGATCGGCAAGGTCGTGATCGGCACGGTCAAGGGCGACATCCACGACATCGGCAAGAACCTCGTCAGCATGATGCTCGAGGGGGCCGGCTTCGAGGTGACCGACCTCGGGGTGAACACCGATGCGGACAAGTTCATCGCCGCGCTCGAGGAGCACAAGCCGGACATCCTGGGCATGTCGGCGCTCCTGACCACGACGATGCCGTACATGAAGGTCGTCATCCGGGCACTCGAGGAGCGCGGCATCCGCGACGACTACATCGTCCTCGTCGGGGGCGCCCCGCTGAACGAGGAGTTCGGGCTGGCGATCGGGGCCGACGCCTACTGCCGGGACGCGGCGGTGGCGGCCGAGACGGCGCGGTCGTTCATGGAGCAGCGGATGGCCGCCCGTGCCTGAGGCGCCGACCGTCGTCGCGCCGCCCCGGGCGGCCGCTCGGGCCACGACCCTGGTCATCGGCTGCGGCGCACTCGGCCGGGAGCTGCTCGCCCTGGTCCGGCGCAACGGGCTCGACGAGGTCGAGGTCCGCTGCCTGCCGGCCGGGCTGCACAACCGGCCGGAACGGATCGCGGCCGCGGTCGACGAGCGGATCCGGGCAGCGCGCGGTCGCTACCGGACGATCTTCGTGGCCTATGGCGACTGCGGGACCGGCGGAGCGCTCGACCGGGTCCTCGCGACCCACGGCGTCGAGCGCCTGCCCGGCGCCCACTGCTACGAGATCTATGCCGGCGCCGACGCGTTCGCCAGGCTCGCCGACGAGGAGCCGGGGACCTTCTACCTGACCGACTTCCTCGCCCGCAGCTTCGAGCGCCTGGTGATCGAGGGGCTCGGGCTCGATCGCCATCCCGAGCTCCGGCCGCTCTACTTCGCGCGCTATCGCCGGCTGGTCTACCTCTCGCAGCGCGACGACCCGGAGCTGCTCGAGCTCGCCCGGCGGGCCGCGGCGCGGCTCGGGCTGGCGTTCGAGCATCGGCCGACGGGCTACGGCGATCTCGAGCCGGCGATCGCCGCCCTGCGCCCGCCCGGCCCGGTCCCGGCGGCGGTCGCTGGGGCGACGGTCGGCCCCGGAATCGCGGTCGCCGGGCGGGGCTGAGCGGTGGCACCGCGGCTGACCGTCATCTCCTGGCGCGGGATCCCGGCCCAGGTGATGGCGCGCGACGATCGCCGCACGGCCAAGGCGATGCTCCCCCTGCGCTTCCAGGTCGCGATCGACCGGGCCGCGACGAGGGCCGGGATGGGCAAGATGGACGCCTATCTCGGCGAGTGGCGGCGCTCCGAGCGCCCCTGCGGGCCGGATCTCGAGGCCGAGGTCGCGGCCGAGGTTGCCGCCCTCGAGTCCCGCTTCACGAAGGAGGTCGTGGCGGCCCTGGTCGCCAACCTCGGTCAGCCTCCGAGCGGGATGACCGATCCCGCCCTGGGCGGGCAGCCGGAGCCCCCTCGTCGGCGGGGCGGCCGGGCGGCGCGGCGGGGTGAGGCGAGCGACAGCGACCCGGCCGGGAGGCCGGACCCAGCACCGGAGGCACGATGACCCGGACCGTGATCAGTTCCGCCACCCGAGACGTGATCATCGGCGACGACCGCCCGTTCGTCGTCATCGGCGAGCGGATCAACCCGACCGGGCGCAAGCTCCTCGCCGAGGAGATGCGTGCCGGCGACTTCAGCCGGGTCGAGCGCGACGCGATCGCCCAGGTCGAGGCCGGGGCGCAGATGCTCGATGTCAATGCCGGCATCCCGCTCGCCGACGAGCCGGCGATCCTGGCCGCCACGATCCGGCTCGTCCAGTCCCTGACCGACGTCCCGCTCTCGATCGACTCCTCGGTCGTCGAGGCGCTCGAGGCAGGGCTCGCGGCCTACCAGGGCAAGGCACTCGTGAACTCGGTCACCGGCGAGGAGGAGCGGATGGAGCGCGTCCTCCCCCTTGTCCGTAAGTACGGCGCCGCCGTCGTCGCGATCTCGAACGACGACACGGGGATCTCGACCGACCCGGACGTCCGCTTTGCGGTCGCGCGCCGGATCGTCGAGCGGGCGGCCGACCACGGCATCCCCCGCCAGGACGTGGTCGTCGACCCGCTGGTCATGCCGATCGGGGCGATGCCGAGCGCCGGCCGGCAGGTCTTCCGGCTCCTGAATCGGCTCCGGGACGAGCTCGGGGTGAACACGACCTGCGGCGCCTCGAACGTCAGCTTCGGGCTCCCCCGGCGGGAGGGGATCAACTCGGCCTTCCTGGCGATGGCGATCTCGAACGGGCTGACGAGCGCGATCACGAACCCGCTCCTGCCCGAGATCCGCGAGACGGTCATGGCCGCCGACGTCCTGATGGGCAACGACCCCGAGTGCGGCACCTGGATCCGAGCCCACCGCGACCCGCAGGTCGACGGCCAGG
>Ga0272446_1001220_pt1 | contig 38083 bp, 28 predicted proteins | sample YNPCB0061_FD_194587 | JGI IMG/M metagenome (GOLD analysis project Ga0272446, IMG submission 194587) | Hot spring microbial mat communities from Yellowstone National Park, WY, United States - YNP-CB-006-1 | ecosystem: Environmental > Aquatic > Thermal springs > Hot (42-90C) > Sediment | place...
CTGGGGGGACACGTGGACATTTGCACGTGTAAATGCGCGTTTTTGAGCGACCCTTTTCCGCGACCCTTTTCCGCGCGACCTATGCGCAGCAAAAACGTTCATGCTGCCGTGTGTGTTTGTGGTCTGTGTGAGTGCTGCACTAAGCAAGAAAAGTAAGAAAAAAGCACGGCCCCTCACAGCGAAAGACTATGCTTGAAATATTGCCTGTGATGTCGGTGCTAAAAGGGTGGAATTTTTTCCTGCGCCCAGCGAAACACCTCGATATAGCGTTCGGCTGACTGCGTGGCGGAGTTGTTTTCCATCATGCCGTTTTTGATAATCCGAATCCAGTTAGGTTTGTCAAAATAGGCAGAAATAGCGCGGTGTAACGCCCAGCCCATGTCGGCGGCCTCGTAATCATAGAACACAAAGCCATTACCCGTGCCAGTGGAGTAGTTGTACTCGCGCACCGTGTCTGCCAAACCACCCACTGCCCGCACGACAGGAACAGTGCCGTACTTGAGGCTGTACATCTGGTTTAACCCGCACGGCTCGAACAGCGATGGCATCAGGAACATATCTGCTGAGGCTTCTACCTTATGGGCAAGGTCGTCGTTGTAGCCCATATAGACCAGTGCGCGTTTGCCAAATTTTGAGCCAATGTAGCGAAAATAGTTTTCGTAACGGTCGGCACCAGAGCCAACAATCGTAAAGCGCACAGGATAGTTCGACAGAATGCGCTCCAGAGCTTCTTCCACCAGAGGAATCCCTTTTTGGTCTGTAAGCCGTGTAACCATCCCAATCATCGGCATATCCTCTTTCATCTCGTGGTCTTCAATGCCCCACGAGCGCAAGTAGTGGTATTTGTTGAGCATTTTGCCGTCCAGACGTTCCCGCGAATAATTGCTGAAAATGTGTTTGTCTGTCTCAGGATTCCATTCGTTTTCATCAATACCGTTCAAAATGCCGATAAAATCGCCGCCGCGAGAGTTAATAACCCCTTGCAGACCATAGCCTGAACTGGTATAGCGGATTTCTGTGGCATAACGCGGGCTAACGGTTACGATTTTGTCGGCAAACAAAATGCCAATCTGCATGGCATTGACCACGCCATATGATTCAAACCACGAACCTTGATAAAACTCCCACATCGGAATACCAGCAAAAGGCAGTGCGCGGCGCGGGTCCATCTGTCCCTGAAACGCCATGTTGTGAATAGCATACACGCCCGCAGTGCGGGAAAAACGCGGCGTAAAGCGATAGCGCATCTTGAGCATAGGCATCGTAAATGCCGTGTGCCAGTCATTTGCCATGATAACGTCGGGCGTAAAATTCAGTGCCTGAGCTACCTCAAAGACCGCACGGCAGAGAAAAATAAATCGGCGGTCGTTGTCCCAAAACCCTTCAGGATTGCCGTAAATGCCCCAACGGTCGAAATAGTCCGCATTTTCCAAAAAATACACTTGCACATTCGAGCCGGGCAACGTTCCGCGCCAAAGCCTTGTGTATTCCGTCCAGTAGTCTATTGGCACGGCAACCGTAATGTTGGTGGGCTGAATATTCCACTTGGCTGTGTCAATGTTTGCATATTTTGGCATAACCACGATGCACTGATGACCAAGTTTTTCCCACTCTTTTGGCAGCGAGCCGCATACATCACCCAAGCCACCTGTTTTAGCAAACGGAAATACTTCTGCTGCGGTAAGAAGAATGTTCATAGAGCAAATGAATAATGGATAAGTAGAGAGTAAATACGTTGCTTCAAGTTACACTGGCTGGCAAACAATCGCTTGTGTGTCGGAAAAGCGTTGTTGTGCTGTGTGTGCTGCTTCTTCGCTTGTAAAGAAGCCAAAGAGCGTTGAGCCGCTTCCGCTCATCTGGGCAAAGACCGCACCAGCGTCATACAACCGTTCTTTAAGCGTTGCCAAAAAAGGGTGTTCGGCGAATACTACGCTTTCAAAGTCATTGACGATGTGCTCGTGTAGCCATGCTGCGTCAGCAAGATGGTCGGCAGTGCATATTGCCGCAAAATCGCTTGCCGGGCGCGAGGAATCTTGTGTTCGAGCCAATGCCTTGTACGCCCAAGGTGTAGCAACGTGAATTCCCGAGCAGACCAGCACTATCCAATAGGGCAATCGCACATCCAATGGCTGCAATACCTCGCCCCGACTTGTTCCTACCGAGCAGGGAGTGTCGAGGATGAAAAATGGCACGTCGCTGCCCACGCAAGCAGCTATCTGCAAGAGTTCTGGTTGCGAAAGAGGATTGCCAAGAAGGTTGTTAAGCGCGAGCAGTGTGTGTGCTGCGTTCGAGCTGCCCCCGCCAAGCCCGCCTCCGGTGGGAATCCGTTTGTGTATCGTGATGCTGACGGCATCGTGCTTGTCAAACCGTTGATGTGCTGAAGGGTGTTCAAGCAGCATCTGTGCGGCTTTGAATGCTATGTTCTGTTCTGCGGGGATGCCCAATTCAGGCTCGCAATGCACGTGAACAGTTGTGCTGGCAAGTGATGAGTCAAACGATGATGTGCTGTCGTGTGGAGCAAGCTCAAGTGTGAGGGTGTCATGGAGCGAAATACGCATAAACACTGTGTTGATAGCGTGAAAACCATCAGCACGTTTGTGCAGCACTTCCAGTCCACAGTTGAGCTTGGCAAATGAACGTACGGTCAAGGACAAAGATGATACAGTAAACATGATGCTTGAGCATGATAAAGAGCGGTTTTTCTGTCCATTGTTATCGTTTTTTTTTCTATATTGCGAGGTAAAAAAAACAGTCATTTCTCCAAATTATTTTTTGGCAACATCAATGCAATCGGTTATACACACTTCTCCAGCGATGAGTTCAGCGCAAGCGGCTACAAAAATGCAAAAAAAACCTGACATACAGGCGGATATACCGTATATGCAGGAGATTTTTCGCAAAGGTATCCATTTGAGTTCTCTGTCTATCCCCATTATTTATGCCTTTATTGAGCGTTGGCTTGCTTTGTCATTGTTGGGCTGCTTGTTAGCATTGGCGTTGATTTTGGATGTGGGGCGGTATTATGTTCCAGCTATCAGGCAGTTTATTTTGAACAACTTTGGTAGTATGATGCGGCAGCACGAACTGGACGACCAACGCAAACTCTTGAGCGGAGCGACCTACGTGCTGTTGTCGGCATTTCTCTGTGTGCTGGTGTACCCTAAAATTATTGCCGTGACGGCATTTGCGGTGATGATTGTCTCGGACATTTGTTCCGCGCTGATTGGGCGAAAGTTTGGGACAATGCGGTTTGCAGATAAAAGTTTGCAGGGAACAGTGGCATTTTGGGTTTCGGCGTGTTGTGTGGTGGGGGCGATAGCTCTGTGGACGGGTGCGCCATGGCAGTACCAACTCATTGCTTGCGGAGCGTCGTTAGTGGGTGGTGTGGTGGAAGCCGCGTCCATTCGCCTTCGGATGGATGATAATTTTTCGATTCCCCTGAGCGTGGGCATGGTGCTGTGGGGAGGGATTCTGCTTTTGGATGCATCTGTGCAAGCAGCTATTCTTCAGCTTTTGGGCTGAAAAGTTTCGCATCTTATTGCTGCAAAAAATCTCCCGATAGAATCTCTCGAAGTCCTTCCACCGAACGATTGTACAAATACACCCACGCAGTAATCACCGAGCCGCCGGGCTGCGTAACAGGAACTTGTGTTCGCCAAAACAAAGGCGGAGTGTCAAAGCAGCCCTCATATTCATCCAATATTTCCAACAGCGTCGTTGCTTCGCTGATGGCATACAACTCTCCAACGACGCGGTGTTCCGACGATGCAGAGAGAATAGCCCCGGGAAAATAGTCGCCTTTAAACAGTCTTGCCCGAATAGTACCTGTGCCAACATACACCCCATACGTCCTCATGGCTTCGTGAATGTTGCTTATAGCTTTGTGTTCAGCAGCACGACGCAGTGTGCCATACACAAAGAGGTGTTCCACAGGTAAAGAATGACCGCTCTGCACGACGAATGAAAGCAATGAATGAAAATAATGCGTGAGCAACTACGTTGCTGCTGTGCTCTACTTGATACTACGCTTGCTTGTGTTAGGGCTGTGCCGCGCTCATGATTGCTGCAATTGCGCTGTTCATCACAATATCTGCCGCGCTACAGCCCCGCGATAAGTCCAAATATGGCTTGCGTAAGCCCTGCACCACCGGTCCGATAGCTTGTGCGCCGCCCAGCCGTTCGGTGATTTTGTAAGCGATGTTGCCCGCGTTGAGATTAGGAAAGACATAGACATTTGCTTGTCCTGCCACAGGCGAACCGGGGGCTTTGCGTTCGCCCACTGAGGGCACGAATGCGGCATCAAACTGCAACTCGCCATCAATGAGAATGTCAGGTTTGCGTGCACGCACCATTGCTGTTGCCTCGCGGACGTGCAGAATCGAAGGTGCGTCGCCGCCGCTTCCTTTGGTAGAAAACGACAGCATTGCCACACGCGGCGTATTGCCCGTGAGCGTTTGATAGTTCTGTGCTGTGGCAATGGCTATGTCGGCAAGTTGTTCGGCGTTTGGTTCGGGAATGACAGCACAATCGGCATATGCAAACACTTTATCGGGAAAGGTCTGCAAAAAAAAGCTACTCACACTATTGATGCCCTCAGCAGTGCCGACAGTGGTAATAGCAGCACGAAGGACATCTGCCGTAGAAGCCAGTGAACCAGCAACTACACCATCGACAATTCCTGCGTGAAGCATCATGCCTGCATAAGTGAGCGGTTGCTGAACGAGTGCGAGAGCCGCATCAAGCGTAAGACCTTTGCTTTTGCGGCGTTCGGCAAGTTGCTCGGCAAATGCTTGTATATGCTCGGATGCTGCGGGATGGATAATTTCTATGTCATCAAGCATGAAACCGTGTTCGGCTGCAAAACGCTGAATATGCTCTGCATTGCCCACCAGCAGAGGTTTGGCAATGTTGTCCGCAAGGAGTGTTTGTGCGGCTTCGAGCGTCCGCACGTCGAGCGCGTCGGGCAGCGCAATTGTGCGGCTCAGAACCTGAGCACGCTCACGCAGTGAAGAACGAACATCAGGTGGTGGCATACATGTAGCAGAAGTGTTTGATAAACCATTTAGAAGAGTTTGCTCAACAGAGCTTCCAGCAATTTTGTTACAACTGGCACGGCAATAATGACCGTCAAAGTCCAGCGTGTGTAGATGAGGAGGTCTTTGCGAATATCGCCCATTTCTTTGCGAAGGTCGCCCATTTCTCTGCGAAGGTCGCCCATTTCTTTGCGAAGCTCACTTATCATCGATTCAACACGGTCAAGTCGTCTGTCCACTTGCTCGAAGCGTCTGTCCACTTGCTCGAAGCGTCTGTCCACTTGCTCGAAGCGTCTATCGACTTGCTCGAAGCGTTCTTGCGTTTTGCGTTCAAAGACTGTTATCTCCTCGCGCCCACCAACGAGCGCAAAGATGATGTTGTCTTCAAACGTCAAAGGCTCGTTGTGCAGCAGTTTTTGTAGGGCAATCGTGCTGCGCTCTTCTATCCAGCGATTGATAATTGCTTGGTCGAACATTGTCGTCGTCTTACTTTGTGTGAAGTTGTCCGTATTTTTTGAGCAGACTGTACACCGTATCGAGGAGTAAACTAATTTTGGGTTTGGTGAGCTGCGCGTCTGCTCCAACAGCTTCGCCTTTGTGGTGCAAGTCTTCCGACACCAATGAAGAAAAGAAAATGACGGGCAGTTTGGAGAGTATCGGATGATTTTTGATGTTTTTCGTGAGTGCCAAGCCATCCATCTGGGGCATTTCAATGTCACTAATCACCAGATTGACCATCTTTTTCAAATCTTCGCCTTTTGCGGCGCGTTCGGCAAATGCAGACAGCTTCTCCCAAGCGTCTAATCCATCGTGGGACGAAACAACGTTGTAGGAAGCCACTTTCAGGCGGTCAAGCAGCAAACGGCGAATGGTGGGTGAATCCTCAGCCACAAGAATTGTGTAGTGTGAACCATCAATAATGTGGTCGGCATCAACATTTTCCATACCGAGTTGGGGGTTGATTTCGGCAATGATTTTTTCCACGTCCACCATTAAGATATTTTTGTCTTCGGTTTTGATAATACCAATGACGGAGGTGTTATCGGTGGTAAATTCATTGATGGCATCAGGTGATTCCACTTGCTTCCATGAAAAGCGGTAAATGCGCCGAACGTCGCTCACAATAAATCCGAGCCGCATATTGTTGAATTCAGCAACAATCAGTTTTTTGCCTTCAAACTCGCTTTTTATCTGAAAAAGCCACTCGCCCAAATCAATAACTGGGACGATGTAGCCACGAAGATTAAAAATGCCTACGGTGCTTTTGGGCATATTGGGCAGCGTGGTAAGCTCGGGCATACGAATAATTTCTCGCACTTTGGCAACGTTAATGCCAAAGGATTGCGTAATCATCGTGCCGTCCTCGCGGTCGGGGTATTCAATCGTGAACTCAATCACTTCCAGTTCGTTGGTGCCCGATTCAAGCAGGATATTCGTATGCTGCGCCATAGTGGATGTCTCCTGAAGAGTGAAAAAATCAACAGTCGGTTGTTTTGCAAAGAGGTTGAGAGTTTGAGAGCTTGAAATTACTCTGCAAATTCCAAGCAATATACGTGCCGTGCGAGGGTTTGTGCAAGGAAAAAAATGCGTGTTTGGTTGCTTTATCGCTAAACACACGATTAAGATTTGCCGCGAGGTTAGGGGTCTGGAGGGACAGCAGAAAATACTGCTGGTTGGACACGGCGCCGATATCCAATCCACCAACCTGTTTCTGACCGAGAGGGTGTTTTTGTAGGTGGTTGTTTGCGAGTGTTCTGGCAATCCCTACTGCGATTGCAGTAGCACTGGTCGGAAGGGCAGAGGAATCGTGCTACGGATTTCGCTCGTTTCGGGGTCAACAATGGTGCAGCCGCGTTGTAACGAATCAGCAAGCAAAATTTCGTTTCGCACAGGATTGTAGCTAATGCTCCGAAAAATACCCGATACGCCAGTCGAACGGGAAAAACTTCGTGCGTCCAAGCGCACTAAACTGCGGTTAATGGGTACAAAGGCGATGTTGTTTTCCGTTACAACCAAGCCATGAGGAACTTGGTCTAAGGAATCTATCTGCACCGAAAGTGGCGTAGAGGAAAGCACCGTGCGGTTCACGAGGCTCACAAATGTTGCTCGTGCAACGCTGCGCGGGCTTGCATCCACACGACCGCCGCCCAACCCCACAACAATCAGCACGCGACCGTTAGAGGCAATGTTGAGAAATGTTGGCGCGGCACTGACGGGAATGCGTGCCGTGACGGTGTTAGTGCGTGAATCAATTACCGCAACGGCACTTTCGCGCTGCAAGGCGCAATATATCTGATTGTCCTGAACTTCAAGGTCTATGGGCGCACTGCCCACAGGAATTTCGCTTATGATGCCGCGCTCCAATGCTGTTAAGTCTATCACGCCCAGGACCGAACCGTTGCTGAAAGCGATGTAGCCTGTGGTCGCATTGGCAAAGGCAATATCGGCTGGAATACGATTCTGGGCAGCAAAATTGAGCGTAAAGCGTCGGCGATAATCAAACGCATTCAACACTTCGATTCTGCGTTGTTCGGGCAGCAGCACGTACAAGTTCTCTCGAAAAGCAACCATTTTGCTCACACGCCCACCAATGCCGTTTGCGCCCAGCACGGAAAAAAGATTCTGCGAAGCAATCTCGTTCGAGGGCTGGTTAATAAGCACTAAGCGCGTGGATGAATCGGGCGTACTTGCTAATAGTTGCCAATCGCTCTCAGGAGGATTGATAACACGTTCGCTCGGCACACAAGACGGCATACACAACGCGGACGCAAGCACCAGTACGAGTGCAACCAAAGGCATTTGCGTGCGCACAACGGTAAACAAGCGTAACATCATAGGTTTATGGAGTTTATCAGGTTTTATCAGGTTTTGTCAGGTATTTCGTGGAATAATGCCGTTCGCTGTTCTTTGCTGAACGCTTGACCAGTCGCAAGGTTCTGTTAAAGGCTCTTCTCAAGGCTTTGTAAACGTGGAAGCGTTCGTTGCACAACAACAAGCCCTTACGTGCCGAAAGTGGCAAAAAACCTTATTAAACACTGCTCAGAACATTATCACAGACGTTTTATCACGCCTTTGATTATGGTAGTCATCTTCGGTTCGGCGCGATTGGCAACTTCAATAATTTCTTCAACACTGACGGGAGCAAGTGCATCAGGAAAGCATTCATCAGTCAGAATAGACAAGCCCATCACTTCGATTCCCATATGGCGGGCGACGATGTTTTCTGGCACGGTACTCATGCCAACCACGTCCGCGCCTATCAAGCGCATAAAACGGTATTCCGCACGGGTTTCAAGGTTCGGTCCTGCTACGGCTACGTACACACCTTTTTGCAATTTGATTTTGTTGTCCAGTGCTACTTCCTCTGCCAGCACCATCAAGCGTTTGGAATAGGGTTCACTCATGTCAGGAAAGCGCGGTCCGAGTTCGGGGTCGTTTGGTCCGATAAGCGGGTTTGCGCCCAGCAAGTTGATGTGGTCTTCCATAAGCATCACGTCGCCTTTGCGAAATTGTGGATTGACCGTGCCACAAGCGTTCGAGACGATAAGCGTTTGTACACCCAAAAACTTCATCACCCGCACAGGGAACGTAACCTGCTGCATGGTATAGCCTTCGTAAAAGTGAAAACGTCCTTGCATAACCACGACTTGCTTGTCTTCAAGTGTGCCGAAAATGAGTCGACCATGGTGGGATTCCACCGTCGAAACAGGGAAATGCGGAATGAGTTCATAATCAATCGTGGTCTCTATCTGAATGTCGCGGACAAGACCACCAAGTCCTGTTCCGAGAATGATGCCAATGCTTGGTTGCGACGCTGTTTTGGTGCGGATAAACTCCACGCTTTGTTGGATGTGTGTGCGAAGTTCGGACATGAACGGTTTGTGCGTAATGATGTGAAAAAGATGCAGTGAAAAAGATACGTGATTGTTTGAGCAAAGCCAGTGCGCTTATGCAGTGCCGCGTGCGCCAAAAATCGCTGTTCCCACACGAATCATCGTTGCGCCTTCTTCGATGGCAACGGCGAAATCGTTGGTCATGCCCATTGACAGGTGGGCGAACTGCGGTGCGCCGCCAAAATACGAAATTCCGTGAAACTTTGTGCGCAGTTCGTCACGCAGCAAGCGCAAATGCCGAAACATTGGGCGCACAACTTCGGGGTCTGTATCCAAAGCGGCAATCGTCATCAGCCCTTGCACGTGCAAATGAGGAAGTCGCAAGGCGGCTTCTGCCAGAGCGAAGACCTCCTGCGGCTGACAGCCCGACTTTGACTGCTCGCCCGATGTATTGACTTGCAGCAACACATTGACGACTTTGCCGAGTTTTGCCGCTTCTTTGTCTATTTCGCGGGCTAATTTTTCAGAATCTACCGAATGAATCCATGAGGTTACGGGCAATATCATGCGAACTTTATTGGTCTGCAAGTGCCCAATGTAGTGCCACTCAGGGGCATTTGAGGCTGCGTGATGTACAAATGCCGCGCCTTTGTCGCGCAGTTCTTGGGCATAATTTTCGCCAAAAACTCTAATGCCCGCATCCAATGCCGCTTGAATGACTTCGTAGGGTTGCGTTTTAGACACTGCTATGACCGAAATGTCTTGAGCGTTGCGCCCGCAGGCTTCGGCGGCTTTGTGCGCAGCAGTAACAATCACGCGAAAGCGTTCATGAATGGCATTGCGAAGAAGGTCGTTGTTCATCATCATCGATAAAGTTGTGTGTTATTGAATCCGAAATTCAGCGCGGTGTTCGCTGCGTTCAGTAAAGGGGGTGGTATATGTGCGTTCGGTAGCCATCACGTTGCCATTGCGCTCGACCAGCAGCACCGTTGAACAGCGTGTACCGTACCGTTCGGTACTGATAAACATGGGCGACAACACCCGCTCCATCTCCAGACCAACGCCCGTGTCTGGCAGTTCGCTGTCGTGGGCGCGTGTGGGGTTTGTCATGATGTCCAACAGTGCTGAGGTAAGGTGTCTGGCATCATGTCCGTTGCTTCCGTATTGCTCCAAAGCCGACGCAAAAAGGCGTTTGCCATGCTCGACTTTGTGCCATGGCGTGTTCAAGAACGCATTGCTCAAGCCATGAATTCCTGCCTCCAGAGGCTTTGGTGCATTGTCAACGTTAGAGTAGCACCACAGTTCTTGTGCAGTGGCTGTAAAACTGCCAAAAAGCACGGTAAATCCGTTATATGGCGCAGACGTAGCTTGTAGATGGCGTGCATACTCGTCTTCAGGCATTGTGCCAAATAAGAACGTTGTTGTGAGTGCGCCTCGTGACGGAGCAACTTCTTTCAGCGCGTGGAAATCGCGGTAATTGGTGAGAGCAGAAAACCGTCCGGTGGTGGTAATACCGCACCATGTGCCGCCTGCCTGAACATCACGCCCGGCAAACACGCGCGGCGAATGTGCTGACGGCGAATGTGCTGGTGCAGTGGCAGATGTCGCGTCCGGTTCGGCTTGCCAAAAGTGTGCTGGCAATGCCCTGCGAGCGTAGAATTCATCACGATTTGCAGCCAACACAAGACTGTACAACGGATGAGCGTTGTATGCGAACAAAATTAAACACATAGTTGTTTGCTGAAAATCTCTAAGATTGAGTGTGTATATCGTGTATGACCAAGAGCGAAAATACAACCGTACGAGGCGTTTTGACAAGAGGATTTCTCGAAGAGGGTTTCCCGAAGACGATTTCCCGAAGAGAATGGTAGAGAAGATACCTCGTCCTGTGGAATAATGTGTGATACACTATGATACGCAACGCCGTGGCGCAGAGAGCGTAGAAGGAGCATGGCTGGTAAGCTTATCCCACGACCGGTTTTTCCAGAATACTAAGTGTTTTGGTATCAGCATCAAGTTCTGCTACTGCGCCTACGGGAAGAGTGAGTTTAGCGCGGATGTGACCAAACTGGAAATTACCGACCACGGGGATTTGCAGCGGCTCGAAGCGCGAGCGAAACACTTCCTCAAGGTTGTACGATGGAAGAAGTTCGCCCGACGGCTCGGAACGGTGAAATTTTCCCAGCACAATGCCTGCTGCTACTTGTAGTTTACCTGCAAGCCACAGGTGCGTGAGCATACGGTCTATGCGATAGGGTTCTTCGTTCACATCCTCCAAGAACAATATTTTTCCTCGTGTGTCCACTTCAAACGGTGTACCGAGCGTGGAGCAGAGCATCGTCAGATTACCGCCCACAAGCTGACCTTGTGCCACGCCGCCTTTGCCGATAGTGAAGAGAAGGCTGTCGCTGTAAGTAATCGCATCATCCGACGCAATTGTTGCCGTGCGGGGTTTTTCTTGTCTGCCCGGCTTGTCTTTGCTGAATTTTGTCTGTTTCGTTGTTGACTTAGCTGTTTGGGCGGAATCTACGGGTGTGGTGGGTGTGTCAATGGGTAGAGATATATCTGCGAGATAGTTTTTGGTGAACAACGTCTTCACAACGGAATCGCGCGTAAATTCATCAAATTCGCCTGCTGCCACCGGCCCGTGAAAGGTTACAAGATTGCACCGTTGGAAAATAGCATTCAGCAAAACGGTAATATCGCTATACCCCATGATGATTTTTGGATTACGGCAAATCTCATCAAAGTCTATCAGATGCAGCATGCGCATAGTGCCATAGCCGCCGCGAGCGCACACGATTGCGTCAATGTCCTTGCGGCGGACAAACTCCATGAATTCTGCTGCACGCACTTCGTCTGATGCTGCCAAATACCCCGCCGAACCCCGATAAATAGACTTTCCCAGCACGACCGTGCAGCCCAAAGACTCAAGGGATTTGACACCACCCTTGATTTCATCGGGTATTACGCCGCTTGCAGGTGCGACGATGCCGACCGTTGAGCCTTTGCTGAGAGCAGCGGGAAACAAGGCAGGCAAGAGCTTTTTGCGTTTTTTTGGCTGTGTTCGAGGCTCGTTGAGCGTGCTCTGTGCTTGAGTGGTGAGCGGAGCAGCCGCAAGTGCTGAGCTTGCAAAGAGCGAATAAACAAAGCGACGACGATGCATATATGAGATAAATAAGTGGCGAACGCAATGACATTGTGGTGCGTACACTATGTGCGGCTTATGCATGCTTTGGCGAGCTTTTATGCTTAATTCAGCACACCAGAACAAGGCTATCATCAAGCAAGATATGTGCCAGTTCCGCGAAGTGTTGACATTGATGATGCTCTTCGTTATGAGTGTGCTTTTGCTTTCCAAAAGCTTTGTAAAAAACAAAAAAACATCGTATCTTGCAAGTCTGTACTAAAAAAACAACGCGGGGAAAGATGCCGGAGTGGTCGATCGGGCTCGCCTGGAAAGCGAGTGTGCCGCAAGGTACCGAGGGTTCGAATCCCTCTCTTTCCGCTCAAGCAGCAATACTCAGAAACTCTGCAAAGCTACTTCAAACAATGAAGTAGCTTTTTTGCTTTTTACGTGGCGAAAAAGGTTGTCCAACAAAGCAACAGGCTGCCTTTCCGTGAAAAAGAAAAAGCAGCCTGATGAAATGTTCTGCGAGGGCTTACTCAAAACCGTACCAGCTAATGTCAGCGTTTGGTAGCAAGCGTTTGACTTTTTGTTTTTCTTCTTTGTTCTTTTTGATGGATTTGTTTTCCACCAATTCGAGCGTATGGAGATTCACCAGCCTGCCCATTTCGGCTGGCAGATTGAGCAGACGATTATTGTGCAGACTTAGCACCTGCAGTGCGGTTAAGTTGCCTACCTCAGCAGGAAGCGAGGTGAGTTTGTTATTGTTCAAGTACAAGAAATTGAGCGTTGAAAGCTGACCAATTTCTGGCGGCACGGCAATCAGGTTGTTTTCGCTCAGGTCAATGCTCACAATGCTGGAGAGTTGACTGATTTCGCTTGGCAACACGTTGAGGTTGTTGCGTTTGAGCGAAATGTGGGTCAGCCCCGTAAATTGACCAATTTCTTTTGGTAGCGAGAACATTTGGTTATCGCTCAGGACTAACATTTTCAGATTTGGCAATTTTGCCAGCTTTGCCAGTGTGTCGGTGAAATCAAGGTCAGGATTTCCCGCAAGCGACAACTGACGGAGATTTTTTAATTGGGTGATTTCGTTGGGGATAACCGTCAAGTTGTTGTTCGACAAATCTAACTTCCGCAAATTTACCAAAAAACCAATCTCTGGAGGCAACGTACGCAAGCGGTTTTCGCGTAAGTCTAACTCTTGCAGATGCGTCAAGAGTGCGATTTCTGTTGGCAAGTACCGCAAGCGGTTGCTGTGCAAATCCAGGATTTGCATGCCGGTCAGAAGCGAAATTTCTGGCGGCAGCGTCGAAAGTTCATTGCCTCCAAGCAGCAGTTCCTGTAAGCCAGTAATCTGACCAATTTCTGGTGGTAAATTCGTCAGTCCGTTACCGCTTAAGTCCAGACCTTGCAGCCCTGACATATAGCCAATCTCTGAAGGAAGCATCGTCAGCGAGGAATTAGACAAATCTAATTCTCGCAGATGAGCAACGTGTGTGCTTTCAAACTCTTTGCTGCCAAAACGAATGGTTGCCATAAAGCTTACTCCACAATCGTTAAGAAAAATTTTAAAAGTGATATTGTTCGAACATCATGAGTTGTAGCGAGATACAGCCTCAGAAGCCGGTAGCCGCAGTGCGGAAAAGCGGCGTTCTGCAAGCGCAAACCCACCAAAAAGCAATGCAGCGTAGCACAGATCGCCCAACAGGCTATTGCCGAAAAAGGGTAATGCTGCGGTGTAGCAGGCTACCAAGCCAGTCCCTGTGTGTGGATACATCGAGCCAAAAGCCCATACTGCTGCATTGGTCAGCACAAAAAAAAGAAGCGAACCTGTAAGCGTTGTTGCTGCAACGTCGAGAGGGCGAAGTTGCCCGCGTAGAACGCGTCCGCGAAGGGCAAAACCCAATGTTGTTATCAGAGCAAGCGTGGAATAGACAGTCCACATACCATCATAAAAGCCCCAGCCTGTTGTTATTTCTAACACGATGTCGCTTATGAGCATTGCTGCTAACGGGACAGCACATGCCAGGCGTTTATCGGTCAGATAAGCACCTGCAAAGATTGCCATTGCCGTGATTGGAGCAAAATTGGGTGGGTGGGGCAACACGCGGGATAACGCTGCCAAAAGAATCATCCCACTGAAAGTATAAAACCGCGTTCCAACGTTCATAATCCGTACATAAATTAAAACAGCGTTTACGAGACCAGTTGTATTGTAGCACACCTGCGTGTTGATGCTGTGTTGGTGCGTTCCAAGCACTCGAAAGCCAGCACTAACTTGCAATATACGCAATATTGTTCGACAATAGGAAGAGAAATTTTCCCCAGTACACGAGAAAATCCTTGCTTCTTGCCGTCGTTATGAGGAAAGTTGCATGATTGATAGCAAAAACACGCAGATTTGCCCAAAAATCCGTAATTTTGCGTGAAACGCACTGCCACGCTAAAAACGCATAATATTTCTCCTAATCTCCGCAACAACACTACACGATACCAAACTATACGATAGCAAATGATGCAACAATCTGCGAATCATCTGACCGATGAAGAATACCGAAACTTGTACGAACGATTGCACGAAGAGTATTGCGCACGCGGCGAGTATTTTTACCGTGACCCCAAAACAGGGTATATTGTTTTTACTGCTGTCAAACATCGCAATCGTGGGTACTGCTGTAAATCTGGCTGCCGACACTGCCCATTTGGCTATAAAAAATCCCTCAACTAAGGCTTTATTGTAGATTGTAGGGTGCTGATGATGAATCGCCGAACGTTTTTTGCCACTTGTGCTGCACTGCCAGTGCTGGATAGGCTTGTACCGGATGATGCACCGACCGCGTCGTCTTCGACTGCGTCGCCAAATTCCTTGCAGTCTGTGCCACGCATCCGCGTCTATAAGCCACGTCCAGACATGTGGTCGGACGACACGGTAACCGTTGCGTGGATTGGTCATTCCACGATGTTGATAAAAATGTTCGGCGTTACAATACTCACTGACCCTGTATTATTCGACCGTGTGGGGCTGTATGTGTTCGGAACAACCTTTGGTTTGACGCGCTTTGTGCCGCCGGCACTGCCTTTTGAACAGATTCCCAAGCCTGATGTGGTGCTGCTTTCGCACGCTCACTTAGACCACTGCGATTACTATTCGCTCAAACGGCTGACCGAACGGCATCCGAACACGATAACTGCTGTTGTTGCTGCCAATACCCGTGATGTTGTCGAATCGTTGGCATGGAAGCGTCTTGTGGAATTGGACTGGCACGAAGAGCTGCGCCTTGAACTGCAAACCTTGCAAGAGCCGTCCGCCGAACTGGTGGTGCGAGCGTTGCCCGTCAAGCACGTTGGTTGGCGTTTGCCCGGCGACCCCGACCGCGCTCAAGGTTTTGCAAAAGGACGCAGTTTTAACGCATATCTGGTTGAACACAAAGGCAAACGTGTGGTCTTTGGTGGTGATACTGCCTACACCGATGCATTTGCCGACTTGGGCAGACAACTTGCCGCAAATGGTCACCATGTTGATATTGCCATGATGCCCATAGGGGCGTACTTTCCTTGGAAGGCTGTGCATTGTACACCAGAGGAAGCCTTGCAGATGGCAGAAGCCATGCGGGCTGCGTGGTTTGTGCCTATGCACTGCAACACCTTTCCGCTTGGGCGCGAAGCCACCAATGAGCCGTTGGAACGTTTGCAAACGGCGTTTGTTCGTGCCAGCACTCACTTATCCACCCATACCACCACCAATGGCATACAACTTGCATTGGATAGTATTGGCAAAACCTTTGTTTTGCCGAACAGACCATAAACTTTATTACCGCGATGATGCACCTGACCTTGAGAGGGAAGACATTGAGAGAGCAATTACATGCAAACTGCGACGGTAGTTTGACCGTGCTGCTGACCACGGCGACGTTCACCATCATATTTACGTGTGGATTGGTGTGTTGGTGTTCAGCATTCAGTTTTGCTCAAACAAGCATACGGTTCGGCGGTGGCGTGTCCGCCACAAGCCAAGAAGTCAGCAGGGGATTAGCCACGCAAAGCCTTACGCCTTCTACGGCATTGCGGTTTCTGAGCGACCAGCAGTACACAGGCTATCACGGTGCTGTACGGTTTATGATTCCAGCGTCTGAGCAAGTGGGTATCACGGTATCAGCCACAGCACACCGCTTCGAGCAGATGAATATTAGCGTTGTCGATCCACTTCGTCCAACGGTCGTGTTGGGCAATGTGCGGGCAGCACAAACACTTGTTCCTCTCTCTGGCGGCATAGAGTGGAGACTGTTTCGTTTGTTGCTGTCGCTGTATGTGACGGGAGAGTTAGGGTACAATCTTGCTTTCTCTACCGTGCATGATGTACCAGCAGCACTCCAAGGGCGTGTCAGTGGTGCGGAAACCACTGGGCGGATTAGCGGCAATGTCGGTATTGGCACAGACCTCATGCTGGGAAGCGTGGGCGCGGATGTGTGCTTGCGCTACAACCATTTGAACCTTATCGGGCGCGGCATGAGCGAAGCCGAACAGACGTTCCTTTCACTCACACTGGCAATCGTTCTGGGGACGAAATGATGTTCAACAATGACAGCACAAAGGAAATGCAGAATGTCAGTTTGGCGGAAGTGGAAGGATGATAACACAACAAGGTTTATGGAAGGTTTATTGTAGCAAGCGCAACTCAAAGATAACAAACGCAATGGCTGAACCAACAAAAACAAGGATTTGCAACGTGTACATGGTTGCTAAGGCTTTCATGGCATCCATGAGGTTTGAAATGTCTCGGTGCGTTGTGGTTACAATACGTCGGAACGACGCGTAGGAGTTGAGTGATAAGGTGCCCATCAGGATATACAGCGCACCAATAGACGTTGCAACAAGGTCGCCTTTGAAAATCATTGCCAGAATAGGAATGCCAATGGCAATCAAGACTATGCCCAAAACCAGAATGCGATTGGCAAGCACTGCAATCACACGATTTTGTTCTTCCGTAAATTCATAATTGGTAAACTTCGCCACAGCAGTACTCCACAAGTATAACGAAATAACGAACGAGTGAAAAGAATGAACAACAACGCTGCCCATTGAAAATTACGCCCACGAACTTACACAAGCTACGGCGTATTGCCAACAACGAAATCAAAAAAATGCCCGTAGTGTTCGCTTGCCCTGCAAGCACAGCCGAATAAACGCCCATAAAAGGGTGAAGGTTCTTGGTGTTGTGTCAGTCTTTTGTCGCTTCGATGTCTTTGACAAGGCTGGAAGTAATGTCAGCAATCTTTTTGCAATTTTCTAAGGGAATGGGATTGGGTTTTTCAATTTCCACCAAACTTTTGAGCGTAGGCAACTGCGCCATAATTTTTTTGACCAAAGGGTTGCCTTTCACGCTGTTGCTCGAAACATTCAATTCATCAAACAAATATCCCAGCACTTTGGGGTTGCGGAGTGCCGAACTGGAATTGTCATTATAGTTAATCACTAACGCTTTGCTGACCACTTGTAAGCCCGCAAGCCATCCACCTACTACGACGAGCCGTGCTGCGTCTTTGTCCAGACGGCTAATTTTCTGGCGCATGGTTTGCTGCTGTTCATCAAGAGTCCTCTTTACGTCATCCCACTTGCCTTGTTTGACCATATCGATCATTTTGGCGTTGGTGTTTTGGTCCATTTCTACACCCAATTTCGCGCTCAACCCTGCTGAAGCCACTGCCATTTTCAAAAAGTTATTGTCGTCTTTTGCTTGTGCTGCCACGAACGCATCGCTGGCGCGAACACCCAAATTAAGCGCAATGGAGTGGCGGCTGTTATACGTAGTCGTTTCGCTGTATAGTGCGAGTGCTTTCCAGTTGACTTTGTTTTTTGCGACACTATCAAGGCTGCGAAACACTAACGCCACAGATGGCACGTACACTTTTTCGGTTTGTGCTAACGACACAAACGGTGTACCAGCGGCGTTTATGCTCACGCACAGAACAAATGCAAGAACAAAACGGTTTATGCTGCGCTTCATGGAATTCATCGAAAAGTTGTAAAAATGATATGATGTTTTTTGCTGTCGCTTTTTGCCATCGTTTGTGTTGAATCTCTTTGTCTGACAATTCCTTACGTTCAAAGGTTTACTAAAGCGGCGCAATATAGCAAAATTCTCGGCAAACGCGGGAGAAGCATTTGCATCTATGCGAAAAAACGCCAAACACGCGGTGGTGTTTGGCGAATGGGGGAATGCTTGACCACAATTGCCTTAAAGGCTTTCATACTTCAAATTTCATCCTTCATCCTTTGTCTTTAGTGGCTCGTGCCGCCTTCTTTTTTCGGACGAACGCGGAACATACGCTGCAACACGCCCACCATCGCATCGCGGAACTTTAGCAAAAAGAGTGCGCCAAAACTTGCTATCACAGACATCAATATCAACACAACGCCATTAAAATAGACCGTGTGGACTTCTTTCACACCGGCAACGACAACGCCCGGCATAGGTTTTTTGGGTACTAACAGCGGATGTTCAAGCCAGTTTGTCAGCGTAGTGGGGTCAAATCGTACCGTTGAGGTAAAATCAGCTACGGTTGGGTGAAAATGATGCACTTTCTCCAAGTCCTCGTAGTTATTCATCGCAATGCGTACCTGACGAGCAATTTCTTGATTGCCATAATGTTTTTGATACTTTGCACGGTGCTGTTCAATCAACGAATCCAGCACAGGTTTGTTTTGCTGAAAACGCTCGATTTCACGTTCGGCATCAGCGATTGCATTGTCAAGTTCAGCTAATTCCTTTTGGTAACGAAGGCTGTCGTTGGCAAGTTTTTGCCGTCCTGCGGCAATTGTCCGTTCGCGTTCAGCCACTGATGAATCAAACTGTGTAAAGACCGCCAATGCTCGTGAAATCTCTCGTTGCAGCGACTTAATTTTGCTTTTAATGTCTTCGTCGTTCGTGTTGCGTTTAAAAAGCGCACGGTTAGCTTCAATAACTGAATCAAGGGTAGATTTGGTGCGTTTGTAGTTCTCCAGCGCACGCTGGCTTTCCACGATTTGGCTGTCCAAGAGAGCAACGCGCTCGGCAAACTGGGCACTGTCCTTCAGGCGTGTTTGCTCGTAGTATTTGGTGACAGAATCCTTCGCCAGCATTGCACGGTCGGCAGCATCGCCATAGAGGAGTGCTTTTTGTAGTTCGGCTTGCAGCGCGTCGTCTTTGGGCTGAAAACTGTTAAATGAATACTGCATGGTCAGCAAGCCCTCGTATGCCCAGCGCGAGGGGATAAATTGGGCAATTTCGGGTATTTCTTGCTTGCCAATTTTGAGGTGATTCATCTGGTTATATGGAATAAGCGCGCCGCCAAAAATAATCTGCGGAATTAAAATGAGCGGAACAATGTTGAATGCTGCTTTGGATGACAAACTTGGCAGAGCCGAAATAAACAGCCCAATAGCAATACCGTTGAACGACACTATGGTCAGAAAGAGGAGATAGTGCGCATAGAGTTCGCGCATCTGCAACACGGGAAACGACACGGCTAAAAAGAGCGCGTTTTGAACAATGGCAAAAATTATCAGCGTCAAAAATTTTGAGGCGTAATAGCTGGTATTTCCTACGTTTAACGTCTTTTCGCGAAGTAAAATTGCCGCATCTTTGATAATTTCGTCCACGCTGTTGGTGGTAGCCAAAAACATGGCGATAATCACTGCCAAAAAGATGAAGATTTTTAAGTTTTCGTTTTGAAAGAGCGAATATTCACCGCTTGACGGCACGAGGCGCAAAATGAAACTCACTGCCAGCGCAAGAATCGGTGCTTCCAAGAACGTAATGAGCAGATTGGAATTATCACGCACTTTGTTCTTGAAATTTCGTGCGAACAGCGTGGTGAATTGTTTCCATTTTTCACCAATACTGTACTGGCGCGGTGGTGGCAGGGCAATCCGCTCGGTGTCTTCTACCGAAAGCCGCCGTGCAAACAGCCGAAACGCCGAAAACTGTTCTTTCCAGTAATCAGGCGTGTATTTCCGTTGCCCAAGCGGCACGCCGTCAATGTCGCGCAGGGGCTCTTCAAGCGTTTCCAAAAGCAAGTCTGGCTCAATCGTTGTTTCCACCACCACAGATTCCAGAACGTCTGCCGAAGCATCGCCGCCGACTTGCTGTGAGTGCGACTTGAAATACTTCAAGCCCTCGACAGCATCCCCAAAATACGCTGTTTTGCCGCCCTTATCGAGCAGGAGCAGCTTGTCGAACATCTTGTAAATTTTCGGACTGGGCTGGTGAATAACCACAAAGATAATTTTGCCTTTGAGCGTGAGGCGTTGGAGAAGCTCGATGATTTTTTCGGAATCTTTCGATGACAAGCCCGATGTAGGCTCATCTAAAAAGTATATGTCTGCGCCTGCCAGAAGTTCTAAGCCAATATTCAAGCGTTTGCGCTGGCCGCCGGACAAAGTGCGTTGCGTGGGGCTGCCGGCTTTGATGTTGCGCTTTTCCCGCATATCAATGTCCTCCAGCACTTGCTCGACCAATACTTTGATGTCCTCTTCGGGTTTGTCGGGAAAACGCAATTTCGCGTTGTAGTAGAGGTTCTCATACACCGTCAAATTCTCGAAAAGCAAGTCGTCCTGCGGCACATAGCCCATGAAATCTTTGAGCGCGGCGTATTCTTTGTGCAAGTTGTACGCATTGACTTCCACAGCACCGGCTTTAGGTTTATTAAAACCGTTGATAATGTTCAGCAGCGTGGACTTGCCGCAGCCCGACGGACCCATTATCGCCACAAGGTCGCCGTAGTCAATCTCAAACGAGACCTCGTCAATGCCTTTAGTTTGGTCTTGAAAGGTGTACGTTACGCCTCTGACAATGAAATCCTTAAAGCGAAATGGCTCAACACGGCAGATGCCCGACTGGAAGTTAAAGCGGAAGATGTGCTTGTTAATCAGCAGCATACAGCGTTCAGGCATAATGAAGCCGTTTTTAACCGCTTTGGAGTTGTAATAAATTTTGTACGGGCAGCCTTTGGTTTCGAGTATGTACTGAAGTTGACCAGTTTTTTTGTCGCGCTCCTGCAAAATGCGACACTGCCAGGCTTTGGAAGAGCCGTCGTCCAGAATAATGTCGTTGTCTGAGCGATTGCCAATAGTGTAGGCAAGTTTATCATCCTGCATTTTGTAGGTTTGACTTTCCAGACCAAGCTGAAAAGCAAGTTTCCGCAGGTTGACGGGGCAGCCATCGACGGTAATAGAATCATTCAAGTTTACATACCGTGCCTCTGCAACCGAAATACCGTTGATAGCCAAGTACGTCGTTTCGGTCAGTGGCGTAACAACGATGGTGAGTTGGTTAAATTCAATGGTCAAAATGTCCTCATAGCTTGCCATTTGCGACAAAATGAGGTCGTTCGAGTCAGTTTCTACTGCCGGACGCGAGACGTAGAGCGTCATTGGCAGCAGATACTTTGCTTTGAGGTTGAAATAATAGATTAAATCCTCAAAGTTGATGGTGTAATCGCCAACGACGATGTTTTGATTATGCTGGATTTTGACAGCAATCATCGGCACCATAGGCTTGGGAGCTTTGGATGCTGTTCCCACAGCCACCATCTGATGCTTGGTTTTTTTCAGTGCGATATACACGCCGCCAACTTGCAGAAGCTCAAGGTCTAAATTGTTGTAGGGCAACACAATATCACAATATCCGGGCGTAGGTCCAACGCGCACGCTCACAATAGAAGTCGGGTGTTCGGTTTCAATGTCTGCGCTGCCCGGAACATCATACAGCTTTTCGATAAAGACAATATCTTCAAAACTAATGTCCATCAAACGACCAATGGTTCGTGCTACGTCGCGCTCCACATCGTCCATGGAATCAGAGGTTGCCAGTTCATAAACCTTCATCAGAATAAACACGCGATTTTCGTAGTTAAAAGCGTTTTTAATCTGTGTGGCTGCTGCTGTCAGGTCTGTGTCTTGTTCAACGAACCGTTCAAACTGTCCATAGAGGTAGTCTGCCACCGGAGGCAAATACACCGAATCCAAATATGTGCGGACGTAATCACGCTCGTCAGGGCTGACAAATCCGTCTGCTTTGGCAATCACGCTGAAAAACTTTATCGTATTGACGATAAGCGTGTTCTCAAGGCTTTCACGGAGTGATGCCGATTGTTGTGCGCTGGTGAGAGTTTGCTCTGTCATAATGACTGACTAAATTGAACGTGTATAAAACACTAAAAACGACATGGCTGAACGGTGAACAGCAGTACATAAGCATTGTAATCTACAATCTATACACTATGCCCACACTATAATCTACGTGCTTCTAAACTTCTACGCAACACCTTGCACTCAAGAAATTGGGCTTGGTTGTGCTTTTTTTGCGAAACTTTTGGTGAAACTCTGGTAAGTGCTGATAAGCACTATGTGTCGCAAAATTTCTTCGTTTGACCTGTTGTTTGATTGTCTAAACTAAACTAATACGCCCAAAAAAACGGCACATTTTTTGTGCAAGAGTTTTTACTATCAACTGTCATGAACATCTGGCGTTTGACAAAATTTAGCAAAAAATATGCCAATTCTTGAAAAGCAATGCCATAAAAAGCAACGCCATATTGAAGAAGGACAACGCTGAAACACGACGAGCAGCTCAACAGCTTAAGGAATCTTATGCGTAAATCTCTGTGTGTCATTTATACGTACATTTGTGCGTACATCTATGCGTACATCATCTACTGTTAGTACTTCCGTCCTAACTGTTTTATTAAGCAGTAGAGCGGGTTCAGGTTTTACCAATGAATACAATTCCGTATCATTTTATGAAGAACGTTATGGAAACACCAACACCATTCTCTGACGAACAGATGCTGTGCGGGCGCATCTGGCAGACGAAAAGTCTATGTCTATATGCACGCAGGTTCTTTGCTTGCTTGCGTGAGAGCATTATCGGCAGCGTTGGCAGCATCGTGCTGTGGGGCTTGTCGGTAGCAATGTTTCTGCTCACAGTGCGCGTAAGTGCTTGTGCACAAGCTGCATCTGCGACGAACGACCCGTGGGGCGACAGCACAAAAACTCAAGGTCCGCAGTCTGATTCGCTCAAGCGTCGGCTGAGTGTTGGGTTAAACGCCAGCTACAACCTCTACCAAAACGTGGCGAATTTTCTTGCGTTTCCCGGTGATGAAGGATACCCCGCTGGAACGCCGAACTTTACAGGGACATTGCAGGGCGGTTTGGGTGTTGGGGCTGTGGTAGAAGTGCCATTTTCTGAGCTGTTCACACTCTCGCTGCGGGCAGGTGTGAACTTCCAACTTAACCCCAACGACCCCGTGCTGCAAGCCTTAGAAACCACGCGGATAGGGACGCTTGACCCTACCACGTTTACGCCCGTGTTTCAAGACGTGCAGATGGGGCGCGTGGTGCGGGCAAATTTGCTCAATCCCACGCTTGAAGCACACGCGACGTTCTATCCATTCGAGCAAGGAGCTTTGCAGAACCTGCGCCTGTTTGGTGGCGTGCGTGCGGGGTTGTACCTGAATCCCACCTACACTCAGCTTGAGCAGCTTATTGTGCCAGCAGGGACAGCGAATGCCGAGCGGATAAATTTCAACAATGGTAGCAAAGAACGCAATAAGTTCGAGAACCGCGCCATTCCAAGCTTCCAAAACCTGAATCTGGGCATTGTTGGTGGTGTGGCATATGACATCTACACCATGAAGCGCGACCAATCGGGCTTCATTATCACTCCCGAAGTCTCCTACACTCTGGGCGTAACACCCGTTTCAAACACGGTTGCGTGGAATCAGCACACCATTCGTGCGGGCGTTTCACTGCGGTTTGTCGTTGAGCCTACGCCGCTTCCGCCACCGCCGCCGCCGCCGCCGCCAGTGCCGCAAATTCGTGCCAAAGTCACGGCGTTTGGTATTGATACCAACGGTGTCGAGTCGCCTTTGGTGAAAATTCGTGTCGAAGAGTATGTTTCGCGCCAGTTGTATCCGATGTTAGGGTTTATCTTTTTTGATGCTGGGTCGGCAGCATTGCCGCAAAAGTACAAACGCTACAATCCGAATCCCGAAACGATAGACGAAGAGTTTGGTAATTTTCAGAATCGTTTTTACAATTCCGACATGATGAGCGTGTACTATGACATTTTGAACATCGTGGCGAATCGTATGACGACGGAAGACAAGTATAAAAACACGAAAATTACGCTTGTTGGCTGCAATGACAACACCGCAGGTGAACTCAATAATCTTGCCCTGTCGCAGGCACGTGCGCAAACGGTGCGTGATTATTTGGTCAATATTTGGGGTATTGATTCTAACCGCATTGCCATTAAAGCCCGAAATTTGCCCGAACGTCCAACGAATTCAGTTGATTCGGCGGGATTGCAGGAAAATCGGCGCGTGGAGATTGTGCCAAGCGATCCGACGCTCTTAGACCCTTTGCTCGTGTTTGATACAATTTCTGTGTGTTCGATTCAAAAAATTCGTTTTCAACTCAATGCTCGTGCCGACGCGGGCTATAAAGAAACATCGCTGAGAGTTACGCAAGGCTCGAAAGTAAAAGCCAGCTACCGAGGTGCTCCGCCCAAAGATAACGATAGCTACATGTGGAATATCTTGGAATCGCCGGCAAACCTGCCCAAAGCTGATGAAGATTTGACCTACACCTACGAGGTCACTGACCAGCGCGATTCAACGGTAGATGACGAAAATTCTATTCCGATTGAGTACGTGAGCGTGCGAAAAAAACGAGCAAACAAAACCAAAGACCGTATTGTCGATACCTTCCGCTTGATTTCGTTTGGTTTTAACTCTACCGAAGTTGGTGACCAAAACAGCAAAATTATCAAAGACTACATCAATCCGTACTTGACGACAAATTCGCGGATATCCACCATTGGCTACACCGACCGTTTGGGTAATCCCGACGTGAACCAACGGCTTTCCGACGGGCGTGCCAAAAGCGTTTCGGCAGCACTAAAAACAGGGCAGATAACCTCGCTTGGGGTGGGCGCACGCAAACCTCTCTACGACAATGAAACGCCCGAAGGACGCTTCTACAATCGCACAGTGGAGGTGCGCGTGGAAACAACCGTGGAATAGCTTCTCAGGCTCAATAACAATCGAGAACATCCTCAACAAGCCTTGCTGGAACACTGTATCAAGCAAGGCTTGTTGTTTTTCGCGTTGTTTTTCGCGCAGTTTTTTCCTACATTCGGCACTGATAATTGGCACACACTTTTTTATTATTTACGTAGAACGTCTATGGTTGCAGTCATTCTGCGGTGTCTTCTCAGCAGTGTAGTGGTAGTGGTCATGGTAGTGAGTGCTTGTTGGCATGCTTACGCTGCCGAGCTTGATTCTTTGCGCTCGCTTCTGAGCCAACGTGCTGAGGATACCAGCACGGTGCTGCTGTTGTCGTTGTTGTCAGAAAAACTGGCGCGTTCGCAGCCGCACGAAAGTCTTATGTATGCTGAAAAAGCCTTGAGGCTTGCCCGCCAGTTAGACTTTGTGCGTGGCAAAGCCGTAGCTTCGTACAACGTAGCAAATGCTCATTACCGATTGGGCAATTACGCTCCAGCATTGGAGTATGCAACCACGGCGCGTGAGATGTATGAAAACCTTGCTGACAAGGCAAACGTGGCAAAATGCTTTAACCGTATCGGCACGATTTACCGCCACGAACAGCAGTTTCCACAGGCTCTTGCAGCACTGAGCGAATCGGTCAAGCTCTATGCTGCTCTCGGTGATTCGGCAGGAATGGCTGCGCCAGTCAATAATCTGGGCGAAACGTATCGCAGCATGGGCAATAACAAGGCTGCCTTAACTTATTTTTTTCAGACCTTTGCCCTCGATTCAGCACTCAACGACACCTTGTCTATGGCGCAGGATATTGCCAATGTGGGCGAAACGTACAGGCGGCTTGGTCAAGTGGACAAAGCACTGGCGGCGTTACGCAAAGCCTTAGACTATGGCGGCGATGTGTACTCACGTTCCGAGATTATTGCTGGGCTTGCCCGTCTGTTTTATGATATGAAAGACTTTCGCCAAGCGCGTCAATACGCCAGTCAAGCTGTTGCTATTGACAGTGCTGCGGGTTTTAAGCCGCGCCTGCGGGAGTCGTTGGAAATTTCGGCACTTGCCGCCGCAGCAGAACAAGACTTTCGTGCGGCGTATATGTTTCAGCAACGCCTGACGGCAATCAGCGACACGCTTTTCAACGAAGAAAACAGCAAAACCTTAGCTGCCATCCAGCAAGCAGCAGAACGCCAACGCCAAGAGGCGCAAGCTGCGCTCGAAGCACAAGAAGAACAAAAGCGCGTAACATTTCGCAATGCACTCATTGGCGGCGGTGTGCTGGTGGGTATCATCGGGCTGCTTGTGGTGCGCTCACGGCGTTCAAAAGCTCGGTTGGCGGAGCAAGCGTGGATGATGCGGCAAATTGAGGACGAAAAAGCCAGTGTTGAGCGCAAGGTAGAAGAAGCACGCCGACAACTTCTTCTTGGGCAGGAAGAAACCCGTCGGCGCGATGCCGAAAGTCTGCGGCTTGTCCAAGAACAACAGCAGTATCTTGAAGAGCGGTCGCGAGAGATTTTGAACGCCATGCAACGCTTTGCCTTGGGCGATTTGACCGTTTCGGTGCCACTGAATAGCCGCGAAGATGATATGCACAAGGTTGCTGTGGGGTTTAACCGCTCGGTAGCCTCGGTGCGAACATTAGTCGAGCAAGTCATTCACAACGTAGAGCAAACCACCGCCATAGCGGCGCACATTAGCTCGGCATCGGCGCAAATGGCTGCCACCAGCCAAGAAGAGGCAGCACAGGTGTCGCAGATTGCCACTGCGATTGAACAAATGGCACGTTCAGTTACCAACAGTGCTTCGCAAATCCAGCACATTAGTCAGATAACGCAGCACAATGGCAAACACGCCATGCAGGGCGCGGCTATCACCAACCATACTGCCCAAAAAATTGGCGAAATTGCTCGTGTTGTCAGCCGCGCCGCCGACGTGGTGGACAATCTGGGAAATTCAAGCACGGAAATTGGCGAAATTGTGCAGGTGATTGAAGACATTGCTGACCAAACCAATTTGCTTGCTCTCAACGCCGCTATCGAAGCCGCTCGTGCAGGCGACCAAGGTCGAGGGTTTGCCGTTGTTGCCGATGAAGTCCGAAAACTTGCCGAACGCACCGCCGAAGCCACCAAACACATCAGCCGAACCATTAAGTACATTCAGCGCGAGACCGAGCAGGCTGTGCGCGGTATGCAGCAGGGCGACAACGAAGTGCAGCACGGTCTGGAGTTGGCACAACAAGCCGGAACAGCATTGCAACAGATTGTTCAAGAATCCAGCACTGTGGAAACACTCATAGACAGCACCGCCGCACAAATGCAGCAGCAATCCAGCACTGCCGAAGAACTCGCTCACAGCGTGGAACACGTCTCGTCTTCTGTCCATGAGACTACCGCAAGCCTTGCCGAAATAGCTCATGCGACGGAGAATTTACAACGTCTGACGCAAATGCTGCACGACCTTGTGGGCAGATTTCAGGTTGACAGCAACGATAGCATGTGACAACATGCGACAACGTGTGAACAACGTGCGAACAGACCTCTGCTTACTGCTCGCACGAACAGTTCATCAACTCAGGGCGGTACTCAAAGTGCATGGTGTCGTAGTGATACCATCTGCCGCCCCAGAGAAAACCGTGCCGCTCAAAGATTTGCACAATCTCCAGCGGAATCTGATTGCGATAGCGGTACGCGCTCTGTGCAGGAGAAGGTTTTTCGAGTGTGTCGTCGGGCTTGTCGTATCGCCAATAATGCGAGCGTTCAAGATTGATGTCAATGGCAATGCCAAAGCTGTGCATACTCAGCCGACGTGTGCCAGCAATAACGCGCCATTTGAACGTTCCAGCAGGTTTGCGAACGTAGGCAAGCAGGGAATCGGGCAAGCGGTCAAGTTCACGAGAAACGCGCTCAAATGCTTCAAACGCGCCATGCAAACTTGAAACCATGAGGGTAGAGCCTTCGCGGGTAGGTAGCCACTTCAGAGGGCGCAACGTTGCCTGAACGCACTTGGCAGTGGAGCCATACAATTTTTTGAAGAATTCTTCGGAACGCGCCCGTCCCACATCGTTGGTAGGCGGCGCGGCAAGTGTGGGCAGTGTTGAGGGGCAACACCACGCCATTTGGTCAAGCAGTGAAGCGGTGTCTAACGCTGCGTCGGTGGGCAGTGGGCTTGGGTTGAGTGTGCCAAGCGGCATTCGTGTGCCGTCGCGCCAATACAGCCATCTGCCGTCCACCGAATCCAGCACTTGAGGGTATGCCCGCACAAGGCATTGTAAGCGTTGGAGTGAAATCGAAGGGCTTAGCTGGCCGTGGACACAGTGTGGTGCTGCCGCGCTCAGAATAGCACCAAACGCCATTATTGCATAATGCGTAATACTCGTCATATTCGTCGGTTAAAAAACGGTGCGAAAGTTCTTGGAAAAGTGTAGTTTTGTGAGTGAACGTTGCGAGCATCCTTGCAGCGTTCACTGGACACTTCCGTGCGATGGTTTACCGGTTTACCAATCAATGCTAATGACAATCAATGCTGATGAACTCTTTGTCGTCATTGGAACAGGCGTTTGAGCCGTCAATGCAGCCGCAAGGCTCGTTGCCCAACGAACGCACCACGATAGTCGTGGTGGAGGACACGCACGAATATCGTCAATTTTTGCAGACGCTCATCAACAATACGCAGGGTCTGCGCTGCATAGCCACGTTTGCCAATGCCGAAGACGCGCTTAAACACGTTCCCAGACTCCAGCCGCACCTTGTGCTGATGGATATTGGTTTGCCCAGAATGTCGGGCGCGCAGTGTGCCGAACGCCTCAAGCACCTGTATCCGCAAGCACAAATTATGATGCTGACGATTTTTGATGATTCCGACCGCATTTTTGAGGCACTACAAGCAGGAGCGACGGGATATTTGCTCAAAAAAACGCCACCACCACAGATTATCCAAGCCATTTTTGACCTGCGCGACGGCGGTGCGCCCATGTCTTCACAAATTGCCCGCAAGGTCGTGGAGGTGTTCAAGCCCGACCCGCTTATTCAAACGCTCACCGTCCGCGAAAAGGAGATTTTGGGCTATCTTGCCAAAGGGTATTCGTACAAAGAGATTGCCGAACGCCTAACTATCAGTGTCAAAACGGTCAACAGACACATCTACAACATCTACGAAAAACTCCACGTCAGTTCCAATATTGAAGCGGTGGCGAAGTTTTTTGGTCATCGCTAAAGTTGGTCATCGCTAAGGCTACTACCATCTTACCGCTCTGCTGCTATGGTGCGAGCAGCCTCCACAAGTCTTACGAAGGCTTGTTGCACGTGTGCTTGTGTGGTGTGAAGATTGCCCACCGTAAACCGTAAAGTGTAAACGTTGTGCAGTTTTGTGTGAACGATGAATATGTCGCCGTCTGCACAGACGCGTTCTTCCAACTCAATGTTGAGCGTTTCTATCAAGCGTTGCTGTTCTTCGGGGGAATGGTGAGCATCGTAGAGAGAGCGGGGATTCCACCGAAAACACACCAGAGCAAATTCCACAGGCGCAAGCAGCTCAAAATCAGGATGTTCGTCCACCAATCGCGCAAAATACTGCGCTAAGGCAATGTGTTCGCGCAGCCGTGCTTTGATGCCTTCTGTGCCAAAATACCGTAGCACAAACCACAACTTCAACGACCGGAAGCGTCTGCCAAGTTGAATGCCGTAGTCCATCATGTTTTCGACGAGTGCGTCTTCGGTAGTTTTCAGGTACTCTGGCGTAAGGCTGAAGGCTTGTTTGAGAACCTGAGGTTTGCGCGAATACAAGACACTGAGGTCAACAGGCACAAACAGCCATTTGTGGGGATTAACAACGATGGAGTCTGCACGCTCCCATCCAGCAAAGCGGTCGCGCCATTCCTCGAGCATTGCGGCTGGTCCAGCCCACGCTGCGTCCACGTGCAGCCAAAGCCGCTCGCGCTCGCAGATGTCTGCCAGTGCTGCTATGGGGTCGCTGCTACCGGCGGAGGTTGTTCCCACGACACCGACAACGCAGATGGGCAAATATCCTGCGGCTTTGTCGTTGACAATGGCGCGTTCAAGTGCCTCAGGGCGCATTTGTAGGCGTTCATTGGCGGGAATCTTTACACAATTTTCTGCGCCAAGACCAAGCGTGATACAGGCTTTGTCAATCGAAGAATGCACAAGTTCCGACGCATACACCCGCAAGCGCGGCACAGCCATATCTGTTCGACCAGCCAAACCCCGTTCACGCGCAGCCAAGCCAGCTTCTTCGCGAGCGCACGCAAGGGCTTGCATGGTGCTTATGGAAGCCGTGTCGAATATCATGCCCCAGAGTGTTCGTGGTAGCCCCATCGCCTCTGCCAACCAGCCCAGTACGTGTTGTTCGAGTTCGGTGGCTGCCTGACCGCTTTTCCAGACCATCGAATTATTGTTGAGCGCGGCGGCGAGAAATTCTGCTAAGATGCCAATACCAGAGGCTGAAATGGCAAAATAGGCAAAAAAATTCGGATGATTCCACAGCGTCGTATTTGGCACAATCACGCGCTCAAAATCCCGCAAAATCTCTTCCACAGTCTCACCCGTCTGCGGCGCACGTGCAGGAAGCATTTGCGTAATACTTCGAGGTTCGACGTTCGGCAGCACTTTGGGCAAAGCCGCCACGTCGCTTCCGCTCACACGCCGGAGGTAATCCTGTATCCACGCCGCAACGGTATCGGCATGGCGGCGAAATTCTTCAGGCGGCATGTCGCCATAGTGTTCAATGGAACTATGTTCAAGAGAACCATGGTGGGGAGTGTGCGTGTTCTGCTCGATAGTGTTGGTGGATGTAGTGTGTACGGTGTGTGAGGTGTTAAGCATAGGATACTTTCGTAAGAAGGTGATAACTCGGCGAAGTGCGTCCTTGCCAAATTCTTTTGGAATATCGTTTTGTCACTTGTTTAGCCATGATGTTGTTGCAAGAGGTGTAAGAACTTGTCTTTGTGTTTGAAGTCCATAATTACATCGACTTGCACCAAACCATTTTTGATGAGATGGGCATTGATAAATGTTTTGTTTTCAAGGTAGAGATAGCCAAGTGTACCGAATTGTCGGGCAATTCAGTCATTGTTCTACTATCTCCGTTGATGATGATATGATGAGTTTTCACGTTGTCGTGCGCTCCAACTTTTGCTGCAACTTATGGTAACGCAGGACGTGCAACAACTGCCAAGCGCCGCTCGCGTCTGCTGCCCATGAAACAAATATACAACAAAAACGGTGTTCTGACGCTGGAAAATCCGACGCAATCACGCAGGTACAACAGCTACAAGCGTAGATACAGAGCAGGTAACGGCAATGATAATAAGAATGATGACAAGAACAACGAAAAGAAAAATTTGCTTTTTTAGTGGGAACTCTGTACATTGGCGTTCGTTACAATAACGATAAAACACACACGGTAAAACAGCAATCCGACAACAATAACCATGAACACTGTTTGCTCAACACTTTGCTGCTGCTGCAACACCATCTGCGCTGGCATGATGCCAATGTGCATGATGATGTGTATGCCTGTGAAACAGCGAAGGTGAGCCAATGGTCATAGAAGTTTTTTAGCGTTAGAAACGCGCAAAGCCATTCACCTTCAGCGGTGAATGGCTTTTTTTTATGGGGTTACAATGGTTCAGGCTCTACAAGCAGAGGCGAGAAACCTCATCACTATTTGTATTGTGCATCTCAAGAGGTTCTATGAACAGCATCAATGCTACCAACACGACCAGCACGACCAGCACGACCAGCACGACCAATATTCGGCGCACAGCTACTGCTGCAACTACGCCCTATCATGACGCGCTTGCTAAGCGCGTTCAGGACTTGCAAAGCGAGGGGAATTATCGCACGTTTTTGACGTTGCAAAAATCGGCGGCACGGTTTCCAGAGGTGGAATTTTTTGAGCGTGCCAACGACGGCACAATCAATGGCGCGAAAACGCCGCGCCGCGCAATCAACTGGTGTTCTAACGATTACCTGAACATGAGCATTAGTCCAGTGGTTATTGAGCACGCCCAAGAAGTGATAGGCGAAAGTGGTTTGGGCAGCGGTGGTACGCGCAATATTGCTGGCACCACGCTGCACCACGTGCATTTGGAAGAACGCTTGGCGCGTCTGCACGGCAAACAGTCTGCGCTTGTGTTCAACAGCGCGTTTCTTGCCAATCAAACCACGCTTGCCACGCTTGGCGCGGCGTTTGAGAATGTCGTATTTCTCTCGGACGAACGCAATCACGCCTCTATCATTGCAGGAATTCAAGCCAGTAAACGCCGCAAATACGTCTTCCGCCACAATAGTGCCGAACATTTGGAAATACTTTTGAGCAACTTACCGCACCAGCAGCCTAAAATTATTGTTTGCGAATCCGTGTATTCTATCAACGGCAATATTGCGCCACTGCAAGAATTTGCCGCGCTTGCCAAACGCTATAACGCGCTCTTGTATGTGGACGAGGTTCATGGTGTTGGCGTGTATGGGCAGCAGGCGGGTGGTATTGCTGACGAGCTTGGATGTAGCGACGGTATTCACATTATCAACGGCACACTGGCAAAAGCCTTTGGGACATTGGGCGGGTACATTGCTGCTGATACTGCCATCATAGAGTTTGTCCGGAGTTTTGCACCCGGATTTATCTTTACCACATCGCTTCCGCCCGCGCTTTGCGCTGCGAGCGTGGCAAGTATAGAGTATTTGGCAGCATCCACCCATCTCCGCTTGCATTACCGCCAGCATGTGCAGCGTTTACGCGCCATACTACGCCGCTACGGTGTTCCAGCACAGGAAACGCCATCGCATATTACGCCTGTGCTGCTCGGCAGCACACAGCGTTGCAAAGCAGTATCGGCAAGACTTCTGCGCGAGTTTGGCATCTACGTCCAGCCTATTAACTATCCGACCGTCAAGCGTGGTGAGGAATGTTTGCGTTTGACCGTTACGCTGCGGCACAGCCAAGAGCAAATGGAAGAGTTGGCACGTGCGCTGGCTGCGGTGGTAGAGCAAAGTACTCAGCAAAGGCTGGCTCAACGTTCGCAAAATAAGCAACAAGACCTTCGCCTTGCACGCGGCACCGACCACGCAAACGAACCGCTCGCAGAAGCAGCGTTGAAAAAACTTGTACAACACTCGTAATACCCTCACAAAAGCCTCACATTATGCGCTCGTTTACGATAGTGTGTCGCACATCAAAACTGGCAATCGTCCAAGCTCAACGCGCCGCAGACATGATAATGCAGTGTGTGCCGAACGCTACAGTGCGCTTGCTCACTAAATCCAGTGCGGGTGATAAAGACCTCTCGAAGCCATTATACGCTCTGGGCGAACGCGATGTGTTCACCAAAGATATTGACGAGGTGTTGTTTTCGGGCGAAGCAGATTTTGCCGTTCATTCACTGAAAGACCTCAGCCTTGAGCGCGTGGAGCATCCAGACTTGTGTTCAGCCATTTTTGAGCGCGACGACCCCAGAGATGTCGTGGTTGTTCGTGCTGATGTGGCGGATAAACTTGCAAACGGCGACATTTTTCGCCAACCGCTTCGGCTTGGAACGTCATCGCTGCGACGCATGGAGCTTGTTCCAGCGTTTTTACACAAAGCTCTTCCGCAAACGAGAAAGAGCAATGCTGCTGAGGGTCTGAGCGGTGTGCAGATTGTGTGTGAACCTATTCGCGGCAACGTGGATTCGCGCCTGCGTAAGGTGGTGGAGGGCAAGAAGAGCGCGGCATCCGACGAAGTAATCGATGGAACATTTGACGGTGTGGTGCTGGCTGCGGCAGGCATAAACAGGCTCTTGGCAGCAGAAGAACACCGCGAACAGATGCGGGCGTTGTTAAGGCAGTTTCGGTGGATGATGTTGCCGTTAGTCGAGTGTCCGCCTGCGCCCGGTCAGGGCGCGCTGCTTATAGAAGCTCTTCGCAGCAATGCTGAAGCTGTGGCTGTCGTAGAGCAGATGCGCTCGGCAACACTGGAGCGTCAGATTGCCGCAGAGCGTGCATTGCTGCGCGAAGCAGGCGGTGGTTGCCATCAACGCTTTGGCGCGGTGAATATACTTGTTGGCGGCAGTCCCGCGCTTATCAAAGCTGGCAAAACGCATGAGAACAAGGCATTAGACGACATCGCGTTCGACGTTCCGTCCGTGCTTCAAGGAAAGCGGTGGTTCTCGGCATCCGAGAGAATGAAAGAATTTTTTACCCTTCATGATGAACCCGCAGAGCAGGTAGTCGTGGATGAAGAGGCAGTGTTTGTCAGCCATTATCGCGCAGCAGACCATGAGCATATGCTCAGCCAACTGCGGCGCAAGCGTGTGTGGACGGCAGGAACGCGCTCATGGTTTGAGCTTGCCAAACGGGGCGTGTGGGTGGAGGGGTGTGCTGACGGGTTCGGTTTTGGCTTCTTGCAAAGCGTTTTTGCGTCGCCACTTGTGGAGCTATCACTGGCATCACTGAGAATACTCACCAATTGTGAATCTGCTCACGATTGGCAACAACAGGGTTTGAAGGCAAGCGGTCTGTACAGGCTTGAAGAAAACGTTAGTGCGGAGGTTGCTCAGGCTGTCAGCAATGCAGAAGCCTACTTTTGGACAAATTTCGCACAGTACAGAGCGTGCAAGGCGTGGGTTATTCCAAATGCCATTCACTGTTGTCCAGCAGGCAGAACCGCCGAACGCTTCAGAGCCGCAGGTATTGAACCAATCACGTTTCCAAGCATTAAAGCCTTTGCACTATGGCAACAACGCCAAAACGACCAACAACTTTAACAGCCGTTTCTCCGGCACACACGGCGTACCCAAGCACACTGAGGCGTTTGCGGGCAAACGAACATATCCGCGAACTGGCTGCTACGGTTCGCGTGGATGCTCGAGAATTTATCCAGCCCCTGTTTGTGGATGAATCGCTCAGCGAACGTATGCCCGTGCAGCATCTGCCCGGAGTGTATGCTGAAACGCTTAATAGCGTCTTGGCAACTGTGGAAGCTGACCTCGAAGCAGGTGTGCGAAAGTTCTTGTTGTTTCCCGTACCTGCAACAAAATCCGAACACGTGTTCTGTTTTGACGGTGCTTCGAGTGCCGTCGCCGCGCTTAAATCGCGCTTTGGCAATGATGTGTGGCTGGCTGCTGACCTGTGTTTGTGCAGTTATACCACACACGGGCATTGTGGCATAGTGAACGCCGAGGGCACACGGCTGCTGAACAACGAAACTGTGCAGTTGTTAGCGCATTATGCCGAACGCCTTGCCGAAGCAGGTGCAGACTGCATTGCGCCGAGTGATATGAACGATGGGCGTGTTCGTGCGCTTCGGCAGCGATTGGATGAAACGGGCTACGACCACGTGGCAATACTGAGTTATGCGGCAAAATTTGCCTCAAAACTCTACGGTCCGTTTCGTGATGTATGCAAATCTACGCCTTCGTCCGCCGTGCGCTTAGAAGGACGTACAAGCTATCAAATTTCACCTGATAACCTGTACGATGCCGTCCAATCTGCACTGCGGGACTTGAGCGAAGGCGCGGATATGCTGATGGTCAAGCCGGCTGGATGGTATTTAGACGTAGTGGCACACATTCGTCAGCACACCCAAGTGCCGCTTGCTGTCTATCATGTCAGCGGTGAGTATGCCGCACTGGAACAGATGGTTGCAAACGGTCTGCTGGAGCGTGGTGCAGCACACGTGGAATTGTGGACTGCCTGCAAACGCGCCGGTGCGAACATCATTATTTCCTATGCCGCTCGCCAAGCCGCTTCGTGGCTTGTGCAAGAAGTATGAAGTATGAAGTATGAAGTATGAAGAGTTAAACGTTCAAGAATGACCATTCTCGATGCTTAATCCATGACGACAAGTACCGCCATACCGTTGATGTTTGCCTTTGGCAATCACGCTCACTCCAGCCACAATGCTGTGAGTAGTACGGTCTTGGCTGAATGCGTTGGTTTTTCAAAATTGGTAGTCGTTATTGCAACTTCAACAATTCTCCACAAACCGTTTTCCTTCCACGCACAGCACCTTTGCTCTTTAACTCTCCTGTGCTGCTGTCTGGTGGCAAGAGCAGAAATGCTATTATCAACGCCACCATCAATGATATCATCAATGATGATGCCGCCAATGATGCCCATGATGATGTGTTGCTGCTGTTGCCACATGTGTATCTAAAAGCGTGCACACCTTCAAGCAGCACTCACTTATACGAATTTCCAACGCACGGTTTTTTTTAGATACACAGAAGAACAGCCGTTCTGCTGCATATCGCCTTTTTCCATGGATGATACAAACGATAAACACGCTATGAACATGCGCCTTTACAACAACCGCACCACATTCAACCGCAGTGCCGAACGTGAACCGACAACACGCACTCTGCCCACACTCAGTGTGGTGGGAGCTGGTCTGGGCGACCCCGAACTTATCACGCTGAAGGCACTGAAAGCCTTGCAGCAAGCTGATGTGGTGTTGTACGATGCACTTGCCAATGAAGATTTGCTTCAGCATTGCCCTGCACACGCCATTCGTCAGTATGTGGGAAAACGCAAGGGCGCACATTCGATGAGCCAAGATGACATCAACGCCCTCATTGTACACTACGCTCAAACACACCAGCACATTGTGCGGCTCAAGGGCGGCGACCCGTTGGTGTTCGGGCGCGGCTTTGAGGAGATGATGTATGCCGCACAACATGGTATGAACGTAGAGTATATTCCGGGCGTATCCAGTGCTTTTGCCGCAGCAGGCTTAGCGAATATTCCTCTGACCTATCGTGGAACAAGCGACAGCCTTTGGGTTTTGACGGGCAGCACGGTCAATGGCATCCATTCGCAAGAGCTTTATCGTGCAGCCCAGAGCAAGACCAACGCTACCGTCGTTGTGTTGATGGGGCTTGAGGCGTTGCCGACGATAGCAGAAGTGTTTGCAGTATATGGAAAATCCGAGCTGCCTGTGGCGGTGATTTCCAACAGCTCGTTACCCGACGAACACGTGGTGGTAGGCACGGTGGAAACTATCGCCGAACAGGTTCAAAACGCAAACGTCCGTAGCCCTGCCGTCATTGTACTGGGCGCTGTGGTTGGCTTGCGAGAGCAGATGCAAGAACTCCAACGCGAGTATGCTGCGTCAGAACAATTTCTGTTCAAACCTTTGACGTAGCCGTTCCGACGACAACGACACAACGAACATCGCCAATTCCATTTATTTCATGCACGTTTCGTATTGTTATGAATGTTTCTTTACCGCCTTTTGCTGAAACCGCGCCAGAACTGTTCAAACAGATTGCTGAACAGTTAAGTGCCGAACAGTTGCTCTGGTTAAGCGGCTACAGCTACGGACTTTCGGTGGCAAAACAAGCCGCGTTGCTCCAAGTTGTTTCCCCGCAAACGTCTCTGCCACAGAACGCTCCAACACAAGAGTTGTCCACAAATGGGCTGCCGACACTGACAATGTTGTATGGCACTCACACGGGCAACAGCAAACGAGTTGCTCTGCGGACAGCCGAGCGCGCCCAAGAACAGGGCTTCGGGGTTGTGCTTGAGGATATGAGAGACTATGCGCCCAAACGCCTCAAGCAGGAACGCTATGTGCTTCTTATTGTCAGCACACACGGCGAAGGCGAACCACCAATGGCTGCCGAAGACTTCTACAAGTACATTCACAGTCCCCGTGCGCCAAAACTCGTTGATACGCGGTTTTCTGTGCTGGCTTTGGGTGATAAAAGCTATCTGCATTTCTGCAAAACAGGGGCAGATATGGACGCGCAGTTGGAAAATCTTGGTGCAATGCGCCTTGTGCCGCGTGTGGATTGTGATGTGGACTTTGACGATGATGCCGAACGCTGGATAACAAGCGTCCTCAAAGCCGCTGCCAACACGATAAACGAAAACATCAATAAGACCATCAACAAGACCACAAACACTGCCAACCCCGCTATCAACCTATCCATTACCCATATCTTATGAGTATATTGGCAAATCCAAGCAAAGAGGGCTTTGGAGGAGGAAAAAACAGATGTACAATTATTATTTTTTGTAACTGGTCAGGTAGGCGTTTTGCTTTTTTGCT
>Ga0272446_1001221_pt1 | contig 38062 bp, 22 predicted proteins | sample YNPCB0061_FD_194587 | JGI IMG/M metagenome (GOLD analysis project Ga0272446, IMG submission 194587) | Hot spring microbial mat communities from Yellowstone National Park, WY, United States - YNP-CB-006-1 | ecosystem: Environmental > Aquatic > Thermal springs > Hot (42-90C) > Sediment | place...
CCCTAGGCGGTCACGACCACCCGCAGGGCGTCCAGGCGCGCGCCGGTGTGTGCAAGGTGGCGCCCAAGCTGCTCGCGGTGGGCCTGGAGCCGTGCGATCTCGTCGTGCCTCACCAGGGGGTTGACCTCCGCCAAGGTCCGCAGCCGAGCGATCTCGCCGCCCAACAAGGTCTCCACGCGTGCCTGGGCGGCATCGCGCAGGCGTCTGGCCCCTTGCCTGGCCAGGGTCTCGCCGTGCTCGAGCATCGCCCGCAGGCGCGGCATCTGGGAGCGGAGGATGGTCGTGGCGAGCTTAGGGTTGCAGGTCAGGCAATCCCCTCGCAGGGCGGCGTGGGACCATTCGGCGGAGAGGTCTCGGCCCGCAGCATCGATGAGCAGCCTCAGGGGCGTGGGTGGCAGAAAGCGGCCGACCTCCAGGGCGGGCGGGGCCGGGCACTCGGCGACATAGACGGCCTCGAGCAGGACGGTGGCGGGCTTGAAGCGCGGGTGGCGCACCAGGGTGATGGCCGAGGTGCCGAGGTCCGAGCCGGTCAGCAGCTCGAGGGCCCCGCGCACCATGGGGTGCTCCCAGGTCAGAAAGGCACGGTCCTCGTGCGCCAAGGCCGCGGCGCGGTCAAAGGTGGCGGTGATCCCGTCCTCGGGTAGCTCCGGAAAATGCTCCTGGAGCATGTGCGGCCCCGGACGGATCACGACGGCCCCGCCCGGGCCCGGTTCGTGCTCGACGCCGTAGAGGTCCCACAGCCGCCCAAGCCAGTCCGCCACGGACCGCCCCGCATCCTGCGCCTCGACGGCCTCCACCAGGGCGGCGGCGACGTCCCGACGATGTGAGTGCAGCTCCAGGAGCCGATCCCGGCCGGCGGCCAGCTCGGCGTTGATCCGGTCGGCCAGGTCCCGGGCGCAGGCCACTAACGCATCGGCGGAGGATCTGCCCTCCAGGGCGGCATGCAGGTCTGGGGCTAGACGTGCATAGACCGCTGGCGCAGCCGGGCTGGGGGCGTTCAGGGTACCGAGCCCCTCCGAATACCAGCGGTAGAGGGTCTCCGCCGGGGTGCCGCGCAGGTAGGGGACGTGGATGCGGACGGTCTCGCCCTGGCCGATGCGGTCGAGGCGCCCGATGCGCTGCTCCAGCAGGTCCGGGTCCAGGGGCAGGTCGAACAGGACCAGGTGGTGGACGAACTGGAAGTTGCGCCCCTCGCTGCCGATCTCCGAGCAGAGCAGGATCTGGGAACCGTCCTCGGCCGCGGCAAAGTAGGCCGCGGCGCGATCGCGCTCCAGGAGGTCCATGCCTTCGTGGAACACCGCGGCGTGGATCCCGGCGCGGCGCAGCAGGGCCTCACGCAGGTCGAGGACGGTCTGTCCCTGGGCGGCGATGAGCAGGGCCTTCTCGGGTCTCGGCCGACCGGTCGCCCTCAGGGTGCGCAGGGTTGCGATCAGCCAGTCCACGCGCGGGTCGAGCTGGGTCCAGCCAGGGCCGAAGGCGGCCTCCGGGGTCAGCCCTGCCTCGCCCCAGGGCACCCCGTAGGCCGGCGGGACGGGCAAGGGGTAGGCGCTGGTCTCGCGGCCCGGGAATCCGCTGATGGCCGCCCTGGTGTTGCGGAACAGGACCCGTCCGGTGCCGTGGCGGTCCACCAGGCGGTCGCAAATCTGCGTCGCGGATAGCCCTCGGGTGTCCCCTGCCCATTCGCCGAGCAGGGCCGTCTCGGCCGGCTCCAGGGGCTTTCCATCGATGAGGCGAGCGGCCAACGCCGCCACCGCGGCATAGCGGCGCTCCTCCTCCAAGAAGCTCGGGTAGTCCCGGAAGCGGTCCGGGTCGAGCAGGCGTAGGCGCCCGAAGTGGCCCGTCCGGCCGAGCTGCTCGGGGGTGGCGGTCAGCAGCAGGACCCCTGGGGTACGCTCGGCAAGGGCGGCCACCAGCGCGTAGCGCGGGTCCGGCCCCCCGCCATCTGGGCACCCGGCGTCCGGCGGGGACCACCTCAGGTGATGGGCTTCATCCACCACGAGGAGATCCCAGCGGCCCCGGAGCGCACCCTCCGCCGCCAGGGTGTCGCCCACCAGGAGATCGAGGGAACACAACACGCACTGCTCGGTGAGGAAGGGACTGCCCTCTGCGGTCGATGCACCGGTGTTCTTGCCATCCACGCCGTCCAGGACGGCCTGACCCCCGGGTGCGGAGGCCGCCCCGCTCAGCGCGGCGAGGCGCGCCCGGTCGAACAGGGCTAGACGCAGATTGAAGCGGCGGCGCATCTCGACCAGCCATTGGTGCAACAGGGGCTCTGGGACCAGGATCAGGACCCGGCTGGCGCGTCCGGTGAGGAGCATGCGGTGCACGATGAGCCCGGCCTCGATGGTCTTGCCCAGTCCCACCTCGTCCGCCAACAGGACCCGGGGGGCGAACCGTCCGGCCACCTCGGCGGCGATGTAGAGCTGGTGTGGGACGGGCCAGATGCGCGGTCCGACCAGCCCGAGCACGGGGGAGGTGGCCTCGCGCGCCCCAGCCAGCCAGGCGTCCAGGCGCAGGGTGAACCAGAGGTCCCGGTCGATGCGCCGGGACGCGAGCCGGTGCAGGGGCCGGTTGAGCTGCAGACGATCGTCCAGCTCCGACTCGGGCAGGGTGCAGGGCCTGCCGTCGAGCTCCTCGCAGCGGTACAGGATCAGGCCGTCGTGCGCCTCCCGCTCCACCACCGTCAGGGCTCGTCCGCCGCGGTCGCGGATGCGTTCGCCAGGGTCGATCTCGACCCGCACCAGGGGCGCATTGCGCAGGGCGTAGAGGCGCATCTCCCCCGCGGCCGGAAAGGCCACCCGCACGCAGCGCTCGTCCACGGCGACAACCTCGCCCAGCCCGAGGTCGCCCTGGGTCTCGCTGAGCCAGCGTTGGCCGGGCTTGAATGGGTGCATGGCGGCGATCTGGGCGGGACGACTGGTGCGGGGCAGTCCGGGACTGTGGCTGGCGCCCCATGTTACCCTCCTGCGTCCCCGGATGCTCGGAGCGGCCAGCCCGGCAGGCACGCGACGGGCCTCTTGCCGAAACCCTGCGCTATCATGGAGCGGCCGCGCGGCAGCGCGGTGCGTCAGCCCCGGGCCGCCCTTGGATCGGACACCATGGCCTGTGCGGGGCGAGGCGGCCTCCTCAGGACGTATCGCGCAGGCAGGCATGGTGAGACAGGCTTTTATTCACATCGGCATGGAGAAGACGGGGACCAAGTCGCTCCAGGACTTCCTCACGACGAACGCGGCGGTGCTGCAGGCAAAGGGCTATTCCTACCTCTGCGACGAGGGCAGGCCCTATTTCCAGGACGTCGGGCACTTCCCCGTCGCGGCCTGTTTCGCCGCCCAATGTCCCGAATATGTCCAGACCGCAAAATTCCGCCCCGCGGCGGAGGTCCTGACCGAGCTCAGGCGGGATGTCGAGGCCTGCGAGCAGGACATCATCCTGTCCTGCGAGCATTTCTCCTCGCGCCTGCGTGAGGCAGCCCCGCTCCAGGCCATCCGCGAGGCGCTTGCCAACCGCCGCGTCAGGATCGTCTGCTATCTGCGCCGGCAGGACGATTTCGCCCTGGCGGCCTACTCGACGGCGGTGCTCTCCGGCCGCCGCGACCGCTTTGACATTGAGCAGGTCACCCCCAAGCACCGGTTCTACAACTTCTACGAGACCCTTGAGCTCTGGGCCGGCGTGTTTGGGCGGGACAACGTCCTGGTCAGGGAGTACGACCGGGCGAGGCTGGTTGGCGGCGATATCCGGCGGGATTTCCTCGACCTGCTGGGGATCGAGGAGACGGGGTTCCGGTACGGCGAGGACAAGAACGTCTCCCTGAGCGCCCAGCAGGTCGAGGCGCTGCGGCTGGTCAACGCCTTTCTGCCGCGTTTCGACGAGGGCGGTTCGGACTCCTACGAACTGGCCATGACGATTCGGCGGATGTTGATTGACCACCTGCCGCAGGGCGATCCCCTCGCTGCGATGCTCGGCCCTGCTCAGCGGCGTGCCATCCAGCAGGCGTTTGCCCCTTCCAACGCGCGGGTGATGGCGTCCTTTGCGGGCTGTGACTTCCTGGCCAACTGGCACCGCGTGCAGGTGCCGCGGCGCACCCGGCCCCTTGCCCTGACCCGCGACGACCTCGCCGGCACCATTGCCAAGCTCGGCCTGCTGTTGGCCGAGGCCGCTGCCGAGAACGCCCGGCTGAAGACGCAGCTGCCCGCGGCCGAGGCTGAGCTGGCCGGTCTGCGCGAGCGCCTCACGAGCGCACCGCTCGCCCCAACGCCGCGACCCGCCCCAGCGCAGCCGCCAACGCCGATCCGAGTCGTGCGGGACTTCGTGCTGGCCGTGCAGCGCGGCCTTGGGCGCGGGGATCAGGCGCACTGAGGGTCCCCGGCCCCTGAAACGCCGGTCTGCCCAAGGGCTCATCGCCCATCGCGCCATCGGTCGTTGTAGGCGGCGTGCAGTGCCTCACGGCGGCCAGGGTCCAGTCCGGCGGCGGGCAGGGGGCCCAGGGTCTCGCCGTCCTGGGTGTACAGGTCCATGTCCTTGGTCCAGCCGTAGGTCTCTAGCACCAGGCGGCGGGTCCAGCCCGCCGGTGGCGCGGCCGGCGCCGGAAACTCGAGGTGAATCTCCTCGCCCGGGCCGATGATGGCCAGGGCGTCGTCGCGCTCCGCGACCAATGCCTCTGCCGGACCGAGACGGGTGTAGAGTCCGGCCATGGCGCGGGTATCCCAGAAGGGGGTCCGGGTGCCGTAGTCGTAGCCCGGCCTGGCCTGGGCGTAGGTCAGGCGCCGTGGGAACCCGCACTGGGCCACGCGGGCGGCGAGGGGGGCCAGCTCCAGACGTTTGGCCTCGGGGAGAGGCTCCGCATAGGCGACGGCGAGCCGGTCCCAGTAGACCTCAAGGTTGCCGCGCAGGCGCAGGGCGTCCGTGCCCTCTGGAAGGCCGGCCAGCGGGACGGACATGCGCCTCGGCATCCCGGCGGGGTAGCCAAATTGGGTCAGCACCTCCCGCCAGACCCCATCCGCCCCGCGCGCCTCCAGGCTCGGGGCATCATAGCGGGCGCCCGCCTGCCAGGCGGCGAAGCTGGTCTGGGAATAGGGGTACTCGATCCAGCCGTCGGCCACCAGGAGGGGCTCGCCGGGGCCGGTGTCGAGCGGGGCCTCGAAGGTGAGCGTCAGCACCTGCTCGCCCGCCAGACGCCCGATGAACCGCCGATCGAGCCGTCCGGGGTCGGCCGCCACGCCGTCCGCCTGGCTGAGGGCCGCCGTCAGGTCCTGGCCGTCCTGATCCAGGACCCGGCTCGGCAAGACCTCCCGCCGATAGAACCGAGGCTCGCCTGTCGGCGCGGGGCCTGAGATGCCCATGCGCTCGTCCAGGACCAGCTGCCAGCCGGGGGGTAGGTCCCAGGCGACCAGGCGCGCGGTATCGAGGTAGGCAGCCTCCTCCATCGGCTCGGTGAGCTTGACCTGATAGCGTCCGCCCCGAGGCTGGGCGAGGCCTTCGGGTAAGAGCAGGTTCTCCCATGGCCGCGGCGCGGCGTACACCCCGGGACCCACGGCGTAGCCCAGGCCTGCGACGCCCAGGAGGTCGGTGACGAAGGCATAGCGCTCGCCGTCCCAGACGAACAGGACGGGGCAGCTCGAAAGCTGGCGCTGGGTCTCGGCGATGCGATGCACCTGCCCGGGGGTCAGGGCCAACTCGCTCTGGAAGACCCCGTCGGACCAGTCGATGGCCGCGAAGTCCGCCTGGGCGGCGGTGCCGATCCCCAGGCTCAGCGGCTGCAGGTCCTGCCCAGGTCCCGAGCGTGGGCGCAGGGTCGAGGCGATCCCCCAGTGCGAGCCGACGCGCAGCGCAACCGCCGTGCCCACCCCGGAGGCATTGGAGCGCATGGCCTTGGCCGCGTCGGCCATGCCGGTGAGGGCGAGGGCGATCGAGGCCCCGCGCCCTGGACCGGGCGGCGCTAGGGTCGGGCCCTGGTCGGAGAGGGAGAGGATGCCGGGTCCAGCAGCGGGGTCGGTCAGGATGGGTCCGGCCCAGGTCAGGGTGCCATCGACGGTGGCCCCGGAAGCCGCAAGCTCCCTGCCGTCGGCTGCAATGGCGCTCCAGCCCCAGGGGCCAGAGGCGATGAGGTCGAGGGTCCCGTCACCGTCGATGTCGGCCAAGGCGAGCTGCGACCAGGGGGCGCCTGCGACGGGCTGGATCACCGCGAGGTCCTGGGGCTTGAAGGTCCCAGACCCGTCCCGGCGCCAGCGTGTCAGGGCCCCGTCGGGCCCCAGGCCGTAGAGCTCGATGGCCCCGTCCGCGTCCAGGTCTGCGGCGAGCGCTGCCAACAGGGGGGCGGCGAGGAAGGCATCCAGCCCCGCGGCCGGGCGATAGGCCCAGAGCCGGTCGTTCAGCCAGGCCCGATGCGGCGGCTTTGAGCCAAGGACGATGATGTCCGTGTCCCGGTCTCCATCGAGGTCCACCGGCAGCACCTGGCGCCCGCCGCCCTCTGCGCCCGGGGGGCCGGCGAGGCCCCGCTCCGTGGCCAGGGGCCGAAAGGTCCCGTCCAGGTTGTTGTTGAGCAGCTCATTGGGCGCGTCGGCGTTGACCAGGAAGAGGTCCAGGTCGCCGTCGTGGTCGGCGTCGAAGAAGGCCCCGTCCACCGTGTCCGCATCGCCCCCGGCGGCCCCGCTGGCGGCTGTGACGTCCTCCCAAACCCCGGGGCGGACCTGATGCCAGAGCTGATTGGGGCCGCGCCGGGCGAGATAGGCATCGGTCAGCCCATCGTTGTCGTAGTCACCGAAGAGGACGGCATTGACCCCGTGGATGCCCGACAGCGCGTGGCCGGCCTCCACCCTGGCCCTGCCGCCGCGCCCGCTGAGCACCAGGCTCCCGCCGCCTGGGCCGGCGTCGGGCACCAGCAGGTCCAGTGCCCCGTCGCCGTCCAGGTCCGCAAGGGCGACACCCAGCGGCCTGGGACCCGGGCTCGGCCAGCGCACCCCTTCGCCGCCTTCGAGGTCGAGCCTGGCAGCGGCACCCAAGACAGGCCCGTCCGGCAAGGCCGTGGGCGGCGTGCGCGCGACCCCAAGCACCAGGGCCTGCGCCTTGGGCCCCATGCGGGTGTACTTGAACTCCGCGAGCCTGGCCTGGGGGTTGTTGGCGAGGCGTTGGTAGCCCTCCATCAGCGGGCGGGCCAGGTCCCGGTGGCCGAGGCGCTGCTCTGCCTGGAAGGCCCCGTAATAGGCGCTGCGCAGGTAGGGGTCGAGCTCCAGGGCCTTGCGGTACCAGGACAGGGCCTGGGTCTGGTCGCCCTGCTGGGCCAGGCACTGGCCGAGGTAGTAGGCGGCGTAGGCGTCGGTCGGGTCGCCCTGGGCGACGGCCTGGAAGTGGGCCAGGGCCTCCGCGGGGGAGGAGAGGTAGAGGCGCAGCAGGCCGGCGACATACCGGGCGCGCAAATGCCCTGGCTGTTGGGCGAGGATGCCATCGACCATCTGGAGCGCGGCGGTCTCGTCGCCCTCCTGCTGACGGTTCAGGGTCGCGATGGCCAGGTTCACTCGCAGGTCTGTCTGGTCCGGGTGGGCCTCCACCAAGGCGGCGAAGACGTCTCGGGCGGCCGCATACTCGAACCGCCCCATCAGCCCGACACCTCGGTTGTTCTCGGCGACGGCGGCGGCGTCAAGCTGTGCCGAGGCCCCGCGGGGGGCTAGGGAGGAGACCGCGAGGATCAGGAGCAGGATGTGAACGGCGGGTCGGCTGTGGCACATGGGGTTTGCTCGCACGGTGTGGATGGCGCGGGCTCGGGTGGGCTGAGAGATGCCGCCTCGCTGGGGCCAAGCCGGGGCCGGGGGCCTCGGCTGCGACAGGGCGGTTGGGTCTCCCCTCGCTCAGTAGGCCTCGCGGGTCGGGTATTCCTGCATGGGCCCGCGCGCCGGCAGGGGTGGGGGGTAGAAGGCGGGGTCGTCGCCCGGCCAGGGGGTACGACAGGGCTCGCCCGCCTGGTACAGGCTCAGGTTCGCCTGCAGCCGCGGTAGGTCCGGCATGCGCCCGGCGGCGGCGGTGGCGAGCAGGGCGTTGTTCTGCAGGGCTGCGGCGCCGCCGTAGTCGCCGGTCTCGGCCTGGGCCATGGCGAGGGTCTCCGCGTTCTCCAGGGTGTTGGAAGCGTCGAACAGGCCCTGGGCAAGGGCCAGGGCACGCGGACCGTCGCGAACCTCTTGCGACGGGCTCGCCGCAAGCAACCTGGCCAGGGCCATGCGCAGGGTGACGTCGTCCGGCTGGTCGCCGAGGGCTGCCTCCAGTACCTGCCGAGCCTCACCCTGATGTTCGGGCCCCAGGCGCACCAGCGCCAGGGCCTGCATCAGGGCCGCGGGGGCATTCTGGGGCACGGCGGCGCGGGCGGCGGCGTAGTGCTCGGCCGCCTGCCGGTAGTCGCCCTGGCGCATCAGGATGTTGCCGAGGGCGTGATGGGTCCCCGCATGCTGCGGGTCCGCCGCCAGGGCGCGCCGGTAGAGGTCGAGGGCCCCGGCCTCGTCGCCTTGCTCTTCCCGCAGCGCCCCCAGGAGATAGAGGCCCAGTGGGTGCCGGGGATTGCGTCCCAGGGCATCCTGGAGCTGCTCGGCCGCGCCCTGGGGGTCGTCCGACAGGTAGAGGGCGCGGGCCAGGGTGACCCGGGCATTCACGTTGTCGGGCTCGATGGCGAGCGCCTGCCGGAAGGCATCGGCCGCGATGTCAAAGTGTCCGTCGCGCAGGGCCTCGATGCCACGGTAGTGAAAGGTGCGGGCACCGCTTAGGAGCTGCGCCAAGTCGTCCACCAGGGGGTCGCGGACCCGCGGCTCCCCGTCGCCGCGCTTGGCCAACTCCGCCTTGGCCTCCTCGACCCGTCCCAGGGCTCGGTAGGCCATGGCCAGGGAGTAGTGGATCTGGCTCGCGTCCGGGTCCTCGGTCAGGGCCCGTTCGAACAGCGGCACCGCGGCCGCGGCGTCCTGCCTGGCCTGGGCCGCACGCCCCAGGGCGTAGTGGGCGGCCCCATGCAGACCCGGGACCTCGGCGGCGGCCGTGAGCAGCGGGGTGGCCTGGTCCAGTCGGTTCAGGTCCAGGTAGACCAGGCCGAGGCGCAGCTGCGCGGGGCCCATCTGTGGATCGAGCGCCAGGGCGCGGCCATAGGCCGCGGCGGCCAGCTCGGGCTGGGCATCCTGCTGGTAGCGGTAGCCGAGATAGTAGGGCCAGCGGGGGTTGCGCGGGTCCAGGCGCTCCGCATTGACGTAGCAGGCCTCGGCCGCCAGCCAGAGCTTATGGGCCAGGTAGTAGCCGCCGGTCTGACCATAGGCGGCGGCGAGGTCCGTGTCCGGGACACCGGGTGGCACCTGGGCCTGAGCCAACGTCTTGGCCAGGTTGGCGCGGGCCTCGCCCAGGTGCTGGCGCACCACCGCCTCGGCGCGGGAGAGGTCCGGGGTCGGGATGGGATCGAGGGTCACGAGACCCGCCTGGCTCTGGAGCCTGATGGGGACGGCCAGCGGGTCGTCCCCGGCCAGTGCGCCGGCCAGTGCGCCGGTCAGTGCGCCCATCAGGGCGGCCGCCAGGGCCAGGGTGCCGAGCCAGAACCGCGGCGGCCTGCGCGCCGCGGCGAGCCGCGGCCGGTCGGGTGGGGGCAGCGTCGCCTGGGCGATCGACCCAGCCGGTCGCCTGGCGGGGCTTGGTGCTCTCACGGTTGCGCCTCCCGGGTGCCCTCACCCTCTCGCAGCTCGGTGTATCGGCCGAGCGGTGCCGCGGCGAAGGATTCCCGCGCACCGCTCGGCCAGATCACCTTGACGCCGGTGACCTTTGACCCAGCCCCCAGCCCCAGCAGGAGGCGCGGGTCCCGGGCGCTGGCATAACTGCCGTCGACCCGGACTTGGCGCCACAGGGACGGCGCCCCCTCGCGCTGCACCTCAACCCAGGCGCCGAGGGCATCGCGCCCTTGGGCGCTGATGAGGCGCAGCCCCAGCCAGGGGCTGCGGTTACCGATCTGGTTGAGCAGGAGCCGGGCTGGGCCGTTGTTGTTGACCACCACCAGGTCTGTGTCCCCATCGTTGTCGATGTCGCCGAAGGCGACGCCGCGGCTGACCTCGGAGAGGGCGAACACGGCCCCGGATTCGCCCGAGACGTCTGAGAACCGCAGGTCCCCTTGATTGGCGAAGAGCTGGTTGGGCTGGTGCAGGGGGTAGGGGTCGGAGGCCTTGACCAGGCTCAGGATGATGTTGACGGCACCGTTGGCGACGTAGAGGTCCAGGTCGGCGTCGTTGTCGTAGTCGAGGCAGCCGGTGCCGAAGGCGGTCAGCGCCTTGCTCGGTCCGCCGAGCCCGCTGGCCGCGGTGCGGTCCTCGAACCAGCCCTGGCCGTCGTTGACATAGAGGGTGTTGGTCTCGCCCGTGAGGTGGGTCATGAACAGGTCGAGATCACCGTCGCCGTCCAGGTCGCAGGCGTCCACACCCATGCTCGCCTCGGCCATGCCTGCGGCATTGACCGCCGTGCCGGAGATGAGGCCGTCGTCGCGAAAGGTGCCGTCCCGTTGGTTGATCCACAGGAAATTGGCCATGCCGTCGTTGGCCACATAGATGTCCTGCCAACCGTCCCCGTTGAAGTCGCCGGTCACGACCCCGAGCCCGGTGCCCTTCGCCTGGCCGATGTGGCTTGGCGCGGAGACGTCCCTAAAGGTGCCGTCCCCCTGGTTGTGGTAGAGGCGATCGGGGAGTGGCTCGTAGACCTTGGGGGAGCAGTAGTCACGGGCACTGCTTGGCGCATAGCACGGCTTGTTGTTGGCAGTCGTGAAATCGACATACTCGGCGACATAGAGGTCGAGCCAGCCGTCGCGGTCATAGTCCAGGAAGGCGGCGCTGACGCTCAGGCGTCCCCCGCCGAGACCGGCTTGCTCGGTGACGTCCCTGAAGGTTCCATCGCCCTGGTTGCGCCACAGCCGGGTGCTGCCCAGGTTCGTCAGGAGCAGGTCGATATGCCCATCGTTGTCGAAGTCTCCGGTGGTCACCCCCATGCCATAGCCATCGGCCTTGAGACCGCTCGCCTCGGTCACATCCGTGAACCTCACCTCAGGCCGACCATCGGGACCTACCGCAAGGTCATTGCGGTAGAGGCGCCCCGTCAGGGGGGCTCCGGCCTTGGGTGGGAAGGCCGCGTCGGCCAGGGTCTTGCCCTCGCCCAGCATGCGTCCCTGGGTCAGGTAGAGGTCCAGGTCGCCGTCGTTGTCATAATCGAACAGGGCCGCGCCTCCGCCCAGGTTTTCCACCAGGTAGAACTGGTCCGACATGCCGTTGAAGTGGACAAAGTCCAGTCCGGCGGCGGCCGAGGCGTCGATGAAGACCGCCTCGCCCTGCGGCAAACCCGTGGCGGGGCTGGCGCTCAGTGCGAGGAGGAGCAGGGCCTGGCGCCCCCGGGAGGTCGAGACGCCGCGCCTAACCACCGCGATGACCACCCTGCTGGATCTCGATCTGCCGATCCACCGTATCAACCTGGACCTCTTCCATGCTCCCGTCCGGCCAGCGGATGCTGACCCCGTCGACCCGGTCTGCGCTCCCTAGCCCGAAGGTCAGGGGCAGCTCGACCTGGGAGAGGTAGCCGCGGGTGGGCATGACCTCGCGGGTCTGGATCTGACCCCCGGTGCGAACCTCCACGCGGGCACCGATGGCATCGCGGTTGGCGCCCGCGCCGCGCAGGCGCAGTCGCAGCCAATGGTGACCGAGGGTCTGGTCATTGCGCAGCAGGACCGGCGAGCGGCCATTCTGGGTGATGAGCAGGTCCAGGTCGCCGTCGCCGTCGATGTCCGCATAGGCTGCACCACGCCCCACCAGGGGCCGGCCAAGGTCGCCGGTGTCCGCCGCTCCAACCGGGACGAAGGCGGCGGGACAGGTGTCGCCGCAGTTCCAAAACAGGAGCGGCGGCTGGGCGTAGCGCTGGCTGGCCTGGACCCGGGCGATCTCCGACTCCAGGTGGCCGTTGGCCTGGAGCAGGTCCTGGCGGCCGTCCAGGTCGTAGTCCAGGAACAGGGTCCCAAAGGACAAGGCGAGTCGGCTGGCGGGGCCCACCCCCTCCAGGATGGCGTCATCCGAGAACTGGGGCGGGTCGCCAGGGGGCGCAGGGGCGGCGACATAGAACGACGTCATCTCATTGGCGAAGTTGCCGATGGCGATGCCCAGGACGCCGTCGTTGCGGAACTGGGCACAGTCGATCCCCATGGCCCCGGTGGCCTGGCCGTCGCGGTCGAAGGCCAGGCCCCACTCCATGCCAACCTCGGCGAAGCGCCCTTGCCCGAGGTTGTGGAAGGCGAAGTTCTGCACCGTGTCGTTGGCGATCACCAGATCCAAGCGGCCGTCCCCATCCAGGTCGGAGACGGCCAAGGCGAGGCCCTTGCCCATCGGCTTACCCGTGGCGGGGTTGGTCACCTGGATGCCGGCCTGCTCGGAGGCGTCGGTGAAGGTCCCGTCTCCCCGGTTGAGGTAGAGGGCCGGGTGGGCCCCCGCATAGCCGGTGGGTGGTCCGTAGGCGCGGCCGATGCCAGTGAGGCGAAAGTCCACCTCCAGATCGATGGCCTGGGACCAGCGCACATAGCGGGTGATGAAGAGGTCCAGGTCGCCATCGCCGTCGGCGTCGAAGAAGGCCGCTCCAGTGTTCCAGTCGTCGATCGAGCCAAGGACCCCGGCGGCTGCGGTCCGGTCCACGAAGTGCCCGTGGTCGTTGCGATAGAGCCGGTTGCCGCCCAAGCCGGTGATGAGCACGTCCACCCAGCCGTCGGCGTCGTAGTCTCCCACCGCCACGCCCATGCCGTACAGGGGCTCGGCCAGCCCGGTGGCCAGGGTGACGTCGGTGAAGTGGCCTCTGCCGTCGTTTGCATACAGGGCGGCGGTGGGTCGAGGCACCCCAGGCGTCTGATCCTCTGGCCAGAGGTCGGAGTTGACGAGCAAGAGGTCCGGATCCCCGTCGTTGTCGTAGTCGAAGAAGGCCGCCCCGCTGCCCATGGTCTCGGGGAGGAAACGACGGCCCCTGGCGCCGTTCTCGTGGACGAAGGTGATGCCCGACTCAGCCGTGATGTCGGTGAACGGAACCCTGGGCGGGGTCGCCTGGGCATTGCTGGCCTGGGCCTGCGGGCGGGCGGGTGCCGCCTCCTCGACCTGGACCGGCGCCGGGGCCCTGCCCGCCTGCCACCACCAGACCCCCCCGGCCGCCAACCCGATGAGCGCCAGGACCACCAGGGACCAGCGCCAGGCGCGGGCGATGACGGCGTCGTCCTGGACCAGCTCCTCGGGTTCCAGCTCAGGTCCTGAGCGGTCTTCGTCGGTCATGGCGCGCCTCCCTGGTGGGATGCGACGGCGGGGGGCTTGCCCTCTACCCGAGGACGGGGAGGCCGTCCGAGCCACTCGCGGCCGGCTACGCTGACCCGCACCGATGTCGTTGCGCCGTCTGGGGTCACCGCGGGGATGCTGTAACCGCCTGGTAGGGTTGCTTGCTCCGATCCCTGGTTCCTTGCGCCTTGGGCTGGGGGGCTGCTGTGTCCCTGTCGTTCGCCCCGGCTCGCCTCCTGGCTCCTGCCGGGACTCCTACGTCCCTGTCGTTCGCCCCGGCCCGCCTCCTGGCTCCTGCCGGGACTCCTACTTCCCTGTCGTTCGTCCCCTTCCGGCATCCTGCCTTTCAGGGGACTCCTACGTCCCTGTCGTTCGTCCCCTTCCGGCATCCTGGCTTTCAGGGGACTCCTACGTCCCTGTAGTTCGTCCCGGCCCGCCTCCTGGCTCCTGCCGGGACTCCTACGTCCCTGTAGTTCGTCCCGGCCCGCCTCCTGGCTCCTGCCGGGACTCCTACGTCCCTGTAGTTCGTCCCCTTCCGGCATCCTGCCTTTCAGGGGACTCCTACGTCCCTGTAGTTCGTAAATCACGACGGCTTCGGCGGCGTGGTCGGCGGCCGGGTTGCGGCGCCGGTGCTCGGCGACGGCGAAGTCGGCGGCGTTGTCGTCGGGCTTGTAGGTCGCGTGCAGACGGCGGTGCTGCTCGGCCCGCTCCGTCTCGCCCAGGGCCTGGTAGACCTGGGCCAGGTTGTAGTGGGCCGCCAGGTCCTCGGGCTCCAGGGCCAGGGTCTGCTCGAAGCGCGCGGCCGCCGCGCGCAGGAGCCGCTCGCGCTCGGCGGCACGCCCCTCGCCGCGTTCCTGGCGGGCACGCTCGTAGAGGGTCTCGCCCAGGGCGTCCAGGACCCGATAGTCCTTGGAGAAGTCGAAGCCGCGCCGGCGCGCCTCCCCGAAGCGCGTGTCCAGGATCGCCCCGAAGCCGGCGATGGCCTGGTCCAGGTAGCCGTTCTGGCGGTCCACCAGGGCGGCGATCCAGGTCGTGGTCCAGGGCGGGGCTGGGTGCTCGCCCTGCCCGGCCCGTGTGAGGGCCAGGGCGGCCTCATGCAGGCGTCCCTCGGCCAGGTACACCCGGGCCAGGTTCAAGGCGCCATCGCCCCGGCCCATGGCCTCGACCCGGGCGAAGGCCTCCTCGGCCTGGCGCAGCTGGCTGTTGCGGGGCTTGCGCAACAGCCCGATGCCGTAGTCGTTCCAGCGCTGCCAGGCGGGGAAGTCGTCCTGCGGCAGGCCTGGGGCCGCCGCTTCTGGGGTCGCCTCTGGGGTCATGGATGGGTCACCCGCCACCGGCAGGGTCAGGCGATCCTCGGCGAGCGTCAGGACGGGCAGATCGTTGCCGGTGAAGCCCTGGCCCTGGATCTGCCGCAGGTAGGCCGTGTCGAGCTTGCGGTAGTTGAGCCTGGCCCGCAGCGTGACGGGTGCGGTGACCGACGCGGGGATGCGCAGGCGGTAGTGGACCACGTCCGCCGCCCCGGGCGGGATCTGGTGGTCGTAGAGGGGGACGAAGACGTCCTCCACGTTGCGCCGGTCGATGCGGTTGCCCTTGCGGTCCAGGACATAGGCGTTGCAGCGGTGGGCCCAGGGGTCCAGGGTCCCGTCTGCCGGGTCCAGGGCGCCGCTGTGGCCGATGACCTGGTCGCCGCTCTCGGCGGTGAGCTCCACCCAGACCTCGTTGGAATCGGCCGTCCCCTGGGTAAAGGTGTGGCCGATCTTGCGGGTGCGCAGCACCGCCTCGAGCAGGTAGTCGCGGCCCGGCTCCAGGGCCGGGAGCTCGGGGCCCAAGGGCGCGATCAGCGCGCCGTCGATCTCGCCGCCCGCGCGCAGCCCGAAGAGGTCGATGCGCATGACGCCCCGGTTGAACTCGCGGTGCCGATCCGTCACCCAGTCCGGGTGCCCGGCCAGCTTGGGCACGGCGGTGTTGGCGGAGGGAAACAGATGGTCGTGCACCGACAGGGCCCCGCCCTGGACGTAGCGCTTCGCCCCGAAGTCCGCCGACGGGAGCAGCGGCATGTGGCAGCCGTTGCAGTTCAGCTCGGTGCGGTCCGGGTAGTAGAAGCTCGCCACCCCGTGGCCCGAGACCCCCGAGAGCAGATAGGTGTCGTAATGGTTCTGGCCCCGCAGCCATTTGTAGGCGTTGAGCTCCTTTGGAATGTGGACCTTGTGGCAGGTCCCGCAGAACTCGGCCTCGCGGTGCAGGGGCTTCAGGAAGGTCTGCTTGTGGAAGGCGGGCTTGGCCTTGACCAGTTGGCGGTTGAGCCATTGGAGAAAGGCGCTGTCGCTGAAGGCGAAGGGATAGTGCAGTGGCTCCTCGATGGTGTAGTCCGCGTTGCCCCTCGGGCTGTTGACATGGGTGATCGCGTGGCAGGCCGTGCAGGTGATTCCGGCCTGTGCGGTGGGGTGGTGGACGTCGTCGAAGCGCGGGTCGTCGAAGGCGCCGCTGAAGAAGGGGGCCGGGTCGTGGCAGCCGGCACAGAAGCGCGCCCCTTGCACGGTCCCGTCACGCTGGAGCATCGCCTGGCGGGTGTTGCGCACAGAAAAGAGATAGGCCGGGTTGTTGAAGGAGGACAGCCGGTGGACGCTGTGGGACCACTGGGCGTGGATGTCCTGGTGACACTCCGCACAATAGTCGTCCATCATCAGGGTCCTGGCCGGGATGAAGCCGCCGCTCGCCGTGCGCGCCAGGGACGGGTAGAAATAGCGCTCTCCCGAGGCCGGCCCCGCCAGGTTCCAGGCGCGCGGATCCTGGGCCTGAACCAGGACCATGGCCGCGGCCGTAGCTCCCGCGAGGCCCGCGATGGCGAGTCCGGCCCGCCAGCGAATTGCCTTCCCCGCCAGGCGGTGCAGGACGAAGAGCCAGGCGCAGGCCAAGGGCGCGATCACGTGCGCCCAGTAGGCGGCGCCGCGCACGGCCGGATCGCGGACCTCGAAGACCCCCAGGCGCAGGAGCAGGATCCCGGAGCCCAGCACCACCAGACCGGCGCCGAACAGGGCAAGCCCCGCCTTGACCGCCCGCCGGTTGGGTCGGGGCCAGGCGCGCTTCAGGTGGATGGTCCCGAAGACCAGGAAGGGGAGCACCAGAAGGAGCCCGAGGCCCAGGTGGGCCAGGAACATGACCTGGTAGAACCAGTCCTGGTAGGTCTGGCCGCGAGACCACTCGATCAGCGTGACACCGCCCAGGTAGGCCGCGTTGGCGGCGAGCAGGGAAAACAGGACCAGGACCGCGAGGAGCAGGGGCCTGAGCCTCGGGCTCACCACTTGGACGAAGGGTCGGCGGGGCCGGGGTTGCGCCGATGGCTGTGTGTGTGGGCCGACGGGGCGGCCCTGTGGGGTCGCCGGGGGCGGGCTGGGGGCCTCCACTGACAGGGCTCCGGTCAAGGTGCGATACCCCTAACTTTACCAGCAAATCCAGGCCCCCGGGCATGGCCCGGGGCGGGCGCAGGGGCGCGAGCGGTCCTGGCCCGGTCAGGAGAGGAGCTTGGCGAGCGAGACCAGCCCCAGGATCAGGGTCAGGATGCCCACCCCGGCCCGCAACCAGGTCTCCGGCAGGCGGCGCACCGTCACCGTGGCCCAGGGGACCGAGAGCAGGGCACCCGCGGCAAGCGGCACGGCGAGACCCCAATCCGGGGCACCCTTCACCGCCACATAGGCGATGAGCCCGAGCAGGCAGGTCAGGGCCTCGGCCAGGGAGGTGATGGCCACCGCATGGCGCGCCGGCACCCCAGAGACCACCTGACCCGCTGTGACCAAGGGCCCGTAGCCTCCGCCGCTGAGCCCCTTGTTGAAGGCTGCGACCAGACCCACGGCGACGATGCCGCCGGCGCGATAGCGGATGCGCCGCCCGGCCGTGGCCAGGGTCAGGACGCCCATCGCCAGCACGATGCCGGCGATCAGAAAGCCGAATGTGTTCGTGCTCAAGCGGACCGCGAGCAGGACCGCGGCCAGGGCGCCGATCCCGCTGAGCACGGCCAGCAGGCCGAGGGTGCGCCGAACGCGGCGGTCCCCCAGCAGGTCCACGTTCCCGTCACGGTGGTGCAGCAGGCCGGCGGCGAGGCCCGTCAGCAGCTCCGAAAACAGGATGGCAGGGACGATGCTGATGGGGCTGAAGCCTGCAATCAAGAGGAGGGGCGTCAGGGTGGTGCCGTAGCCCATGCCAAGGCTGGAGTCGATGTACTCACAGAGGAAGGCGGCTGCCAGCACGGCCAGCAGGGTCGACTGGGCCAGCGTCGTCGACCCGCCCCCCTCTGCGAAGGTGCTGGGCCACCAAAGACCCTGGCCAAGGACCAGGATCAGCGCCAGGGCCAGAAACACCAGCCACAGGTACAGGCGGCGGCGGTGCCAGGCATAGAAGTTGGCGGCGGCGATGGCGGTTGAGCGGACCATAGGGTGACTCCTCGGCAGGGTGTGAGCGAAAAGGGCCTGCCCCAGCAGAGGGCCGCCCGACCATTCCTCAACAGATTCCATGCCAAACCTGCAGCGAGCTGTTTTGACGATGGTTTTCTGCCTTGCGGCCGCCGGTCCCGACAACATCCATACAATTTGATGGAAGTGCCGTCACAAGACATGGAAAAACCGTAACATGTAGCGGTTATGGATCGCTTTCTGCCCCTTCTGCTCGATGTCTGGCGTCAGGCCTGCCGGGAGCCCCGCATTGACATTTCCGCCGGTGCCATTGCCGAGATCGTGCGCCGCCGCCTGCCCTGTGACCGGTTGCTGGTCCGTCGGCTCGACCCGCTGCTGGGAAGGCTCGAGACCCTCGTCGTCATCGGCCAGGCTGGCGGGGTGGCACCGCCCGCCCCGGCACCCGAGGGCTTGGTGGCCTGGTGCCTCAGCGGCCGCGTGCAGCGGGGGCCGGCCGCGGCCGTCGGGCAGCGGCTGCCGGGGCTCGTGCCAGAGGCCTGGGATGGCGCCGTCCTGTGCGGCGGTCTTGCCTTCGAGGACCAGGCCCTGGGTGTCCTTGCGCTCGGGGCCGATCAGGCTGGCGCCTACCGCCTCGAGCACGAGCCGATCCTTGCCGCCCTGTGCGAGCCCATCGCCGTCGCCCTGCGCAACGACCACCAGCTGCGCGAGCTCAAGGCCCTGCGCGAGGCGGCGGAGGCGGACCGCCGCTCCCTGCTGGCGCGCCTCGACCGCCAGGACATCGCCGACACCATCGTCGGCGAGCGCTCCGGCCTCGAGGGGGTCATGCGCGAGGTGGACCTGGTCGCACGGTCCGATGCGCCCGTGCTGATCCTCGGCGAGACCGGCACCGGCAAGGAGGTCGTCGCCCGGGCCGTGCACAGCCGCTCGGCGAGGGCGGCCGGCCCCTTCCTGCGGGTCAACTGCGGTGCCATACCGCCTGAGCTGGCGGACTCCGAGCTGTTCGGTCATGAGCGCGGCAGCTTCACCGGCGCCGTGGCGCGGCGCCAAGGGTGGTTCGAGCGGGCCGATGGGGGGACCCTGTTTCTCGATGAGATCGGGGAACTGACCCCGGCGGTGCAGGTCCGCCTGCTGCGCATCCTGCAGGACGGGAGCTTCGAGCGCGTGGGTGGGCACCAACCCCTGCATGCCGACGTGCGCCTCATTGCCGCCACCCACCAGGACCTCCAGGCCATGGTGGCGGCCGGGCGCTTCCGGGCCGATCTCTGGTATCGCATCCACGTCTTCCCCATCCGGCTGCCGCCTCTGCGCGAGCGGCCGGAGGATATCCCCGCCCTGGCCCGGCACTTCGCGCAGCGGGCCGCCCAGCGTCTGGGACTGATGCCCCAGGCACCGGCCCCGGCGGACATTGCCCTGTTGCTGGCCTATCCCTGGCCAGGCAACGTCCGCGAGCTGGCCGCGGTGATGGAGCGTGCCGCCATCCTGGGCGACGGGCGGCGCCTCGCAGTGGCCGAGGCCCTGGGCGGTGGGGTCGTGCCGGAGCCGCCGCCTGCCCTGGCAGGGGGCGGTGTTGCCGCCCCGGCCGCGGACCAGGCCCTGGCCACCCTGGACAGCGCCGCCCGGGTCCACATCGAGGCCGCCCTGACCCGATGCCTCGGGCGCATCGAGGGACCCTTCGGGGCAGCCAGGGTGCTGGGTGTCAACCCTAACACCCTGCGCGCGCGGATGCGCCGGCTGGGCATCGACTGGGGCCGGTTCCGTCCTGTCTCCAGGCGCCAGGGCACGCGGCGAGGGGCCCGAGCCTAGATTCGCCGGTTGGCTGCCAAAGAACGCCAATGCTCACATACGACGCTGTCACTGACCTCGTTCAGCGAGGTCCCTGCCAGGGGCATTGGAGCTGATCGTCAGCACCGTGCCAGTTGTGACTCGTGTTCAGGTGCGGCCAAACGGCCAACGGCCATTTCTGGGCTGAGGGGTGTCTAGGGTCGCTGCGTCCTTCGCACCCGGGCCTGAGCCCAGGCGGGGTACGCCCGCCGTCTGCCGCCTGTGTTCCCCGGCGCATTAACAATCTGTAATGTCTTCGTCTGCTCCGCGTAAGGCTGGTGCCCCTATCCTTTCCATCGAGCACAGGACGCGACCCACTGTCTAGGCGGGAGGACCCCATGGCGCCGAGAGTGGCTCGGCCCAGCCAATTGCCACCGGCCTCAGCTCCGGGTGGCCTGGTCTCGGGACTGGTGCCCGGGCTGGGATTGGCGCTCGGCCTGCTGGTCCTGGGCGGAGCCGGACCCCGCCCGGTGTCCGCGGATGCGGCCCAGCCGCCGGACGGGTCTGCGCCGCTGGCCGGCCAGGCGGTCGCCCAGGTGCCGACCGGCCATGCCCTCGCGCAGCGCGACAAGGTCCTCTCCGCCGCGGCACGCACCGCCGTCAGCTATGTGGATGCCGCCGCCAAGGCCCTGGCCGCGGGAGAGGCTGGCCAGGCTGAGCGTCTGCTGGCCCAGGCGGGAGCGCTTGCGGACCAAATCGAGCGGGGCGTCGGGTACCGGGGCGGGGGCAGGCCCGTCGCCGTCATCCCGGTGCTGGCGCGAGTCCGGCCGGCAGAGGGGGGTGAGCTGAGCACCGACCTGAGGGCCCGGGTGCAGGCCCTTGAGCCCCAGGTGTGGGCCGGCGAGCACGCCTTGGTCCTGGAGGGGCTCCTTGATCTCGGGATCGGTCTGATCTACGAGTACGTCGGCATGCCGTTGGAGGCCACCCGCGACGGCCTCGACCGAGCCAGAGAGGACCTGGCCAAGGGCGATGTCCCTGCCGCGCGGGGGCACTTGTCCGGGATCATGCGAGGCCTGGAGATACGGACCCTGACCATCGGTATCCCGGCCCCGGGGCAGGGAGCGGAGCCAGAGCCCACGCCAGAGCCAACGCCAGAGCGAGCGCCAAACCAAGCACCAGAACCAGCGCGCCCTTGAGGGCACAGCAGCCGGGCGACCCGCCCGGTCGAACCGAGGGTAAAGAGATCATGACGCCTTTGACCGCTATCCCCCAGCAGCGCCCGGAGATGGCCCCGGCGGGGCCCGCGAGCCCTGCCCGGGCGGCCTTCCTCAAGTTGCGCGATGACCTGAATGCACGCATCGTCGGGCAGCGCCCCCTCATCGAGCGGCTGCTCATCGCCCTGCTGGCGGATGGCCATCTCCTGGTGGAGGGTGCGCCTGGGCTGGCCAAGACCACCGCCATCAAGGAGCTCGCGGCGCGCATGGACGGCAACTTCCAACGCATCCAGTTCACGCCGGACCTGCTCCCGGGCGATCTGACCGGCACCGACGTGTACCGGCCCGAGACGGGGACCTTCGAGTTCCAGCCCGGACCCTTGTTTCACAACCTGGTGCTGGCGGACGAGGTCAACCGCGCCCCGGCCAAGGTCCAATCGGCCCTGCTCGAGGCCATGGGCGAGCACCAGATCACCGTGGGCACCCGTACCTACCCGCTGCCCGAGCCCTTCCTGGTCATGGCAACCCAGAACCCCATCGAGCACGAAGGGACCTATCCCCTGCCCGAGGCCCAGCTCGACCGTTTCCTGATGCACGTGCGGGTGGGCTACCCGGATGCAGGGGCGGAGCGGCGGATCCTGCAGATCGCCCGCGGCGAGGCCAGGGTGCGCCGCGGGGTGCCAAGCGCCCCGGCCGTGATGGTCACCCGCGAGCAGGTCTTCGCCGCCCGTGACGAGGTTACGGACCTGCACATGGCCGCGAGCCTGGAGGATTACCTCATCGAGCTGGTGCTCGCGACGCGCGACCCCTCGCCCTATGGCGGGGAGCTGGGCCGCCTGGTGGACTACGGCGGTAGCCCCCGCGCCACCATCGCCCTGGACCGCTGCGCCCGCGCCCACGCCTGGCTGCGCGGGAGCGATTACGTGACGCCGCAGGACGTGCACGCCGTGGTCCACGACGTGCTGCGTCATCGTGTCTTGGTGAGCTACGAGGCCGAGGCCGAGGGCATCGGACCGGACCGCTTCGTGTCAGATCTGCTCGGGCGGGTCCCGATGGTCTAGGGCCCCACGCAGCGCGAGCAGGACGATGCCCACCCCAGCGCCCAATCCGGACGTCCAGATCAGCCCCCTGGACCTCATCGGCCTGCGCCGCCGGGTCGAGGGACTGCGGCTGGCCGCACGGGAGCCGAGCCGCTCGGTCTTGGCCGGCAGCCATCGGTCGCGCTTTCGCGGGCGCGGCATGGACTATCAGGAATCGCGTCACTACCAGGCCGGCGACGACATCCGCAACATGGACTGGCGCATCACCGCCCGTGTCGGGCGGCCCCATGTCAAGGTCTATGAGGAGGAGCGCGAGCGCCCCGTGATCGTGCTGGTCGACCTAGGACCCAGCATGTCCTTCGGCACCCGCGGTGCCTTCAAGTCCGTGGCCGCGGCGCGTCTGGCGGCCGTCATCGGCTGGACGGCCATCGCCCAGGGCGACCGGCTCGGTGCCCTGCTCATCACCGGGGGGGCAGCCGGCGGCGGTTACCGCGAGCTGCAACCCGCCGGGGGCCGCCGCGCGGTCATGCGCCTGATCCGCGACCTGGCGCTGGCCGGCGAGGCCCAGGACGGGACAGGTGCGGCGCGGGCCGGCGGCCCTGGGCCTGAGGCCGTCGATGTTGCGACGGCGCCGGGTGGGCTGAGCGGGGGCCTGGTCCGGCTGCGCCGAGTTGCAAGGCCAGGGAGCCTGATCTTCGTCATCTCCGATTTCCACAGCATGGACGCCGACACCCGGCAGCACCTGGGGCAGTTGCACCGTCACAGCGAGCTCATCGCCTGTCAGATCGCCGACCCCCTGGAGCTGGCCCCGCCCCCGCCCGGGCGTTACGCCATCGGCGATGGACGCCGCACCGGCGTGCTGGATACACATCCGGCCTCGGCCCGCGCCCGGTACGCAGACTACTTCGCGCGGCATCATGCGGCGGTCGCCGCCATGACCCAGGAGCGGGGTATCCCCCTCATCCGTCTGTCGCCCGAGGACGACGGGGCCGCCCGCCTGGGCGAGGCACTGGACCTAGGCCTCGGGCATCGCCAGCCCAGCTCCCTGGGGCTTGGGTTGGCATCATGAGCGCCGTCACAAGCCCTGGCGCGGTCCAGCCGGCGGCTGCCCAAGGGGCGCCGGGTCCACAGGGGGGTCAGAGCCTGCAGGAGGTGCTGGGCCTGCGCGACATCCACGCCCCGGCGCCCCCGCCCCTGTGGCCGCCTGCGCCGGGCTGGTGGCTGGTGCTCACCCTGTGCGCTGCGGCCCTGGCGGCCGCCGGGTTGAGGCTCTGGCGGGTGCTGCGTGCCCGTGCCCGCCGGCGGCGCATCCTCGGCGAGCTGGCCGCGCTCGACGGGAGGCTCCAAGGCCCCGATCTGGCAGCGGCCGTGTCCGCCCTTCTGAAGCGCGTCGCCCTGAGCCGGTTCCCCCGCGCCGAGGTCGCCCCCCTCACGGGGCAAGCCTGGCTCGATTTCCTCGACGGCCATGGCGGTGCCGGGCGGTTCAAGGCAGGGGCCGGGCGGGTCCTCGCCGAGGGACCTTATGCCCAGACCCTGGACCTGGATGGCCGGGCCCTGATCGACCTGGCCCAGGAGTGGGTGCGGAGGAACACATGAGCCTTGGTCAATGGACCTTCCTCTGGCCATGGGTCTTCGCCGCCCTGCCGCTGCCCCTGCTCGTGCGCTACTGGCTGCCGCGCGCCCAGCCGGGAGCCGGCCAGGTGCTGCGCGTCCCCTTCTTCGCCGCGATCAGTGCCGCCGTGGGGGTCCAGGGGGCCCCGGCCGCGCGGCTGGCCCTGGTGTCGGCCGTCCTGGCCTGGGTCCTACTGGTGACGGCTGCGGCCCGTCCGCAGCTCCTGGGAGAGCCCATCGCGCTGCCCCTGCAGGGCCGCGACCTGATGCTGGCGGTGGACATCTCCGAATCCATGTCCGAGGAGGACATGGTCATCCCCGCGGGCCTCCTGCCGTCTGGCGGGACATCCGCTGCGCCCTGGGGCGCCGGCAAGCGTGCCGTGGACCGCCTGACCGCGGTCAAGGCGGTCGCGGGGGACTTCATCGAGCGGCGTGCCGGAGACCGAGTCGGGCTGATCCTGTTCGGTACCCAGGCCTATCTGCAGGCGCCCCTGACCTTTGACCGGCGCACGGTGCGGACCCTGCTGTTCGACTCCGAGGTCGGTCTGGCGGGCAAGGCCACCGCGATCGGCGACGCCATCGGGCTTGCCCTCAAGCGCCTGCGCCACCCGACCTCGGGGACTGAGGCCGCACGCGACGCGGTGCTGGTCCTGCTCACCGACGGCGTCAACACCGCAGGCAGCATCGAGCCGCGCAAGGCCGCGGAGCTGGCCGCCCGCGAGGGGGTTCGCATCTACACCATCGCCATCGGCTCCGCGCCGCGCGCGGCCTTCGGCCTTGCCCTGGGCGGCGCCGACGTCGATGAGCCGACCCTCCAGGCGATCGCCCAGACCACGGGGGGGCGCTTCTTCCGCGCCCGGGACGTCAAGGGGCTTCAGGCCATCTACGCAGCCCTGGACGAGCTGGAGCCGGCAGCCTCGGCCGAGCAGACCTATCGCCCGGTGCAGGACCTCTTCCAATGGCCGCTGGGGACGGCCCTGCTGCTGAGCGTCCTCACCGTCGCCGGCCGGTTGGCGGGCGGTCTGGGCTGGGCTTCGGCCGGCCGCCGCGGACCACCAGACGAGCGCGATGCGGTGACGTCCAGGGTGCCCTACTCGACACCCGCCTCGGCGTTGGCCGGCGCCGGGAAGCGTCGCCCGAGGCGCCGTACCGCCCTTCTCCGGCATTGAGGGCAACATGCTGGCCGATCTCCATTTTCTCACCCCCGCCTGGCTCCTCGCCCTGGTGCCCCTGGCCGTCCTCCTGCTGGCCGCCGCCCGGCAGGGGGCTGCCGGAAACGCCTGGCAGCAGGTGGTGGATCGTCACCTCCTACCCCACCTCTTGCTTGAGCCGGGCCGAGCGGTACGCTGGCTACCGCTCGGGCTCCTGGCTACGGGCTGGCTTCTGGCCGTCATTGCCCTCGCCAACCCAACCTACGAGCGACGCCCGACCCCGGCGATCCGGCCTGCGGATGCGCGGGTTGTGATTCTGGATCTGTCCGCCTCCATGGACGCATCGGACCTCAAGCCTTCGCGCCTCGCCAGGGCACGCTACAAGGTCGCGGACATCCTCAACCGCAGCCGCGACGGTCAGGTCGGGCTGGTCGCCTTCGCCGGCGATGCCTTCGTGGTCGCCCCGCTGAGTGACGATGTCGAGACCCTGAGGGCCATGCTGGACGCCTTGACCCCGGACGTGATGCCGGTGCGCGGCAGCCGACCCGACCTGGCCCTACGGAAGGCCGCAGAGCTCCTCAGCCAAGGCGGCGCGAGCGGCGGTGAGGTGATCCTGGTGGGGGACGATGGGGGAGACGATCGGGCGCTCGCGGCCGCCCGCGCCCTCCTGGCGCAGGGCCGCACCTTGTCGGTTCTCGGCGTGGGGACGCCCGAGGGGGCGCCAGTCCCGGGGGTCAGGGATGCCGCCGGCAAGCCAGTGCTGGCCAGGCTCGATGAGGCGTCCCTTCGCCGTCTCGCCCGTGCCGGGGGCGGTGACTATGCCGCCCTGACCCCGGACTCCGCAGACCTGGATCTGGTGTTGCGCCGTCAGCCCGGACACTTGGATCAGACCCGAGAGGCGCCGAAGGTCGAGGCGGATCAGTGGGAAGGTCTCGGGCCCTGGATCGCGCTGGCATTGCTCCCGTTGGCGGCGCTGGGTTTCCGCCGGGGCTGGCTGATGGGCATGGGCATGTCCCTGATCCTGCTCCAGGGGGGCTTGAGTCCGAGTCCTGCCCTGGCCTTGACCTGGGACGATCTCTGGCAGCGGCCCGACCAGCAGGCCGCCGCGGCCCTGGCCCAGGGCGACCACCAGCGTGCCCTGGGGTTGGCGCAGCGGCCTGACCAGAGGGGAGCCGCGAGCTATCGGCTGGGCGATTATCAGGCCGCCGCGGAGGCGTTTGGCGCCGCCGGCGGCGCCGAGGGTCAGTACAACCGCGGCAACGCCCTCGCCCTGGCGGGCAAGCTCGAGGAGGCCCTCGCGGCCTACGACGAGGCCCTCAAGACCCAGCCTGGGATGGAGGACGCCGCCTACAACAAGGCGCGGGTCGAGGAGCTGCTCCGGCAGCGGCAACAACAGCAACAGCAACAACAGCAGGGACAGCAGGGACAGCAGGGACAGCAGGGACAGCAGGGACAGCAGGGACAGCAGGGACAGCAGGGACAGCAGGGACAGCAGGGACAGCAGGACTCTGGCCCTGGTGGCTCACAGGCGAGCGCCGCGGGCGGGGCGTCCAATCAGGCACCCCATGCGTCTGAGCCGTCGCAGCCAAGGGGCGATCAGGCGGCGGGGACCCAGGCCCCTGGCGGGCAAGGGGGTGCCGAGTCGGGTCCGCAGCCCCAATCCTCGGCCGGGGACCAGCCCGCCCGGTCTGAGGCCGGACAGGCCGCCGGTGCCGGTCAGGATCAAGGTGCCGATGGAGGCTCCCAGGACGGCGCCCAGGCTGACACCCAGCAGGGAGCCCAGCAGGAATCACCCCAGCCGAGCGCCGAGCGGCGGCAGGCGCAGGGCCAGCAGGGCCTTGCCTCTGGCAGCCCAGCGGCCGGCGAAGACGCCCCCGAGGCCAGGGATGCGGACGCGCGCCGCGCCCAGGCGGAGGCGGCAGCGGCGGACTATAGCGCCGAGGCGAAGCGCCAAGCGCCAGGGGCGTCCGGTGGCGAAGATGCAGCACCCAGGCAGGCCGGCGCGACGGCGGAAGCAGACCTGTCGCCCCGCGACTGGGAGGCTCGCCAGGCAACGGATCAGTGGCTGCGGCGTATCCCGGACGATCCCTCTGGGCTACTGCGGCGGAAATTTCTCTACCAGTACCGGCAGCGCAACCCGCAGGGCGGGGTCACGACCTCTGGCAATCCATGGTGAGGCTCGGGCCCGTGGCTTGCGGCCATTCCACCGGTGGACGCCAGGCCACTCGGGTCGGCGCGACCGCCGGGGCTGCACATCGACTTCGAGCGTAAGAGGATGCCGACCATGTTTGAGCTCCTGTTTGGCCCCCGTTTTGACCCCAGGCCCCAGGCCCCATCCCGGCCGGGTCGGGCCGTTTGCGCGGTCGTCGCGGGCCTGGCGCTGGCGATGCTGTCCGCTGGCGTCGTGGCGGGGGACCTGCGCGCCTTCTTCGATCGCCGTCAGGTGCACGAGGGTGACACTGTAACCCTGACCATCGAGAGGGATGGCGCCGGCGATGCAGCCTCGCCGGACCTATCCCCCTTGCAGCAGGACTTCGAGGTCCTTGGCACCAGCAGCGGGACCCAGATCCGTATCGTCAACGGGGCGCGCAGCGACACGACGAGTTGGCAGGTCACCTTGACGCCGAAGCGCACCGGGGTCCTCAGGGTGCCAGCCATCAGCGTCGGGTCCGACCACACCGAGCCGCTCACGCTGACGGTGGCGGCCGCCCCCCAAGGGGCCCTGGGCAGCCCAGGGGACGATGTCTTCGTCGAGGTTGAGGTCGGCGATGGGAGTCAGGCCCAGTCGGAGGGGATCTTCGTCCAACAACAGGTGCCCCTGACCGTGCGGCTCTACTCGGCCCGTCCCCTGCTGAGCGGCGACCTCAGCGAGCCCAGGGTCGCGGACGCCACCCTGGCGAAGCTCGGCGAGGACCGCCAGTACCGCACCCAGCGCCAGGGACGGGAGTATCAGGTCGTGGAGCGCCGCTACACCCTCTCGCCGGAGAAGAGCGGCGAGCTGCGGATCCCCCCGGTGGTCTTCAAGGGTACGGTCCGTGCCGGCCAGGCCCAGCGCCAGCGCCGCGCCATCCCCGGCGGTGTCTTTGACGACCCGACCCTCGACCGCTTTTTCCATGACCCCGACCTGGACCGGTTCTTCGGCAACGTCTTCAGCGGCCGGGACCCCTTCGGCATGTTCGAGCGCGGCGAGCCCGTGCGTGCCCAGAGCAAGGCCCTGGAGTTGAAGGTGAAGGCACGCCCGGAAGGCGCCCCGGCATCCCACTGGCTGCCTGCCCAGGACCTGACCATCGAAGACTCCTGGACCCAGGACCCCCCCCAACTGCGGGCCGGCGAGCCCGTGACCAGGACCCTGACCCTCACCGCCAAGGGCCTATCGGGGTCGCAGGTCCCGGAGGTCAGCCTGCCTGAGGTGGAGGGGCTCCGGACCTACCCGGAGAAGGCCGAGACCGAGACCCGGACGGACGGCGAGACCGTCTACGGGGTGAGCCGGCAGACCTTTACCCTGATCCCCAGCCGGCCGGGCTCCTTCGCCATCCCCGAGGTGCGGGTGCCTTGGTGGAGCACGGCCACCCAACAGGAGCAGGTGGCCAGCCTCCCTGCCTGGAACCTCCAGGCGGAGCCCGCCCCCTCCGGCGCGGGCCCCCAGCAGGGCGCCGCGGGGGTCGCCCAGCCTCAGCCCCCGGCCGCGAGCCCAGGCCAGCACCCAGCGGAGGCGGGCACCGCAGGGGGCCCTGGCGCGGCGTCCGGGGGTACTGACACCCGGCCGCTTTACCGCCGCCCCATGTTTTTGTGGGGCGCGGCCCTGGTGCTGCTCGGGATACTCGGAGCCGCGATCCTGTGGAGGCGCCGCCAGCCTGCGTCGCGGCCCGGCCGGGCCGCCCATCGCGCCGCCCCAGGCGTCGCCCCAGTCGCCGACCCAGTCGCCGACCCAGTCGACGGACTTCAGGGTCGCGGCCCGGTCCGGACGTCCTCCTCGCCGCGCCGAGGCGAAGCCCTGTCCGCCGGCCTGGCTGAGGCTCGGCGGTCCCTGCAGGACGCCTGCCAGGCGAGCGACCCTCAGGCTGCGGCCAGGGCCTTGCTGCGTTGGGCCGAGGCCCTGTGGCCAGAGGCCCCGCCGCGGAGCCTGGGAGCGCTGGCCATGCGCATCACCCCAGCAGCGTTGGGACCGCTTCAGACCCTGGAGCGCCGGCTCTACGGCCCGGCCGACGAGCCCTGGGACGGGGACGCCCTGTGGCAGTCCGTCAAGGATGGCCTGGCCCCCGCGGATGCTTCCCGAGCCGAGGTCGACGACGGCCTTGCACCGCTCTACCCGCGACGCGGCCCAGACGGCGCCGAGGCCGGCCCAGGGACCAGCCCAGGGACCAGCCCAGGCACCGCCCCGGCGATGGCGCCGGGCACGCCCGGCAGGGCGGCCGGGGGACGGGCCTGAGCGCCGGGGGTCAGGCGCTGGCGTCCGTGGGTGCCGCGGCGTCCAGGACGTCGATCACCACCGCGGTCACGTTGTCCCGCCCGCCCGCGTCGCAGGCCTGCTGGACCAGGGCCCTGACGCACTCGGCGGGCGGCAGGCGCCCCAGGGTCGTGGCGAGGCCCGCGCTGCTGACCTCCCGGAATAGCCCGTCGCTGCACAGCAGGTAACGGTCCGCGGCCCTCAGCCGCTCGATCCTGCCGTCGACCTCCAGGGGGCTTTCGCTCCCCACGGCACGCAGCAAGACGTTGGACAGGGCATGGTTATCCGATTGCTCCGGGGTGAGCAGGTCGGCATCGATCATGGCCTGGACCTGGCTGTGATCGGTGGTGAGCTGGGTCAGGACGCCGTCGCGCAGCCGGTAGGCACGGCTGTCGCCCACCCACAGGATGGCGCAGTGTCTGCCGAGGGCGACCAGGGCGACAACCGTGCTGCCGATAATGTCTCCCTGCAGGGCCGATGCGCGCTCGATGAGCCCCTGGTTCACCCGCTGCAGTGCCTCACGCACGGCCCGGCCCGAGGTGCCCAGGCGCCTGGGGTGGGGGATTTGACCCAGACCTTCGACGATGGCGCGGCTGGCCAGGGCGCCATCGCTGTGGCCTCCCATGCCGTCCGCCACGGCCCACAGGCCCAGGTCCGGACGGTCCAGATAGGCATCCTGGTTGACGGAGCGCACCCGTCCGACGTCCGTGGCGGCGGCCGATACCCAGCGCAGGGCGACGGGCCCAGACCCGGCTCCAGATCCACCCCAGGGTTCGCCTTGCGGTATCACCGGGGCCGCCATCAGGCTGGACCGAGCTGCACCCAGCCGCGGCTCGCCCAATCGCCGGCCAGCAGTGCGGCGAAGCCCTCGGGGGCCGGAAGACCCTGACTGGCGAGGAGCGAGGGCGCGACCCGCTCGGACCCATTGGACCACCACAGGCTGTAGGCGAAGAAGACCTCCTCAAGGGCGTGCGCGGCGAGCACTGGGCAGGCCCGTTGCAGGTCCGTTGCCGTGGATACCTGGATGTGCCAGGCGTCCCGCCCGCCTGGCGCCGCTGGCTCCCCGGGTTCGGGCTGGGGCAGCCCGGCACCGAGGGCGAGGACCGCGGCGTCGAATCTGGCCAGGTCGAACGTCTCCTCCAGGCCCGTCAGGGCGAGGGTCTCGGCACGCTCGAACCACTCGGGTGTGCACAGGAACTGGAAGGGGTTGGTCCCCAGCGGCAGGGGACAGGCCAGGGTCAGGGGGTAATAGCGCCCCACCCGATCGACGCTTGGCATCAGGACCCCTGCCCAGCCGCTCTGACCGGCGATACCGGGGCTGAGCGCGAACCGCCAGAGGGGGCTCGTCAGGTAATGGTCGAGCCAGCCGTCGGCGAGCTGGGCCTTGCTGGTCGCCAGGGACTCGCGCAGCCAGAGGTCCCAGGGCTGGACGAACTGGGCCGGCAGACGGCGGGTGACAAAGTCGCCCAGGCTCGGCAGCTTGCCGTAAAAGCCGGCCGCGGCCCCCTCGCTTTGGTGATCGGTTTGGCTCATGGCGCGCCTCACAGGCGTTCTGGGCAGCGGAAGCTGCGCAGCGCGTCGAGTTGGAAGGGGTTGCGCACACTCGCGGCGCGCAGATCGAAGTCCGCCGCCATCCCGGACAGGGAGAACCGCACCTTGAACAGCTCCTCCTGACCGGTGGCCTGCATGCGGGCGCGGTCGAGCATGCGGAACAGGGCCCAGGCGCCCTCTTCGGTGATGCTCGCCTCTTTCCCGTCCAGCCCGACGAACACCAGGCGCACCCGCTCGATGCCGTCCGCGGAGGGCCATTGGAGGGTCTGCGCTGTGAGCGGGCCATGCCGGTAGTCGACGATCTGGCCGCCCACATCGAGGATGAACTGGCTCACGCTGGCATCCATGCGGTTTGGGGTGAGTTGGAAGGTGACCGCTGGCACCTTGCCGCCGCCCGGGAAGAAGGCCTCGCGGATGGTCGCCGCTTGCTGGAACTGGGTCAGCACCGAGTCCGGGATGCCGATGCCGCCTCCCGCCCAGCGCCAGGTCTGCCGCGAGGTGTCGGCAATGGGACTCAGGTTCTCCGAGAAAAAGCCGTCCAACAGCCCGCCGGGCCCGAAGAGCCGGGCGAAGTCCTGCGGTGTGGTCTCGCGACGGCTGCCCTTTTCGAAGGGGTATCGGCCGTTGATGGCCTCGCGGCAGAAGGGCAGGACGCGGGAGGTCCAGAGGTTGTTGAGGCGCGCCCGGGCGCCGCCCGCCACCAGGGTGGCGCTGTCCTGGGCCAGGGTCTGCACCAGACCGGCCACCGGCTGCGGCAGGCGGGCCGCGGCCTGCTTGGCGTCCTGGATGTCCTTGCCCTCGCCGGCGGCCAGGGTGCTGCGCCCGCTGGCCTCGGCAGCGGCAATCGAGCTGAGCTGTAGGCCGAGTTGGGCGAGCTGCTGCTGGACCCCAGCGATGGGCGCCGGCCTGTCCCCGGTACTGCGGACCAGGTCCCGCAGCCAGGCGAAGCGGCGGCTCACATAGGCCTCCGGGGCCTCCTTGACCGGCGCGGTGCCCGGCTTCTCGTCGCCGAAATAGCGCTCCACCCGCTGGCGCAGGCCGCCAAGGGCCTCCTCGGCCTTCTTCAGCGGGCCGGCCCCTTTGCCCGGTGCCGCGCCCGGTGACGCCCCGGACCCGGCGTCTGGCGCTGCGGGGCGGTCCAGCTCGGTCTCGTCCGCCGCGGCCGAGAGGAGCCGGCGCAGGGGGGAGTCCTTGGGGTCCGCCAGGATGCGCGCGATCTCTGCCGCGTGCTGGATGTCCCTGGCCGGCACCAGGCCGATGTCCTTCAAGAGTCCGTCCCACTGGGTCACATAGTCCTGGAGGTAGCGCTCGCGCACCTCCCCGACCAGGCGCTCTGCCTCGGGGGTCCCCGGCGTCACCAGGGCCTGCGGTCCCAGCACCCAGGCCTCTTCCGACGCAGCCTCGATCAGGCGCTGGGTGGCGGCGTCGAATCCGCGGTGGTAGCCCGCATAGGTGTAGAGGGCGGGGATGCCCTGGGTCATGGGCTTGCCGCTCGGCCGGGTGAGGACCAGCATCGCCAAGTCCCCGGCCGCACCGGAGAGGGTGAAGTCGGGGAGGTCCCGGCCGACACCCTCGCGCTGCAGCCGGGCGTAGATGCGGGCGGCGAGGGGCATGGCGTTGAGCACCTGACGCGCACTCTGGATCAGCCGTCCGTCCAGGGCGAGCGGTAGGGGGACCGGCGGCTCTTCCAGCAAGGCGGCCAGGTGGCTGCGCAGGGCCTCCTGCTGTTCCTTGGTGGTCGCTCGCGGCAGGCTGCGCTCCCAGTCCCGGGTGACCCAGAGCTGGACCGCGCCGGGGTCGTAGCGATCGGCATCGTCCAGCATCAGGTAGATGCGCAGGGCGTCGTAGAGGTACTCGGGATCGCCCGCCCCTTGGCGGATCTGGTCCTCCAGCCTGAGCATGACCCGCGGCAGCAGGGCCTTATGGAGCAGCCGGCGGTAGGCCCGGCTGGCCTGGGACCCGAGCTTGTCCCCCTGGTAGAGCCCCAGCCCCATGGACCAGGGGGCGCCGGCACCGCGGTCGGCATAGCCGCCCGGGATGGCCCGGGCCGCATCGAGCAGCGGCAGGACGCCGAGCAGGTCCCGGTCTTGGGGGGAGAGGGCCTCGATGCGTCGCTCGATGGCCGACACGGAGGCCGCCACCTCGGCCACGTAGGCCCGGTTGCGGGTATAGCTGGTCGTCCAGGCGGCGGCGGCCAGAAGTGCGACCCCGGCCACGCCGGCGTAAGCCCCGCGGCGCAGCCACAGGCGTCGGCGCTCTTGGCGCGGATCGAGGCCGGCGAGCCCAGCCTCTGGAAAGATCACCTCGCGCAGCAGTCGATTGACGAAGTAGCTCTTGGCCGTCCCGGTGAAGGGCGCCGGACCCTGGCGTGCGAGGCCAAAGTTCGCGGCAATCGCCCCCAGGACCCGGTCGATGGGGGTACCGGTCTGGGTGCCGCTGGTGAAGTAGACGCCGCGCACCAGGGGCCTGGCATCGAACCGGCTGGGCGCGAAGGTCGCCTCCAGGAAGTGGCCCAGGGTCTCGCCCAGGGCGCCGAACTGGCGGGGAAAGCTGAAGACCAGGCCGCGCTTTCCCGAGTCCCGCTCCTGCTGCATGCGCCCGAGGAGTCGCTGGTCCAGGCGCTCCACCAGCGCCCGGTGCTCGGCGGGGAAGGCGCCGAGCGGGCCGGCGGCGGGTTTGACGGCGGCGGGCGCGGTGCTTGGGGGCTGGCCGTCGTCGTAGGGGAAGGTCATGCCCCACACCTGGGCACGGCCCTCCTGGCCCAGGTCGGCGAAGAACTCCGTGAAGCCCGCCACCAGGTCCGCCTTCATGAACAGGACGTAGACGGGGCAGCGGATGTTGAAGGTCGTGTAGAGCTCTTGGATGCGCGCCCGGATGGCCCGGGCATGGGCGTCACGCTCTGCCTGGGACTGCTGCAGCAGGTCCGACAGGCTGATGGCGACCAGGACGCCGTTGATGGGCCGGCGCGGCCGGTGCTTCTTCAACAGGCCCAAGAAGCCGGTCCAGGCCGCGCTGTCCACCTCGGCATAGCTGTCCTGGGTGGTATAGCGCCCAGCGGTGTCCAGGATGACCGCCTCGTCGGTAAACCACCAGTCGCAATTGCGCGTGCCGCCAATGCCGTGGATGGCGTCCTGGCCGAACTGCTCGGCGAGGGGGAAGCGCAATCCAGAGTTGACCAGGGCCGTGGTTTTTCCGCACCCCGGTGGGCCGATGACCAGGTACCAGGGGAGCTGGTAGACCCAGTGCCCGCCAAGCCGGCGCCGGCCCTCGCTGCCCTTGAGCACGGCCATGGCGTCTTCGAACCGCTGGCGCAGGGCCTCGACCTCCTCCTGCGAGGCGGCGCGGGCCGGGTCTGGGGCCGGCTCCGGACCAGCGGCGATCTGCTCCATCAGGCGACGGTTACGCCGGCGCGCGATGATGGCCGAGCCGATCTGCACCAGGGCCCAGATGGCGAACAAGATGCCGATGACCAGCCAGCGGGTGGCTTCACGGGCCAAGGGCTCCCGGCCGGCGAATCCGAACAGGGGCCCCACGAACCAGATCAGGGCGGCGATCGCCGCGGTGCCGAGCAGGGTCAGCGACCATCGCGCACCGAGCAAGCCAAGCAGACGCTTCATGGCCTCGCTTCCCCGCTGTCGCTTGGATGTGCGGTGCGGGCCGGTGCCAGGGTGACCTCCACGCGGCGGTTCTTGGCATCGCGGGGGTTGTCCGGGACGCGCGGCTCCGTGTCCGCGCGGCCCTCGGCAATGAAGCGACCGGGTTGGCCTGTGACCTCGGCGAGCATCGCCATGACCGAGTCGGCCCTGGCCTGGGAGAGGTGCCAGTTGGAGGGGAATCTCAGGCTCTTGATGGGGGTGCTGTCGGAGTGCCCGGTCACCAGCACGCGGCCCGGCAGGCGGGCGAGGGCCTCTCCGATGCGCCGCACGATGGGCACATAGCCGGGCTGCAACCGGTCTTGACCCGAGGGGAAGAGGGCGTCACCGCGGATGATCACGGTTTGGCCCCCGGGCGTGTCCACGACCTCAAGGCGGCCCGCGGCGATGTCGTCTGCGAGCAGGATACGCAGGGTGAGCGGCGGTGGCACCGCCTTGGCCGGGGCCTCTGGGGGCGGCGGCGGGGGCTCCGGCTTCGGGATGGGTGTGACCGGGCGCTCCGGCATGGCCGCGAGCCGCTTGTCGAGCGCGCTGAGCGACAGAAAGACGGGGTCGGAGTCGCGGCTCAACGCGAAGGTGAAGGCGGCGAAGAGGGCCAGGAGCAGTAACGCGGCCAAGCCAGCCAAGACCCACAGGGGGACCTGATGGATCAGAGGGTCCTGGCGCTGCGCGATCCCCCGCCAGTGGGGTGAGAGCTCCTGCTCCGGGTCCCCGCGCTGGGTGCGGATGGTCTGGAACAGCTGTTCGCGCACCCGTTCGAGCTGGTCGCGCCCGCCGTCGCGCACCCGGTAGCGGCCCTCGAAGCCCAGGGCGAGGCAGAGGTACATGAGCTCCAGTAGGTGCAGATTGCCGCTCGGGAAGGCCTGGAGCCGGTCGAGGGCATCGAAGAACTTCTCCCCGCCCCAGGTCTCGTTGTGGAAGGTGATCAGCAGCCCCCGCTTGGCCCAGACGCTCTGACTGCCCCAGGGGGTGTCCAGCACCGACTCGTCCACCAGGGCGCACAGCACGTAGCGGGCCGGCAGCACCACGGGATCGGTGAGCCCGCGGGCACGGGCGCACTGCTCGAACTCCCGCATCTGTGCGGTCAAGCGCTCGCGCAGACCGCCCGGGTCTGGGTGGGTGGCGGTGCCGCGAAGCTGGCCGGCGACCGTGAGGAGGTTGATGGCGCAGGCGACCAATGGGTTGTCGGTCGTGGCCCCGGGCAAGGCCGCACTCCAGCCGGGTGCCGGGGGCGGTGAAGTGACGGGGGCGGCCGGGCCTGATGGCAACGAGGGGCCGGGCGGTACCGCAGGTGGGGCGCCGGCCGGGCGGCGACCGCCGGGCATGGGCCGGATGACGGTGGGACCCCCGTCGCCGGGATTGAAAAAGGGGTCGTCTTCGGTCACGGGCTACTCCCGGATGGCCCAGAGCTCGAGCTGGAGCCCCGGGAACTCGCCGCCGATGTGCAGGCCGAATCCGCCGCTGACGGCGAGCTGTTTCCAGAACTCGCTGGTGCGGTCGAGCTCGAAATAGTCGAACCCTGCGTGGTAGGGGATCTCCAGCGGGGCCGTCGGCATGGGCCGCAGCGCGATCCCCGGCAGGGCCAGCTTGACCAGCTCCTGGATCTTGTCGATGGGTCCGATCTTGATCTGGCTCGGAAACCGGTTGCGCAGCACCTGGGCGTCCACCTGGGCCTGCCCGGCCAGCACGAAACGGGCACTGGCGAGCAGGGTGCGGTCGGGTACCAGGGCGACCCGGAAACCGAACTTGCGCTCCTGGATGGGGATGGGGATGGCGCGCTCCACGGTCTCCCGGCTCAGGTACTCGCGCAGCCGATTGATCAGCGGGTTAAAGGTCGCCTCCAGGTCGTCGTGGCGGTAAGGGGGGAATTCCGGGGGGCGCTTGGCGTCGGATGCGAAGGTGGCGAGCTCGCCGGCGAGGGACAGTAGGCCGCGGTAGAGGACCTCGGGGTGCAGGCCCTGGATCCGACCAAAGTGGATGACCAGGGGCTCGGCGCGATTGATGAGCTGCAGCAGCAAGAAGTCGGCCCAGTCGGAGACGCCGCCGCGACCCACCCCGCGGACTCGGCCCGCCCTGGACTCGGCCTGGCGGTGCAGCAGGCCTTGGAGCTCGTCGACGAAGGCCGCGAGTCGCCCCGAGGCACGGTAGTCGATGCAGGGCGGGATGTAGCCCCCGTCGAGCACGGCCTGACGGTCCGCCCGGCACTCGAGGACGCGCACCAGGCCGCAGCAGGCGAAGCCGTCCCGAGCATCGCGCTCGCGCAACAGGCGCAGGTCCAGTCGCCCGACCTCCATCAGGGTCTCCGTCCCAGGGCCAAGGACGTTGTCCCGCACCGTGACCTCGCCCGAGCGGTAGCGCAGCATGGCATCGCGCGCGTCGGGGCCGCCGCTCTCGGCTGCGCCGGGACGGCTGAGCGGAAGGGACAAAAAGACGGTTTGGCCCGCGGCGGCCTCACCCAGGTCGAGCGGCGGCGGGAGCGGGTCGCTGGTGGGGGCGTCGAAGGGTGTGCCGTCGGGCAGGATGCCGGCGCAATCCGTGACTGCGAGCTTGCCCAGCCCGAGCAGGTCCTGGTCGATGGTGAGGCGCCGGAGGCCCCACGGGTAGGGGGTGCCGATCCCGGCCTGCGCGTGGGTCAGGCGCTCAAGATAGCGGTCGTGCTGCTGAAGGTGGTGCGGTTGCAGGAACAAGCCCTCGCACCAAAGCACCCGATTGTCCCAGGACATGGTGCCCCCTCAGCGCGGCTGGGCGCGGACGGCCTTGGCGCCGACCGCAACCTGGAGCGTGTTGTCCTTGCCGTCGGCGAGCGGCACCAGGGCTCGCCAGTCCGCGTGATCGATGTCGCGGAAGGCCCCGAGGACCCCGAGATAACGGGCCTGCGGGTCGAGCGGCTTGACGATCTGGCGGGTCTGGCCCGGCGACAGGCTGAGCTCCTCCCGGGCGATCAGCTCACCGGCCAGGGTCTTGGCCTCGCGGTCGTACAGACTGTAGAAATCGGCCCCGCTGAAGGCCCCTTGAGCCTTGAGCTCGTAGAGGCGGACCACGATGGGCAGGGCCTGACCTGTGGGGCCACGATTGGCGTCGGCGGCGGCGGTCACCTCGACGCGCAGCATCGCCGCCGGCGGGGCCTTGTCCGCCTTGGGTGGCTGCCCGCCGCAGGCGGCCAGGGCCGCCAGGGTGCCGACCGCGGCCAGGCGCATGAGCCGTCGGCTCGTTCGAAGCGGTGGCTGCATGTGTTGATTCTCCTTTGACGCGGTCAGTTACGTTAAGAGCGCCGGCGGCCGCGTGCCTGGGCGAGGCGCAGGACCTGGTCCTCGTAGGCCCGGGTGAAGGCCTCGCCGAAGAGCTGCATGAAGTCCTCGGCCGCATCGGCGGCGACCTGGCCATAGATGGCGGTGAACTGGTCCCAATAGCGAGACTTTCGCGCCATGGGCAGCAGCTTGTCGAGTCCGGACGCCGCCTCCAGGCGGGCCTCCAGGGCGCTCGGCTCAAAGCGGGCCAGCAGTGCCCGCAGGGCCGCGCGCAGCCCGGCGATCATGGCCATCTCGTGGGCCTGGATGTCCTCGAAGGACTCGCGCGCCGCGTCCAGGGCCGGCAGATAGGCCGGATTGGGACGCAGCAGCAGGCGCTCCATCGCCTCCTCCGGGGTTACGGAGAACTTGAACGGATTGTTCTCGGCTCGGCGAAGGGTGGTGACCCCGAGCCGCAACTCGCTCTTGAACTGGGAGCGGGCCATCATGGTGGCGCTGAGCCCGGCCGTCATGGCCCGCAGTAGGGCGCCGGCCTGCTGCAGGAAGGCCGCCGGATCCCCGACCTCGGCGGTGTCTCCGCAGCCGAGTCCGGCCAGGAAGGCCGCCAAGAGATCTGCCTGAGGGGTGTGAGGGCCAGGCTCGGCCCGGGCGGCGGGCGCGCCGCCCGATGGAACCGGCGGGGGAGCCCGGTCGGCCT
>Ga0272446_1001223_pt1 | contig 38026 bp, 28 predicted proteins | sample YNPCB0061_FD_194587 | JGI IMG/M metagenome (GOLD analysis project Ga0272446, IMG submission 194587) | Hot spring microbial mat communities from Yellowstone National Park, WY, United States - YNP-CB-006-1 | ecosystem: Environmental > Aquatic > Thermal springs > Hot (42-90C) > Sediment | place...
GGTTTTGCGGCATATGAGTTCCGGAAAACTGATTATTGAATCAGCAGAATCTATGGGAACCTCAAATAAAATAATGGATTCGGTCGTTTACTTGAGCAGCTCCGGTAAATATTTGACTGGCAAGGTGCCATGACTAAGCACCGATTCGTGGAATTTTCCTAGGTTGAACTGCTCGCCCAACCGTCGCTGCACCTGCTGTCGGAGCCGAAAGAATGCCGTGCGACCGACGAAATAAGTTGAAAGTTGAGTGCTGCTTTGTTTGGCACGTTGAATTTTCCCGATTGCTTCTCCCTCGGTCTGGAATCCACGTTCTACGAGTAGCTGAAGGGCCGCCTCATCGGTCATGTTCTCACAATGCATCTTGTAATCGAGAATCGCATTCAGCACAGCTCGTTGGTAAAATTTCAACTGGTGCAATCGCAACGACAAGTCCCCCTCCCCATAACCCTGATCAAGCATCATTTGTTCGGTGTACACAGCCCAGCCTTCCGCAAAGGTTCCAGAGTAGAGGATCTTGCGGATCAACGAGGGGTGTCGATTCGAGTAGGCCAGCTGCACATAATGCCCCGGGTAGGCCTCGTGAATCGTGAGGATCTGAAGCATGGCGGAGTTGTATTCCCGTAGGAAGGTCTCAATTCGTTCAGGCGTCCATTCCGCAGGTGGGGGTGAGACTGCATACAAGCTGTTGGCTTTAGGGTCGAGAGGCGGTGCTGGATTCAAGTATGCCACGGAAAAGCCCCGTTGGAATTCAGGCATTTCGACCACCTTGCACAGATCTGGCTCCGGCAACGTGAGGATCTGTTTCTCCCGAATAAATTTCTTGATCTTATCGACCGTCTTCTGGGCATCGACCACAAGGTTCTCGGGCTTACCGTGGTCCTTACTCAGCTCCTCAAGCACACGCTGAATTGTGTAGCGGCGACCGGCGGCGTCATCAGGTGGAAGCGGTTGGCCCGGAGCGGTCTTAAACCAGAGCTGCTTGGCAACGAAGTACATCTCCCCATCAACGCGATCAGCCTCTGCTTCGGCAATCTTTAGCACTTCATCGGCTGTCAACCCGGCATCGAGTTCAAACTCCAATTTGCGGGCAAACTTCGCTTTTCCAATTCGCCAATTACCCATGGAACGTGGCAACAGCTCATTCTGCAGCCAGCTTTGATACTTTTTCAACGCCTCAACAGCCGCCTTGCAAGGGGTCGCCAACGGTTCACTGCCCGGAATCTCCCCTGCAAGCTCATAGATCTCCCGTTCATAAAAATTAATCGCACCCTGATTCCGCTTGATGGCGATTTCGGTCAGGATTTGGGGCGGGCTTTTCAGGCTTTCCTGAGCAGCGGCGACGATCTTGGGTATCTGAGCAATTCGTTTAGCAGCATTCGCTACGTTCCGCTCTCGCGGCAGAGTTGATTGGGTAAGGAGCAAGAACACACTATCCGAGATATATTCGCCGTAGATGCGCGGATCGTACTCGAAGCGGTTGTCGTTCTCAATCTGCCAAAGTTGGTACTCGAGCGCATGTTTCCAAATCTCGTAGTCGATTTGGCCATTCCGTGAGAGTCGTTCATACCGAATGGCACGGGGCAGCTGGGTGAGCATCGTTCGGGCTATTTCCCGATCTTGCTTACGTGCCACTATGGACAGGTCATCGAGCTGGTCGTCATACTCATGATTGCCCTGTTGTGTCGCAAAGAGGGGATGCCGTTGGAATTCCTTCTCGAGATAAGTTTGGAACAGCCTAGCCAACTGAGCATCTTCGGATTGTAATTCAGGTTGGCTTGCTGCTGCAGATCTGGGTGGCACCATCGCATGTGTGCTTAACAGGACACCAATCTGGATAATCACGAGACAACGCATTGTGAGTTCCAAATTACAAGTGACCCGTCTGGGCAATTCATGGTTGCCGTAGTACGACCGAGTCACCTTATCATTAACGAGAACCTTAAACAAATCAGCCATGCCGAGGCTAACGTCGGCGTTTTTTCTTCCGGTCACGACGATCAGTGGAACGTTGATCCGCAGCGGAATCCCCATTTGGCGTGGGTGAATCTTTTTTGTTTCGAATCTGGCGGCGAGCCTGCTCCTCAGCCTGTTTTTGCAATTCTTCCATCTTCTCCTTCATAGCCTGCTTCAACTTGCCAAGGAACCCTTTTGGCGGCGGTGCTGCGAGGGCTGTCGCTGGAGTAACGGCAGTGCTTGGTTTGAAAGTGGCAACGGCCGGTTGGGTGTCTTCCTCTGGCTTAGCATCCGTTGCCTTGGGTATTAAGCGGCGTTCGATCAAGCCCCAGATGGCCCCGACAATGAAATAAAGTGCCAGTCCGGCTGCCACCTTGTAAAAGAGTACCGCCATCATGATCATCGTGAATTTCATCAACCACTGCTGCTGAGCCATTTGCTCGTCCGCCGGCGGTGGCATCATTTTCGTTTGATGCCAGAGCATGAGTCCGACAGCTAGGAGCGGCAAGATATTCAGATACGGCCCCAGGTAGAGCATGCTACCCATGTCGCGTTCCGTGGTGAGAAAGGGGATGCTTTCGCCCCACCAGAGCAGCATGTCGGGAGCGGCCAGGTTTTGAACCCACATGAAGGGTTCGAGCCGGAAGAATACACTTTCCTGCAAGCAGAAGTACAAGCCCATCATGATTGGCATCTGGGCCAACAACAACAGGCAACCACCCATCATCACGAATGGATTGACACCATTGGCCATCATCAGCCGCATTTTGGCGTTATGCAGCCCCGACGGATCATTGGCATACTGTTTTTTCAACTCCTCGAACTGAGGGGCCAATCGTTTCTGGACCTCCATCATCTTCATGTTCATCTGCGTCTGTTTTTTGCTCGGAACCAGCAATAACAGCCGCACCATGATGGTGAGCACCACGATCGAAATCGCCCACCAGGGGATCGCCTGATGGATCATGTACAAAAGCCAGTGCATCAAGTTGGTGAAGGCGATCACCAAGTCGGTCCAGTAGATGAAATTGGCAAAACGGCCAATCCAGTTGTCAGAACGGAAGTCGGTAAGGGTTTGGAGACCCAATTTTTCCTGGTAACGCTCCACAAGTTCAGGGGAAACTGCACGGTCCCCTTGCATCATCCCCAGCAAGCGGACCTTGGCCGGACCGTTATAAATCAAGAAGCTATGAGCAATCTTTTCCCCAGGTGCTAAATCGAGTGTCTCGGAAGCCGCTCGCACAGTGATATCGTCGAAATAAGGCAACCGGGGGTTCGACGGCACATCAAATGGCAACTCAGTCGTGGCCCGAACATAGGCGATGGGATTTCTCATGCCGCGTTCGAAGGTATCGTCGGCTCGATCGTCAATCGCTACACAGGAAGCAAAATATTGGGTATTCACCCCCCAGTACTTAAAGGTGTTGTCTCCCCGGTTCACCACCTCGCCGCCACGTCGAGCCCCGATGGTCGCTGCATCTTCGTATTGCCGGCGCGGACTTCCTTTGCGATCTAGATACCCGACCTGAGCGACTCGATATGTGGTGGTGTACCATTCCCCCTCAATGGGCAATCCCCGCGGCCCGGACAGTTGATAGCGAAGTTGTCCTTGACCTTTTTGCCCAGCGAATCGTTCGATCTCGATGCGCAACCCCACGTGGTAATCGGTAGGAGCCAGGGTGTAAATCTTGCGGAATCGCACATAATACGGAGCTCCCAGCTCCGCCTCGAAAACCACCTTGTGTTCGCCGCCGGGGAGACGTTCTTCGGAAACCACTTGCCAGTTGGTTTCTCCCAAAAAGGGGTCCGGGTGCTTGTCATCGGGCGAGGGATAATGGAACACTGTGAACGCCGGTTCGGCTAATTTCGCCGGATTTTGCACTTCCCCAGGCTGCAGTGTCGGTGGAACACTCGGCGCAATCCGGACCTCGCTGAGGGATTGCTCCCGCGAGGGTGGCACTCCGGGTATCAAATGCAAAGGGACACCATTCACCGGCCGACCGAGGCGATCCGCCTCTTCAAATTGGGGCAGTATGAGCTGCTGAATCCCAGCCCCACGCGTGGACAGGAGCACTTGGTTGTAGAACGTCGCGTCGCCCAAGGCAATGAGCGTGGGACGAATCGGGGCCAAGGGATAGACCGTGGGTGCCACACCGGCAATTGCCCAAGCCGGAGCGAGCTGACGATCGCGGGCTTTTTCAGCAGCGAGGCGAGCCGCTTCGACCTCGGCTTCTCGTTTGGCCTGTTCCCAAACCGTGATAGCAATTCCGCTGACCGAAGCTAACGTGGTGCGTTTGGCTTCTTCTTCGGCCCGTTGCTCGGCCAATTTTTGTGCGTCCGCAAGAACCTGTGCAGCCGGGTCTGCGTCTTTCGATTTGGGCTTGGGAAACCAATTCTTCTCGGCATAAGACCAGAAGTACCACAACCCCGTGGCCAGAACGAAGAAAAGCAAAACGTTCAGGGCATTGTTGCGCATGCGACCGCCCGACTAACAACAGAGTGAGGGACAGGAGGTATCATAGCAAGATCAAAGCCCACGGACGGCAGTCCGTGGGCTTTCCATAACGGGGGACAGGAATTTGCCGAGTTATCGCCCTTCTCCGAGGCGATCCCCAAGAAAGTTATCGAGATCGGGTATCTCATAGATCTTATCGCGGGTTTTTTGCCAGTCATACTCCACCCGGCGGTATTTAATCGTATCGTTATCCAAGACGACATAACACGACTTCCAATTCCCATCGCGCGGTTGGCCGACGCTACCCACATTGCAAAGTGTCTTTCGGCCATCGAGCTTGTAGCAGTAGTCCACGTCCTCTGGGCTGAGGAATTGCATGTTCTCCGTGAAAATCCCCGGCACATGGGTGTGACCCTGGAAGCAATACCGCTCGACCAGCGCAAAAATGCGCTCCATCTTCCGCTGGTTGTAAATGTCTTCTGGGAAGACATACTCACTCAATGGGTTGCGGGCCGAACCGTGGACATAGAGGTATCCGTTTTCCCGGTAGCTACGGGGGCGTTCCGCCAGAAACTCCCAGCGTTTCTCCCGTGTGGCCCGGGATTCGCTCGGCGTTTCTAGCTGGGCTCGGGTCCAGAAGATGGCACGCTCAGCCGCATTATTGAAGCCGTCCGGGTCGAACATGGCACCTTGGTCGTGGTTGCCCAACAAGACGAGCTTGGACTCCATGACCAAATCGATGCATTCGCGGGGATTGGGGCCATAGCCCACAATATCGCCGAGACAGTATATCTCGGTGATCCCTTGAGCCTTGATGTCGGCAAGCACGGCCTGGAGTGCTTCCAAATTGCCGTGGATGTCGCTGATTATCGCCTTCACACTGCGGTCTCTTGAGAGACGGGCCAAACTCGGGGCCGGGAAAACTCAATACATAAGTATAACTTATGAAATTGCCAAGGTAAACAGTGGAAACGCAAGCTGTTACGTTTTGTCACAGCTTCTACGCTGTTGCTTGTTATGGGGCAATCTCTTGAGGCGAACGGTAAAATTCACATTACCAGCACAAGTTGTTACGCAACGTAGCGAGTTCGACGTTCGAGCTTGTATCGCGAACGAACCCCATTTAGACTTCATTTATCGACTCCAATGACTCGCCACCGGTCATGCCGCACGGTCCGATCCGGAGGCCTCAAACCATGCCACGGTTACAAGCACTTCTGGAATGCGTTGGTCAGGCGCTCTGCGAAAAAGGCCGCAAGGCACTTCAGGGACAATGGCCCTTCGCGGATGTCATGCCGGAGGTCGTTCGCACGGCATTCGACTATGCCCATCGCAAACTGCCGGGTCCTGACCTGCCGATGGCCCTAACTCAATGTGCATCGGTTGATCCGACCGAATTGGAGCAGCGAATCGCCGAGCTCATTGCAGAACTCACAACGACCCACGCGGTACCCAAGGCCGAGTTGGCCGATTACCTCCGAGCCCTGCCCCCCACAATTCGGCAGCAACTGCGCCGACCCTCCGATCCGCAAGGTTTGACGGCGCCCGAGAAATTGACCCTATTTAAACCCGAAGAATTCGGCGTTTTTTTGCCCCCCCGCATCCCGCGGTTTCGCGTAGGCGACCAACCGGCGGGCCTTGATGGCTGGACCCTGACCGAGCTTCGTGGGCTGGGACTGTGCTCCGAAGTCTGGAAGGCGGAAAACTCTACAGAAAACCAACAGACCCCAGCAATCCTCAAATTTGTTACAGATTCCGAACTTGCTGAGAAAATCCGGGAAAGCGAGCAGCTCTTTACACAGGTTTTCAAGCTCAACACACTGCCCGGGATATTGCCCCTCCGGTCGGTCTACCTGGAATCCGATCCACCCTGTCTGGAATCGCCGTATATCGTCGGCTACGATCTCGCCGGATTACTTTTTGAATGGAAATGGCGCTATGAAACAGCCAAGCCCGAAGCGGCATTGAAGCTGATCCGGCGAATGGCCACCGTTCTTGCGGAGGCCCATGCGAAGGGGATGGTGCACCGAGATTTAAAACCCACCAACATTATCTTACACCCAACTGAAGATAAGAAGTTTACGCTGTGGATTACCGATTTTGGTTGGGGACAACTTCAAAGTGTTCGTGCGTTGGAACTGGCTCGTACCGGTCCGCGGGGTGAGCAGCAGCGGCTGGCTGCCCGAGGTTGTGCGACCCCCCTGTATGCGTCGCCGCAACAGTCCAAGAAGGAACCACCCGCTCCCACAGACGACATTCACGCTTTGGGGGTGCTCTGGTATCAGCTCTTGCGGCGTGACCCGGCCGCTGCGGCACCCGTGGGCACCGAATGGGTCGAGGAACTGCGGCCGGCGGGCTTCACCGATTCCCAAGCTCGCTTGCTGCAAGCCTGCCTCTCCACCCGGTCCGATAAACGTCCCAAGGACGCTGCTGCCTTTGCCGAGCAGTTATCCCAGGTGACAGTTGCTGCACCCCAAGCCAGCGTGCCCGATGGCTCCAAGCTGATCTCGTTGCGCAATCCCAACTCGGCTGTGATGGCACCGGCGGTGATCACGACCCGCGGCAAAGTGTCCAATGTTGAAGCGGCTGCCGATGCTGCCGCAGCCATTCTCAATGCTGCTGGGGCGGGACCGTTAAGTAGTGCAAGCGGTCCGGGCACCGCCAGTGGCATGCGACTCGTCAAGAACTCGATCGGCATGACATTCGTGCGGATTCCTGCCGGGGTCTTCCTCATGGGTTCGCCCGAGTCTGAGTTTGGTCACCGGGAACATGAATCGCCCTTACACGAAGTGCGCATCACCAAACCGTTTTACATGTCCATCACCCCGGTCACTCAGGCACAGTACCATGCCGTAAAAAATAAAAACCCTAGCCAATTCAATCGGTCCCATGGCGGCGGACCTGATCACCCAGTTGACTCCGTAACCTGGGATCAGGCTTTTCGCTTCTGCGAAAAGCTCAGCAAGATGCCGGAGGAGGAGGTTCACCATCGAACGTATCGACTTCCGACCGAGGCCGAATGGGAGTATGCCTGCCGGGCGGGCACGACCACACCGTTCTACACTGGCGAAAAACTCACGGGTAAGGATGCCATCTTCATGGATAGTGGGAGTAAATACTCTGGCAGAAGTACGGCACCGGTTGCCCATGGTTTGGCCAATCCGTGGGGCTTGTATGACATGCACGGTAATATTCAAGAATGGGTGCAAGATTGGTACGAAGAATATTACTACTTTGAAAGCCCGCCGGAAGACCCCCCTGGCCCCAAGCGCGGTACCTTGAAGGTGGTGCGGGGGGGGTGTTGGGGCATGTACGCTGTGGATTGCCGCAGCGCCGCACGCCGGGGCCATGCCTTCGATTCCGGCTCCGATACGATTGGGTTCCGGGTCGTCATGGTCGTGAGTTGAGGTCGATCAAAAAGTTCCGATATGCTGAATCGAATTCCTATTGCAGCACTCAATCGGTTGGTCGGCACTACTTTGTGCCTGGTCGTTGGACCATCTCAACCGACTTCCAAAATGCCTCATCCACCTTGGGGGTGAAAGCAGTTAACAGCTCTTTCATGCGATTCACCTTAGCCTGGATGTATTTGTCGCTCGCAGCCCGCTTGGCCATCTTCTGCGGTTCCACCATCATGTGGGAAAAGACTTCCGCCTTATCCTCCTCCACCCCCGCTGCCGCATAACGATTCAGGAAGCCGAGATCAGCTAGGGGTTTCGTTACTGTCGGGTCGTCCTGCAGGCTGGCACCACCTGGACCATATCTGAACCCTTTTGGATTCAGTTTGGCCCAACGTTCATCTTCGTAGAGAAGGCCATCGTCGCGGAGATCGACGATGTGGAAAAACTCGTGATGAATTACCTTGCGAACATAATCGGAATCCTCTCTTCCCCGTAGTACATCAAGGTACAACACGTTGTTTTTGAAGTCGGGAACAGCCGTGCGAAGTTGCTTGGCGAACGCGAGTTCCTTGCAGAAAACGATGGTCTTCAGGCCCGTCCGCTTGACCAGCTCGGGGGGATACAAGGACCACTCGAAGGTAAAAATCTCCAGGTATTGATCAACATCGGCCTTGGATGCAGATTTTCCGTCGATTGCGCCCCCCACAATGGCAACCGGGAATTTCGGATCGGTCGTGATAAACTCCAGATCATATTTCTTGGCCAAATCGGACAAGCCGCGGATTGGTTCCTGCGCCGAGGAGACCATCCCACTCAGGAGCAGGACCAGGAGGTAAATGACTCCAAGCCGGATGGGAATCATGCGCATTCTCAGCGGCCCAGAACGAAACGCAAGGCAGTCTGCAGATCACTATGGTCGAAGCGAAATCCAGAGTCCACGAGTTTTTTGGGAATGACGTTCACACTCGCTAGTAGCGCCTCATCGGCGAGTTCACCGAACATGAGCCGCAGGACCGAGCGAGGCAACCAGAGGAAGGCTGGACGTCGAAGGACCTTGCCCAGTGTTTTCGTGAACTCATAGTTCGTGACGGGATGTGGGCCGACCACATTGATTGGCCCACTAAGTGAACTGGACATCAGACAATGATAAATCGCGCCGACCAAATCACCTATTGTGATCCAGGGCACCCATTGACGCCCGTTACCCAGCACGGCACCTGCTCCCATTTTGAAGGCAAAGAGTTGCTTGCCCAAAGCTCCGCCTCGAGGCGTTAACACGACACCGATTCGGAGATGGACCGTCCGGACGCCACAATCGCGAGCTAGAAGCGTAGCAGCTTCCCAACGCCGAGCCACCTCTGGGAAAAAACCGGTGCCAGAGTCCGCGTCTTCGGTGAGTCGTTCATCACCGCGATTACCGTAATACCCAACCGCGGAAGCGGATAGGAAGACTCGAGGACGGCGATGAGCCGGCATTTCAGCGATCGCCCGGGCAATCTGTTCGGTGGGAATGATCCGGCTATCGAGAATCTGGCGTTTTTTTCGGTCCGTCCATCGTCCGGAAGCGACATTGTCGCCGGCCAGGTGAATCACGGCATCGACATCCTCGAGCATCTGGGGAGCAAGCGGTGCGGTGGGGTCCCAATTCAGCCAGGTTGTACCGTCATCACCGGTACGTTGGGCCGAACCGGTCACCAGACGAACCACCCGATGGCCGCCTGTCGTCAAAAACGGAACGAGTGCCGAGCCGATCAGTCCCCGTGAGCCAGTAATTGCAATCGTTTGACGAGGTTGTTCCCGAAATTGGGCATGCCGGTGAAGATCACTGGCAGTTACCGCATGCCGGTAGTTGAACAGGGCTTGAAGGTGGCGACGGGTCATCCGGCTTCCCAAAAATCGGCCCACCAGCCCCAACGGCAAGCGATACTCGATATGATCTTCCAAGAACGAGGCTTTTTCCCCATCCGGGATAAATCGGTGAGCGTGGTTCCAGTAGGCAAAGGGGCCCTTGAGTTGTCGATCCTGAAACCCTTTACCCGGTTGAAAATCATAAGCCTCCGCTAGCCAAGTTGACTTGATGAGGCCAAACAAACGAGTCTGAAATTCGATCCGCTGGCCGTCCGTTCCGAAGCTGCCTGTCGTGGAGATCAGTTTAACCTCTTCCCAAGGGGGTTGGAGCCGTTGGAAAGCCAACGGCCGGCTATGCCAGGTGTAGAGCTCCGCCGCTCCGACCGGCATGGGTGAGCGGAGAGTAAAGCTTGTATTCGGCATGATAAAACTAGTGTAGCAACGCTGCGAGCATCCGGCGGTTTTTGTTACTGTGAGTAATCGAAATGGGATCAAGGCCCATCACGATCCGCAACCTCTATGCTGACTTGGTGGCCAGTTTAGACCACCTTCGCAATGATACGTCTGCCGTGGAAGCTAGCCGCAAGCGGGTGGAATCTGCGCTTGACGACGGTCAGCCGCACTACGGAATCAACACCGGTTTCGGCGCGTTAGCCCGGGAACGAGTGCCCGAAGGACAGTTGGCCCAACTTCAGAAAAACCTGCTACTTAGCCACGCGGTCGGGGTGGGGGAACCTGTCCCACCCGACATCACTCGGCTCATGCTCCAGCTGAAAATCCACGGCTTAGGGTTGGGCTACTCGGGCGTAACCGTAAGCACGTTTCGCCGGTTGCTCGACTTCGATCGCTTAAAACTCGTACCGGTTGTTCCGAGTCGCGGCAGTGTGGGGGCCTCGGGTGATTTGGCCCCATTGGCCCATCTGTGTTTACCCTTGGTGGGTCATGGGGAATTCTGGGAGGGGACAAACCGAGTGCCTGCGGCGACTGTGCTTAGCCGACATGGCTTGCCGGTCATCGAGTTGGGCGCGAAGGATGGCTTGGCCCTGATTAACGGCACGCAGCTCATGAGCGCTTACGGGGCCTACGTATTGGAAAAATGTACGCGCCTCGTCGAGTTGTTCGATTTGGCAGCCACGATGTCTCTGGAGGCACTTCAAGGGAGCGTGAAGCCCTTCGATCGGCGCATTTTCGCAGTTCGGCCGCACCCCGGTCATGGGATTGTCGCAGCGAATGTCCGGCAGCTCCTAGCTGAAAGCGAAATCCTCGAAAGCCATCGGAAATGCGGCAAGGTGCAAGACCCGTACTGTTTACGCTGCGTTCCCCAGGTGCACGGAGCCAGTCGTGATGCCTTGGCCTACGCCACGGAGGTGATCGAAATCGAGTTAAACGGAGTAACCGACAACCCGCTTGTTTTCGAGAATGGCGAGATCGTCAGTGGGGGTAACTTCCACGGACAACCGTTAGCGCTGGCATTGGACTTCGCCGCTATCGCCTTGGCAGAACTCGCGAGCATTTCCGAACGGCGAATCTACCTGCTCCTCGAAGGCCACGATGGATTACCAAAGCTCCTGATGCGCGAGACCGGACTGAATTCCGGGTTCATGATTCCCCAGTACACCGCAGCCGCTTTGGTCAGCGAGAACAAGGTCCTTTGTCATCCCGCTAGTGTGGACTCGATTCCCACCAGTTTGGGTCAAGAGGACCACGTGAGCATGGGCAGCATCGCCGCTATCAAGCTCTTGCGTGTGTACGAGAATGTGGAGTCTGTCCTGGCCATTGAACTCCTTACCGCTGCCCAAGCGCTCGACTACCGGCTACCACTTCGCCCCGGCCGAGGAGTCGAGGCCGCGCATCAACTGATTCGGTCTCGAACTCCTCATCGAGAAACGGACTATCTCTTTCAAGATGATTTGACTGAGGTGTTGAACCTGGTGCGTGGTCGCGACCTCCTGAACGTCACGCAACTCGGTCGGCAGCAGGCAATTTGTTAAGGACACAGGCATCCTCATTTCGATTGGGTTAACAACCCCCGCTGCGTCATCCAATCTACGAGGCGATCCGGCCAGGTGGCGATGGATTTTTCCCCGCCAGTCCATTTGGGATCGCGGCCCAGCCCAACCCCATGCCGACCCTTTTCGTAGATATGCAATTCCACAGGCACACCGGCTTTTTGGCAAGCCAGATAGAAGCGTACTGCGTTTTCCGGTACCACAGCGGTGTCAGCTGAGGTGTGAAAAATAAACGTTGGCGGAGTAGTTTTGCTCACCTGCTTTTCGTTGGACAGGAGTTCGATTAGCTTGGGATCCGGGTTGGTACCGAGCAAGTTTCGCTTGGATCCCCCATGGGTTACTCCCTCCTCCAGGGTGATCACTGGATAGGCGAGAATAACAAAGTCCGGGCGGCAGCTCGTTTTGTCAATAGCATCCCCAGTGTCCAGTCCGTAATCAAAGTGAGTCGCCGCTGTGCTGGCGAGATGGCCCCCGGCGGAAAAGCCCATGATACCGATCCGTTGGGAGTCGATGGCAAAGTCCTTCGCTTTCGCTCGTACCAGACGAATGGCTCGTTGGGCATCGCTGAGCGGGGCCGGATGAAGCGGTCCGGGCCGATCTTTGGTCACAATACGGTACTTAAGAACAAACGCACTGACACCAAGTTGGTTGAAGAACTCGGCGACTTGTTTACCCTCGTGGTCGTTGGCAAGAAACCCATAGGCACCGCCGGGGCATATGACCACCGCCGCTCCATTGGCTTTATCGGCTGGTGCCTGGAAGACGGTTAAACTGGGCCGATCGGCCTCCGATTTGCCAACAGCATAGGGAACGGTGCTCTCCCATAGATAGATGACGGGTTGCGTTGGTTGCCCGCAAACCAGGGTCAATAACATTGAGACAATAGTCATAGTTTATACCTCGGACTGAGAAACGATCTCTGGGTTTACGGGGCCAAAGATGCAGGATCGCGGGTGCAGCAATGCGTAGGCTATTCCCGCTGAGGTCGGCTCTATTTCCGGGTGCACTCCAGGTGCCACCTGCCCGAATTTGCTTGGGAGATCTTCTGCCAACGAGGGAGATCTCCAATCGGTTAGATAGATCGAGTTTTTTCTATGAACTCTGAATCGTATAATATTAACAGCAATCAAATTGGTTGTCACTTCCGGGGGCGATTTGGTATCGACCGGGTAATGGAAGTGTTTGGTTGCGTGTCGTGGTTGACCAGTTGGCCACGTAAAAAGCTGGTCGCACCAATAACTGCTGAACCGCAGTTCACTCTCGCGGCGTAAGACCCGCGGGCCGTTCCGGCAGCTTCGCCCGAGAGGGGCCGGTTCGGACGCAAATCGGGCTCGTGGGAACCTGAGGGTTGGGGAAACTCAACTCGCTTCGGCGGCCGTTCCCACTAAAAACCTCTGGCCGATAGTTGGACCGGGATCCTGCTTATCGGAGTCCGGCTCAATGAACTTGGCGGAACCTTCGGGCTGACGCCAAAATAGATAAGCTACACACGTAGACACCGACACGGAAGTGCCACGGGACCGGGGTTCGATTCCCCGCGCCTCCACTCAAATTCCAGCTTATATCGAACCGCAGTAACACCTTGCCCTATGCACAAGAACCTCTCCATACGTTCAACGACACGGTGTCAGTTCATCGAGATTACGGGCGTGATTCGCCAGGCGGTTCAGGAAGCCAGACTTACTTCCGGTCTATGTGTGGTCTATTGCCCCCATACCACGGCAGGCATCACGGTACAGGAAAATGCTGACCCGGACGTGGTTCACGATCTGTTACTGTGGTTCAATCGGTACATCCCGCAAGATTTGCCAGGTTTTCGCCATGCCGAAGGCAATAGCGACTCTCACATTAAAAGCGCCTTGGTCGGCAATTCTGCAACCCTTTTGGTGACCAAAGGCGAATTGGTCCTTGGTACATGGCAAGGAGTATACTTTTGCGAGTTCGACGGACCGCGTCAACGAACTATACTCGTGCAAACAATCGGTAACATGAGATGAGATTGTCGAGTTTCGCAGCACATTCCCTATTCGATCGCCATTGACAGTTTTGCCGGCGCTGTCATAACTTCAAGATACCTCCTGTCTTGGACCCCGTGACTGGTTTGACCATGCAGTTTGTTTCCCCGGATGTCCTACAGGAAGCCCGCGGTTTGTCCACAGCGATGACCAGCACGTTGCTGGTGCTGGGAGTCGCCCTCTGGGTGTTCGGTTGGCGTTGGCACCGTTTCTGGGTCGTCTCCGGAGTGACATTGGCCGCTGGGCTACTCGGCTTGCAGGCCGGTCGTGCAACCGGTGAGACACAAACCCTTGCGATTGGGATTCTACTGGCGGTAACTGCTGGGTTATTGGCTTTGGAATTGGCCCGTTTGGTCGCTTTTCTGGGCGGCGGCTGCGGAGCGTGGTTGGCCGTGCAGTGGGTGGTCCCGCAGGCCCAGGAACTTTGGGCGGTCTTTTTGTCCGGCGGTTTGTTTGGAGTCTTGCTTTATCGTCTCTGGACAATGCTATTAACCAGCCTGGCTGGTGTTTTGCTCACCACCCATGCCGGACTTGTGCTTCTGGAGCAAGGTGTGATTGTCGAAGCTTCGCAACTCGTCGAACACCATCAGGCCGCCGCGAATGGATTCGTGGTGGGCATGGTCGTGCTGGGTATTGTGCTCCAGGCCCTCACGTCTTCCGAATCCAGTCCTGTGAAAAAAGATCAAGACAAACCGAAAATTCACAAAAAAACTGCTGTTGAGGACGAGGAGCCACACCCTGACTTGCACACCACGTCATCCCCATGGTGGCGGCGACTGTTCGGTGGACGAAAAGCCGCGTAACCGGTCACTGTATGCTCGGACGGTGACCTCGACCGATTCCGTAATAGGTAAAGCCCAAGCCTTCCATCTGCTGGTGGTCGTAGATGTTTCTGCCATCGAAAATGACACGACCGCTGAGCAAGCGCGTCATCACTTCGAAGTCCGGATTACGGAATTCCGCCCATTCAGTGACAATCACTAACCCGTCTGCTCCTTCCAGCGCCCCGTAAGGCCGGTCGGCATAATGCAGCTGATCCCCATAAAGTTCTCGTACATTCGCCATGGCCTCGGGATCGTGGGCGCGAATCTTCACACCCGCTGCCAACAACGAATCGATCAAAGTGAGTGCGGGTGCTTCCCGAATATCATCGGTTCGTGGCTTGAATGCCAATCCCCAGATCGCCAGAGTTCGACCTGGCAATTTGTCACCAAAATGCTGGCGGATTTTCTGAAAGAGTACTTGCTTCTGGTCATCATTCACCGCATCGACGGCCTGCATGAGCTTTAAGTTTAGACCGGATCGTCGCCCCATCGCGATGATGGCTTCCACATCTTTCGGGAAACAACTGCCACCGTACCCGGGGCCTGGAAAGAGAAACTGGAAGCCAATCCGTTGATCGTGACCAATCCCCTTGCGAACGTCGTTAATGTCCGCCCCCAATCGATCGCAAAGATTGGCCATTTCGTTGATGAAGCTTATCTTTGTCGCCAGCATTGCATTGGCAGCATACTTGGTCATCTCGGCCGATTCCGGCGTCATGACCAGAAATGGTCGCTCGGTTCGAAGAAAGGGGGCGTAAAGTTCGCGTAGGACTTCGGCAACCTCGGGTTTGCGTACCCCTACTACCACTCGGTCGGGCTTCATGAAATCCTCGATAGCCGCTCCCTCTTTCAGGAATTCAGGATTGCTCGCGACATCGACATGAGCACAACCTTTCGCAACTAAGCGCGCGGCGACCTGAGCGTTAGTACCTACTGGTACAGTACTTTTGGTTATGACAATTCGCTCCCCGACTCGGGAGGGCGGCAGGTCGCGTAAGGCTTCGCCGATGGAGTCCGCAACTGCAAAGACTGCCGTGAGGTTTGCATCGCCGGCCTCAGATTGTGGGGTACCAACTGCGATAAAAATGAGACGGGCTGCACGGACTGCTGATGGCAAGTCCGTGGTAAAGCTCAAGCGACCATCCCGCTTATTGCGTAGGACCAGTTCTTGCAATCCCGGCTCGTAAATCGGCAAGCGGTTATTATTAAGGATCTCGATTTTCTTCGGATTGTTATCGACGCAAATCACATCGTTACCGCTCTCGGCCAGGCACGTTCCGGTAACGAGACCCACATAGCCAGTGCCAATCACCGCAACTTTCATAGGGAGAACCTGCTTAGCGAGTTTAATGGGTTCGAGCTATTCGTAAGGGTGCCAATATTCCGGTGGTGGTGCCCTCTCGCTGGATTCTCAATTTAGCTTGTGTTTTTTCGCCAATAGGTCAGAATATCTGCCAGTGTTTGCTGAAGTGGAATACGTGGTACCCAACCGGTGGTCTGGCGAAGTTTTCGGGGATCAGCCCGTGTCACGGCTGTATCGGCTTTACGACCGGGCTCGTGGTTCTGGCGTACACTCATTTTGACCTTGGATAGGCCCAGTAGCATATCCAACAGTTCTTTCATCTGGTAAGTTTCACCCCGGCCGGCGTTATAAACCTCACCCTGTGCCCCCCACTCGAGCAAGAGGGGAAAGGCAGCAACCATATCGCGAACATCCGTGATATCCCGACTGGAAGAAAGATCGCCGGTTTCGATGACGGGTGGCTGTTTACCCTGCTCCGCCGCGGCGATCTGCCGGGCGAAGTTAGCGACAGCATACTCTGAGGACTGTCGAGGGCCAATCTGATTAAACAGGCGGACTCGGATGATGTCCAACCCAGGATTGCGAGTGTACTGATAGCTGAGCAAATCGGCAGCCGCTTTACTGGTGGCGTAGGGCGTGGCCGGTTTCAAGGTCGTGCGCTCATCACAAGCACCATCGGGCTCGTCAGGTTCACCATAAATTAACCCGGTGGAGACGTACAAAATCCGAGGACGAAACGGCGTACGACTGATAGCATCATAAAGGGATCGCGTAGCCGTGAGATTATCGTGCCAACATTGTTCCTGTTCCCGATACGAACGACCGGGGTTTGCGTAGCCGGCCAAATGAATCACCCAATCGGGTCGCGAATGCTGGAGCACAGCTTCAACCCGTGATCCATCGGCCAGTTCACCGGGTAATAACTCCGCCAAACCGGCAAGGTGAGCAACGGCAGCTGGCCAAGTGGCACGACGGCACAAGCCAAAAAGTTGATCGCCTCGCGGAGCAAGTGCCTCGACAAGGTGGCCACCGACAAAGCCAGTGATCCCGGTTATCAGGATTCGCATGGGGTTACGGATCGCCGCTTGTTAACTGTCGATTGGCCTCTATGAACAACCAGGGTAGTTGCCGATCATTCTGTTTTGAATCATACCTCACGAATCTTAAATGCCTCGAGCCTTAAAATCTGGAACTGGCTGACCCTGAAGGCGTGCCAGATCCGCCTGTACCATACGCTCAACAAGTTGTTCAAAAGTCACTTGTGGCGACCAACCGAGTTTGGCTCGAGCCTTGGAGGGGTCGCCAATCAAAAGATCAACCTCCGCTGGGCGGACCAGTGCCGGGTCAATTTCGACATATTTCGTCCAATCCAGCCCAACAGCCCCAAACGCAAGCTCGACCAGTCTCCTGACGGTGTGAGTCTGACCGGTGGCAACCACATAATCATCTGGTTTGTCCTGCTGAAGCATCATCCACATGGCTCGCACGTAGTCGCCAGCGAAGCCCCAGTCCCGCTTCGCATCCAGGTTGCCGAGCTTCAAACATTTGGCCAGACCGAGTTTGATTCGGGCAACTCCATCCGTAACTTTCCTGGTAACGAACTCCCGACCCCGGCGTTCCGATTCGTGATTGAACAGAATTCCACTACAGCAGTACATGTCGTAACTTTCACGGTAGTTGACGGTGATCCAGTGGCCATATACCTTGGCAACTCCATACGGGCTTCGAGGATAGAAAGGGGTGGATTCTTTCTGCGGTACCTCAACTACTTTGCCAAACATTTCGCTGGACGACGCCTGATAAAAACGGATCCGATCGCGGCCCAACAGTTTAATAGCCTCCAACATTCGGGTCACGCCGATCGCAGTAAATTCCCCGGTCAAGACCGGTTGTTTCCAGCTCGTTGGAACAAAACTCATGGCGGCAAGATTGTAGACCTCATCCGGGTGGGTTTCCTTGAGGACATCGATGATCGATAGTTGGTCCAACAAATCCGCCTGATGCAGCTGAATCTTGCCGGAAAGGTGGGCGATTCGCTCGAAGTTCTCAGTGCTCGATCGGCGAACCACCCCATGAACCTCATAACCCTTCTCTAGGAGGAGTTCCGCCAGATAGCTGCCATCCTGCCCAGTAATACCAGTAATTAATGCCCGCTTCATGCGTTCTGCCTTCCCCAAGTTCGAGACGTGACACGGCAACCCGGCAGTCCCCTACCGGCTCTTGCTAACTGTTTATGGCTAACGGGTTGCAATGACCAACCCGCTAGAGCGACTGCTAATTCCCAAATCACTTACCACACGTCCAGTCCAGATTGAGAGTTGGGAGTTGAACCGTCGTGAAGGCCAGGCTTGATTACTTCTTGGGCTGGGTGAGGATGAAATAGTATGTGGCCAAAGCCCGATGGAGGGCAAAGTAAGAGGTATCGCCACCCTGTGGAGCAGGGCCAAATCGCAGCTTGAATTTCGCCATGTGCTTAAGCAGTTCGTTAACGTTGGCCCCCTCAGTCGCCCATGTTGCCTTCACCAACCCGCTATTTGCTGGTGAATTCAATGCTTTGACCGCATTGGCCATTTGGTTCAAGAACTTACGGGAAGCAATTGCCTCTTGAAACGAGAGATTGCGAATCACCGGAGCAACTGCCGACTCCAATTGCTGTAAAGTCTGCTCCAGCTTCGTCAGTTTGGCGGGCTCCAGCGACTTGCCAGACAACAATGGGAGAGCAATCGCCCCAAAATCCTTCTCGAGATTATCACGTAACTCCCGTAATTCCGGTTGGGCAAAGGCCGCGGGGAATGGCAGTCGGTTCCACTGACGAATTAGATTCAAAGCATCTCCCGCTGGAGTGGCGAATCGTACGTCTTCAAGTAAGCGCGGGGTTAAATATGGCGAGGTACCTTTGGCACCACGGGCCTCGGCTTCCATGATCGCAGATTGAATAATGTTGAGAGATTCACCGGAAAGCAATTCCGTTTCGTCGAGCAAACCCAGCGCTCGTTGTAAAGCATCGGATTGATTGCCACCCGCTTGGGCACCTGCTGGTACTATCACACCGGTTTTTTCGTAAGCCCATTGATCGTGGATAGCTTTGTTAGCGGTGTTGAGTTGATTACGTTGGATCGCTGCCGCTTGTTGAGCCCGTTCAAAGTCGCGTTGTCCGCCGACTCGATTGGCATAACCCATGATATTACCGCCATACATGTAACCTTGGATGCTGCTGCCTGAAGGGTTCCAGGCTGGCCCCGTATTAGCACGGCCGTGATTGGGTGAAAACAATTGGGGAGCAGGGGTGAACGGCGCGGTCCAACCTACGAAGGTACTCCCATAAACCGTGGGAACCGGTGCACCGATATTGATTTGATAGCGGTACGGTGTCATCGAATACAGCGGATTTGGCGGCGCGATGGTTGGGGTCCACTGCGGTTGTTGTGCCCCAACCAAGGAGCAGGTGAGCGTGAGGGTAAAAACGAGGCACCATCGAGTTCGGTTCCACTTCATGATGAGGCCCTCGGGCGTTAACAACCACAGTCGAGGTATAGCTTATTCCTTGACCTTCTTTGCCGACGGAGGCAACTGGCCGCTTGGAACGAGCTTCTTCCACATCGCATGAGCTTGCGCTGCGTCCGCTTGAGTACCATTGGGCTTAAAGGGGATCGATTTCCCCTCCGGCACGAGGCGGATGAGATGCCAAGCTGCCAAGTTGCGAATAGCAGGTTTTTCGTGGACCAAATAATCGATGAGCACTTCATAAGTCTCGGGCTGAGCGAGATCATCGGATGAGAATCCAAAGAGAAGCTGCAGGATAATTTTCGCCTGCACTTCTGTATAACCACGCACCTGAGTAAGTGTTTGGAAGAATTTTTGATCCTGACCTCGAGCTCGCCCAATCCAATGGCGTAAGACGGTAATGCCAAAGTCCCATTCCTCCAAAGTTTTCGCAGCGACCAATGACTTACCAAGCAGTTCTAATTCATCAAGCGCGCCCAAAGTCACCAGTGCAAACCGCTGCTGGTGCGGGTCGCCGGAATCGAGAAAGGAGTTCACTGCCTGGAGGGTATCCTTGGCCGAGGCCTGGCGGAACTCCTCGACTAAGTCATGAAACTTCCTGGCTTCGGGAGAGGTGGTATCAAGTATCGCCCAATCGGGGAGCTTGTCCAATTTTTGGGGTTGGGGACGAACTCCCATCAAGCTATCCCAACGCAATTCAGCCGGACCAGGTGGTGCCTTCATCGCGACCGTGACTCCACCGCATTCCACCGTGACGGAGCCGTTTAGCACAAGAAAAACCAGTGAGGCAAGCGGTGCGGGTACGAGTTCAGGGTCCGCCTTCGGGTCGATCAATTTGAACCGTTTACCTGGGGGCCAACGCCCACACAACTCCAATGCCACGCGTGAATCCGGGGCTTCCAAAACGATCGTCCACAATTGGTTCCAAAAGCGGACCCGCACCGATGCAGCGCCTGCTGCCTTCGAATTCGTAATTTCGATTCGACCACGGTCCAGGGTCAGCTCCAAATCAACGTTCTTGGGCTCAGCGAGAGTAAATGCAGTGTCGAGAACGGGAAGTGGCGATTTCGCATCGAAATCTGCCGAAGATCGCAGGGTAATTGATCCATTTCGGGAGACGAGAGTTGCTCCGGGTAATGCGACGAGCATATCCGTGGCGTAGAGGTCGCTTTCGTTGAGCAAACTTTTATATTTGGTACCGTTGGCGGGCCGTGCATGGAAGGTAGCTGCAGGGGAAGTCGATTTCGCCACAAGAACCCGTGGCCCCGTCTGGGCCGGGCCCTCGATCGAGAGTACCAGGACTGCAACGCACGTTGCCAGTAGCCGCCCCAATACTGTGAGCATGACGCACCGAAATGTTATAGGTACAACCATTTTATCGCAGGTAACGGTTATTAGCTTGGCAGAATTACAATCTTTCCGGTCAGGGTACCCGCTTTTCGGAGGGTGTTGTCTTCTTGAAGTTGGTGAGCCGCAGCCGTTTGAGACAGAGGAAAACGGGCTCCAACTAACACCTTCAGCTTCCCTTCTTTGAACCAACGATTCATGTCTTGGGCACACACTTGCTGCTCGGCGGCGGTCATGTTGAACATGGCGAACCCGTAGAGCGTAAGTCCTTTCACATAAAACGGGCCGTTAGGGAAAGCTGGTCGGGCTTGCCGACCGGCCATTACGATGATCCGCCCACGCGGGGCCACAAGATCAATCGTTCGATCCAAATCAGTCGGTGGCTGAGTTTCATACCAGACTTGGATACCTCCGGCTCCCACTGCCGCCTTGACTTGGTCCACGAAATCCTTCGCTTGATAGTCAATGGCATGATCGGCACCCAGTTCTCGAGCTATAGCTAATTTTTGCGAAGTCCCGGCCGTAGTGATGACCTTGGCGCCAATAGCCTTTGCCATTTGGACAACCATGGAGCCCACTCCTCCCGTTCCACCGTTGACGAAAACCGTTTCACCGGGCTTTAACTTCGCACAGTTAAATAAACCTAAGTGGGCCGTGATACCAACCAGAGCACCGGCCGCGGCTTGCTCATCTGACACGCCGGCTGGAATCGGGTACACCCATTGCTCCTCAACGCAGATAAACTCGGCACATGTTCCCGGTCGTCCCAGTAACCCTTGATTCGAGCCCCACACGCGATCACCGACCGAGAACCGAGTCACACCGGGTCCAACTGCATCAACAATGCCGGCAAAGTCGGTCCCCGTGATGGCGGGTTTCGGCAAAGCCATGGGGGCTATCCCACTTCGGATGTAGGTGTCAATCGGATTGATCGAAGCAGCGAGTACTTGGACGCGTATCTCACCGGATTTCGGCTCAGGTGTAGGCAGATCCCCCACTTCAATCACCTCGGGACTGCCGATGGTTTGGAAGAATGCGGCTTTCATGGGTGTCCGCCCCTTCATGCGGCTGGTTATGTTCACGGGAGATGCGAATGGTCTCACCCAAATTCGGCTCTACCCGATAGAATAAAAGTACTCCTCTTTCTCTCCCATGGGGAGCTGGTGCCATGAATGAACAGAATACCTTGATCGAGTATGGGGCCCGGATTGATCCATTAACCATGGTCGTGCCCCCCGATGTGACGGAGTTGGTGCTTGACCCTGGCCATCCTGGTGAACACGATCCGGAATACGTGGCCCGACGGAAGGAATTGTTCGCTTTATGCCGAAAGCACCGGCTAGAGAAGCTCGGGCCACCACTGGTGGAATACACCGCAGAGGAAACGCGCATCTGGCGTGAAGTCGCTCCCAAGTTAGATGAACTCCACCGTAAACATGCCTGTAGAATGTATCTCAAAGCCAAAGATGATCTGGCGATCACTCAAACCGAGATACCACAACTCCGTCCCATCAGTGCTCGACTGGAGCACGAAACCAACATGCACTTGGTTCCCGCCGAGGGAGCCCTACCCTATCGAACCTTTTACGAGTACATCGCCCAACGCGGGTTCCCGGTGACGCAGTTCATTCGGCATGGGTCACATCCTGAATTTACACCTGAACCGGACATGATCCACGATTGTCTTGGTCATGTTCCCCCACTAATGAATCAGGATTACGCCGAATTACTGACCTTGATTGGTAAGGCCGCCGCAACTACCAATCGGGGCGAACAGGTCCTTGCTCTGAAGCGCTTCAGTTGGTTCAGCATTGAGTTTGGTTTGATTGAGGAGTATGGGGAGATCAAGGTTTTCGGTGCAGGGATTTTGTCAAGCACCGGCGAGATACCACACTCTCTGTTCTCGCAGCATGTGACGCGACGGCCGTTCGTCACAGATGTGGTCATCAATACCGACTATGACCCATCCCAGATGCAGAAGGACTTCTTCATCGCACCCTCGTTGCCCTTTTTACGACGCGAGCTCGAATCATTAGTGCGCCGCTTTGGCATCCCCGTTTTATAGTCCACGTCGAAACGTTTCATGAATCGTTTCATTTTGTTCAACCAAACGGTGACCCACACAAAATTGGTGTTCCATGAGCGACATTCCCCTTCGCAAAATTGACCATGTGCGGTTTTTTGTGGGCAACGCTCGGCAAAGCGCCTTCTTCTATCGTAATGCCTTCGGCTTCGATGTCGTGGCCTATGCCGGTTTGGAAACTCGTATGAAGCACGAGGCTGCGTATGTGCTCAAGCAAGGTGGGATTACCTTCGTACTCGTGTCTCCTTTACGGCCCAATCATCCGGAAGTGCAGAGATTGGTTCTCCATGGCGATGGCGTTTCGGACATCGCCTTGCAAGTTGATGACGTTCGAACGGCTTATAATCTCGCGGTCGAGCGCGGCGCAATTGGGGTCGTTGGTCCCCGAAGTCTGGAAGATGAGTTTGGGGTGTACGAGTACGCCACCATTCGCGCTTATGGTGACACCACCCATACATTTGTGAACCGCGATCGCTATAATGGAGTCTTCGCCCCCGGTTTTAAGGAGATCGACCCGGCCCGGTATTCTCCCGGCACTTACCATCCCGCAGGACTACTGGCCATCGATCACATCGTCGGCAACGTAGAAGAAGGCATGATGAATGAATGGGTGGAGTTCTATCGAAAAGTGTTGGGTTTCGAGCAACTCGTTTCGTTTGACGATAAGGACATTTCAACCGAATACTCAGCTCTGATGTCCAAGGTTGTCCAGGGCGGCCGTGGACGAATTAAATTCCCGATCAATGAACCGGCTAAAGGCCGACGGCGAAGCCAAATCGAGGAATATATCGACTTCTACGGAGGGGCAGGAGTTCAGCACATCGCTTTGGCAACTAACGACATTATCAAGACTGTGAAAGCACTCCGAGCTAATGATGTCTCATTTCTGCGTGTTCCAAAAACCTATTACGACGCCCTACCCGAACGTGTGGGCAAGATCAACGAGGACATTAACGATTTGGCCGAGTTAGGTATCCTGGTCGATCGGGACGACGAAGGCTACATGCTCCAGATATTCACTAAGCCCGTTCAAGATCGTCCAACACTATTCTTTGAAATCATTGAACGGCAGGGTTCGAAAAGTTTCGGCAAGGGTAACTTCAAGGCGCTCTTCGAGGCCATCGAACGTGAGCAGGCCTTGCGCGGCACACTCTAACATGAACCCTCAACCTAATTTACACGACGATAACTCGTGATTGCCAGTAGATCGCGCGTTTGGAACTGATCGCAATTCTACCAATCGTCTCACCGGTGAACCGGATAGCGCCGACCAGCATCAGGGGTTGTTTTGGAGACACTCATGCCTCGCTACCTTGCTTTAGGCAGCATTCCGCCCAAGCGCCATATCGCACATCGCACGCACGGCGGCTTTAAAGGTGAGGGAATCTATTACGAAGAAGTGGTAAGTACACATGGTTTCAGCCGTGCGTACTCCATCGTGTACCATCTCCGACCTCCAACTCGGGTCAAAAAGGTCGAAAGCGCTGGAGTTTGGCCTGTGGAGCGAGGTGAACAGATGGCCTTACGGCATCACCATCTCAAAACCGGGGCCATCCCGCCCAAGGGGGACCCGGTGACCGGACGGATACCAATGTTCACAAATGCCGATGTCACCATTTGGCGTTGTCGACCCCATGAACTTTCCCAACGAGAACTTTTCCGCAATGCTTCGGCGGATGAGGTGATCTTCGTACATCACGGCAGTGGCGAATTAGTTACCCATTTTGGACTCCTCCCGTTTCGTGCGTTCGATTACATTGTGATTCCTCGTTGTACCACTTACGAGCTTAAGTTTCATGCGGGCAGTCAACCGGACATGCTCGTGATCGAATCACAGGGATTGATTGAATTTCCACCAAGGTACATTAACCCGGATGGGCAATTTCGCCTTGGGGCCCCCTTCTGCGAACGAGACCTACACGGTCCAACTCAGCTACAGACTATTGATCAGGATCGGAATACCATCGTATTGATCAAGGACGGGGAGCAGTTGACCCGTTACACTCTGGCAAGCCATCCTTTTGATGTCGTTGGCTGGGATGGCTTCGTTTATCCCTTCACCTTCAACGCCGACGATTTTGAGCCTATTACCGGCACTGTACATCAACCGCCACCTATCCATCAAACATTTGAGGCACCGGGCTTTGTTGTCTGCACGTTTGCGCCGCGGGTACTTGACACACACCCCGAGGCCATCAAGGTACCCTACGCGCACAGCAATGTGGAAAGTGACGAAGTGCTTTATTACGTTCGTGGACAATTCGGTAGCCGTCGCGGTGTGCAAGAAGGCTCATTCACTTTACACCCGCATGGCATCCCGCACGGACCACATCCTGGTACCATTATGGCCAGTCGAGAGATGACACGGACAGACGAATTGGCAGTCATGGTCGATACCTTCCGTCCACTGCACCTAACGAAACAAGCCCTCGAACTCGACGACCTAACCTACCCCCTGAGCTGGCTCGATTAAACCTGTGAGGCAAACATGTTGGGTTTCTATGTACGTCATAGGATTCGCACCTCCGAGAAACGCTTGGGGGTATCGCTGGACTATCTCCGACATATTTACGAGCATGCTCCCGATGCTTTCTGGAAGCTCACGAAGTTCATGTCCGTGGCGCAACACCGCTCAAAGCTACCCCCTACTCCGTATCACGTAGCCCGTTTGGTTGCGACCCGACATGACGATTGCGGACCCTGTTTACAGATCGCCGTGAATCTGGCCAAAGAAGACGCTATTGAGCCTGTCATCGTGAAAGCTGTGTTGGACCGAAACATTGAGAAGCTTCCCGAATCGCTGCGAGATGTCTACCGTTTTACCGAGTCTGTACTTGGGGACGGGTTGGACGCTGCTGAATTTCGGGAACGGCTTCGCAAAGTGTTCGGCGAGGAGGCCCTGGTCGAACTTGCGATAGCGATAGCAACCTGTCGAGTTTTTCCGACATTGAAACGAGCTCTGGGTTATTCCCAAAATTGTTCCGCTGCAACGGTAGAAGTCTAGACAATGCGGTCAGCTACAATTTTGCATTCAGCTTGTATTGGTGGTAAATTCCTATTTCACCAGTCGACATCTTTCTTCCCTGATCACTCATCGAGTCATTGCTTGTAGTGAGTGTGGGAAACGCCAGCTACTTGGGTATCGGTTGCTTCCCACGGAGTTGATAAAGATGGATTAATGCTCGATTGGTCAGGTGCTCCCCCGCGCCGATCTCCGCGTTGGCGACGGGTGGAGCGGTACCGTAACCTCCTTCGGCTACTGCTTGGATCGTTGGGAAATACTGTTGGTAATCGTTGCAGTAACCCATCACAAAGACGTGTGGTAGTCGGGCTCGCCGTCGTAAGCTAAGAGCATGCTCAGAAAAGGGCTCCCCTGAGAAGCCGACGAATCCGATGGTTTGATCGAGTAGCGCCACGGTGACAGTCGGCCGTACACCCTCTCGATATTCCTTTTCAAAAAAACCGACCAATTCGGGAAAAAACACTTTGCCAAGAGCAAACTTAATTTGAGGATTCGAGAGATCGACAACACACGGGAATTTCAGCTCCTCCCGAGACGCTTGTAACTTTGAATCCTGCTTCGGCTCGGTCATCGAAATCGTATTAATTAGCTTAAGAACAATTGTGCCCAAGTGCTTGCCAAATGCGTCGGGGCCCTTCACACCTTCGGGGGGATTGGCTGACAGATCCCCTGCCGCACCTTGGAGGAAGAGACAAGGCGCTTGGGTTTCCGCTTCGACGAGCTTGGCCATGGCACCGGGAAAGTCAGCAGAGAATTTCATCATCTCAGCCGGATGCATGGTCGGGTGGGCAGCAAAATTAACGGCATGAGCAATCGGTTGGCCTTTAAGATTTTCCAGCCTAAGCACAAGCAGTTCCGGATCTGTCGGCTTGTCGTCTCGTTTGGATTGGCGGTTTCGATTCAGTTTGGTCTCAGTCGAAGCGACACCATAACGAGCGGGTACCTGAGCCGCATCGGCTTTTTTGATCACAGTAACGATTTTTTCTTCAAGTTTCCGAGTATAAGATTGTTCCGGCGGACTCGGCCAATTATCAAGCTCCAGGATCGGGCCGTGGTGGGTATGGGTCGCGACCAAGAACACTTCCATGAAGCCCTGTGGCTTCAATGCCTCGCGGATTCTCTGGATAGACTCTCGGTGAGGGGCTCGACCCAAATCCAAACTTACAATCGCTATTTTTGCGTCAGCTATTTCTAACACGAGTGCTCGGGCAAAGAGTGGATCGTGGGTCGCAATGCTAGGCTTATCGCGACGGGCAGCATACCCCCACATCGGATAACCCGTTGGGGGTGTAATATCGGTCGATGCTGCCCCAGCTTTCAAACCGGCCGCTTGAAGTGTCCCACAGCACAAGAGGCCAAGGCTAAGAGCAATTACCTTATGATCCATAATCCCGCTCCTCATGGTAAAGTCACGTGAAAACATGATATTCCTCTGGAGGCCGCTGTGCTTCGCTCGCTGACACCTGCCGACACAGAAGCCATTATCGGGCTTACCGCTGCCACAGGATTCTTTAAACCGTTAGAATTAGACGCCTTATATGAGGTGCTTGAGGATTATCATCGAGAAAACCAGTACTTGGAACACCGAGCTGTTCTTTTTGAACAAGGCGGTACCATACTTGGCTACGTCTACCATGCTCCCGCTCCGATGACGGATCGGACATGGTATCTATATTGGATTGCGGTAGCCAAAGCCTACCAGGGTCGAGGTATTGGGGGCCAATTGCTCGCTTTCGTCGAGAGGGACATTCGCGATCGTGGCGGACGGTTACTGCTGATAGAAACCTCCAGCACACCACATTACGAGCCAACTCGTCGCTTTTATTTCAAGAACGGCTACTCGCTTGCAGCGACCATACCGGACTTCTATGCGGATGGGGATGGGCTGGCGGTATTTTCGAAACGATTAGATCGCTAAGCCTACTTGATAATTCGCTACACTTCATCAACCAGTGCCCCCTGCCCATCACCCAGTGCCCCCTGCCCTCAAATTTCACGAGAGGGCCTTGCCCTCGGAACTATGATGGAATGGTGGCCGCTAGAATCGGTCCAACCGGTTCTTTCGGTCCTCTTGCCAAGGAAGGCATGTCTCGGCGAAGAGTTCACACCCAAGTTACGCATCCAGCCCGAACGATCATTGGAACTGACAGCGCGGACGCCCTAGGGCCGGTGGTCGGCCCCGGGTACTAAGCCGCCCCAGCAAGCCTAGAACCCGCCGAGTCGCGCGGTGCACACCAATCGCCCTCTTTTGCCGATCTTGCAAAAGTCGAGCGGTTGGTCTGGTCGAAACAGGTAACGTCGAAGCCGCTGCTTGCGAACCCTGGTAAGCTTACCGGGATTGCCGGGCCTGACCCGCCATGCCCAGCTTGCTCATCCGCTTGCATCGAGCTCGACAAACTACAGCCCAGCTGCTGTTGCGATCAGGGAACTGCGTGCCTTGCGATGGAGAAGGTGTTCACCACCGGATTCAAGCGGCTCCCAAGCCGTGGATTGACTGAAGCCGGACGGCGAAAGCTGAGCAGGCGGCCCTCATGATGGGGGTCTCCACGGCGAAGGCCGTGGGCGCATTGAAGCCAACGGAGTGTGCGCAATGAAAAAGGTGTTCACCACCGGTCAGGTGGCCAAGATTTGCAAAGTCGCCCCGCGAACTGTGTCGAAATGGTTCGACTCCGGCCGACTCAAGGGCTATCGCATCCCGGGGAGTCAGGATCGCCGGATTCCTCGCGAACAACTCATCCGCTTCCTAAAGGAACACGGCATGCCTTTGGGAGAGTTGGAGGAGGAAGAATGGCACAAGATCCTTCTGATTGGCACAGAAAAGCTGTTTAACGATCGAATCAAGGAGCTTCTGCCGGAGAGCGAGGACTACAAGTTTGAACAAGCTAATAGCGGTTTCGAGGCCGGCATCCTCGCTGGGAGTTTCCATCCCGACACGATTATCATTGATCTGTCATTGGGCCGAAGTGAGGCAATTCAGATCACCGCTAACCTGCGGAAAGACGAAGCCTATGCCACAACTCTGATAATAGGTCTGGCCAGCGAAGACGAAGCGGCCCCCGAGCAACTGGCCCAATACGGCTTCAATGATATTTTTAAGAAACCATTCGACCTCGCTCTTCTGGGTGAAAAAATCAAAAACATAGCAGAAGCAAAACGCGAAGATTAAACGGCGGTATGGTATTCTTGCAGCCACCGGTGTGAGGGACAGGCTTGTTCTGATCAAGCATACCCCTCATACCGGTTGCTAGCCTTGGAGCAACCATGAATCGCCGTAGCTTTCTCTCGCTTACTGCCCTTGCTCCGTTCAAGCCATTTCTCCAATCCAACGATCAAAAAACCGCTCAGCGCGAGCTTCAGGCAGATGTGGTGATCATCGGTGGAGGGGTTGGCGGTATAGCCGCGGCCCTTGCGGCAGCTCGAAACGGGCTCCGTGTAATCCTCACCGAGGAATACGATTGGATCGGTGGGCAACTCACCTCCCAAGCGGTGCCGCCCGATGAACACCCTTGGATCGATGAAATGGGTAGTTCGAGAACCTATCGGCTCTTTCGGCAGAAGGTCCGAGATTACTACCGGCGAAATTATCCCCTAACCGAAGCAGCAAAAAATAAGCAAAAGTTGAATCCTGGTAATGGAAATGTGTCACAGCTCTGTCATGAGCCACGTGTCGCGTTGGCCGTGTTGCTGGAGATGTTAGCCCCCCACATCACCACTCGACGCGTCCAGTTGCTCACTCGAAGCTACCCGGTCAAGGTTGAATCCACCGGCGACACTATTTCAGCAGTCATCGTAGCCGATGTCCAGCAACAGCGAACTACCCTTTTGGCCCCATACTTTATCGATGCCACCGAAACGGGAGAGTTGTTATCGTTGGGTCAAGTGGAATATGTGGTTGGTTCCGAATCCCGGCGCGACACGAAGGAACCACACGCACCACTCAATGCCGACCCGACCAATCACCAGGCTTTCACAGTCTGTTTCACCATGGATTTCCAGGATGGAGTGGACAATCGAATCGAGGAACCCGAAGGCTATCAGCAATGGCGAAACTACACACCGCAACTTGAGCCAGCATGGCCTGGCCGCCTTCTTTCCTGGGAAATGTCCGATCCTAAAACACTCAAAACGAGATCAGTCGGCTTTAACCCCACTGGTCCTCTCGCAAAAGGATTGAACTTATGGACATATCGGCGCATCGTGGATCGGAACAACTTTCCTCGCCGGTTTTTCAGCGGCGACACAGTCGAGAGTGATGTTTGCCTTGTGAACTGGCCACAAAACGACTATTGGCTTGGCAATCTCATCGATGTGACTCGTGAGGAATGGCTCACGCACATGCACCGTGCGCGGCAGCTGAGTTTATCTCTCTTTTACTGGATGCAAACGGAGGCTCCGCGACCCGATGGCGGTCATGGCTGGCGGGGATTGCGATTACGGGGTGACATCGTTGGTACGGAGGATGGTTTAGCGATGGCACCTTACATCCGCGAAAGCAGACGGATCAAAGCCATCTTCACAGTTACAGAGAATCATGTCGGTGTCGATGCCCGGGCCAAGTTACTTGGGAAAAAGCCAGGTGAGTTCACAGCGGAAAAATTCCCAGATGCGGTTGGCACCGGAAGTTACCGGATTGATCTGCATCCCTCGAGTGGTGGAAACAATTACATTGATGTCAGTTCATTACCCTTTCAAATTCCTCTTGGAGCACTTATACCCCAACGAATCGAAAACTTACTGCCCGGGTGTAAGAACATCGGCACGACCCACATTACCAATGGTTGTTACCGCCTCCATCCCGTGGAATGGAGTGTTGGAGAGGCCGTAGGGGAGTTGGTAGCGTTCTGTCGCTACCGACGAAGGGTACCACGACAGGTTCGTAAAGACACTAGGTTGCTATCCAATTTTCAGGATCAACTCGCTCGAGCCGGTATGGATCTTGATTGGCCTGAGGAAATAGCTCGAACGGTTCGTTGATGCAGTGGAAATTGCAAGTTGAATCTTTGGTTACAGCTTGATGGCGCTTGTAGGGGTTTGATGTGAGCTCTTCGTCCAATATTGGAAAGATATTCGCAAATGAGTTTGATTCGTTGATTAGCCGAGTTCTCACCAATGCGATTTCATTGCCAATAATAGGAAATTATCTTGAGGCACGGCGACTTGATTATGAAAATGCATATATCACTTTATCATTCATAACACTTGATTACCCGTATTAAAGTTTGGGGGTGAACTAATCCATCAGAACTTGATGGCCACGCAATTAGTCTGCAGACGGTGAAATTCGACAGTCGATCGATGAGTACCAACCGCCCTCTTCATCAACGAAGTTGCTATCCTGCTTTATTATGAACAAACCAGCTACAGACTAATGTGGATTGACAGGGAGCCAAGTTAACTGGCAACCTTCATCATGGAGAGTGCCCACAACTCGAGGTAATAACCGACCACCACCCGCCCAACGTGGTCCCAGGGAGTCAACGCGAGGTAATTCTCAGCCATGAACTCATCGGACTGTATCAGTAAACATCCACCCCAAATCCTGACAGCATCTTTTCCAAAGTAAATGCCACTTCATGAGTGTAATGCCAAGCTCCATGGTCATTATGAGAATCTGGTCGCACCCTCATCGCTGTAACTCCCATCGCACACGAAAGTGGCTATACTGCAATCACGGTGAGATAAAGAACTTCGCATAACCCGGCCACCTGGACCAAAAGTCGATCCGCCTCAACACTTGTTTACTGAACGAGCTGCACGTTTTTAGATAGGATCTAATGTTGAAGGTTGATGAACTTCACTACAACAACCCAAATTTCAATATTTCCAGACAGTAGAAATGCAACGAGCAGGGTTGTTATGAGCAATCGTTCAGATGCTAAAGTGTATAACATTCCAATCTTGAAAAGGCATTAATTGAGATCGTTAGTGACAACTGAGGTTGTCGAACCTCAGAGGGGTGATGCAAGCTTTATGGATCGTGCGGAGCTAAGCAGGAAAGGTTGAAATTGAAATTGGATTGGAAAATCCGATTAATCCTACTTTGAGAGAAACCATTCACCTGAAACGAACCTTCCTAGAATAGTGTTAATTTCTTAGACCCCCTCCTTGAACCAGGATGATTTTCATGGCCGAGTGGCAGCGGACCCACACCTGCAATCAGTTACGCGAATCTCATGTTGGTCAAACCGTTACGCTCAACGGCTGGGTACTCATTACCCGGAATTATGGGAATCAGGTGTTTGTTGATCTTCGGGACCGCTACGGCTTAACTCAAGTTGTTTTTGAGGCTGATTCACCCGAACTTTTTGATCAAGCCAATAAACTGGGTCGGGAGTGGGTACTCTCGGTTACCGGGATTGTTAGGAGACGCTTGCTAGGAGCAGAACGGACCGACATCGCAACTGGAGCTGTGGAGGTTGAAGCCAAGAAGCTACGGGTGCTGAACGCTTGCCCGCCGTTAAAACTGTCAGTCACGGAATTCCCCGACGAAGCACTCGCCAATGAGGATCTTCGCCTACAGTACCGTTACTTGGATCTCAGGCGGAGATCGATTCAGAGGATGATGGCCCTCCGTCATCAGATGAACAAGGTCATTCGCGACTTTATGGATGGCCACGGCTTCCTGGAAATCGAAACGCCGTTGCTTGGGAAAAGTACACCCGAGGGAGCCAGAGATTACTTGGTACCAAGTCGGGTTTTCCCTGGGCAATTCTTTGCTTTGCCCCAATCACCGCAACTTTACAAGCAATTGTTGATGATCGCCGGTTACGATCGCTATTTTCAGATTGCTCGATGTCTTCGGGATGAGGATTTACGTGCCGATCGCCAACCCGAATTCACTCAACTCGATGTCGAAATGTCTTTTGTCGAACGCGAGGATGTGCTGTCGCTCATCGAAGAATTGGCGGTCGCGATTTTCAAGCAATGCATTGGAGTAACTCTAACTACACCCTTCCCCAGGCTGACTTACGCTGAGGCGATGGCCCGATACGGCTCGGATAAACCCGATTTGCGCTATGGATTGGAAATTGTTGATGTCACCGAGATCGCTTCAGTGTCTGAATTTGGTGTTTTCCGTACTGCAATCCAAGGGGGTGGAGTTGTTCGCGCCATCAATGTCAAGAAGGCCTCTGACAAATTCAGCAATACCGCACTTAAGCCCGGTGGAGAGCTACATAAGATTGTCGAGACCTATCAGGCCAAGGGGTTAGCTTGGATGAAAGCAGAGGGGGATAAGCTCACCGGCTCGATCGAGAAGTTCTTTTCGGACGAGTTGAAAGGGCAGCTGAAATCGCTGCTAGGTGTGGAAACGGGTGACCTCCTTTTATTCATCGGGGATCAAGAAAGCGTCGTTTGCCATGCGCTGGGAGCATTACGAACCTATCTTGCCGCCAAGCTCAAACTCGTCAAAAACTGGTGGGATGAGCGAGCCGAACACGACGAGATGGAACGCAAACATCTGGACACGGCCAAGAAGCGCAAGGAACTTTATACACCCATCGCCTTCCAACCAAGACCAGAACATTTTAACTTCCTCTGGGTGGTTGATTTTCCCATGTTCGCTTGGGACGAGGAGGAACACCGTTGGGCAGCCTGTCATCATCCCTTCACTGCACCGATGGACGAGGACTTGGCTTTGCTCAACAGCTATCCTGCCAAAGTTCGGGCCAAAGCTTATGACCTGGTGTTAAACGGTTACGAGGTGGGCGGCGGTAGTATTCGGATTCACCAACAGGAGGTTCAAAACCAAGTGTTTCAACTTTTGGGTATGGATCCGGAAAGTGCCAAGGCTCGGTTTGGATTTCTATTGGATGCGTTACAAAGTGGCGCACCACCTCATGGGGGCATTGCATTGGGCTTGGACCGATGGGCTATGGTTCTTGCTGGCACGACCAACATTCGCGATGTGATCGCCTTCCCCAAAAACCAGCAGTCTCGAGATCTGATGACGGGTGCACCCGCGGCAGTTGAACCGCGACAACTTAAGGAACTTGGTATTCGCTTGGACTAGTATCGGAGTTGTAACCAATCTCAGTGGGACCGGTCCACTGAATTCAGCGCAAATGTTGGGACCGCAAAGCTAGCAACTGTCGGAGCACTGGCTTTGGTTTATGATTCTCATCCAAGAGACCGCTAAATGGTGTGAGGTGCGGTGCATCGTCCGAGGCATGATCCCAGGTAACGGAATGAACCAGTGGGGTGCACAACCCCAATGCAGCCACAGCAGTTGCCCACTCTGCTTGCGCTTCCGGCGTAGCACTGAGACAACCGTTGGGCCCCCAAACCGCTTCAGTGGGTGAAGCTTTTGCGTCGAAACCAGTTTTCGAAGGACAACTCAAGACAAGTTCGAGTTGTAAACCCAAGATTCCGAAAAGATTAATAATACGTACTGTTTCCAACAAGTCCCGCGGCAAGCTCCCGCGGGGTCGTGTTCCCTGTCGCAACTCCAGTTCAACAGCCGACACCCGTAATCCCGCCCGGATGAGATCATCGGAGAAGGTAAGTGGGGAAATGGTGTGGTCCTCATTGACCAGATAATCACCCCACGGCTGAGCAACGCTAATGACCAAATCCAGTTCGGGATCGATCTGCGTAGCAGCCTCAAAAAGCCGAAAGGCTAGGCGAAGCCGATCATCATCATTTAGACCTAGCGCATCGGCGTGGTTAAAACCTGCACACACTACCCAACGTCGAATATCGCCTTTGTAGCGATTGATGACGGTTTCCAGATAATCACACATAAAGGCGGCGAGAGTCGGCAGATCCCCTTCCCAGTTACTAATCCAATCCGGGAGCATTCCATCTGCCAAGTCAATTACTGGTCCTCCCGTGACGAGTTGACCGTTAGCTTTCGCAGCCGCTACAACTGCATCGGTGGTAGTCCAGTCGTAGTGTCCCTCATCCGGCTCCAAATCACGCCATCGAAATGCAATTTGCAATGCGGGTAAACTCGTACCTGAAGGAGCTAATTCTGACCTCACAGGTTGAGTGGTTCGAGCACCAAGTCGTATGTTGAGTAAACCCTCTTCATAGTGCCGTGTGGCGAACATTTGTTCAATGAAGGCACGGACCAAAAGATCACCTAGGGCAAAACTTTCTTCGATGACGCGCTGTGCCCAGGAATCGGATTCGTAGCTGACCGGTGCATGTAAAGCGCGACAGAACAAACGAGTCGTTGCAAGCAATGATTCTTCGAAATGCTGAGGCGGCCGCAATCCGATGCTTTGCCATTCAGCTAACTGGGTGCGAACCTGATTCAATTTGCCGCGAGCAAGCTCAATCATTAGACGATACGGCTGCCCCGTCTCCCGCAGTGTGGGAGTTGAGGTGACGAGTACACGATCAGTACCTACCGTCCAAGGAATCTGGAAATAGCGACTCTCACTCAGAGTCCAGGAAGCAATAAGTTGGTTATCAGTGATAGTGATGGGTGTGGGAACGGGGGCTTGATCATAATCTTTAGCGAAGAAGGCATGTTGAAGGAGGCCTTCCACACCGGCTGGCAGTTGATTGGGCAGCAAAAACGCGATCGAACCCATGAACAACCGTACCAGCCTGAAGGAACTGGTCGAAGATGAAACGATATTTTAATTATAGCTCGTTGACACCTTCAAAGGAAATGACTTCTACAGCGGAATCAAGTTCACAAGGGAGTCGGTGGGAACTTGAATGCAGCAATTGTGATGCCGTAACGATTAGCCAAAGCGAGGGTTTCGGATTCATCGAGTAGAATCGTTTCACCAGCTTCGATGGCCAAAACTCGAGCTCCGGCTTTGTGCATGGTTTCAATTGTTTGTTTTCCGACGGTTGGTACGTCGAACCTGCGATCTTGTTCCGGTTTAGCTACCTTAACAACCACAAATCCTGTACGCGAACAAAGTTCACCAGCACGTTCGATGGCACGATCGGTACCTTCGATAGCTTCGACGGCAAGCACCGCGCGTTCTCGTACCATGACACTTTGCCCAATATCGAGCCGTCCCATCTCCCGCGCTATTTTCCATCCCATGGCGATATCGGCTAGCTCGGAAGCAGTGGGCTGGCGTCGTGTCAGAATACCTTCGCGCACGAGTAACTCCGGAAGAAGATCGAGGGCTGAGACACATTCCATCCCCTCGGCCCGAAACTCATCGATTAACCCCAGAAGTAAGGCATCATCGTTATTAGCAAGCCGCTTGCGAAAGAAGTAGAAGCGGATTGCCCGCCAGTCAGGAACAAATTGAAACCAGCGCCACGGCTGATAGAGGGTGTGCTTGTGAAACTTGCCGGCCATGGTCCAACGGGTCACCCCAGCCCGACGGAATGTACGGATCACATAGCCCAACGAAGCTCGGCGAAGCCAATGAAACTCAGGACATAATTGTTCAAGTTCTGGGGAGGCCATGCCCAATACGCCAATACCAACCACCGGCAGACCGCATTCGTGGGCTTTTTTTGCAAAAACGACAGGGAACCGCCCAGCACACGCGAGCATGCCAATTGGTGCAGTGACTTCAAATGTGGATGTCGAAGCTAAGCGGAGGCCAAATCTGCCGTCGCGAGACAGCACCGCCATCAATCCTCCTCCAGACCCAGGTGTTTTTTAATTTTCAATAATTCCTTGCGAATCTCAGGAAGTTTCTCCATGGTTAATAGGATTCGAACCTGCTCTTTATGGGGTCGTGCCGGTGAACCAAGCACTTGAGTATCGGCTGGAATATTCCCTGGTACTCCACTTTTTGCCAAAATTACCACGCGATCTCCAATCGCAATATGATCAGCAACCCCCACCTGACCGGCCATAACAACATAATCCCCCGTGGTGCTTGAACCCGCGATCCCAACTTGACTACAAAGCAAGTTATGGTTCCCGATTTGACAGTTGTGACCAATCATTACCAGATTGTCAATCTTTGTACCAGTGCCGATCCGTGTGGGTCCAAAGGTACCCCGATCAATGGTCGAACACGCCCCGACCTCAACATCATCTTGTATCTCAACCCATCCAAGTTGGGGCACCTTAATGTGACAGCCCTGGTGTGTTCGGTAGCCGAAGCCGTCTGCCCCGATCACCGCGTTGGCATGAATCGTGACTCGGTTGCCGATGATCGTCTCATCGTACAGAGTAGCGTGGGGGTGAATTGTGACATCTTGACCCAACTGACACCAACGACCAATAACCACACCCGCGTGCAAGGTGGTATTGTCCCCGATAACAGTTCCCTCACCCACAACGACATAGGGGCCAATGCTCACACCTGTGCCCAATTTAACACTTGGGTGGATTTCTGCTGTACTGCTAATGGTTGGTAGAGAAGGTTTGATCGGACGACGCCGGAATCGCTGCACAACTTGTACAAACGCCATTAATGGATCGGGCACACGAATTATCGGTCGGCCATTGACTGGAATGTGTGCCGGTACGATGGCCGCTGATGCGCGGCTACTATGCCAAGCATGCAGGTGCTTTTCATGCTCAACAAAGGTAATATCGCCTGGTTCCGCCTCGCTTAGGGTGCGGGCATTCTGAATAGGCAGATCACCGTCGCCGAGTACTTCGCCATGCACCCACTCGGCCAATTGCCGAACTGTGAAGGTCACGGGGGGCCTCTTCTTCCCTGCTAGCCGCAATGACCCGATCCATGAGGTTTGCGGAAATTAACGAAATCACATAGCCCATGACAAGCTCAATTCCTGAGCTAGCAACCTAAAGTGATATCGGCTAAACCCAATTTACCCGTGCAATCAGTTTGATAAAGCAAGTTTTGCAGAGTGAACTTGGGCAAACTGATCTAGTGGTCGGCCGGCCAACAGAGCGGTTTCTCGAACAATTGGTCCTGGCGATTGGCACCAGCTAGCCTTCAAGTTTACCACCTTTCGACGAGTTGTCGGATCGCATCCCGAGACAGCCCAGATCACCAGTGCCACCGTGATTGGCTAACTGTAACCAGTAAATTGCATTCTTAGCCCAGATTGATTTTCCCCCGCTCACTATACCCCGCCAAGGGGCAACTTGGCTTCAACCATGCGAGTAACTTAAGGGGCCTGTAGCAGCTTTTAGACATCGCTAGCGGCCATACCGGATTGAAGATCGAATGTTTGGGAATAGGGCCAGCATGGACCGAAGGCTGAAATGATCGAACACCTTAATTGTCTAACAAGTCAGCAAATAAAATTGCTAGATTTCATCTGAACCCGTGATTGGCACATACTGCGGCACATACTACCCCCGGGTTAAGGCTGCCTCCGATTGAACCCCTCCTGCTCGAGCTTACCGGCTTTA
>Ga0272446_1001224_pt1 | contig 38005 bp, 32 predicted proteins | sample YNPCB0061_FD_194587 | JGI IMG/M metagenome (GOLD analysis project Ga0272446, IMG submission 194587) | Hot spring microbial mat communities from Yellowstone National Park, WY, United States - YNP-CB-006-1 | ecosystem: Environmental > Aquatic > Thermal springs > Hot (42-90C) > Sediment | place...
GTATCCAGATTCACGTCTTTGGTGAGCAGGCGGGTCAGTTCGCCATAGCGGCAGCCGGTGAACAAGGCGGCTTTCACCAAAGGCCGGAAGTCCGGCGTGCAGGCGTTGACCAGGCGGGTGGATTCGGTCTCGGTCAGGAAACGGGTAACGGGTTCGTCGGCATTCTCGAAGGGCTTCACGCGCCGCCAAGCGGTGTCGTCGCTGACCAAGCCATCCCGAAACGCCTTGTTCAGGATGGCTTTCAAGACCGTAAGGATGCGGTTGGCGGTGGACTTGCGGGAACGCTTTTCTTCCGGGGTGGCCGGCTTTTCCCGATACTCCGCACCTCCGGAAACGCACCGGCCCGCTTGGCGGTCTTGGCGAAGTCCCGGTCGAAGGTGGCCAGGGCCTCATCCTGGGCGCTCATGGCCAGGTGCAGGGCGTCGCCGAAGTCCATGCCTTCCTCGTACCAGCCCAGGGCGTAGAGCAGGCTGTCGAGCTGGCGAAGGGTGAAGTTCGGCAGCCCCGCCAGGAGGCGGAAGGCGCGGGCGATTTCGGCCCGGCTGCAATCGCTGACTTCCAGTACCCACGCCAGTTCGAGCAGGACGGTGACCGGCGCGGTCAGGCGTTCCAGACCTTCGATGAGGGCGCGCGCCCGCTCGAACTGTGCTTCGTCATCCTTGAGCAGGTAGCAGGCGACTTCCTGGAATGGCTTGCAGCAATGCAAGTCATGTTTGTTTCACCCCTCCCCGTTTTCACGCCATGGGTTTTTCCGCCGCCAGGGCGCTCCAGCCCCGGATGAGGCGGTAGAGTACCCAGATGCCCACACCCAGCATGAGGGCGATGGCCATGGGGATGCCGATGAGGGTGAAGACCAGGGCCACGGCGATCACCACCCACAGCAGGGCAAACCAGAAGGTGCGCAATTGCCAGCGGAAGTGGGATTCCAGCCAAGTGCCGCGCACCTCGGCCTGGTTCATGTAGTTGAGCACCACGGCGATGATGGACGGCCAGCCGGTCAGGAAGGCGGTGACGATGAAGGCGGCGCTCACCAAGCCGGTGGCGGCGCTGAAGACATGCAGGCCGTACATCACATGGGCGAGCTTGACCATGCCCTCCTTGGGCATCAGCAGGGCCTGGGGTGTGAGGTTGTCCTGCATGCTTCCTTGCCGATTGACGGTGTGGCGTAGCCCGCGTCAGGCCGCCGCCAGGCGGGCATGCTGGGCGGCGCCCCAGAGTTCTTCCAGATTGTAGTGAGCCCGAACGGCGGGGTGCATGACGTGGACCACCAGGCTACCGGCATCCACCAGCACCCATTCCCCCACCTCGGCGCCCTCGCTGCCGATGATGTGGGCCCCGGCCTCCTTGAGTTTTTCCAGCACGTTGTCGGCCAGGGATTTCACCTGGCGGGTGGAATCGCCGCTGGCGATGATCATGCGATCAAACAGGGAAGTCAGGTGGGCCACGTCGATGACGGTGATGTCCTTGCCCTTGATGTCTTCCAGGGCGGCGACGGCGATCTTGACCAGTTGTTCGGGGGAGAGCGGTTCAGACATACAGGTGGTTCTCTTGGATGTAATCGATGACGCTGTCCGGCAGCAGATAGCGCAGGCTCCGCCCCCGCAGGGCCCGCTCCCGGATCTGGCTGGCGGAAATGTCCAGCTGGGTGATGGCATGCAGGTGGATCAGTCCGGCGGGCCTTTCCACGAGTTCGCCGGGCTGTTCACAGCGCCGGATGGCCAGCAGGCGGCGCAGGGGCTCCGGCAGGGCGTCTTCCCATACCGCCGAGGTGAAGCCGGGACGGTGGGCCACGGCCAGGTGGGCCAGCTCCGGCAGTTCCTGCCAGCGGTGCCAGGTGGTGAGGCCCATAAAGGCATCCGCGCCCATGAAGAGGATCAGGGGCGTGCCCGCAGGCAGTTCACCGCGCAGCGCCGTGAGGGTCTCCACGCTGTAACTGGGAGTGACCTTGTGGACCTCCCGCTCGTCCAGGACGAAGCGGGGATTGCCCGCCACGGCCAATCTGGCCATGGCCAGCCGGTGCATGGCATCCACCCGGGGACGACCCCGGTGGGGTGGGTGCCCCGCCGGCACAATGCGCACCTCATCCAGCCCCAGCAGTTCCCCCATCTCCTCCGCCAGGCGCAGGTGGCCGTAGTGGATGGGGTCGAAGGTGCCCCCCAGGAGGCCGATGGCCTTAGCCACGGACGTGGCCATCTCCCAGCACCACCCATTTCTGGCTGGTGAGGCCCTCCAGGCCCACCGGGCCCCGGGCGTGGATCTTGTCGGTGGAGATGCCGATCTCCGCCCCCAGGCCGTACTCGAAGCCGTCGGCGAAGCGGGTGGATGCGTTCACCATCACCGAGCTGGAATCCACCTCCCGCAGGAAGCGGCGGGCCCGGGTGTAGTCCTCGGTGACGATGGCGTCCGTATGCTGGGAGCCGTGGGTGTTGATGTGGAAGATGGCCGCATCCAGGCCATCCACCACCTTCACGGCGATGATGGGGGCCAGGTATTCCTCGAACCAGTCCTGCTCCGTGGCCACCTTGAGCTTGCCGGCGTCCACCCCGGCGGCCTGGAGGATGTCCAGGGCTTCCTGGCAGCAACGCATCTCCACACCCTTGCCCGCCAGCATGCGGCCGATGTCGGGCAGGGCGGCGGCGGCCACGCCCCGGGCCACCAGCAGGGACTCGGTGGTGTTGCAGGTACCGTAGCGCTGGGTCTTGGCGTTTTCCACGATCTTCACCGCCTTGGCCAGATCCGCCCGGTCATCCACATACACGTGGCAGTTGCCGTGCAGGTGCTTGATGACGGGCACCCGGGCCTCGCCGGTGATGCGCTCGATGAGTCCCTTGCCGCCCCGGGGCACGATCACGTCCACATAGTCCTTCATGGTGATGAGTTCGCCCACGGCGGCCCGATCCGTGGTCTCCACCACCTGCACGGCGGTGTCCGGCAGGCCGGCGGTCGCCAGGCCCTCCTTCACGCAGGCGGCGATGGCCTGGTTGGAACGGATGGCCTCGGAGCCCCCGCGCAGGATGGCGGCGTTGCCGGACTTCAGGCACAGGCCGGCGGCGTCGGCGGTGACGTTGGGGCGGGCCTCGTAGATGATGCCGATGACCCCCAGGGGCACCCGCATCTTGCCCACCTGGATGCCGGAGGGGCGGTATTTCAGTCCGTCCATCTCCCCCACCGGATCGGGCAGGGCGGCGATCTGGCGCAGACCCTCGGCCATGCCCGCCACGGTCTTCTCCGTCAGGGCCAGGCGGTCCAGCAGGGCGGCGTCGTAGCCGGCAGACCGGGCGTGGGCCAGGTCCTCGGTGTTGGCGGCCATCAACTTGGCGGCGTCCCGTTCGATGGCGGCGGCCATGGCCAAGAGGGCGGCGTTCTTCTGATTGGTGTCGGCCCGGGCCACGGCGCGGGAGGCTTCCCGCGCCAGGCGTCCCAGGCCCTGCATGTAGGTTTTGACGTCCATCTTCATACCTCGGCAATAACGGGGGCAAATGCGGGCGCCCCTCCCCGGTTCATCAGACTGAGGCCCAGTTGTTTCAGCTCGTCCCAGACGTCTTCCCGCAGCAGTCCTTTCGCCGCCCGGTCCAGCCGCGCCAGGCCCTGCATGGCCCTGGCCAGACGTAGGGGATCGGCCCGCTTCAAGGCCCGTTCCACCAAGCCCTGGCGGCTTTCCCAGACGCGCAGGGCGGCCATCAGGGCTGGGAGACGCTCGCCACGCCCCAGGCCGGCAGCCAGCCGGTACAGGGTGCGCACCTCACCGCCGAAGACCGCCAGCACCAGGGGCAAACCCTCGCCTTCCGCCTTCAGGCCGTCCAGTATGCGGCAAAAGCGCACCGCATCCCCTTTCAGGAAGGCTTCGGACAGGTCCCCCACATCATAGCGCGCCACATCCGCCACAGAGGCCCGGGCCGTGGCCAGGTCCAGGGGTCCGGGGGGCAGGAGCAGGGCCAGTTTCTCGATCTCCTGGTGGGCGGCCAGCAGGTTGCCCTCCACCCGGGCGGTAAGCCAGGCCAGGGTCTCCCGGTCCGCCTTCAGGCCATGGCGCCCCAGGCGCTCGCCGATCCAGTCCGGCAGGCGGTCCAAGGTGGGGGGCCAGGTCTGCACCAGCACCCCTTCCGCCTCGATGGCCTTGACCCATTTCACCGCCAGCCCGGCTTTGTCCAGGCGGGGCGCGGTGATCAACAGCACCGTGTCGGCGGGCGGCTGGGCGGCCCAGGCCTCCAGCACCTTGCCCCCTTCCACCCCGGGTTTGCCCGTGGGCAGGCGCAGTTCCACCAGGCGGCGGCTGGCGAACAGGGACAGGGAATCGAAGCCCCCCGCCCAGGCGCGCCAGTCGAAACCCGGCTCCGACTGGGCCGTCTGGCGCTCGTCATAGCCCTGTGCCTGGGCGGCGGCGCGGATGCTAGCCACGGCCTCATCCACCAGCAGGGGCTCGTCCCCGCTCACCAGCCACACCGGGGCCAAGACCCCCTTGAGGGCACCCGCCAGCTGGTCACCGCGGATACGCATCAGCGTTTCACATAGGACAGACGGCGCAGGGCCTGGCGCAGGATCTCCTGCTCCATGGCCCGGCGGAGGTTGGCCTCCTCGGCCTCCTTGGCCAGGATCAGGGCGTCGTCGTAGGAAAACTCCCGCATTTGCTGCAACTCGATGGGGGCGACCAATTCCCTGCCCTGGCCATCCGTCACCTTCAGGGTCACTTTGTAGATGAGCCGGTATTCCCGCGCCTTGCCGCCTCCGGACAGGGCAAGGATGTTTTTCTCACGTCGCTCGTCCGTCACGCGGATACGCACGGGCGCATCCTCGGCCCGCTCCGCCAGCTTCCCCTGGGAGGCCAGGGACTGGCGCAACCCGGGCGCCAGCACTGACGCATCGGGGGCGTCCACATAGGCACTGGCGAAGGGCAACTGGGCATCCTCCCGCAGTTGGAAGCCACAACCTGCCAGCAGCACCATCCAGCATGCAATGAACCCCACCACTATCCGCGCCATCGTCGCTCCTCAGACCACCACGTTGACCAACCGGCCCGGCACCACCACCACCTTCCTGGCGGGCTTGCCGTTCAGGTGCTTTTGCAGCTCGGGGCTGGCCAGGGCCGCCTGCTCGATGGCGTCTTTCGACGCATCCGCCGCCACCTTGAACCTGCCCCGCAGCTTGCCGTTCACCTGCAGCAGGAGCTCGATCTCATTTTGCACCAGGGCCGTCTCGTCCGCCTGGGGCCAGGGGGAGCCCATCAGACAGGCACCGGGCTTCAGGGCCTTGATGAGGACGCGGCAGATGTGGGGCACGATGGGCGCCAGCATGAGCACCACCGCCTCCAGGGCCTCTTGCTTCACGGCCCGGGTCACCGGGTCGGAGGCCTCCACCTTGGCCAGGGCGTTCATCAACTCCATGACGGCGGCGATGGCGGTGTTGAACTGCTTGCGGCGCTCGATGTCATCCGTGACCTTGGCGATGGTCTGGTGCAGCTGGCGCCGGAGGGGCTGGAGGTTTTCCGGGAGATCACCGCCGGCAAAGGCGGTCACCACACCCGCTTCCACATGCTCGTATACCACCTTCCACAGGCGCTTGAGGAACCGGTGCGCCCCCTCCACGCCGGCGTCGGACCATTCCAGGGACTGTTCCGGCGGTGCGGCGAACATCATGAACAACCGGGCCGTATCGGCGCCATAGCGGTCGATGAGGGCCTGGGGGTCCACGCCATTGTTCTTGGACTTGGACATCTTTTCCACGCCACCGATCACCACCGGCTGGCCGTCGGCCTTGAGCCGGGCGGCGACGACCTGGCCCCGCTCGTCCCGTTCCACCTCCACGTCGGCCGGGTTGATCCACTGCTTCTTGCCATCCGGAAGCTCCCGGTAATAGGTCTCGGCCACCACCATGCCTTGGGTGAGGAGATTGGCGAAAGGCTCAGGGCTGGAAACCAAGCCCTCATCCCGCATGAGCTTGTGGAAGAAACGGGCATAGAGCAGATGCAGGATGGCGTGTTCGATGCCGCCGATGTACTGATCCACCGGCAGCCAGTGGTTGGCCCGCTCGTCCAGCATGGCCGAGGCATTGTCCGGACAGGCGTAGCGGGCGTAGTACCAGGAGGACTCCACGAAGGTGTCCATGGTGTCGGTTTCCCGCTGCGCCGGGCCGCCGCATTTCGGGCATGGGGTCTCATAGAAGGAAGGCATCTTCTTGAGGGGGGAGCCCACGTCGATCTTCACGTCCTCGGGCAGCACCACGGGCAGGTCTTTTTCCGGCACTGGCACGTCGCCGCAGGTGGGGCAGTGGATGATGGGGATGGGGCAGCCCCAGTAGCGCTGACGGGAGATGCCCCAGTCCCGCAGGCGGAAGGTGGTGCGCTTCTCGCCCAGGCCCAGGTTCTTCAACACCAGAGCGATCTTGTCGATGGCATCCGCGGAGGTGCGGCCGGAGAAATCGCCGGAATCGAACAACACGCCCGGCTCGGTATAGGCGTCCGTCATGGGCAGGACCGCTTCGCCGTGCTCCGGCTTGATCACCGCCTTGATGGGCAGGCCGTATTTCCGCGCGAAGGCGAAATCCCGCTCGTCGTGGGCCGGCACGGCCATGACGGCCCCCTCGCCGTAGCCCATGAGCACGTAGTTGGCCACCCACACCGGCACCGGCTCGTTGGTGAAGGGGTGGTAAACCACCAAGCCCGTGTCCATGCCCTTCTTTTCCATGGTGGCCAGCTCCGCCTCGGCCACGCTGCCCTGCCTGCATTCGTGGATGAAAGCGGCCAGGGCCGGGTTGTCCGCCGCCGCCCGTTGCGCCAGGGGATGCTCGGCGGCCACGGCCACGTAGGTGACGCCAAACAGGGTGTCGGCCCGAGTAGTGAAGACCTTCAGCACCTCGTCCCCGTTCCGATGGCGCGCGTTGAGCGGAAAATGGATCTCCACGCCGAAGCTCTTGCCGATCCAGTTCTTCTGCATGGTCTTCACCCGCTCGGGCCAGCCAGGCAGGTTGTCCAGTTCGGCCAGCAGCTCTTCGGCATAGTCGGTGATGCGGAAGAAGTACATGGGGATGTCCCGCTTCTCCACCAGCGCGCCGCTTCTCCACCCCCGGCCGTCGATGACCTGCTCGTTGGCCAGCACGGTGTGGTCCACCGGGTCCCAGTTCACCGTGGCCATCTTCTTGTAGATGACGCCCTTCTCGAACAGCCTGGTGAACAGCCACTGCTCCCAGCGGTAGTAGTCCGGCTTGCAGGTGGCCAGCTCCCGGGACCAGTCGATGGCCAGGCCCAGGCGCTTCAACTGGCCGCGCATGAAGTCGATATTGGCGTAGGTCCAGCCGGACGGGGCCACGTTGTTGGCCATGGCGGCGTTCTCGGCGGGCAGGCCGAAGGCGTCCCAACCCATGGGCTGGAGCACGTTGTAGCCCTTCATGCGGTGGTAGCGGGCCAGCACGTCGCCGATGGTGTAGTTGCGCACATGGCCCATGTGCAGTTTCCCTGAGGGGTAAGGGAACATGGACAGGCAGTAGTACTTGGGCTTGCTGGCGTCTTCCACGGCCTTGAAGGCCTGTTTTTCTTCCCAGTGCTGCTGGGCTTCCGGCTCGATGATCTCCGGGCGGTATTGGGCGTCCATGGAAGGCGTTCGTATGTACTTGAAGGAACGGCGGATTATAGCCGGCCTTCGGGTGACAGGCCCCGGGCTCGGCGTTTATACTCGCCCGGCTCATGTTCCTGAATTTTCGTCTGTTCTAGGGGAGATCCCGCATGTCCAAGAAGCATCCCGTCGTCGTCGTCACCGGTTCATCCGGCGCCGGCACCACCACCGTCAAGCGCGCCTTCGAGCACATCTTCAAGCGCGAGAACCTGAACGCCGCCGTGATCGAGGGCGACAGCATGCACAGCCTGGGCCGGGTGGAATTCAAGGCCGCCATGCAGCAGGCCGAGGCCGCCGGCAACAAGCACTTCTCCCACTTCGGCCCCGAGGCCAACGACTTCGAAGGCCTGGCCAACATCTTCAAGACCTACGGCGAGACCGGCGGCGGCAAGAAGCGCTATTACATCCACAGTGATGAGGAGGCCGCAGCCCTGAACAAACGTTTGGGCACCCAGCTCAAGCCAGGCGAATTCACTCCTTGGGAAGACATCCCCCCCGGCACCGATCTCCTGTTTTACGAGGGCCTGCATGGCCTGGTGGTGACCGACAAGGTGGATATGGCCCAATACGTGGACCTGGCCATCGGCGTGGTGCCCGTGGTGAACCTGGAGTGGATCCAGAAGATTCACCGGGACGGCGCCGAGCGGGGCTACTCCGCCGACGTGATCGTGGACACCATCCTGCGTCGCATGCCCGACTACGTGAACTACATCACCCCCCAGTTCTCCCGCACGGACATCAATTTCCAGCGGGTGCCCACGGTGGATACCTCCAACCCCTTCATCGCCCGGGACATCCCCACTCCGGACGAAAGCTTCGTGATCATCCGTTTCCGTGATCCCAAGGGCGTGGACTTCCCCTATCTCCTGAACATGATCCCCAACTCCTTCATGTCCCGCCGCAACAACATCGTCGTGCCCGGCGGCAAGATGGGTTTTGCCATGGAGCTGATCCTGGAACCGCGCATCCACGACCTGGTGGCCGGCGCGAAGCAGTAAGCCCCCATCCCCCTGTATGACCCCGCGGGGGGAGATCGTCATCAAACCCGGTCGCTGTTTCTCTGGCCTTGGGAGCCTGGAACGGGAGGCGGTCCCGCCGCAGGCGGCAATCCATCCTCCAGTTCCAAGGCTCAACGGCGCGCCCCACATTTGGGAGACAATCACCCACCGCTCCCACCGCTTCGCATCGCCATGGAAATATTCAACCGCTTTCACCTGGAGTGCGCCCGCCGCCTGCCCAATCTGCCTTCGGAGCACCCCTGCGCACGACTTCACGGCCATTCCTTCCAGATTGAGGTGCACGTGGCCGGCCCCCTGGACCCAGAGCTGGGCTGGGTGCTGGATTTCGCCGACATCCAGCGGGCCTGGCGGCCCATCCACGCCGCCCTGGACCACCGCTGCCTGAATGACATCCCGGGCCTGGACAACCCCACCAGCGAACACCTGGCCATGTGGCTCTGGGACCGCCTCGAATCCGAACTGCCCGGATTGGCGAAAATCGTCGTCATGGAAACCCGGGACTCCGGCTGTATCTATACCGGCCAAGGCTGAAGCCCCCCGGTCGGGACGGAAGGCCGGCAAAATGCTTGTAGAATGCCCCGAGTGATTGCCGATCGAGGCCCATGTCGTGACCTATTGCCTTGCCATCAACGTCCACCAGGGGCTGGTCTTCTGTTCCGATTCCCGCACCAACGCGGGTATCGACAACGTCAGCACCTATTCCAAGATGCACACCTTCGCCTGGCCGGGGGAGCGCTTCTTCGTGCTGCTGTCAGCGGGCAACCTGGCCACCACCCAGGCGGTGGTGAAAAAGCTCCACAGCGACATCCCTAAGGGCCTGGTGCCCAACCTGGAATCGGTGAAGACCATGCAGGAGGCGGTGGACTACGTGGGCATCGTCAGCACCTGGGTGCAGAAGCAGCAAACGGACCGGGACACCTCCAACACCAATTTCGAGGCCTCCTTCATCTTCGGCGGCCAGATCGCCGGGGCGCCCCCCGAACTGTTCATGATCTATCCCCAAGGCAATTACATCCACGAATCCCGCGCCCATCCTTTCCTGCAAATCGGCGAGATCAAATACGGCAAGCCCATCCTGGACCGGGTGGTGAAACAGGAATTGGACCTGGACCGGGCCGCCCGGCTGGCCCTGGTGTCCATGAATTCCACGGTGCGCAGCAACGTCACCGTGGGCCCCCCCGTGGAACTGCTGATCTACGAGCGTGACAGCCTGGGCACGGGACGCCGGCTCTACCTGCCCGAGGACGACCCCTTCGCCCGGGAATTGTCCGACAAGTGGAACGCGGGCCTCATGCAGGCCCTGGAAAGCCTGCCCCGCTTCGCTTGGGAGACCGGCGCCAAGGAAGAGGAAGGCCGGGTCTTCCCTTTTCCTTCCCAGACCTGAGAAGGGCTCAGGTCCGGCCGGAGCGTGACGCCATGAGGCCCGCTATCCAGTTTTCCGCGGGCATGGGAGACCCATACAGATAGCCCTGAAGCTGCCCACAGCCGTGGTCAATCAGGAACCGGGCTTGGTGCATGTTTTCCACCCCCTCGGCCACCACGTGCAGGTGCAGGTTCTCCGCCACGGACAGGATGGTGCGCACCAGGGCGGCATCGTTGGGGTCGTCCGGCACATCCCGCACGAAGCTGCGGTCGATCTTGATCTCATGGATGGGCAGCCGCTTCAGGTAGGACAGGCTGGAATAACCCGTGCCGAAATCATCGATGGAAAAGCGCAGACCCATGCCGGCCAGTTCCAGCATGGGGGCCACCGGGTCATGGGCATGCTCCATGAGCAGGCCCTCGGTGACCTCCAGGATCAGGCGGGTAGGATCGGCGCCGGTCTCCGCCAGAATGGCCCGGACACGCTGCACGAAGTCCGGCTGCCGGAACTGGCGCGGGCTCACGTTGACCGCGATGCGCATGGGCAGGTCCGCCGTCTCCAGCCGGGCGATGACACGGCAGGCCTCCCGCAACACCCATTCCCCCAGGGGCACGATGAGGCCGGAATCCTCCGCCACGGGAATGAAGCTGGCGGGGGGCACCTGGCCCCGCTCGGGGTGTGACCAGCGCAGCAAGGCCTCGGCGCCCACGATCTGACCTGCCTGGTCCACCTGGGTCTGCAAATACATTTCCAGGGCTCCGGCAGCCACCGCCTCCCGCAGGTCCCGTTCCAGGGCATAGCGATGGGCCACCGCTTCCTGCATGGCCGGCTCGAAGTAGCGCACCGCGTTGCGGCCCGCCTCCTTGGCGCGATACATGGCGGTATCCGCCTCCCGCAACAGGTCATCCACGGTTTCCATGCCCTTTGGGAACACCGTGATACCGATGCTGGCGCCGCTGCTGTAGGCCTGGCCGTCGATCTCGAAGGGGCTTTCCAGGGCGGCCCGCACCTTGTCGGCCACGCTTCGCGCCAGGCGCGCCGCATCGTCCTGGTGCGTGGCCAGATTCACCAGCAGGATGACGAATTCGTCGCCTCCCAGGCGGGCCACGCTGTCCTCCTCCCGCAGATAATGGGTGAGCCGCTCCGCCACTTGGCGCAGGAGCTGGTCCCCCACGGCGTGGCCGCGGGCGTCGTTCACCTGCTTGAACTGGTCCAGGTCCACGAACAGCACCGCCCCCATCTGGTGGGTGCGGCGGGCCGCGGCCAGGGCCTGGACCAGCCGGTCCATGAACAGGCGGCGGTTGGGCAGGCCGGTGAGGGCATCGAAGAAGGCCAGGCGATGGACGGTTTCCTCGCTCTCCTTGCGCGGCGTGATGTCCCGCACCAAGGCGATCACCTCGCCGTCGGGCCCCAGGGTGTTGAGGCGGGCCTCATACCACCGGGTAACGCCCGCCATGGGCAGGGCATATTCGTAACTGGTGGGCAGGCCGGTCCGGCGCAGTTCCGCCAGGGCGGACCGGTGGCGGTCCACCACTTCCTCGGGCATCAGATCCGCCAGGCGCTTGCCCAGGAAGTGGGCCGGCGGCAGGAAGAGTTCTTCGCCGTCCCGGGCGCGATAGTCCAGGATGGTCATGCCGTCCGCAGACAGCAAGAAGAACAGATCGGGCAAGGCGTTGAACAAGGCCTGCAGCTCCGCCCGGCCGCGGACCGCCTCCGCCTCCAGGGCCATGCGCTCGGTCACGTCCAGGCAGTGGCCCACGTAGCCGATGAACCGGCCCTGGCTGTCGAAGCGCGGCGTGCCCTCGTCGAGTATCCAACGGTACTGGCCATCGTGGCGGCGCAGGCGGTAAGTCATGTTGAAGGGCTCGCGCCGGTCGAAGGCCGTGACATAGGTGTCCATGCACCGCTGCAAGTCCTCCGGATGCACCCCCTCGATCCAGCCGTTGCCGCGTTCCTGTTCCAGGGTACGGCCCGTGAAACGCAACCAGATCTCGTTGAAGTAGTCGCAGCCCTTGTCCGGCCCGGAGGTCCAGATAAGGGCCTGGCCGGAGTTGGCCAGGGTGCGGAAGTGCTGCTCGCTGTCTTCCAGGGCCCGGCGCAGGGCATAGGATTCGGTCACGTCCCGGAACACCATGACCACCCCCAGCAGGGTGCCCGCGCGGTCGCGGATAGGCGCGGCACTGTCGGCGATGTGGTAGCGCGCGCCATTCCGGCTGACCAGGACCGTGTGGTTGGCCAGGCCCACCACCAGACCATCCCGGATCACCCTTTCCACGGGAATTTCCGCCGGCGCGCCAGTGAGCGCGTTCTCGATCTGGAAGACCCTCTCCACGGGTTGCCCCACCGCCTCGGCCTGACGCCAGCCCGTCAAGGATTCGGCCACCGGGTTCATGAGGGCCACCCGCCCGTGCAGGTCCGTGGAGATGATGGCATCGCCGATGGACTGGAGGGTGATGGCCAGGCGTTCCTCGCTGGCCTCCAGCGCCTTCCGGGCGCGGGTCACGGCCTCGGCCATGGCATTGAAGGCGTGGGCCAATCCTGCCAATTCCGCCGGCCCCGTCTCCGCAACCCGTACCTGGTCCGCGCCCTGGGAGAGTCGCTGACTGGCGGCTTCCAGGCGGGCGAGGGGACCCACCACATGGCGGGAGAGGAGCCCGTAGAGCAGGACGGTCAGGAACACCATCCCCAACAGTTCCGGTATCCGGGTCCAGAAGACCATGCGCAACACTTCCGCCCGGGCGGCCCTCAGGTCATAGGCCAGGTAGACCACACCCCGGCCATGGCCGCGCAGTTCCCCCCGATCCGCCGGCCTGGCATGGGAAAGGAAAACATCCATGGACGCTCCCCCACTACCTGCCTGGTAGTCCGGCAGGGAATTGCCCAATGCCCGCTCCAGCCGGGCCGGATTCAGGCCGGGAACCACGTCGGCGGCCATGCGTCCGATCCACTCCTTGCGCTGGGCCACCAGGATGCGCCCGGCGTGGTCCAGCAACAGCGCGTAGCGGACGCGGGCATCCGCCCCCGCCAGGGCGAGTTCGGTGGCCACCCGGCCCCGGCCCAGGATGCCTTCGTCCTCCGCCAGACGCGCCAGCCGGTGGGCTTCGGTCAGCAGGCTCTGGCGGGCTTCCGCGGCCAGGGCAGCCTGTTGGTGCCAATAGGCATTGACGAAAGACAGGGATATCACCGCCAGCATCAGGGCCAGGAGCCCCGCCGGCAGTGCCCAGCGCAGGGAATAGGCTCCGGGTGTCCTCATGGGCGCGACGGCAGGAAGTCTGGGGCGCACAGGCCCTCAAACCGGACTGGTCGGGACAATAATCGGGCCGAACGCATGACCTTCTCCAGGCGCTCGGCGCTTTGCTCCAGGGGACACGGTTGCCCCTCCAGCCACCGGCGGTTGGCCGCCAGGTCAGGCAATCGCAGCCCCCCCAGGGAGGACTGGACAGCGCCGGGCGGCAGTTCAAGCCGTGCCGCCACGCGCCGCACGCCGTCCTCCGGATGTTGGTGCAGGTGGCCAAGCGCACGGAAATAGGCCGCCAGCAATCCGGTCAGGGCCCGGGGCGATGCCGCCAGGGCATCGGCGCGCACCGCCAGCACATCCACGATGCGGCCGGGGATGGCCTTGCTGTCGAACAGCCGCCGGGCACCCGCCTGCAACAGGCGGGTCGCCATGGGCTCGTAGGTCACCACCGCATCCACCTGGCCGCTGGCGAAGGCGGACTCATGCCGGTCCGCCGTGAGAGGCACCAACTCGACCGATGTGGGCGCCAGCCCCGCCGCGAGCAACACCTCGCTGAGCATCAAGGCCCCTACGGCGGAGGACTCCACGCCCACCCGCCTGCCGGCCAACTCCCTCAGGGACTCGATGCCGGGCCGGACCATCAGGACATCGGCGCCGTCAGACACGTCGAACACCAGCACGACCCTCAGGTCCAGCCCATCGGCCCGGGCGGACAGGACCTCATCCAGGGTCAGGGCCGCGCCGTCCACGTTGCCCGCCGACAAGGCCTGCAGGCTGTAGCTGGCGGAGGGCATTTCCACCAGGCGAGCCCCCTCCTCGTCCAGGAACCCCAGATCCCGCGCCAGAAACAGAGGCTGGTAGCCCAGCCAGTCGTGGCTGGCGATGCGCAGCAGGGGCTCACGGCTGGAACAGCCAGGCAAACACCCCAGGATCACCCCCGCGGAGGCCGACAGGAACCGACGTCGAGATAGATGTGAAGTCATTGTTTGGGGTGCCTTTTCGGCATTATGCACGATGTGGGTCATATAACTGCTCCTGACAGGGTCATGGCCACCCCGTCTTGCCGGCATGATCATTGCTCGACAGAGGGCGCCCTCCACCTAGCGAAATCCCCATGTCCATCCACGTCGCCATCCGGCACACCACTCATTACCGCTTTGACCGCCCGGTCACCCTGGGCCCCCACGTCATCCGCCTGCGGCCCGCCGCCCACAGCCGCACCCCCATCCGGTCCTACAGCCTTCGGGTGCTGCCCCGGAAGCATTTCATCAACTGGCAGCAGGACCCCTTCGGCAACTGGCTGGCCCGCCTGGTGTTCCCGGAGAAGGCCCGGGAGTTGACCGTGGACGTGGAGGTGATCGCTGACCTGACGGTCATCAACCCTTTCGATTTCTTTGTCGAGGACTATGCCGGGCAGTGGCCCTTCAGGTATCCCGACGCACTGAAACAGGAGCTGGCGCCCTATCTTGAGGCGCATGAGAACGGCCCCCTGCTGGAAAGCTACCTGGCCGGCATCCCCCGCATGCCCACGCCCACCGTGGACTTCCTGGTGGACCTGAACCAGCGATTGCAGCAGGCCATCGCCTATACCATCCGCCTGGACCCGGGGGTGCAGACCTGCGAGCAGACCTTGGGCCGCGCCCTGGGCTCCTGCCGGGACACGGGCTGGCTGCTGGTGCAGATCCTCCGCCACCTGGGCCTGGCGGCCCGCTTCGTGTCCGGCTACCTGGTGCAGCTCAGCCCGGACGAGAAATCCCTGGACGGCCCCTCGGGCACGGACCACGACTTCACCGACCTGCACGCCTGGGCGGAAGTCTATGTGCCCGGCGCCGGCTGGATCGGCCTGGACCCCACCTCAGGCCTGTTCGCCGGCGAAGGCCATATCCCCCTGGCCTGCACCCCCCACCCCACCAGCGCCGCGCCCATCGAGGGCTTCACCGAAAAGTGCGAGGTGGCCTTCAGCTACAGCAACACCGTCACCCGCTTCCGGGAACCCCCCCGGGTCACCAAGCCCTACACCGACGCGCAATGGGCCCACATCGAGGCCCTGGGCCGGCTGGTGGACCAGCGCCTGGAAAGCATGGACGTGCGCCTCACTCAGGGGGGCGAACCCACCTTTGTGTCCATCGACGACATGAACGCCCCGGAATGGACCACCGCCGCTCTTGGAGAACACAAACGGGACCGGGCCGAAGAACTGGTACGCCGCCTGAAGCGCCGCTTCGCCCCCGGCGCCCTGCTGCACACCGCCCAGGGCAAGTGGTATCCGGGCGAACCCCTGCCCCGCTGGGCCCTGGGGGTGTTCTGGCGCAAGGACGGGGTGCCCGTCTGGCAAGACGAGGCCCTGCTGGCCCAGGCCCACCGGGATTACGGCCATGGCGTGCAGGAGGCCCGCCTGTTCGCCGAAACCCTGGCCCGCACCCTGGGGCTGTTCCCCGGCGCCCCCCAGCCGGCCTTCGAGGACGCCGGCTACTACCTGCTCAAGGAAGCGGAACTGCCCGCCAACCTGGACCCCACCCGGGCCGACCTGAAGGATGACTTGGAACGCCGTTCCCTGGCGGAGAAGCTGTCCCGGGGCCTGGACATCCCCACGGGCTACGTCCTGCCCCTGGCCTGGGACTGGAACGCCCAGGCCTGGCATACCGCCCCCTGGGTCTTCCGGCGGGAGCGGCTCTATCTGGTACCCGGCGATTCCCCCATGGGCCTGCGTCTGCCCCTGGCCTCCCTGCCCTGGGTGACGGAGGACGCCCGGGACCTGGAAACCGAGGCGGACCCCTTCGACATCCAGCCCCCCCTGCCGGATTTCCTGGGCGAGGTGGCGGCCCGCTATTCCAGCTTCACCCCCGCCCCCGACCTGCACCCGGAAGTGCGTCCACAACCGGCGGCCGACCGGCGCAGGGGGCCGGTCTCCGTCCTCCACACGGCCGTCTGCGTCGAAGCCCGGGGCGGCTGCCTGCACGTCTTTCTGCCCCCCCTGCAACGGCTGGAACACGCCCTGGAGCTGATCTCGGCCGTGGAACATACCGCCGCCACCCTGAAGCTGCCGGTGGCGGTGGAAGGCTACCCGCCCCCCGGTGACGGCCGGCTGGAAAAGCTGCTGGTGACCCCAGACCCGGGGGTCATCGAAGTCAACATCCACCCGGCCCGCACCTGGGACCAACTGGTGGAGCGCACCACCGCCCTGTATGCCGAGGCCCGCCTGTCCCGCCTGGGCACGGAGAAATTCATGCTGGACGGCCGCCACACCGGCACCGGCGGCGGCAACCACATCACCCTGGGGGGCGCCACCCCGGCGGACAGTCCCTTCCTGCGCCGGCCCGACCTGCTGCAAAGCCTGGTGACCTACTGGCAGCACCACCCCAGCCTGTCCTACCTGTTCGCCGGACTGTTCGTGGGTCCCACCAGCCAGGCCCCCCGGGTGGACGAGGGCCGGCCCGAGGCCCTCTACGAACTGGAGATCGCCTTTGCCCAGGTGCCCCGGGGCGGCACGGACCAGCCCTGGATCGTGGACCGGCTGTTCCGCAACCTGCTCACGGACCTCACCGGCAACACCCACCGGGCCGAATTCTGCATCGACAAGCTCTACTCCCCCGACAGCCCCACGGGCCGGCTGGGCCTGCTGGAGTTCCGGGCCTTCGAGATGCCGCCCCACGCCCGCATGAGCCTGGTCCAGATGCTGCTGCTGCGGGCCCTGGTGGCCCGTTTCTGGGCCCAGCCCTATGACAGGCCCCTGGTGCGCTGGGGTACCGCCCTGCATGACCGCTGGATGCTGCCCCATTACCTCTGGGCCGACCTGAAGGCGGTGGTGGCTGAACTCAACCATGCCGGCTACCCTTTCCAGGTGGACTGGTTCGCCCCCTTCCTGGAGTTCCGCTTCCCCCGCTACGGCACCCTGCAACTGGAGGACGTCGAACTGGAACTGCGCGCCGCCATCGAACCCTGGCTGGTGCTGGGGGAAGAATCCACCCGCCAGGGCACGGCCCGGTTCGTGGATTCTTCCGTGGAACGCCTGCAGGTAAAACTCACGGGCATGACGGACGGACGCTACGCCCTGGCCTGCAACGGCCGCCGGGTGCCCCTGCGGTCCACGGGGGTACAGGGGGAATACGTGGCCGGGGTCCGCTACCGGGCCTGGCAGCCCCCCTCCGCCCTGCATCCCAACATCGGCGTCCATACCCCCCTGGTGTTCGACCTCATCGACACCTGGAACAACAAGGCCGTGGCCGGCTGCACCTATCACGTCATGCACCCCGGGGGCCGTCACTACGAGCACTTCCCGGTGAACGCCTATGAGGCGGAGTCCCGCCGCCGCGCCCGTTTTTCCGATACCGGCCACACCCCGGGCAGCTACACCCCGCCCCCCTGGGTGGACACCCTGTCCCGCTTCATCCGGGATGGCAGCCGGCTGGGCCCCATGCTCCCTCCCGCCGAGGAACCCGCCGCGGAATACCCAAATACCCTGGATCTGCGAGTTACAACAAAAAATTAATGTTTGGTATCAATGTACTGTCATAATTCATGGGTACTCTTCCATTCCCGGCATGGGAACACAGTGGCTGTGCCTACATGGACGAGTGCAAAAAATACTAATGACGGATGGAGTAGACATGATCACCAAGCAAAGCGGCGGGGCGCGCCAGCGTGCCCCCATCGTGGATCGCCGTCTCAACCACAAGCAGCGGGAACGCTTCGATACCGCCATGAAGCTGCTGAAGCCCCTTCTGGATCGCCCCTCCTACAACGACACCGTGATGTACCTGGTGATGGAACGCCTGCAGAGCACCTACCCGGACCTCAGCGCCAGCGAAATCGAGGCCCTCATGGTGAGCGTGATGCGCGCCCTCAAAAAACAAGAGGAAGCCGTGCGGCTGGTGATTTCGAACTAAGCCCCCGGGGGCGGCGGCCCATGGCCGGATCGCCACATCCCCTTGCCGAAGCGCGCCTTCATGCCCTGAACCAGGGCCGCGCCGGAACGAACACCGGTACCATGGTCCGTGTCGTGGGCAATACATTCTCTGATCATGGGCAAGCAGCGCAAACCCCTGGCCATCTTCAAGACGGGCTCCACCTGGCCGGCCATGGTCCGGGCCAGGGGCGATTTCGACGACTGGCTGCGGCGCGGCCTGGGCGAGGACCACCTCCACACCCTCGTCATCGCCGTGTCGGAAGGCGAAGCGCCGCCCCCGCCCGAAACCCTGGCCGGGGCCATCATCACCGGCTCCCACGCCATGGTCACCGACCGGGCCCCCTGGAGCGAATCCCTGGCCGACTGGCTGCGCGGCGCCGTGCCCGCCGGCCTGCCCGTGTTGGGCATCTGCTACGGCCACCAGCTCCTGGCCCAGGCCCTGGGTGGCGAGGTGGCGGACCTGGAACCGGAGCCGGAAGTGGGCACCGTCTGCGTGGCCCTCACCGAAGCCGCACGGGAAGACCCTCTGTTCCATGGCCTGCCTGCCCGGTTTCCCGCCCACGCCAGCCACGTCCAATCCGCCCGCCGCCTGCCGAAAAACGCTGTTCACCTGGCCCGCAGCGAGAGGGAACCCCACCACGCCTTCCGCGTGGGACCCCGGGCCTGGGGTGTGCAGTTCCACCCCGAGTTCGACACGGAATCCATGCGCGCCTACATAAAGCGCTGGGCGGAAAAACCGGACGCCCCCCGCCGGGACTGGCGCGCCGTGCAGGATGGCGTGGAGGAAACCCCGGCGGCGGCCGAGATCACCCGGCGCTTCGCGCGCCTGGCCCTGGGGGACGGGAGCTGACCCATCCCCTCCCGGCGCGGGACGGGCTCACCCCGCAGCCTGGACCGCCGAGGCCTGGTGGGCCACGGCGTGGGTGGCGGCCTGGACGGTCTCGTCGTCGGCCAGGTAGTAGCGGGCCACCACCTGCATGACGGGGTTGAACTCGTACACCAGGGGGATGCCGGTGGGGATGTTCAACTCCATGATCTCCTCGTCGGAGATGTGCTCCAGGTGCTTGATGAGGGCCCGCAGGGAGTTGCCATGGGCGGCAATGAGGATGCGTTTGCCGCCCTTCAGGCGGGGCAGGATGCTCTCTTCCCACACCTCCGCCACCCGCACCAGGGTATCCGCCAGGGATTCGGTGGCGGGCAAGTGGTGGGGGGCCAGGTCCCGGTATCGGGGGTCGAAGCGGGGGTGGCGGGGGTCCGTGGTGTTCAGGGGCGGCGGCTGGATGGCGTAGCCCCGGCGCCACTTGTGTACCTGCTCCTCGCCGTAGTGCGCCGCCGTTTCCGCCTTGTTCAGGCCCTGGAGGGCACCGTAGTGGCGTTCGTTCAGGCGCCAGTCCTTTTCCACCGGCAGCCACAGGCAGTCCATGACCTCCTGCACCTCCCAAAGGGTGCGGATGGCCCGGCGCAGCACGGAGGTGTAGGCCAGGTCCAGGGTGATGCCCGCGTCGCGGATCATACGGCCGGCGGCCTTGGCCTCGGCATACCCCTTCTCCGACAAATCCACGTCAGTCCAGCCGGTAAAGCGGTTTTCCCGGTTCCACAGGCTTTCCCCGTGGCGCAGCAATATCAGTTTGAACATTGTTTCTCCTTGGATGCGTCATGAATCGGTTATAGCTCCGGCCCATCGGCGCACCACGATTGTCTCACCCGAAGAGGTCAGCTCCGGATCTCCGCCTCCAGGGCCTTCAGACTCTCGTCCACCCCCGCCGCGTGGGTCAGTTCCGCCACGTTGTCCTTGGTGAAGAAGCCCTGGAAGTCGCCGAAGCGCTGCACGTACTCCACGATCAGGCTGGAATACTCCGAGGCGCTGGAGAATATCTGCTTCAGTCCCGCTTCCTTCGATCCGATCACGTCCAGCAGGAAGTCCTGGCCGCAATGTCGCAGGCTGTCCACAACGTGGTCGATGTTGGGCTTGCGCGTTTCCCCGCTCCCCACCTCGCCATCGGCCACAGCCACCGCCAGGTGATGCAGGCGGGGACCGAAGTTGCGTACGAACTGCTCCGTGGGGGACGGCAGCTTCAGCAGGTGGTTGACGAAGTAGGGATGGTTGGCGGCGGTGAACACCTTGGCGGGGCTTTCCAGCTCGTTGGCGTGGTGCACGCTCTTGGTGACGTTGGTGGAGGAGTTCTGGTCGGCGATGTCATAGCTGCCCCAATAGTAGTAGCTGGTCAGGGTAAGGTACTCCAGGATGGCCGCCTCCCGGTTCTGGCTGTAGACCCGGGTGGCCAGGTGGTCGATGGGCAGCAGCATCTTGTCCAGGCCCAGCTTTGCCTGGGTCTCCTTAGCCCGTTCGTAGGCGGCATTCACATCCGGGCGGATGACGCTCCAACCCAGGGCGTAGACCCGGATGTCGGACTCGGGCCGCTCCCAGTAGCCCACGATGTTGTGGGTGTAGGGGCTGGGCTTGACGATGGCCATGTTGCCCGGCAGCTCCAGCCTGCGCACTTGGTCCTGGTTGAAGAAGCGCACGTCCCGGGACTTCTGCATCTCCACCACGTCATGCAGGTTTTCCACCCGGAACACCTCTCCCATGTAGCGGGAGTTGGGCTTGTGGGCGCCGATGGGATAGACCTCGTTCAGGCTGCGGAAGATGCCCCGTGTATTGGGGTCCTTGACCTCTCTGACCAGGATGTCGGGCGCGCTCATGTCGATGCGCAGGATGTGGGTGTCGTGGCTCTCGGACTCCAGGGTCACCAGGTAATGGTAGGGCGTCATCAGGCACAGCTCGCCCAGGTAGGCCAGGGAATTGCCCGGCTCCACGGTGATCATCAAGGCGTCGATCTGGCGGATGGATTCCGTCAGGCCCACCCGGTCCCGTTCCTCCAGGAGCTGCCCCAGAAAATCCTCGAAAAAGGATGAGTTCCGCTTGTCACCGTAGCGGGGGAAATTCAGGGAATGGCTCATGATCAGGCCTGCTGCCACATCGCCTGTTCGGAGGCGGGCGCGTGGTACAGGTGGAAGTACTGCCGTGACAGGGCCCCATGCAGATCCCCCAAGTCCGCCTGGATCTGGTCCAGGTATTCATGGAGTACCACGGGGGGCAGGTCGTCCAAGCGCATGCCCGCCAGCCGCCTCCAGGCCCGGCGCACCGCTTTCATGGGCTCGGCGAAGCCCGGCAGTACCGACAGGCAGGACTCGATCTCTCCCAGGCAATGGATGACGCTGCGGGGGAAATGGGGGTTGGCCAGCAGGAACTGCACCACCGATGCCCCCTGCACGTGCACCCCCACGTGGCGGCGGTACATCTGGTATGCCGACAAGGCGTTGAGGGTGCTCATCCACAGGCGCTCCAGGGTGGCCCTGGAGGCGGCGCCGTCCGTGGGCAGCAGCACCGCCGAATTCACGTCCACGATGCGGGTGGTCATGTCCGCCCGCTCGATGTTGCGGCCTAGCTTGATGAACTGGTAAGCGATGTCGTGGCTCATGGAGCCCATGAGTAGTCCCACCACCGACTGGCGACGCTCGATCACCCCGGAAAGCACCTCGTAGCGCTGGCTGCGGCCCAGGGTGGCCCGCTCGGCGTTGGCCTTCACGTACAGGTACAGGCTGTTGATGCGTTCCCACAACTCCATGGGCAGCACTTCCCGGAAGGTGCGGGTGTTCTCCCGGGCGTCGTGCGCGCAGGAGACGATGGAACTGGGATTCTCCTCGTCCAGGATGAGGAAGCGCATGATGTCCGCTTCGTTGGGCTGGCCATAGCGCTGGCCGTAGAGGGCGTCCAAGCCCACCACCCGCAGCAGCACGTCCCAGCCGAAGGTGGCCCCCGCAGGCAGGTCCAGCAGCACCTGGGTGGTGCTGTTGATGAGGCGTGCGGTGTTCTCCGCCCGCTCCAGGTAGCGGGCCATCCAGTAAAGGTTCTCGGCGACTCGGGACAGCATGATCAAACCCCAGGTTCAAGATGCAAGTTGCAAGCTGCAAGGCTCAAGAACCCCCCCACCGCGAAATGTCCACGCCTTTCCTTGCATCTTGAGTCTTGCATCTTGTATCTGCTTTTAGACATCGACGATCCAGGTGTCCTTGCTGCCGCCCCCCTGGGAGGAGTTCACCACCAGGGAACCCTCCACCATGGCCACCCGGGTGAGGCCGCCGGTGGTGGCGTAGAGCTTGTCGGATTGCAGCACGAATGGCCGCAAGTCCAGGTGCCGGGGCGCCAGTTCGCCGTTCACCAGGGTGGGAGCGGTAGAGATGTCCAGGGTGGGCTGGGCCATGTAGTTGCGGGGGTTGGCCTTGATCAGCTCGGCGAACTTGTCCCGCTCCGCCTGGGTGGCCCGGGGACCGATGATCATGCCGTAGCCGCCGGACTCGTTGGCCGGCTTCACCACCAGCTTGTCCAGGTTGGCCAGCACGTGGTCCCGCTGATCGTCCGCCATGCACAGCCAGCTGGGCACGTTGGGGAGGATGGCCTCCTCCCCCAGGTAGTACCGGATGATCTTAGGCACGAAGGTGTAGACCACCTTATCGTCCGCCACGCCGGCCCCCGGGGCGTTGGCGATGCCCACCTTGCCGCCCCGCCAGGCCCGCATCAGCCCCGGCACCCCCAACACCGAATCGGGCCGGAAGGCCTCCGGGTCCAGGAAATCGTCGTCGATGCGGCGGTAGATCACGTCCACCCGACGCAGGCCGGCGATGGTCTTCATGTACACGCAATCGTCGTCCTGCACCACCAGATCCGAGCCTTCCACCAGCACAGCCCCCATCTGCTGGGCCAGGTAGCTGTGCTCAAAGTAAGCCGAGTTGTAGATGCCCGGCGTGAGCACGGCGATGTTGGGCCGCTCGCCCTCCCGGGGCGACAGGGACGCCAAGGTGTCATACAGGCGGGTGGGGTAGTCGTCCACCGGCAGGATGCGGCTGCTCTGGAACATCTCCGGGAACATGCGCTTCATGAGCTGGCGGTTTTCCAGCATGTATGACACCCCCGAGGGCACCCGCAGGTTGTCTTCCAGCACGTACACCGTGCCGTCCCGGTCCCGCACCAGGTCCGTGCCGCACACGTGGGCCCAGACCCCGAAGCGGGGCGTGATGCCCCGGCACTGCTCGCGGAAGTTCTTCGAACCCGCCAGCACCTCGATGGGAAATACCCCGTCCTTGACGATGCGCTGCTCGTTGTACAGGTCGTTGATGAACAGGTTCAGGGCCGTCAGGCGCTGCTTCAGCCCCGCCTCGATGCGCTCCCACTCCCGCCTGTCCATGATGCGGGGGATCACGTCGAAAGGCCACGCCCGGTCGATGTTGGCGCCGTCGCTGTACACCGTGAAGGTGATGCCCATGGCCATGATGGCCGCGTCCACCGCCTGGCGGCGCGACTCCAGGGTGCCCGACCCCAGGCCGTCCAGATACCGGAACAGGGGCCGTGCCGCCGGACGGGGCACGCCCTCGGGGTCGATCAGCTCGTCATAGGACTGACTGTGGGCGTAGGCTTTGGTGGCGAGTTTCATGATGCGTCGGGAAGGCGTTTGCTTTCCTGATGCAGAAGTCGTGCCAGCTATCCGCCATCGGCGGGATGGCCCCCTCACTCCAGCCCCAGGCCTTGTCCACGAAGGGTTTCGGGGGAATGGGGGCCATCCGGGCCAGCGCGGCTATCGTCCACAAGAGCAAGGGGAGTGCATTGCGCACCGTATTGGTGCCCAACTGTCAGGCACTTAGCGGATCCCATCCCTGAGCTCGTTCATTGCGCCCGTCATGGGGACTTGGCGCCTCCGGGCCTACCTGAGCCCAGGTGCCCTGCGATCGCGAGCCTCATCGTCGTCATCCTTGCCGCCGGGCGAAGCGCCCTTACCGCCCTGCTTGCCGGCATCCCGGGAATCGCCGCTCCCCGCCTGGCCCTGGGCCTGTTGGGATGGGGCATCGCCCCTGGCCGGGGTGCGGGCATCGGGCCGGCCGTCCCTGGCACGGCCCCGGTCGCTCCCCCGGGAGTTGTTGTCATCATCCCCTGGGGCACCTTGCGTCGGCGGGCCCCGCCGGTCGCGGTTTTCATCCCTCCCACCATACAACCGGGCATGCTCGTGGTAACGGATGTAGGGATACGGGTCCCGTATGACCAGGTGCCTGCGGTACCGGGCATAATGACCGAGGCCGCTACCGTGGTCTGTCTCCCATGCCGCACCTGTCCCCAATCGTTTTTCGCTTCTGGATGGGAGGGTGGCGCTCACGGCTTCCTTGGGTGTGGGAAGGTTTCGCATGACCCTCTCCATCGCTCAAATCCAGTGCACCACGCCCCGCCACAGTGCACCTTCTCAACCCAACCAATCCCATCCCATTGATTTTTATGGCCATCATCCCCTGGCACAGCCATTGCTGTTAGCTCACCAGGTCATTACAGCCTAAGCGATCTTGGACAACGGCGTCCCTCCCCTTGGGGTCTGACGCCGTTTTTTTTGCCTAGAGGAATTTGGAGATGGCGCGGATGAAATTGGTACTGGTGGGCAACGGCATGGCGGGTGTGCGCACCCTGGAGGAATTGCTGAAGGCCGCGCCGGAGTTGTACGACATCACGGTGTTCGGCGACGAGCCCCACCCCAACTACAACCGCATCATGCTCTCGCCCGTGCTGGCGGGAGAGCAGACGCTGGAGCAGATCGTGCTCAACGACCGGGCGTGGTATGCCGCCAACGGCATCACCCTGCACACGGGCAAGCGGGTAGTGAAGATCGACCGCAAGCATCGTTTCGTGGAGGCGGACGACGGCACCCGGGCGGAGTACGACCGGCTGCTGCTGGCCATGGGCTCCAAGCCCTTCATCCTGCCCGTGCCCGGCGCCGACCTGGAAGGGGTGGTGGGCTTCCGGGACATCGCCGACGTGGACACCATGATCCAGGCCTCGTCCCGGTACAAGCATGCGGTGGTCATCGGCGGCGGCCTCCTGGGCCTGGAGGCGGCCAACGGCCTGAAGGCGCGGGGCATGGAGGTTTCCGTGGTGCACATCGCCCCCTGGCTGCTGGAGCGGCAGATGGACGAGCCGGCGGCGCGCCTGTTGCAGAAGAGCCTGGAAGAGAGGGGGTTGAAGTTCCTGCTGCAAAGGCAGACGGCGGAGCTGGTGCGCGGCGAGTCCGGCCGGGTATGCGCGGTGAAGTTCAAGGACGGCGAATCCGTGCCCGCCGACCTGGTGGTGATGGCCGTGGGCATCCGCCCCAACACGGCCTTGGCGGAATCCGCCGGGCTGCGCTGCGAGCGCGGCATCGTCGTCAACGACACCCTGCAGACCTTCGACCCACGCATCTACGCCGTGGGCGAGTGTGTCAGCCACCGGGGCATCGCCTACGGCCTGGTGGCGCCCCTGTTCGAGCAAGCCAAGGTGTGCGCCAACCACCTGGCGGAGCACGGCATGGCCCGCTATCAGGGCTCCATGACCTCCACCAAGTTGAAGGTGACGGGCATCGACCTGTTTTCCGCTGGCAACTTCATGGGCGGCGAGGGCTGCGAGGAGATCGTCTTCCAGGACCCGGGCCGGGGGGCCTACAAGAAGCTGGTGCTCAAGGACAACAAGCTGGCGGGGGCCTGCCTGTATGGCGACACCCTGGACGGGGCCTGGTATTTCGAGCTGATGCGCGACGGCACCGATGTGTCCGATTACCGGGACAAGCTCTTGTTCGGCCGCCACCACATCGGCGATTCCGGCGCGGGCGGCGGCGACGAGAAATCCCGCGTGCTGTCCCTGCCGGACAGCGCCGAGATCTGCGGCTGCAACGGTGTGTGCAAGGGCGACATCGTCGCGGCCATCCGTGACAAGAAGCTGTTCACCCTGGACGAGGTGCGCGCCCACACCAAGGCCTCCGCCTCCTGTGGCTCCTGCACTGGACTGGTGGAAACCTTGCTGGCGGCCACCGTGGGCGGTGACTACTCCACCCCCCCCTCCAAGAAGCCGATGTGCGGTTGCACCGAGCACACCCATGACGAGATCCGCGCCGCCATTACCGAACAGCACCTCAAAACCCTGCCGGACGTGATGCGCGCCCTGGATTGGAAAACCCCGGACGGCTGCAACAAATGCCGCCCGGCCCTGAACTACTACCTGCTGTGCGCCTGGCCCACGGAATACGTGGACGACGCCCAGTCCCGCTTCATCAACGAGCGGGCCCACGGCAACATCCAGAAGGACGGCAGCTTCTCCGTAGTGCCGCGCCTGTTCGGTGGCCTGTGCACGCCGGCCGAGCTGCGCGCCATCGCCAACGTGGCGGAGAAATTCAAGGTGCCGGAGATGAAGATCACCGGCGGCCAGCGCATCGACCTGTTCGGCGTGAAAAAGGAAGACCTGCCGGCCATGTGGAAGGATTTGTCCGATGCGGGGTTCGTGTCGGGACATGCCTACGGCAAGGCCCTGCGCACGGTGAAGACCTGCGTGGGCGCCAAGTGGTGCCGCTTCGGCACCCAGGACTCCACGGGCTTGGGGGTGAAGCTGGAGGAACTCACCTGGGGTTCCTGGATGCCCCACAAGTTCAAGCTGGCGGTCTCCGGCTGCCCGCGCAACTGCGCCGAGGCCACCATCAAGGACTTCGGCGTGGTGTGCGTGGATTCCGGCTATGAACTGCACGTGGGCGGCAACGGCGGCATCAAGGTGCGGGTCACCGACCTCTTGTGCAAGGTGGATTCGGAAGAAGAGGTGCTGGCGTACTGCGCCGCCTTCATCCAGCTCTACCGGGAGGAGGCCCATTACCTGGAACGCACCGCCCCCTGGCTGGAGCGGGTGGGTTTGAATCACATCAAGGCCCGGGTGGTGGAGGACGCGGCCAACCGCCAGGCCTTGGCGGAGCGCTTCGCCATCTCCCAACGGACCGCCCAGGTGGACCCCTGGAAGGCGCGCACCGCCGGCGAGCTGACGAAGGAATTCGCCCCCATGGCGGTGCTGGTCTGAGACATTCCGGCATCGCGGGCCCACCAAACCCCAACCCAGACCCAAACCCAGACCCAAACCCAGACCCAAACCCAGACCCAAACCGGACACCAACATGAACATGAACGAACCCCACTGGATCGAAATCGGTCCCTTGCAGGACATCCCCCGCCGGGGGGCCCGGGTGGTGAAGACCGCCGCCGGCGACATCGCCGTCTTCCGCACGGTGGAGGACGAGGTCTTCGCCCTGCGGGACCAATGCCCCCACAAGGGCGGCCCCCTGTCCCAGGGCATCGTCTCCGGCAAGCGGGTGGCCTGCCCCCTGCATGACTGGAAGATCAGCCTGGATACCGGCCTGGCCGTGGCCCCGGACCAGGGCTGCGCGGCGCGCTACCCCGTGCGGGTGCGGGAGGGGCGGGTGAGCCTGTCTCTGACGCCGGACGAAGGTTGCCCTAACCATTGACCAAAGCGTATTTGGCCATGTCTGAATCCGTGGTGCGCACCACCTGCCCCTATTGCGGTGTGGGCTGCGGCCTGCTGGTGAGCCGTGACGAGGTTGACAACCCCGTCGGCTTCACCGTGCGCGGCGACCCGGACCACCCCGCCAACCGGGGCCGCCTGTGTTCCAAGGGCTCGGCCCTGGCGGAGACCCTGGGCCTGGAGGATCGGCTGCTGCATCCGGAGATCAACGGCCAACAGGTGGGCTGGGAGGCGGCCATGGACACGGTGGCCGGGCGCTTCCGCCAGGTCATCGAGGAGCATGGCCCCGACGCCGTGGCCTTCTACGTCTCCGGCCAGCTGCTGACCGAGGACTACTACGTGGCCAACAAGCTGATGAAGGGCTTCATCGGTGCCGGCAACATCGACACCAACTCGCGACTATGCATGTCCTCCGCCGTGGCGGCCCATAAGCGGGCCTTCGGCACGGACACGGTGCCGGCCTGCTACGAGGACCTGGAAGCGGCGGACCTGGTGACCCTGGTGGGCTCCAATGCCGCCTGGACCCACCCGGTGGTGTTCCAGCGCCTCGTCGCCGCCAAGAAAGCCCGGCCCGAGATGAAGGTGGTGGTGGTGGATCCCCGCCGCACGGCCACCTGCGACATCGCGGACCTGCATCTGGCTATACGGCCCGGGGCCGACGCCTGGCTGTTCAACGGCCTGCTCAACCACCTCAGACGGGAAGGCGGTATCGACTGGCCTTACCTGGAAAGCCATGTGGAAGGCTTCGGCGCCGCCCTGGACGCGGTGGACGGCCTCGACCTGCCCCAGGTGGCCGCCCGCTGCGACCTGGCGGAGGCGGACGTGGCGGCGTTCTACCGCCTCTTCGCCCGCACGCCCAAGGCCGTGACCCTGTTCTCCCAGGGCATCAACCAGTCCTCCTCCGGCGTGGACAAAGGCAACGCCCTCATCAACGTTCACCTGGCCACGGGCCGGGTGGGCAAGCCGGGGGCCAGCCCCTTCTCCCTCACCGGCCAGCCCAACGCCATGGGCGGCCGGGAGGTGGGCGGCCTGGCCAACCAGCTGGCCGCACACCTGGAGTTCGCCCCGGAGGACATCCACCGGGTGGGCCGCTTCTGGAACGCGCCCCGCATGGCGCGGCAGCCGGGCCTGAAGGCCGTGGACCTGTTCAAGGCGGTGGGGGAGGGCCGCGTCAAGGCCCTGTGGATCATGGCCACCAACCCGGTGGTGAGCCTGCCCGACGCGGATTGGGTCGCCAAGGCCCTGAAGCATTGCGAGTTCGTGGTGGTATCGGACGTGACGGCCCGCACCGACACTGCACGCCTGGCCCACGTGCTGCTGCCTGCGACGGCCTGGGGGGAAAAGGACGGCACCGTCACCAACTCCGAGCGCTGCATCTCCCGTCAGCGTGCCTTCCTCCCCCCGCCCGGCGAGGCCAAACCGGACTGGTGGATCGTGGCCCAGGTAGCCAGGCGCATGGGCTGGCGTCAGCAGTTCGACTATGCCGGGCCGGCGGACATCTTCGCCGAACACGCGGCCCTGTCCGCATTTGAAAACGCGGGCCAGCGGGACTTCGACCTGTCCGGCCTGGCCCGCCGGGATGCCCCGGCCTATGACGCCATGACCCCCGTGCAATGGCCCGTCACGGCCGAGGGGGGCACGCCCCGCCTGTTCGCCGACGGGCGCTTCTTCACGCCGTCCGGCAAGGCCCGCATGATCGCCGTCGTTCCCTGTCCGCCGGCCCATGCCCCCAACACCCACCACCCCCTGGTGCTCAACACCGGCCGCATCCGGGACCAGTGGCACACCATGACCCGCACGGGCAAGACGGCCAGGCTGCTGGCCCACATGGCCGAGCCCTGCGTGGAAATGCACCCGGATGACGCCCGCCAGGCCGGCGTGGCGGACGGCGACCTGGCGCGGCTGTACAACGACAACGGCGAGATGCTGGCCCGGGTGGCGGAAACCCCTGGCCAGCGCCCCGGCAGTGTCTTCGTCCCCATTCACTGGAACGGCGAATACAGCAGCCGGGCCCGGGTGGGGGTGTTGCCCCACGCCGTGACAGACCCCCTCTCCGGCCAGCCCGAGTTCAAGCATGCGCCGGTGGCGGTGGCCCCCTGGCCGGCCGCCTGGCATGGCTTCGTCATCGCCCGCCACCCCCTGGGCCCCATGCCGGAGGGCTACTGGACCCGTATCCGGGTCAAGAGCGGCTGGCGCTACGAGTTGGCAGGGGAACAGGGCCCGGGCCCGGACTGGTTGCGGGACGCATTCGGCGGCCAGGGCGGTGACTGGGTGGAGATGAAGGATGCGGCCATGCACCGCTACCGTGCCGCCCTGCTGAAGGAGGGCCGCCTGGAGATGGTGGCCTTCTTCGAGGGGCGACCCGGTGCCCTGCCCCCCCGCCACTGGCTGGAGGCCCTGCTGGCCAAAAATGCCCTGGAACACGACGAACGCACGGCCCTGCTCCTGGGGCGGCCCGGCAAAAGCGCGCCCGACTGCGGCCGCATCGTCTGCGCCTGCCACGGCGTGGGTGAAAACGAGCTGGTCCGGGCCATTGCCCAGGGCGACCGGTCGGTGGAGGCCTTGGGCAAGCGGCTCAAGGCAGGCACCCAATGCGGCTCCTGCGTGCCGGAACTCAAAGCCCTGCTGGCCCGATCACGACAGGCCGCCTAGGACCGATGCACGCTCCCGTACGCAGCAACGCATCCGCCGTCAAGATGGCACCACCCGGTGCCCGAGTGCCCGAGTGCCCGCCATGACCGAGACCACACCTGAAGTGCGCGTCATGGTGGTGGACGGCGATGCCGAGCGCAGCCGTGAGCTGCGGGGCGCCCTGACCCTGGCGGGCTACCATGTGGTGGCGGAACTGAAGGAATCCCTGGCCCTGCCGGATGCCGTGCGGGGCCTGAAGCCCCACATCATCATCGTCGCCGCCGACTCCCCGGACCGGGACACCCTGGAGCACATCAGCGTCACCATCCGCAACGCACCCCGCCCGGTGGTGATGTTCACCCAGGACGGGGCCAGCGACAGTATCCGTGCGGCGGTGAAGGCCGGGGTGTCCGCCTACGTGGTGGACGGTTTGAGCCCGGAGCGCATCCGCTCCATCCTGGAGGTGGCCTGCGCCCGCTTCGAGGCCCACCAGGCACTGGCGGACCGTCTGGCGGAGACGGAGCGCCAGCTGGCGGAGCGCAAGCAGGTGGAGAAGGCCAAGGGCCTGCTGATGAAGAAGCGTGGACTCTCCGAGGAGGCCGCCTTCAAGGAACTGCGCAACCTGGCCATGCAGACCGGCAAGACCCTGGGCGAGGTGGCGCAGACCCTCATCGCCGCCTCGCATCTGTTGTAAGTTTGCGGCTGGAGCCCTGGGCGCGTTATCTGACGCCTCGCGTTCGCGGCGCAAATTCCGGCTAGGATCATTGCACCCTACCAAACCGGGGGCTGCACGTTGACCGGCCCCATGTAGCGAGACAGGAGACAGGCTCATCACTACCGCGCACCCTCGCAATACGCGATTTCGTTCCCTGCTGTTCTGCACGCTGGCCGCCCTTTCCCCGATCGCATCGGCGGCGGATTCCCCGAGTGACTTCAAGACCTGGCTGGAAGGCGTGCGCCAGGAAGCGCTCGGCCGCGGCGTGGGCCAGGCCATTCTGGATGCCGCCCTGGGCAACGTGGAACCCATTCCCAAAGTACTGGAACTTGATCAGCGCCAGCCGGAATTCACCGACACCTTCCTGAATTACCTGGACCGTCGCGTCACCAACGAACGGGTGGCGGAGGGGCGCAGGCTCCTGCACAAGCACGGCAAGCTACTGAAGCGCATCGCCCGGCAGTATGGAATCCCGGCCAGCGTGCTGGTGGCCTTCTGGGGCCTGGAGACCCACTACGGCAAGCACCTGGGCAGCTACGCCGTACCCGCCGCCCTGGCCACCTTGGCCTACGACAACCGCCGCGGGGCGTTCTTCCGCGCCCAGCTGCTGGACGCCCTGGACATCCTTCAGGGGGGGCACATCGCGCCGGAAACCATGAAGGGCTCCTGGGCCGGAGCCATGGGCCACGTGCAGTTCATGCCCTCCACCTATAAGGCCTACGCGGTGGACGGGGACGGAGACGGCCGCAAGGACCTCTGGCGCTCCCTGCCCGACGCCTTCGCCTCCGCCGCCAATTACCTGAACGAACTGGGCTGGCGGAGCGGCGAGACCTGGGGCCGGGAGGTGCGCCTGCCCAAGGGCTTCGACTGGGCCCTGGCCGGGCCGGATGTGAAGAAGACCGTGGCCGCCTGGCGGGCCCTGGGGGTGACCCAGGCGGACGGCAGACCCCTGCCCAGGCTGGCGACCATGACCGGCGCCATCCTGCTGCCCCAGGGCCACACAGGGCCCGCCTTCCTGGTGTACCGCAATTTCGACGCCCTCCTCACCTGGAACCGGGCCATCCCCTACGCCCTGGCCGTGGGCTACCTGTCGGACCGCCTGATGGGCCTGCCCCCCTTGCGGAACGGCCTCGACGCCGATAACCGCCCCATTTCCCGGCAGGAGGCCCAAGCGCTACAGGAACACCTGCTCCGCCTGGGCCTGGATCCGGGCCCGGCGGACGGGGTGCTGGGCACCCGGACCAAGACCGCCATCCGGGATTACCAGCGCCAGACGGGCCTGCCCGTGGATGGCCATCCTTCAGTGGGACTACTGGAGCACCTGCGCCAGACCGTGGCCGGCCCGGGTGCGCCGCGGACCATCCCGTCGGGCCAGGATGGCAAGGCCGACTGAGCCTACTGGCAGACCTGTTGCAGGTTGAAGGACAGCAGGCCCGTCCTGTTGATGCCCTCCATGCCCAGGTTCACCGCTTCATGCAACAGCTTGATGGTGGGCGGGGTCACACCCAACAGTTCCGTGGGACATTTGAAGGACACCACCACCAAGGGCTTCTCCCCAGTGGGATAGACCTTCTGGATGCTGGGCAGAATGCTCTGCCCGCTGTCCGGCAGGAGGGGAATGGACAGACCCAGAGAGCCCAGCAGGCTACCCACATCGGGACGGGGAGCCTCCTTGGGGTTGAAAACGGGCCGCGGCGCGGCCGGCTGGGGCAGATAGGGGTTGTCCCGGGGTCTTGCGAAGGCCTGGTTCGGGAAGGGCACGTAGGCCGCCGGCGCCGGTGACGTGGCGGGGGCCGGCGTCACCCGCAGGCTGGTGCTCAACGCCAGGCCCAGGCCCTGGGGCGCGATGTGGGCAGGGATGACCACACTGGCCCGTGCCGCCGCGATCTGCCGCCCATCCGGGTGGGACATGTGCACGGCCTGGCTCAGGCCGGACTTCGTCACCCGCTCCCCGGGTTTTGCGGCGGCCATGGCTGCCTGGGCCCCCAGGCAGCACAGACACGTGGTCAGCAGGAAAACGTTTGTTTGGATGGTCATGGCTGTCTTGTCCGGACCGGAATGAACCCGTGGCCCAAGATAACCAATACCCGGCCATTGCCCCAGCCGATTTTCCGGGCCCCGCGCATTCAGTCCCGCCGGAGTGGCTGGTCCGCCTCTATCCCCCCTTGTCCCGCACACCTCCCCAAGGAGGTGCACGCCGCACCAGGAGCGGGCGGATTGGCACTGCTCCCGGGCCGCACCACCCCAGGAATCCCTAGAAAACAAGGCATTATCCATAAGCCTCCAGGCTGGCACGGCTCCTGCTTTGCAAGCATCGAACGATCTTTGATCGGGTTTTCAGCCACGCAGCACCCAGGTCGGTGCATTTTGGACAACGGCGTCCCTCCCTGCGCGACCGCGCATGGGTCGGACGCCATTTTTTTGGAGCATGACCATGAACCACGAAGCCCCCATCCTGGAAGGCAAGACCTCCGCGACCTCCGAGTCCCAGTCTCCGCGCCGGGACTTCCTGAAGCAGACCCTGGGCCTGTCCGCCGCCGCGGGCCTCATGGGGCTGGTGCCCCCCGGCGTGCGCAGCGCCGCCTGGGCCGCCGGTTCCGACGCCCCGGAGAAGACCGAGGTGAAGATCGGCTTCATTCCCCTCACCGACTGCGCCAGCGTGGTCATTGCCGCCGAAAAGGGCTTCGACAAGAAATACGGCATCAAGATCACCCCCTCCAAAGAGGCCTCCTGGGCAGGCGTGCGGGACAAGCTGGTGAACGGCGAGTTGGATGCCTCCCACGTGCTTTACGGCCTCATCTACGGCCTGCAACTGGGGGTGTCCGGCCCCCAGAAGGACATGGCCGTGCTCATGAGCATCAACCACAACGGCCAGGCCATCACCCTCAACAATCAGCTCAAGGCCAAGGGGGTGACCGACGGGCCGGGGCTGGCCAGGCTGGTAAAGGCCGAGCCCAAGGAGTGGACCTTCGCCCAGACCTTCCCCACCGGTACCCACGCCATGTGGCTCTATTACTGGATGGCCACCTACGGCATCGACCCGTTCAAGGACGTCAAGGTGATCACCGTGCCGCCGCCCCAGATGGTGGCCAACATGCGGGTGGACAAAATGGACGGCTACTGCGTGGGGGAGCCCTGGAACGCCCGCGCCATCCACGACCGGATCGGCTTCACCGCCGTCACCAGCCAGGACATCTGGCAGGACCACCCGGAAAAGGTGCTGGGCACCACCCTGGCGTTCGTGCAGAAGTACCCCAACACCGCCCGGGCCATGATCGCCGCGCTGTTGGACGCCTCGAAGTACATCGACACCATGGCGAACCGCTCCGAGGTGGCCAGGATCATCTCCGGCAAGGCCTATGTGAACACTGAGTTCGATGTCATCGAGGACCGCATGCTGGGCCAGTATGACAACGGCATCGGCCGCAAGTGGCAGGACGCCCACTACATGAAGTTCTACAGCGACGGCGCGGTGAACTTCCCCTACCTGTCCGACGGCATGTGGTTCCTCACCCAGCACAAGCGCTGGGGTCTGCTGAAGGAGCACCCGGACTACCTGAGCGTGGCGAAAAAGGTCAACCAGATCGCCCTCTACAAGGAGGCCGCCACCCTGACCAAGACCCCCGTGCCCAAGTCGGAGATGCGCAGCCACAAGCTCATCGACGGCGTGGTGTGGGATGGTAAGAACCCCAAGGCCTATGCCGACGGGTTCAAGGTGAAGGCGTAATCGCTTTCCTCCCCTCCGGGGGATCGCCAAAAGGAGCCCGCCATGAGCGCAGTGACCATCAACGAAGGCAGTTTGAACGACATCATGAACGCACCCAGCACCGAACCCCTGGTGACTCCGGCCCCGGTGGCCAAGGACCCGCCCAAACCACGCGCCACCCCCTTCCTGCAAACCGGGCGGGGGCGGGCCTTCAGCGAGGCCCTGGGGAAATTTTTCCGCGCCGCCTTGCCCCCCGTCATCGGCATGGCCTTGTTCATCCTGGTCTGGCAACTGGTGTCCACCAGCAGCGGCGAAAACGGCCTGCCCGGCCCGGCCAAGACCTGGACATCGGCCCAGGCACTGTTCGCCGACCCGTTCTATGACAACGGCCCCAACGACAAGGGCATCGGCTGGAACATCCTGCACTCCCTGTACCGGGTGGGCGCGGGCTTCGGCCTGGCGGCCCTGGTGGGCATCCCGCTGGGCTTCATGATCGGCCGCTTCGCCTTTCTCTCCGGCATGCTGGCGCCCATCATCAGCCTGTTGCGACCCGTCTCCCCCTTGGCCTGGCTGCCCATCGGCCTGTATGTGTTCAAGGAGACCGAACCGGCCAGTCTGTGGGTGATCTTCATCTCCAGCATCTGGCCCATCCTCCTCAACACCGCCGCCGGCGTGGCGCGGGTGCCCCAGGACTACCTGAACGTGGCCCGGGTGCTGAACCTCTCCGAATGGAAGATATTCACCAGCATCCTGTTCCCATCGGTGCTACCCCACCTGATGACCGGCATCCGCCTGTCGATTGGTGTGGCCTGGCTGGTGATCGTGGCGGCGGAGATGCTCACGGGCGGCACCGGTTTAGGGTTCTGGGTGTGGGACGAGTGGAACAACCTGAACGTGGAGCACATCCTCATCGCCATCTTCATCGTCGGCATCGTCGGCCTGCTGCTGGAACAGGCCCTGGTGCTGATCGCGAAGCGCTTCAATTACGAGTGAAGGACACCAACATGCACGACTACCTGCACATCGAAAACGCCCGCATGGTGTTCGACACCAAGCAGGGCAAATTCACCGCCCTCACCGATATCCACCTGAACGTCAAACAAGGGGAGTTCATCGCCCTCATCGGCCACTCCGGCTGCGGCAAATCCACCCTGCTCAATCTGGTGGCGGGCCTCACCGACCCCACCGACGGCGTGCTGCTGCTGAACAACAAGGAGATCAAAGGCCCCGGGCCGGAGCGGGCCATGGTGTTCCAGAACCACTCCCTGCTGCCCTGGCTCACCTGCTACGGCAACATCCATTTGGCCGTGGAGCGGGTATTCGGCGGCAGGGAATCCAGGCAGCAATTGCGCGAGCGCACCCTGCGGGCCCTGGACCTGGTGCATCTGTCCCACGCCGCCGACAAACGGCCGGGCGAGATTTCCGGCGGCATGAAACAACGGGTGGGCATCGCCCGGGCCCTGGCCATGGAGCCCAAGGTGCTGCTCATGGATGAGCCCTTCGGCGCCCTGGACGCCCTCACCCGGGCCAGCCTCCAGGACGAGCTCATGCGCATCGTGGAGGAAACGAAAGCCACCACCCTCATGGTGACCCACGACGTGGACGAGGCGGTGCTGCTCTCCGACCGCATCGTCATGATGACCAATGGCCCCGCCGCCACCATCGGCGAAATCCTGCACGTGGACCTGCCCCGGCCCCGGGACCGCCTGGCCCTGGCCGAGGACCCCCGTTATCACCATCTGCGCGGCCAGGTGCTGACCTTCCTCTACCAGAAGCACATGAAGCAGGCGGCCTGACCGGGCCCGTCCAGGTGGGAACGAGGCCCGGCGCGCCCCGCCGGGCCTCCCTTTTTTGGGGCACGTCGACAAGACAACTCGCGCTTTTTCCCGGCAAGGTGTTGCGTATAAAATGCGCAGCTTACCTCGCGCGCCTCCCTTGTTTCCCCTATGCAGATCGGTCCCTACCTGCTCAAGAACAATCTGATCGTCGCCCCCATGGCGGGCGTCACCGATCGGCCGTTCCGCCAGCTGTGCAAGCGTATGGGGGCAGGCATGGCGGTCTCCGAGATGGTCACCTCCAACTCCCTGCTGTACGGCTCCGCCAAGACCCGGCGCCGGGCCAACCACGAGGGGGAGGTGGAGCCCGTCTCCGTGCAGATCGCCGGCAGCGACCCGGCCATGATGGCCCAGGCGGCCCGCTATAACGCCGACGGCGGCGCCCAGATCATCGACATCAACATGGGCTGCCCGGCCAAGAAGGTGTGCAATGTCATGGCCGGCTCCGCCCTGCTCCAGGACGAGCCCCTGGTGGGGCGCATCCTGGAGGCGGTGGTCAAGGCGGTGCCGGACGTGCCCGTCACCCTGAAGATCCGTACCGGCTGGGATCGGGAGCACAGGAATGCCCTGAACATCCTGCGCATCGCCCAGGCGTCTGGCATCCGCGCCCTGGCCATCCATGGCCGCACCCGGGCCTGCGGCTACAGCGGCGATGCGGAATACGACACCATCAAGGCGGTGAAGGCGGAAGCCCGTATTCCCGTCATCGCCAACGGCGACATCACCAGCCCGGAGAAAGCGAAATACGTGCTGGATCACACCGCCGCCGATGCGGTCATGATCGGCCGTGCCGCCCAGGGCCGGCCCTGGTTGTTCCGCGAGGTCGCCCACTTCCTGGCCACGGGCGAGCAGCTGCCGGCGCCGGAGGTGGCGGAGATCCACGAGGTGCTATTGGCCCACCTGGAAGACCTGTACAGCTTCTACGGCCAGCCCGCAGGCCTGCGCATGGCGCGCAAGCATATCGCCTGGTACACCCGGGGCCTGGCGGATTCGGCCCGGTTCCGCCATGCCATGAACCAGTTGGAAACCCCCAGGGAGCAGATGGAGGCGGTGAACGATTTCTTCTGGCGCGCGCGGGAACGCGGCAGCCGGCTGGTTTATCTGGATACCCAGGCCGCGGACTTGCAGCGCCAGGCGGCCTGACCCCACGACAACAAGGATGAGCAGATGGAGCAACACATCGATGAAAGCGCACTGGCGGCCTGCGTGCGCAAGGAGCTGGACCAGTACTTCAAGGATCTGGACGGTGAGCCCCCCTCCGGTATCTACGACATGGTGGTGAACTGCGTGGAAAAACCCGTATTGCAGATCATCCTCGAGCGGGCCGGCAGCAATCAGAGCCGCGCTGCCGCATGGCTGGGCATCAACCGCAACACCCTGCGCAAGAAAATGCAGCAGCATGGGATCAAGTAGGCGCGCTCCCGTGGCGCGATAAAACATTCGGCCCGCCAGCGGGCTTCCTACCGACCTGACACCATCCACCCTCGCAAAGAACCATGATCCTAAAAACCTCAGTTGACCGCTTCATAGCCTTTGAGAAGTCGCATGAATCGTGACGTTTGTTGCTGTATTCACGCTCACCCGGAAGGTGAGCCCGCTACGCGCCCGCTTTCCGGCCCAGGCA
>Ga0272446_1001225_pt1 | contig 38000 bp, 27 predicted proteins | sample YNPCB0061_FD_194587 | JGI IMG/M metagenome (GOLD analysis project Ga0272446, IMG submission 194587) | Hot spring microbial mat communities from Yellowstone National Park, WY, United States - YNP-CB-006-1 | ecosystem: Environmental > Aquatic > Thermal springs > Hot (42-90C) > Sediment | place...
GTCTCGCATTCACATTGGTGTATGATTGGTTCGACATTCATGTCGCAAGTATAGCCGATGTGAGGGAAGTTATAAATTTACTGACCCTAAAACCGACTGCCAGCCCGCTTCAGCGGGCTTTGGGGGGATCAGCCCGACGATTGATCGTCGGGCGGTGGGGCAGAAAATGAAACTGTCAGGCGGCCAGGTATTTTTGAGACAAGTTCTAGGAAGCCGCTTTCTTCTTTTTGGGTTTTGCGGCAGGTTTGACCGTCGGTTTGGCTTCAGCCGCAACACTCATATGGATGGAGCCGGTTTCTTCGATTGGGTAACCGCCCAACCCAGCACGACCAGCAAGACCAGCGCAACTGCCCAGATGGCAACGAGCGCGCCGCCGCTGACATTTTCGTATTGCACCACAATCGGCGCAATGATAACCGCTACCAGATTCACCACTTTGATCATCGGGTTGAGCGCGGGACCCGCCGTATCCTTGAACGGATCGCCAACCGTATCGCCGACCACGCCAGCCTTGTGGCGTTCTGAGCCTTTGCCCAAATTCTTCGCCGGGTCTTTGGGTTCATCTTCGATCAGTTTCTTGGCGTTATCCCAGGCGCCGCCGGAGTTATTGAGGAACACCGCCAGCAACTGCCCCGAAACGATGATGCCCGCCAGGAAACCGCCGAGCGCCTCTACCTTCAGCGTCAAACCGACGAAAATCGGCGTAATGATGCCGAGCAATGCCAGCGAGACCAGTTCCTTCTGCGCCGCGGCTGTGGAAATCGAAACCGCCTGAGCGTAATCGGGTTTGACCTTCCCTTCCAGGACACCCAGTTTGAACTGACGGCGGACTTCCATCACAATCAACGAAGCCGCGCGGCTGACCGCCTGAATGGCAAAGGAAGAGAACAGCCACGGCAAGGCGCCGCCCAGCAGCATCCCCACGAACACCTGCGGAATATCCACGCGGATGCCGATAGATTGAATTTGCTGCGCCAGCGGGATGCCCAGTGTCGTCTGCGCGCGGGAAACATCCACCAGGAACGACCCAAAGAGTGAGACTGCGGCAATCACCGCCGACCCAATCGCAACGCCTTTGGTGATGGCTTTGGTCGTGTTGCCCACCGCATCGAGGTCTGCCATGATTTGCTGCGCATCTTTCGTCGCCTTGTCGGTTTTGCCAGACCAGGACATCTCGCCGATGCCGTTGGCGTTATCTGCAATGGGACCAAACGAGTCCATTGCCACGTTGTTGCCGGTCAGCGTGAGCATGCCAATGCCGGTCATTGCCACGCCGTAGAGGATGAACGTGGCGCGATCCGCGCCCTCGATGCCGGGAATGGTGCCGAAGATGAAGATGGAAGCGACAATCGTCAGCGCCAGCACTACCACCGACCAGACCGACGATTCAAACCCGACCGAGACACCTTGCAGAATCAAAGTAGCGGGACCGGTATCTGCCGCCTTTTTGATGTCATTGACTGGCGCGGCATGCGTGCCGGTGAAGTATTCGGTCAGGCGGTCAATCAAAATCGCCAGCAAAACGCCCACTGCAACCGCCATCGGAGCGCGCCACCAGCCGCCGTAATCAGCCATCGTATCTTTCATGTACAGGTAGCCGGCGCCGAAGAACAAAGCTGCAGAAATTGCCGCAGAAGTGAGAAAGCCTCGGAAGATAGCCGCCATAGCGTCACCGCTCTTGCCCGGTCCGCCCTTCACGGCGTACGTTCCAAAAATGGACGACAAAACGCCGATACCGCGCACCATGAGCGGGAAGATGATCCATTCGAGGCGTCCCGTGATGTGCCAGAGCGCCAGCCCCAGGATCAAGCCTGAAACGATGGTCACCTCATAGGATTCGAAGATGTCTGCTGCCATGCCGGCGCAATCGCCGACGTTGTCGCCGACGAGGTCTGCCACCACAGCGGGATTTCGCGGGTCATCCTCAGGGATGCCTGCTTCGACCTTACCGACCAGGTCTGCGCCGACATCTGCCGCCTTCGTGAAGATACCGCCGCCCACGCGCATGAACAGCGCCAGCAGTGTGCCGCCAAAGCCGAAGCCAAGCAAAGCGTCGGGCGCGGCGATGCCAAGCACAATGAAGATGAGTGTTCCGCCGAGCAAGCCCAAACCGTCGGTCAACATGCCGGTGATCGTCCCGGCGCGGTAGGCAATGCGCAGCGCATCGCCAAAGGACTTGCGCGAAGCCGAAGCCACGCGCACGTTACCTTCCACTGCCATGCGCATGCCGATCTGACCGACCGCCAGCGAGAAGCCGGCGCCCATCACAAACGCCAGCGCACGCGCAACACCAATGATCAGACGTACCGTATTTTCCGGCGTGCCCTCAAAGCGTTCCAGCGCTTCAGGCGTCGGTGGAACGATGTAAACGGAAAGAAAGAGAGCAACGGTGAGAATGGCAATCAAGGGCAAAATGGAACGCAATTGCTTTTGCAAATAGGCGTCCGCGCCGTCTTTGATTGCTCCCCAGACTTCCTGCATTTTTTCAGTGCCTTTGTCTTCGCGCAGAATCTGGGAACGGAGGAAAATCGCATAGAGCAGACCGAGTATGGCAACGCCAAATACTGCCCAAATTGCAATTGCCTCCAATTGAGTAAGTCCTTGCATAGCGTACATTTTGGGTGATTCCTCCCGAAGGATGATTTTAGGGCTTTCGCCCGTTGAGCAGGGGGATTGTACAGGTGCGGGAGGGATGTGTCAAGCATTCATTTTTCTATCATCTTGCTGTTGACACGGACAGGCAAATTTGATAATATCAATCCACTTTACTCCACAAGGAGAGCAGCATGCTGGAACAAATTGATCTCAAGACAACAATCGAAACCACCCCGGTTGTTTCCCTTACCCCTGCCGCGGCAGATGCAGTCAAAAATATTCTCGCGGAGCGCAAGCTGGAAGGCTACGCCCTGCGCGTGTACGTGGCTGGCGGCGGTTGCTGTGGCGTGAACTTCGGCATGGCGCTCGACAACAACATCCGCGACGTGGACCTTACCTTCGATTCCAACGGCGTCAAGATCGTAGTCGATGAGGTCTCCATTGAGTACCTGCGCGGCGCAAACATTGACTTCGTCAACGACCCCGTTCGCGGCTCCGGTTTCGCTGTGGACAGCCCTTCAGCCAAAGGACACAGCCATGAGGAAGGCGCCTGCGCCTGTGGAAGCGGCGGCGGTTCTTGTGGCTGCGGAGGCGGCTCCTGCGGTTGCAGCAACTGAGCCATCAACCGAAACAACAAACATGACCCATCCTTCAGGATGGGTCATGTTTTTAATTCAGCAGCCCCTCTGCCGGGCGCTTATCTGACAAAACCCGGTAACGTCCCGCAGGCTTTCTTCATGGCAGGACAAATGCCACCCGGCGCCACGACGTTGCCGTCAGGACGGTGGGTAAAACCAGTGAGTTAGAGGATCTCCAACTCCTTCAATTTGGATTCCGGCACGACGCCGTTCACCCAGCCGCGTGCTTTGTAGTACTCTTCGAGCATTTTATCCAGTTCGCAAACGTGACCCTTGGAGCCGGGCTGGTCGGAGGGCTCTTCCAGGAAGCGCTTGGGCAGGTAATCGGAGCCTTCGCGGAAGCCCGCCAGGTTGTTGTAGTAACGCTCAAGATTGTAGATGCGTTCGCCGGTCTTCAGCACGTCATCGGCGGTGAAAGGAACGCCCACCATGGCGGAGTACTGCTGGGCATATTCCTCAGCGCCCATCGCAAAGGCGCTGAATTTGCACAGGTCCATGCTGTCGGAAAAGGCGTGAACGTCCTGGAAGATTTTGACCAGTTCGCCCTTGCCTTTCCATTCGAGCGGATCCACTTTGAGGGAGTTGTAAGGCATGACGCCCAGTTCGGCGGCGGGGGTGTAGGCGCGCAGGTGACAGGCGCCGCGGTTGGAGGTGGCGTAGGCAATGCCCATGCCTTTGAGACCGCGCGGGTCGTAGGCAGGAATACCCTGTCCCTTCACGGTCATGGCAAGTTCGGGGTGACCGAAGTGTTTGGCAACCGCATCAGCGCCTTCGGCGAGGATGTTGCCAAAGCCCTGGCGTTTTGCGATCATTTCGACGGCTTTCGTCATGCCTTCGGGGTCGCCCCAGGCGAGGGTGCCGGAACCATTGGTGTAGCCGCGTTCGGTCGCTTCCATCCAGACCGAGAGCGGATGACCGGTTTCGATGGCGTCCAGTCCAAAGTCGTTGCACAGGTCAATCATCTTAGCGACGAGGCGGGCGTCGGGGTTGCCGCAATTCGCGCCAACCGACCAGGCGGGTTCGTATTCCACCGATTCCATGCGCAGACCGGCGTAGGGACCATCCTTGATTTCCACTTCCTTCTTGCAAGCCACCGGGCAGGCGTGGCAGGTGGGGTTATCCACCAGAATATTGGCGTTCACCCATTCGCCGGCGATGGTCTCTGCGTTGGAGCCAAAAGAGGTGTACTTGCTGTTTTTGGTAGGGAGGGCGCCGATGCTGTTGGTGATGTTCATCAGCACGTTGGTACCATAGACCGAGAGACCGCCTTTGCGCGGGCTGGTGATGTTCTCCTCTGCCATGATGCCCTTCAGGGCGCGTTCATGGGCGGTTTTCCAGGCGTCGCGGTCGGCGGCTTTGGTGAGTGTCTTTTCGGCTTTGATGACGATGGCTTTGAGGTTTTTGGAACCGCCCACGCAGCCGGTGCCGCCGCGTCCGCTGGCGCGGTCGTCTTCGTTGACCCAGCAGGCGAACTTGACCAGATTTTCGCCGCCAGGACCAATCGAGATGACCGTCAGGTCTTTTTCGCCGTATTTTTCGCGGAAGTATTTGACCGTATCGTGTACTCCCTTCCCCCACACGTCGGAGGCATCCAGCAATTCGAATTGCCCGTCGTGGATATATACATAAGTTGGTTTCGGGGCTTTCCCTTTGAAGACCAGACCGTCGTATCCAGCCCAGCGTAATCGGGCGGCAGACCAGCCCCCATGGTGAGAGTCCGTTACAGTCCCGGTCAGAGGCGATTTAGTTACGATTGCCATGCGCCCGCTCATGTTGGCTTCCGAGCCGGTCAGCGGTCCGTTCATGAAGCACAGAATATTGTCCGGCGAAAGCGGATCAACTTGCGGACCGTTATCGAACACAAACCGAACACCGACGCCGCGCCCCCCGATATACTTGCGTTTGTATTCTTCCGGAATTGGTTTGAATTCCGTCTTGCCTGTGGTGAGGTCTACCCAGGCAACTTTATCAGCGTAACCACCGAGAGCCATGATTTTTTCTCCTTAATTGATGAAGGTTTTGGGATGGGAAAAACATGTTTAAGGGAGAAGGTCATTGAGTTGGGCAGCCTCCTTTCCTTTATACAGGCTCACGCGAGCCGTTGCACATCAACAAGGCATTGCCACATGGCAAAGCGTTGAAAACATTATAGTTACAATTTCATTGCAAGGCAAGATTTTGACGACTTAATCTTTGATGTTACGCACCGTCCCGAAGGTTTGGGCAAAATCCAAGCCTGATTTACGTGAGCCTTCGGGACGTTTTGCGTAAGGTGAGTTAATCTGTCAACCGTCCATATGCCAGCCGCCGTGTTGGGCGAAAAAAGCATGCCCTCCTGTTCCGTGCGCCTGGAGAGCGCTCGAAAGAATTCGAGTATACTGTTTGAAACCATTTCTACCAGAACTTCCATACTCCCATGAAACAACTCCTTCAAAACCTCAAAACCGGAAAGACCTCCATAGAAGAAGTCCCCGTGCCTATGCCCCAGCCCGGACAGGCGCTTGTTCGCGTAGAAGCAAGCCTGGTCTCGGCAGGCACCGAGCGCATGCTCGTCGAATTTGCCGAAAAATCCCTGGTTGGCAAGGCGCGTTCCCGCCCCGACCTCGTCAGGCAAGTTCTCGACAAAGCCAAACGCGAAGGCCTCATGCCCACCGTCCAAGCCGCCTTCAACCGCCTCGACCAGCCTATGCCCCTGGGCTATTCCTCCGCCGGCACCATTGTGGCGCTCGGCAAAAACATGCCTGGTTTCAAAGTTGGTCAACGAGTGGCGTGCGCCGGCTTGAATTACGCCGTTCACGCCGAATACAACGTCGTCCCCCGCAACCTGCTCACCCCCATACCCAAAGGCGTGGACTTCGAATCCGCCGCCTTCACCACCCTCGGCGCCATCGCCATGCATGGCTTCCGCCTCGCCGAACCGCAGATTGGCGAAACCCTGGCGGTCATCGGGATGGGCTTGCTCGGACTCCTGACCGCCCAGATCGCCACCGCCGCCGGCTGCCGCGTCCTCGGCATAGACATTGACCCCGCCCGCCTCAAACTCGCCTCCTCACTTGGACTGCAGGCTGTCTCCCGCAATCAAGCCGTAGATGCCGCCCAGGCTTTCACCTCCAACCGCGGCTTCGACGCCATTCTCATCTGCGCCGATGCCAAATCTAACGACCCGGTTGAACTGGCTGGCTCCATCGCCCGTGACCGGGCGCGCGTCGTCGCGACCGGCGCAGTCGGGTTGACCCTCCCTCGCAAGGTGTACTACGAAAAGGAAATTTCCTTCATCAACTCGCGCTCCTACGGGCCGGGGCGCTACGACCCTTCCTACGAAGAACACGGCGTGGATTACCCCATCGGCTATGTGCGCTGGACAGAAGGGCGCAACTTCGAGTCTGTGCTGGGTTTGATGGCAGAAGGGAAGTTGCAAGTCAAACCCCTCATCACCCACCGTTTCCCCATTGAAGACGCCGGGCGCGCCTACGAAATCATCACGGGAAAGAAGAAAGAATCATTTTTGGGCGTGATATTGACCTATCCGCAACCTGTTGAAAAGTTGGAAGGTTTGAAGGTTATAAGGTTCAACGTTCCAACTTTTCAACCTGCAATTTGCAAACTTGGCGTTTTAGGTGCAGGCTTGTTCGCCAACGCTGTTCTCCTCCCCGCTATCAAAAAAGTGGAGGACATTCAACTCGTCGGCATCGCCTCAGCCGGCGGGATGCACGCTCAGGTTTCGGGAAAGAAATTCGGCTTCCAATACGCCGCTTCCTCCGACGATGAAATCCTCAACGACCCGAACATCAACACCGTTGCCATCCTTACCCGCCACGACTCCCACGCAGACCTGGTCGTAAAAGCGCTCAAAGCGGGCAAACATGTCTTTGTGGAAAAACCATTGGCGATAAACAGTGACCAGTTATCAGTGATCAGTAAACAGTTGAAGAAAACCGATTACTGTTTACTGATGACCGGTTTTAACAGACGCTTTGCTCCTCTTGCTCAACAACTCAAATCGTCAATCGTCAAGCCTCAATCGCCAATGTACGTCCACTACCGCGTCAACGCCGGCTACATCCCCCTCAACCACTGGAGCCACGACCCTGAAATCGGCGGCGGACGCATCATCGGCGAAGCCTGCCACTTCATTGACTTCATCACCTTCCTCGTTGGCGAACCGCCCGTTTCCGTCACTGCCCACGCACTGCCCGATAACGGGAAATACCGCGAAGACAACGTCTCCATGACCTTCACCTTCCCCGACGGCTCCATCGGCGTTGTGGATTACCTCGCCAACGGCGACAAGTCCTTTCCGAAAGAGCGCGTGGAGGTGTTCTGCGATGGCATGGTAGCGGTGTTGGATGATTTTGTTTCGCTGGAAACGGTTCACAATGGAAAAAAGAGTGTCAGGAAAGGCGCGCAGGATAAGGGGCATGTCAACGAGTGGATAGCCTTTACCCGATCTATCCGCGAGGGCGGCGCGCCGCCGATTCCCTACGAGCAACTCATCGGCGTGACCAAAGCGACGTTCGCAGCGGTCGAGTCGTTGCGCACCAATACCCCGCTTCCCATTTAGTGTCATATTTTCATCTTTGCCGCCCTCTCTTTTTCTTCTCCTTTTCTCGGTTTTTGTAGACCTGCTGGGCTACGGCATCATGCTGCCCCTGCTTCCGTTTTATGTGCAGGCGCAGGATGGGGGCGCGGCGATTGCGGGCGGGTTGATGTCTGTGTATTCGGCGGTGCAACTGGTATCAGGTCCCGTGCTTGGCGCGCTCTCCGACCGGTACGGGCGCAAGCCGATCTTGCTGATTTGTCTCTTCGGGACCGCCTGCGCCTATCTCCTGCTTGGTCTGGCAAATTCCCTGCTGATCATTTTCCTTGCCGTGTTCATTGACGGACTGACCGGCTCGAACCTCACCCTCGCCCACGCCTACATCGCCGACTCGACCACCCCCCAAACCCGCTCGCGCGGCATGAGCCTGGCGGGAGTAGCGTTTGGGCTGGGGCTGATGACCGGCCCCGCGCTGGGCGGTCTGCTGAGCGGCTATGGGTTGAGCGTGCCTGCCCTGGTCGCATCCTTCCTTGCATTTGCCAACACATTTTTAGGATGGCTTTTCCTCCCCGAATCCCTGCCGCCCGAACGGCGCGCCGAATCGCTCTCGCTACTCTTCAGTTGGGCGGCGCAATTCAAGAGCGTCTTCCTGCGGGCAAACATTCAAAAACTCCTTGCTGCCCTCTTTCTCCTCAATCTTGCCTTTGCGGGCTTACAAACCAACTTCCCGCTCTACTCCAATCAGCGCTTTGGCTGGACGCCCGCCCAAAACAGTTACTTCTACCTCTACGTTGGGGCGTGCGGCGTTTTCATACAGGGATACCTCTTCGGCAAGGTACAGCCTCGCCTCGGTGAACGCTTCCTTGCCTTCTTTGGGCTGGCGTGCATGGCGGCGGGGCTGGCAGGCATGGCGCTTGCCCCCGCCGCGTGGACGTTCTTTCCCGCCGTTGCCCTCGTTGCGCTTGGCACAGGCTTCAGCATTCCCTCGCTCACCGCTCTGCTTTCCCTGCGCGTTCCCGACCACGAGCAGGGGCGTCTGCTGGGCGGCACGCAGACCCTCCTCAGCCTGACCAACATCATCGGTCCCACGCTCGCCGGCGTGACCTTTGAACTTGTTTCCATCTCCGCCCCTTATTTCCTGGGGAGCATACTGGCTTTCGTTGCCCTGTATGCGGCATATTGGGGGCTAAACAAGACAATAGACCATTGACCGCAGACGGACGATGGTCAATGGTCGAAGTTTCGCATCTGACTCACCGCCGCCTGAATCCCATCTTCCAGGCTTAATGCCACGCTGATACTTTTTACCCTCTCCCGCATGGACTTATCCCACAGCGCGGCTTGAATGGCATTCGCCAGTTTTTCGGAAGTCAATGCCCGTTGAGGGATCGGTTTGGGACCCGCCCCGATGGCGTGCACTCTCTCCCCCCAAAAGAACTGGTCAATGGCGAGCGGCAGCGTGATGGTGGGAATTCCTGCGTGCAAACTTGCCGAGGTGGTGCCTGCGCCGCCGTGATGGACGGCGGCTTGTACGCGCGGGTAAAGCCACTCGTGGGGGGCGTATTCGATGGGCAGAATGCGGCTCGATTGGATTTGCCCCTGATACCGGGCTGGCACACTCAACACTGCCCGCGCATCTGACCGCGCCAGCGCCCGCTCGATGATGTTGATGATGCGGGGGAATTCTCTTGTGCCTGGGCTGCCCAAACCGACGGCAATGACGTTTTGCGGCGATTGCTCGATGAAGCGGATGAGGGCAGGCGGCGGCGTCCAGGCGGGGGAGGGGAGACGCCAGTAGCCGGTGATGATTTGTTTCTCGTTCCAGTCGGCAGGACGCGGCAGGATGTGTTCGCTGAATCCATTCAGGGTGAGGGGTTGGTGAGGAAAAGGTCTCAGCGAAGGATCGAGCCAGTGGGCAGGCGGCAGGCTGAGGTGAGTCTGACGCGCGTGGTTGATTTCGGGGCGGAAGGAAAGCCAGGTTGCCTGAATCAAAATCCAATGGGAGAGCCAGTTTCCAATCTTCCCGAAGGAAAAGCGAAAAGGCAGCAGGGCGGAGGGAAATTCGCGGGTGGGTGCGATGGGTTGCAGTACGGCGCGGATGCCGGGGATGCCCATGCCTTCGGCGATGTGCGCGCCCCATAGCGTGGGCAGACCGTAGAGGAGCGCGTCGGAGCCGCGGCAGGCTTCTATGGCGGTTTGAAGCATGCGGGGGTGGATGGCGCGGGCTTTTTGCAGGAAGCGCCTCGTGGAGGCGATGGAGCGCAGGGGATTGCGCCCGAGGGTCAGCGGGTCGCTTTGGTCGAGCATCAGGTCGGAGGGGTTGCCCTCGAAGGGAGCGCAGGGGAGACTGCTTTGTTCGATGAGGGGTTGGAAGCCCAGCGGCGCGGCAATCCGGACGCGCCAGCCGGCGTTTTGCAGTCCTTGCCCGAGGGCGATGCAAGGCAGGATGTCGCCGCGCGTGCCGCTGGTGAGCAGGGTGATGGTTTTCATAGAGGGGGGACGGTTGTCTACGGTGTGTCCCCTGCGGTCTGCTTTTCGAACACCAACAGCCGGTATTCGATGACGTTCATAGACAAACACTGTTGGAGCGCCATGCTCCCCAGCATGGACGGCAGGATGGGATGGCTGATCGGCACACGCCTGCCAAAGAGCAAAAGGGTTTGAGCAAGAGCGTTCGGGAGGTTGCGCAGGCGCAGGTGAGGGGTGAGGTTTCGGTTTTGTGTGAGGCGCAGGCTGGAGGCGGCTGCAAATGCGTTTGCCTGTTCGGTGGTGATGACGCCCGGAACATGCCAGCCCTGGATGTAGGCATTTCGCCAGAGGGTTTCCTGGCGCGAAAGCGGGCGGTTGACAAGGTAGTCGTCAATCAAAATCAATTTGCCGCCCTTCCGAAGCAGGCGGCTTGCCTCGTGGAAGTAGTTTTGTGGCTGCGGCGCATGGACGACTGCCTCGATGGAATAGACGGCGTCGAAGCGGCCGCCTGCCAGCGGCGCGAGAGTGAAATCGCCCTCCACGAAGAGGGCTTGCCCGGCAAGGTGCGCCTGTCTGGCGAATTGTTTTGCCAGTTGCGCCTGCAGCGGGCTGAGGGTGAGCCCGACGGCAGGCTGTGGGTCTTGCAGGCGCGGGAGTAGATAGAACAGACTTGCGCCGACGCCGCAGCCGAGGTCGGCGATGTGAGCGCGGCGGGGGGCGGCGGCTTCGATTTCGGCGCGGATGAGTTCGTTGGAGGCGTTCAATGCTTCTTCGCGTGTGCGTATGCCGTCCAGCCACAGGGAGCGGTGAATGTTTTCCGCTTTGCTGGCGCGGTTGAAGGCAAGGAAGAGTTGGGTGTTTTTGTCGTAATAGGCGCGAATCGCGTCGCGGGTGGCAGGCATTGGAAGATTAGACCTCTTGCAAAAGTACTTCTTTCTTATTTTTGCTTTGTATAAAACTCAACCATCGCGCATGATAAAATTTGCCCATGCACACTTTCTTTGCCACCACCACCCGCGGGCTCGACCGCACCCTGCCGCCTATGCGGCTCTATGAAAAAGCCAAACGCCTCGGTGTTTGGAATCCCTCCGATATTGACCTTGCGAAAGATAAATCGGATTGGGCGGCGCTTCAGCCTGACGAAAAAGACCTGATTCTGCGCCTGCTGGCGATGTTTGTGGCAGGCGAGGAGGCAGTCACGCTCGACCTGCTTCCGCTCATCCGCGTCATCGCCGGCGAAGGGCGCATCGAAGAGGAGATGTTCCTCACCACGTTCCTCTTCGAAGAAGCCAAGCATACCGATTTCTTCCGCCGCTTTCTGGACGAAGTATCTGCCGCGCCAACCGACCTGACCCGCTACCACACCGACAACTACCGCCGCATCTTCTACGACGCTTTGCCTGCGGCTCTTTCCGCGCTGGAGGCTGACTCCTCGCCCTCAGCCCAAATCTGCGCCTCGGTGACGTACAACATGGTCGTCGAAGGCGTCCTTGCAGAGACGGGCTATCATGCCTTCTTTACCATGCTCGAACGCAACGACCTGATGCCCGGTCTGCGCAAAGGGATTTCGCTGCTCAAGCAGGACGAGTCGCGGCACATTGCCTATGGCGTGTACCTGCTCTCACGCCTCGTTGCTCAACATCCCGAAGAATGGGATACGCTCGATTCACAGATGAACAGCCTGCTGCCGTTTGCCGTTGGTGTAATTGGCGATGCTTTCGCCGCATACGAGGTCGTCCCGTTTGGGCTGGTGGAGGAAGATTTTGTCAATTACGCCATGAGTCAGTTCACGAAACGTTTCGAACGGCTGGAAAAGGCGCGCGGCGCATCGCTGGAGGAAGTCAACCGCACGGCACGCGAGACGGACGAGACGTAATCCATGTGTGTGCAGCGGGGTTATCCTTCGAACTTTCCTACAATTCGGATGATGTCGAATCCCTCCGCAAATGGACGTTCTGCCAGCGCGCCATGCCGCACCATGATCGAGCGGGTCAACTCGCTGTTGAAGTAGTAACGGTCACGGTAGGTCTCGTATTTGGAGAGGGCTTCGATTTTCTTGTTTACATCCTCTTCTGTGACTTCCACCAGGAAGTGGGGAAAGAAGCCGTAGGACGAGCGCACCACGTCGAAGCCCAGGACGGTGATTCCGCGAAAAGCGCGCAGGGCTTCTTCGGTCATTGTATTGTGATCCTGATGAACATCCTGCCTGGAGTGGGTGAAGATGAGGTCGGGCTGAAAGTCTTTGCGGAGTTTGAGGAAGTATTCCAAAATCTCCTGGCGGGAATGGGGGAAGACCCGTGTGGTGAAGGGACCCAGGATGATTTTTTCTCTTGGAACGCCCAGGACAGCCATGGCTTCGTAATGCTCATGCTTGACGTTCTTCAGGTCGGGGTTTTTCTGGTTGTCTGAAAGCGTGACGCACAGCACGTCCGTATGGTTGACGATGTGATGCAACAAGGCGCCGCACCCCAACTCGATGTCGTCGGGGTGCGCGCCGAGGAAGAGGACTCGTTTTCCGAAGAAGTTCATGTGACAAATTACTTGGTTGCGAGAATGCCGCCAACGACTTTGGTCATGACCAGTTTGCCATCGCGGTTGAACCAGCGCGTAGCCACGTCGGTAATTTTGCCGATCAGGGCTTCGTACTCTTCTTTACCGTTGAACAGGGACGTCCACAGTTTGCGGTCCTCGCTCAAAGAGGCGCGGACGTACTCGATGAACGGTTCGACAGAGGGGAAGATGATGGGGTTTTCGAAGGTCAGCAGTTCGGTCTTGGCAAAGATTCGCTCGATGGTCTGGTAAATTTCGCCTTTGAAGCGGGAGGAACCCGGCATGGGCGGAATGGGTTTGTTCGTCGCTTCCTTGATGATGTCGTAGAACATCTGCTTGTTTTCGGGCAGGGGGCCGGTCACAAAGAGCCGTCCGCCGGGTTTAAGGACGCGGTGCGCCTCCCCAAACGTAAAGTCCAGGTTGGAGGCGTAGTAGATGGCGAAGGCGCTGGAGACCAGGTCAAAGGTGTTGTCGTCATAGGGGAAGCGCTGGTTGAAATCCATGAAGGCGAATTTGATGTTTGGGTCGCCTCGTTCGGCGAGTTTTTCGCGCGCCTTGCCCAGCAGTTCTTCCGAGAAATCGGTGCCGGTGATATCTGCCTGGCGGTTGGTGTAATCGCTGTAAAGGAAGCATTGCTTGCCCGCGCCGCAGCCAACATCCAGAATTTTCATGGCGGGGGTTGGTTTGAGAACTTCGGTGTTCCACTCGTCAATGTTGCGCGTGCCGTAGGTTTCGTGGATGCGGATGCGCGTCAAAAGGTCATTGCTGGTTTCCTGGTAATTAATTTCCATCGGTCTCTCCTTGTTGAAGTTGCATGATTATACCAACGCTACGCCAAAATTCAAGTTGTGAATTTTGGCGGGCGATGCTATGAATATGCTAAAATCAACGGCAATCTGAAAACGTTGAACCGAGGCTCTTATGAAAAAAGTCATTGCACCGGTAAAAGGCACGCGCGAATTCTATCCCGAACAAATGGCGCTCCGCAATTTCATCTACGAAAAGGTGCGGAGCGCATCTGAAGCCTTTGGCTATCAGGAGTGGGACGCGCCTTTTATCGAATCCATCGAACTTTATGCGGCGAAATCGGGTGAGGAACTTGTCAAGAAGCAATCGTTTACCTTCCAGGATCGCGGCGGCGATCTGGTGACGCTGCGCCCCGAACTGACCCCCAGCCTGGCGCGCATGGTTGCGGCGCGGCAGGGCGAATTGACCTTCCCGCTGCGGTGGTGGTCGTTCGGTCCTTTTTGGCGTTACGAACAGCCCCAAAAGGGGCGCACGCGCGAATTTTTTCAATGGAATGTGGATATGCTGGGCGTCAATTCGCCGGAGGCAGATGCCGAACTGATTGCCGTCGGCGTTACCTTCTTGCGCTCGGTTGGGCTCAGCCCGCAGCAGGCTCTGGTCTATGTCAACAACCGCCGCCTGATGGATTCCGAATTCGATGCCCTCGGCATTGCTCCGGAGAAACGTCTGGATGTCTCTACTCTGGTTGACCGGCGCACCAAAATGGAGCCTGCCAGGTGGGATGCGTATGCCCTTGAACTTGGCATTACCTCATCCCAATTGGAGGGCTTGAAGGCGCTTCTCGGCAATTATGACCTGTGGAAGAAAAACGAAGAACTCGTTCGTCTGTTTGCCGCACTGGAGGCGCTGGGGGTGAGGGAATATGTCAAATTCGACCCGAACATTATGCGCGGCTTATTGTATTACACTGGCACCGTCTTCGAGGCATTCGAGACGAGCGGTTCCTTGCGGCGCGCCGTCTTTGGCGGCGGACGTTACGACAACCTGCTTGCCGATGTGGGCGGGCAGCCGCTCTCCGGAGTCGGTTTTGCGATGGGGGATGTGGTCATTGGCATTATTTTGCAGGAACTGGGGCTGGCGCCTGTCTTTGAGCCAAGCCCGGCGCAGGTGCTGGTGACAGTGTTCGATGAGAAACTGTGGCTCGAATCCTATAAATTGAGCGCAGAGTTGCGAAACGCCGGGCTGAAGGTCATGGTGTTTCCGGAGCCTGTCAAATTGCCCAAGCAATTCAAGTTTGCAGACAAAATGAAAATGAAGGTGGTTGTTACCATCGGTCCTGAAGAAGCCGAAAAGGGAATGGCGGCGGTCAAAAACCTTTCAAACGGGGAGCAGGTCATCGTGCGGCGGGATGCGGTGGCAGATGCCGTTCGCCGCATCTTGTGATATAATCCTGCCCGCTCAATTGTGGAGCCTGTAGCTCAACGGCAGAGCGCCACACTGTGGATGTGGATGTTGTGGGTTCGAAACCCATCAGGCTCCCAACCCCAAGACTCCTGTAAGCATCTGGCTGCGGGAGTCTTTTTTTTATAACTGCAGGTTCGCCAGCGGGTCGGCATGGTGGACCCGGATGCGCTGGCGGGCAATCCCAGCCGCCGCTGGAGCATTTGGGAGAGGTCACCCCACCGATTGAGCGGTCTGGTACAGCCGCGTCCAGCCCCAGCGCCTGCGGTCTCTGGCCGGCATGGCTTTTTTGGGGCAAATCTGGGTGAGGGAATCACTCCTCTACCGCATGACGCGCGTTGTTTACGTGTGGGGCAAATAACAAGGCGGGGTCGTAGTGCCGGGAACTGTACCCGAGCAAGTTATAACTATCATTATGTTGTGTCAATTGAATGGAAAACCGTGATTCAAGTAACTGAAGGAAATGACGATGAAGTGTCTCCTTATTGGCGGCTATTTTATGGGCAAAAATAGATCCTAGCTACCTGACACTTTTCAAAATCGTGAGTCCTTCGCCTGGTCTTGCCGCCATCGCCAGCGGATAAATCCGCTGGCTACGCCTACAAAGTCGGCTAAAACCGACTGCCAGCCCGCTTCAGCGGGCTTTGTGGGCATCAGCCCGACAATTTATCGTCGGGCGGTGGGGCGGAACATGAAACTGTCAGGTGGCTAGAATAGATCTAGCCACCTGACAGTTTGGTGTCAGATGTAGGAACAGAGCGAATTGAGAAAGGCAGAGCATTGATCGAACTCCTTTGGCTGAAGCGAAAACCGATTTGAAAGGATGAGATGGATAAGAGTCTTTAAAGTTGAAAAAGGGTGGTTTAAGGTGGTGTGAAATGTAATCGGCTAAGCGGCGATACGTTGTCGACCGTTGCGAGAACAAAATCCATCTCCAGGGTTTGGCTAAGCGCTAAACTGAGGATGGTTTGCGTCACTTTTCGGCACGGGGAAAATATCACTTGACAGACTCACCATTTTTGCAGTATTATGGATGCGAACGTTCGCGCGAACGTTCGTGTAGCGTTGAGACAAAATATGTCACCTAAAGTCACCCTAAAAGCTGTTGCCGCACAGGCGGGGGTTAGCTATCAGACCGTCTCTAAGGTCTTGAATGGACAGATAAGTGTCGCTCCCGAAACGCGCCAGCGTATTTTGGATGCTGTACAAACACTGGGCTACCGCCCCAATCATATTGCACGTAACATGCGCATCAAGCGCAGTTTTATGATCGGCTATTCCTGGGTACAAACTTCTCCAGATCAAGTTAATCATATTCTTGATCAGTTCTTAAGTAGTATGGTGCGCGAGGCAGAAGCGGCAGGTTATCACCTGCTGCCGTTTCCTTTCCGCGAAGGGCAGGAACAGGTCGAGGCGTACCGCGAGTTGATTGATACGGGCCGCGTGGATGGCTTTGTACTTTCGAGCGTAAACTATAACGACCCGCGCATCCACTTTTTGCTGGAGCGCGGGTTTCCCTTTGTTGCCTTTGGGCGTTCCAACCCTGAACTTGATTTTCCTTATGTGGATGTGGACGGTGCAGATGGTCTGCGGCAAGCCACGGAACATCTTATCCAACGCGGGCATACGCGAATTGCAGCCATCGCCTGGCCCCAGAATTCGCGCGTGGGCAACGAACGCATACAAGGCTATTTTCAGGCCATGCAAGCGGCGGGGCTGACGCCGCTTCCCGCCTGGATCGAGCGCGGCGAAGGCACCTTTGAATTTGGGCGCGAGGCAGTTGCCCGCCTGCTGGATTTGCCGCTAGACCAGCGCCCCACTGCCGCTGTTACCTTGAACGACACTATGGCAATTGGTGCAATGAACATGGTACGAGAGCGCGGGCTGGAAGTGGGACGAGACTTTGCGGTGGTTGGCTTTGACGATGCCCCAATGTCGCAGTATCTTTTTCCGCCGCTGACCACTGTTCGCCAGCCCATTCGAGAGGCAGGGCGTAAGTGCGTGGAAATTTTGGTTGGTCTGATGGAGGATAAGCCCCCCGCTGAAAAGCAGGTCTTGCTCCCTCCTCAGTTGATCAGGCGAGCCTCGGGATAGAAAAAAAACCTTGGCTCGGATTTATAAGGAACGGCGCAAGTCACTTACCAGGCGTCATGCGCCGCTCGTGCCGAACTCCACACTCGCAAAGGAGGTGAATTTCGTTTATCCAAAACCAAGGTTCATTTACTTTTACCATAAAAAATCACTTCTTGCATTCCCTATTCCCTGAAAGGAGAAACCGATGAAATCCCTGTTCAAACTGATGTCTGTCCTCCTGGCAGTGACCATGCTACTCGCTGCCTGCGGGACACCCGCCACCCCCGAAAAAGTGGTGGAAACCGTCAAAGAAACCGTGACGGTCAAAGAGACTCAAATTGTTGAAGTTCCTGCACAACAGACGGTCGTACGCCTGTCTGGCTGGGCTTCCAGTCCATCAGAAACTGCCCTGTTGCAATCTCTGCTGTACCAGTTCTCAGTTGAAAATCCCGATATCCTGGTCAAGTATGAACCGATTACCGGCGATTACAAACAGGCTCTGTTGACCTCCATTGCATCTGGTACCGAACCGGATATTTACTACGTTGACATTTTCTGGTGGCTTGAACTGGCGACGAACGATGTGCTTCTGCCGCTCGATGACCTGATGTCTGCCAGCGGTGTCAAGCGCGAAGACTTTATACCCTCCCTGGTAGATGCCTTCACCTACAACGGCAAACTTTACGGCATCGCTAAAGACTTCAACACGCTGGGCATGTTCTACAACAAGGAACTGTTCGACAAGGCTGGTCTGGACTATCCCACTGATGACTGGACCTGGGACGATCTTAAGGCTGCCGCCGCCAAATTGACCGACCTGAGCGACCCCAACAAGCCGGTCTATGGTTTCTGCACACCGCCCGACCCGGGCCGCTTCCCCGTCTTCGTCTTCCAGAATGGCGGAACGGTGATGACCCCTGACTTCCAAGACACCACCCTGGATAGCGAAGCCGCCATCGGCGCCGCCGAATTCTACACTTCCTTCCGCGCGGAAAAGATTGGCGCCATCCCCTCCGACCTGGGCGAAGGCTGGCAGGGAACGCTCTTCGGCAAGGGCCAGTGTGCCATGGTCTATGAAGGCGGCTGGTTGATTCCGTACCTGCGTGATCAATTCCCTGGTACGAAATATGGCGTTGTCATGCCGCCTGCCGGACCTGCTGGCGAAGGCAACCTGATTTTTACTGTCGCCTGGGGTATTTCCGCCAATACCAAGAACCCCGAAGCCGCCTGGAAGGTGGTGAACTTCCTGACCAGCGAAGCCAGCCAAAAGACGGTGCTGGAGAGCGGCTTTGCCCTGCCCTCGCGCAAATCCCTGCAAAACAGTGACTTCCTGAAGAACAACCCCAACTCTGCCGCCATCTTCAACGGCTCGTTCAACGGCGCGCAGCCCTTCTTCTGGGGCGCGGTCGGCTCGGACGTGAACGACCAGATGGGCAAAGCGCTGGAGCGAATCTTCAAAGAAAATCAGCCTGTGGCAGACGCGATGAAACAGGCCGCCGAAGCCATTCGCAAAGCAATTAAGTAATAAGCCGCAATCGCAGATCAGGTCGGGCAAAAGAAGCGTCCGACCTGATCTCACTTCCAAAATGGAGGTCCCGATGGCTGGTTCTATCAGTCGAAGAAAAATTTTCGAAGCCATCAACGGTTACCTGTTCATTTCCCCCTGGCTGATTATTTTTACCATTTTCAGCATCGTGTCTTTGCTGTATGCCGTTTATCTTTCCTTCACCAGTTACAACCTGCTCAAACCGCCTCAATTTTGGGGACTGGAAGGCTATCGCCGCGTCTTTCAAGAAGAACTGTTTCTCAAGAAGGCGCTACCCAACACCTTCAAATATGTGCTGATTGTCGTCCCCATTCAAACCGCCCTGAGCCTGGTGCTGGCTTTTGCAATGGACCAGAAACTGCGCTTCCGGCGATTGTTCCGAACCGTTTTCTACCTGCCATCGGTGACCTCCTCTGTGGTGATCTCTCTTATCTTCATCTGGATTTTCGCTCCACAGGGCATTTTCAATCAGATTATGGGGTTATCAGTCAACTGGCTCGATGACCCGCGCACCGCCTTCTATGTAATTATGGGCATGAACATCTTCACCACCAGCGGCACGCTCATGCTCATCTTCCTGGCAGGCTTGCAAGATATTTCGCCCAACATTTACGAGGCGGCGCAAATAGACGGCGCGAACGGGGCGCAAACGTTCTTCTACATCACCATTCCCATGCTTCGCCCAGTTATTTTCTTTGTCGTCACCGTGGGCGTCATTGGCTGCTTCCAGGTTTTCGACCAGATTTTTGTCATGACCGCTGGGGGACCCCTGGACAGCACCACCACCATCACCTATCTCATCTATAAATGGGCATTCCGCGATACCACCATCAAAATGGGGCAGGCGTCTGCCCTGGCAGTCGTGCTTACCCTCATCATTCTGGCCGTCACCGTTTTCCAGCGCCGCATTATTGAAGGCAGCGGCTCGACGGCTGAAAGATAAAAGGCGGTACATCATGACCGTTTCCTCCCTTTCCCGTCCAGGCGCCAGTCAATCTGCGATTATCTTTGACCGCATCCGCAAAGGCGTTTTTTATGCCATCCTGATTTTTTGGGCTTTGTTGTCCATTGCGCCGCTGTACTTCACTCTGGTCTTTTCGCTCAAACCGATTGTGGACGCTTACACCCCTCCTATCTGGTGGCCCACGCCGTTCACACTCGCAAACTACGAGACGATCCTCAAAACCTTCAACCTCTTTCCGCGCTGGGTCATTAACAGTGTCAACATCTCGGTCTTCGTGACCATCTTCCGGGTACTGTTCAGTGCAATGGCGGGATATGCCTTTGCCCGCATCGAATTCCCGCTCAAAAAATTGCTTTTCAACCTGCTCCTGGTTTCGATGATGATGCCCGGCGTTGTGACGCTCATCCCCTCCTTCCTTATCATCGGACCGGGGTTGATTCGCGGCGGAATTTCGCTCGGCAGCCTCACCATTCCGACCGGGTTCAATTTGATTGACACTCCCTGGGGAGTCATCCTGCCCGGCGTTGCCGATGCCTTTGGCGTCTTCATGATGACCCAATTCTACAAATCCTTCCCCAAAGAATTGGAAGAAGCCGCCATGATGGACGGCTCCGGGCGCTGGGGAACCTTCTTCCGCATCGTCCTGCCCATCAGCCAGACCCAATTGCTGACGCTCGCTCTGCTCACCTTTCAAGGCGCATGGAACAACTTCATGTGGCCCCTGCTCGTCTTGCGCAGCCCCGAAAACTTTACCCTGCCCATCGGCTTGCAATGGTTCCGCGGCGAATATTACACGCTGTACTCGGTTGTCCTGGCAGGATCGCTGTTCAACACGCTGCCGATCCTGATCATCTTTTTCGTCTTTCAGCGTTATTTCATTCGCAGCATTGCCTCCACCGGCTCAAAAGAAGGTTGATTCTTTTCATCTCACACTTTCACTCAACGGCTACTCACCATGTGGAAAATCACTGAAAATATCTTCGACCCCCAAAAACAACATCACAAAGAAACAATTTTCACCATCGGAAACGGTTATCTCTGTACGCGCGGCGCCTTGGAAGAAGGCTATCCCGGCGAAAGCCGCGCCACCTTTGTACACGGCGTTTTCGATGACGCTCCCGTCGTGGTGACCGAACTTGCCAACGCCCCCGACTGGCTCGCTTTGCAAATCCTGCTGGATGGCGAAAAGTTTTCCCTCGCCTGCGGCACGATTCTCAATTTCCAGCGCGAACTCGATCTACAGACTGGAACGCTGACTCGCCGTGTGCGCTGGCAATCCCCCTCGGGCAAAATTGCAACGCTCGTCTTCGAGCGTTTCGCCTCGCTGGCAGATGAACATCTGCTCGCTTTACGCTGCCAGGTCACGCCGGAATTCGAAGGCGAGATCGAATTCCGTGCCGCCCTGAATGCCCATGTGGATAACCAGGGTCTCCTGCATTGGACACTCGTCGAACAAGGGCGGAAAAACAGAACGACGGCTTACCTGCGGACTCGCACCCGCAAAAGCGGCATTGACCTTGCCCTCGCTATGCGCCTGCTCGCTTCCGACTCCCCTCAGCCTGATTACTGGGACGCCGAACTTGTTCCCACGCTGAAGCAGGTCTTCCACATACGCGCGGGCGAAACGGTGACTCTCACCAAATTCGTCGGTGTCGCCACTTCGCGCGATACCGATGACCCGCTGGCAATGGCGGTGGAGCGCGCTGCAAAACCTGTCAGTTGGGAATCAGCTCTTGAGGCGCAGAAGCAAGCCTGGGCGGAAGAATGGAAGCGCTGTGAAGTCAGCATTGAGGGCGATGAGGAAGCCGAGATTGCCGTCCGCTTCAGCCTGTTCCAGTTGTTGATTGCCGCGCCGCGTCACGATAACCGCGTCAACATCGGCGCAAAGACTCTCTCCGGTTTCGGGTATCGCGGTCACGCCTTTTGGGACACCGAAATTTTCATGCTGCCGTTTTTTACCTTCACTGCGCCGCACATTGCCCGCAACCTGCTTGATTACCGCTATCTCACCCTGCCTGCCGCACGCGGCAAAGCGCGTCAGGCTGGCTACGAAGGTGCCTGGTTTGCCTGGGAAAGCGCCGCCACCGGCGAGGAGGTGACCCCCACCTGGGTGCCGGATTTCCACGACAGGAAGAAACTGGCGCGCGTCTGGACGGGCGACCTGGCGATTCATATCTCTGCTGATGTGGCATATGGTGCATCTCAATACTGGCAAGCCACCGGCGATGACGAATGGTTTACTACACGTGGCGCGGAGCTGGTGCTGGATGCTGCCAAATTCTTCGCCTCGCGCGCCGAGTGGCTGGAAGAACGCGGCTGTTACGGCTACCGCGATGTGATTGGTCCCGATGAATATCACGACCATGTGGATAACAACGCCTACACCAACCTGCTCGCAAAGTGGAATCTTGAAACCGCACTGGCGACTCTGGATTGGCTGGAGCAGAATGCCCCTGTCAAAGCGCAGGAACTAACCCACACCCTCGACCTGACCCCAGAACGGCTGGCGAAATGGCGCGACGTGGCTGCGAGAATGTGCCTGAATACTCACCCGAACGGGCTGATCGAACAATTCGATGGCTTTTTTGCGCTCAAAGATGTCAACCTGGCAGAGTATGAGCCGCGCACAAAATCCATGCACGAGATTTTCGGGATCGAAGCCGCCAATGACTATCAGGCGATCAAACAGCCCGATGTTTTGATGGCGCAATACCTGTTGCGCGATGTCTGCGACGACGACGCTATTCGAGCCAACTACGAGTATTACAATCCGCGCACCGACCATACCTACGGTTCATCGCTGGGTCCTGCCATACAAGCCATTATCGCCTGCCGCATGGGAGATGTGGAATCGGCATATGAGCATTTCATCCGCGCGGCGCGCGCCGACCTGCGCGATGTGCGCGGCAACGCGGGCGACGGCATCCATGCCGCTTCAACAGGCGGGATCTGGCAGGCAGTTGTCTTCGGCTTCGGAGGCTTGCGCTTCTACCCCGATGGACGCTGGGAGGTCCATCCGCGCCTGCCCCGCCACTGGAAAAAATTGACCTTCCGCTTCATCCTGCGCGGCGAACAACATACCGTCAGTGTTGGGCAGGATTGACCCCCCTCCAGTTTTCCTATGTCCATTCGAGCCTTTATCTTCGACCTCGACGGCGTATTGACCGACACTGCCGAATATCACTACCGCGCCTGGAAACGCCTGGCGGACGAACTGGGAATCCCTTTTACCCGTGAGGAAAACGAAGCCTTGCGCGGCATTCCCCGCCGCGAGTCGCTTCTTTTACTGCTCAAAGGGCGGGAATACTCTGAAGCGCAATTGCAGGAATTCATGGAGCGCAAAAACAGTTATTACCTGCAATTCATCCGCGAAATCACCCCGCGCGACATGCTGCCCGGCGCGCGCGAACTGTTGGAGGAAATTCATGCCGCGGGGCTGAAATCCGCCCTGGGGTCAGCCAGCAAAAACGCCCATGAGGTGATCAAGCGCCTCGGCATTGACTCATTACTCGACGCTGTTTCTGACGGGAACAGCGTCGAACGCCAAAAGCCCGCCCCCGACCTGTTCCTGCATGCCGCCCGCCAGTTGGGGCTTTCTCCCAAAGAATGTGTGGTGGTCGAAGACGCCGCCGCAGGCATCGAAGCCGCGCGGGCAGGCGGCTTTTGGACCATCGGGCTTGGTCCCCCTTCCCGCGTCTCCAACGCGCACTTTATTTTTCCCAGCATCGAATACCTCGAACTGGACGATATGTTGAGTTTGTTTGAAAATACCAAACTCAACAAGCCGCACAGTGAGCCATAGGCGTTATGCAGGGACAGCGGTTTACCGCCTTCGATGGCTTGCAGCAGCTGCTCGATCTGTCCGTATCCCCAGCGCGCGCATTCGCGCGAACAGGCTGCGCGTCATCTCGGTCTCGATGTTCATTCCAGTTCGTTGGGTTCTGTGGCGTTCTTCAGCGTTCCCACGATTGGGCGGTCTGTACAGCCGCTCCAGCCCCAGCGCCTGCGGTCTCTGGCCGGCATGGCTTTTTGGGGGCAAATCAGGGTGAGGTAATCTACCCCTCTACCGCATCACGCACCGCGAGGGGACGGAGTGGAAAATAACAAGGCGGGGTCGTAGTGCCGGGAACTGTACCAGAGCAAGTTAATGTAACTGTCAGAAAATTAACCTGCAACAGTGTAGCTCGGCAGTTTGTGGGCAGGCGTGGTGGTGGGAGATTCGCGTGGCTTATGATGAACTCCAAATCCTCAAGGCTGCGTAACATCAGTTAGTACCTGTAGTTTCGCCAAAATAATGAGATGAGCATTGGAAAATCTGGTAAGATTTGTTTGACATCTATCCAAAAAGCCAGCGGTCCCCAATGCTTCCCCTGATTGTACAACATTCTGAAGCGCTCATTTTTGCGCTGCACTTTGCACCTTCCCCACCTCACATACGGCATTTGCTGGAGATTGTGGACGCCCTGATCGTCAGCAACCAAATTATGCCTCACTTGGTGAGCAGTAGCCTTTTATTCAATCTGTAAGGTAATCAGTGAGCGTATATCAGATTGCTCCCGTTGAACTCTCGCAAGTCTTCAAGCGGATTCGGATGCAGGATGCCGAAACAGTTGCCCCCCTCATCCTGTGCATTTCACCGTGCCGAAGCGGTTCGACCGTTTTATTGCGGGTGTTTGGCGCCAGCGGCATTCCATCCTATTACCAGCCCTGGAAAAATGTATTACGCTGGGCCATGCAGGGAGGAGAGCACTTCTGGGATTTCCCCAGCGGTCCAACGCCGATTTTCATCAAAGAAACTATCGGTCCTTATACCCGCATCGAAACCGAGTTCAACCCCTTCGACCTGGTACAGGCTATCGGGTATCCGGTGGAGAAGCTGCGGTTGATGCTCGTCGCGCGCGACCCGCTGCAAACCTGGGCTTCGTGGCAATCCCTATGGGGGAAAAAAACCAGTTTCGAGATTTTCCTGGCCGCCTTTGAGCGCGTCGAGTCCATCCGCCAGCAAATTAAAGCTGCCGGGCTGCCGCTCGTCCACTTCATCTACGAATCCGTGCGGGATTATGGGGCAGAGACCGCTATCAGGAATATGTTCATGCAATTGGGGTTGCCCTTTACCAGCCAGGCGGTGAGAGGCTGGTTCGACCTGCCGCCCTTTGGCAAGGAAGGCTCGAACATCTTCTACCCGCAGGAACCAGAAGCGTTTTGGGTGGAGAACATTCACGAAAAAGTAGAAACTGCCGATGGGCTGGAGTATTTCGCCCGCCCCGAACCCCTGCCTGGTATAACCCCAGAACTGGTAGCCCGGTTGCGCGCCAGCCCGATACAAGACTGGTATGAAGCATGGCGCGCTGAGAACTATGCCCACTTGAATGCCAACGAAGGGAGCTGAATGAAAAGTCTTTCTGACGAGCTCAAACCTGCTGCGCTCTTCAACTCCATCACTTTTGGGATGGTGGTCGGACTGATTGCCCTGGTCAATACCATCACCTATGGCGTATTGATTTACCAATCCACCGGTGACACGGTGAGCGGAGTGAGGCTGGCGTTGATTAATGGTCTGGTGTTATCGCTCCTGTTTGGCCTGTTTGGTTCGCTGCCGGGCATGGTCGCGTTCCCCCAATCAGCCATCACTCCTGTTTTCGCCGGGCTGGTGCTCAATATTATGCAGAGTATGGATGGACAGAGTCAACCGACAAGCACCGCTACAGTCATGGCAGCGGTCTTACTGGCCTCGCTCGCAGTCGGATTAGCCTATTTGTTCATCGGGCATCGCAAACTTGGTGAGATTATCCGCTTTATGCCCTATCCGGTCTCTGGGGGGTTCCTGGCCGGGCTGGGATGGGTGTTGCTGAAAAGCGGCATCGAGATTGGGACAGGGAAATTTGCGCTCGAAACCTTCCTGAACCCCGCTCGGCTGGCCGCCTGGCTGCCGGCATTCATCTTTGGGTTGCTGCTTTTCCTTCTGCAAGAAAAAAGTTCGCTCACCTGGCTCAATCCGCTGGTCATCCTTGGGGCAATTGCCGGGTTTTACGCGCTCAACCTGCCTTTTTCTTCACTGAAAGAATTGCGGGAAGCAGGCTGGTTATTGATGATTAACACACCACAGAATGCGCAGGTTTTGTTCCGCTACCCGCTCCTGGCCCACTTTGGAGAGATTCAGTGGGACGCGATTTTCCAAAACATCGGCATTTTGCTGACCCTTTTATTTACAGCGCTCGTCAGCCTGCTGCTGAATATCAACGGGATTGAGATGGCCGTCCGCAAAGACATTGACCCAAACCAGGAAATGCGCCTGGCTGGCGTGGCAAACATCCTGACGCTCCTGGCGGGCGGCGGGATTATCGGTTATCCATCCGCCGGATTGACCATCCTTGCCCACAAACGCGGGCAGCCAGGGCGATTGTTGAGTTTCATTGTAGCGGCCTTGTTTGGGGCTGCCCTGTTATTTGGGGTGCAATATCTCTCTTATTTGCCCACTTTTGTCATCGCCGGGCTGCTCATTTCGCTGGGATTAAACTTCATGTACGAGTGGATTGTGGAGGGACTATTCAAATTTTCTCGAACCGATTTCCTGGTCGTACTGGCTATCTTTTTCACCGTTGTCTTCTCTGATTTGCTGCGCGGGGTTGCCCTGGGCATGATTTTGATGGTCATCATGTTTGCGGTCAGTTACAGCAAAACCAACGTTATCCGCAGCGTTCTGACGGGCAAAACGTTCCAAAGCAATGTGGACCGTCCGCTCAAACACGCCAAATATTTACGCGAAGAAGGCGACCAGCTGCTCATTTTACGCTTGCAGGGTTATATTTTCTTCGGCACAGCCCATTCAATCTATGAATGGGTCAAAGAGCATATACAGGCTGAATATCTTCGCGCGCGGTATCTTGTGATTGACTTTACCCAAACCTATGGAATCGATTCTTCGGCTGCACAAGTATTTGCCAAGTTGCGTTTTTTATCGCAAGCCAGCCAATTGACCCTGGTTTTTGTCGCCTTGAATGACAAAATGTTGAAAAAATTTGCCCGCGATGGCTTCGACCTGCAGGACCCCAATTTTCGCGCCTTCGAGACCCTGGACTACGCAGTAGAGTGGTGTGAATCTTTAATTCTATCCAGCTCAGTCATGACCATCATCACATCCAGCAGCCTGGTGCAAGACCTGGGCGCATATTTCAATCCCGACGAGCTCAAGGCCTTGTTCGGATACATGAAGCAGCTCGATGTACCAAAAGGAGAACGTCTGATTTCTCAGGGCGAAGAAACACCAGGACTGTATCTGATTGAGCGCGGACAAGTGACGGTTTACCGCGAATTGGGAAATGGCCGCCGCCTGCGCCTGCGCACCATGGGCGCTGGCGCCAGCGCCGGCGAAATCGGACTCTACAGCGGCGGCCCGGCGTCAGCATCGGTGGTGACCGAATTTCCAAGTAAAATTTATCTACTTTCGCCGAAAAATTTACAGGAAATGGAAACAAAAGACCCGGCCCTGGCTATTAAATTTCATCGCTACATCATCCAGTTGCTCGGACAGCGCTTGCAGAATACGACAGCCAGCGTGCAAGCGTTGATGGAGTAACTCCTTATTGCGTCAAGTAGAAACGGTTGCATCCCTCAAGGTGATTCTTATGATTAGAAAACTTATGATTGTGGCTGGCATCCTGGCAGGGGCAGTCTTGATTGGATGGCTGATTGTCATCTTCAATCAATATTCCACAACCCAACAGCAAACAACCCCCATCTATGTTGCCGTCATGTTGGAGCGGGAGAAAGCCCAAGGCTCCGAGAAACCTTTCCCCGACAGCGTAGACGCGATGCGCGGCGTAGAATTGTGTGCAGCGGAAATCAATCAGGCCTGGCGCAGTCAGAACCTTCCATGGGAAATTAAGATTGATTTTTATTACGACGAAAATCAGGTCGAGGTTGGGTTGGCGCAAGCAAAGAAAGTTGTCGAAACAAACCGTGCTCTGGTCGTGCTGGGTCATGCCCAATCACAAGTTTCCAAACCAGCCGGACAGATTTACGCCCAACACGGCATTCCTGCCATTACTGGCTCGGCCATCAACGATGATGTCATCCAGGGCAATGAATGGTACTTCCGCATCTTGCCGAACAGTTCTGCCCAATCACGCCAGATGGCTCACTACATTTACCGCGTGCTTGGAGAAACAAAAGCAACCGTCATCGAAGCCAGGAACGATGCTTTTGCCCAGATGTTTGCCGGCGGATTCAGGCAAACCTTCCAATCACTGGGCGGCGAAATCGTAGCGACCCACGAATATTCGCGTCCTGAAAGCAATCAACTCACCGATGAAATGAGTGAGATTATCACCAAAATCCAGAATACTGAACAAGCAGGTATTTTAGTATTCGCCGCCCGCGCTAGTGATGGCGCCTTGTTCATGATTGGCCTGCGCGACCGGGGTGTGAACAACCCGGTTTTTGGGCCCAGCCCGTTTGCGAACATCCTTTTTCTTTCGACCATCGAAAGCGCGGCTCGCCGCAGCGAACCTAACTTTTACTCCAACGGCATTTATGTTCTGGCTCCGGTAGTTTTTGATACTGCTGGCGATAAAGGACAAAAATTTCTGGCTGCTTTTCGCAAAACTTACAACGTTGACCCCGGCATGAAAGCCGCCACCAACTGCGATGCGCTCAAAGTGACAGCCAAAGCCATCGAAAACGCCCAAATTTCCGGCACGCCCGCAGCCCTGGCCGATGACCGCCGCAAGGTGCGTGACGCCCTGGCCGCAATCAATGCGCCAGAAAAAGCAGTGGAAGGTGTCACCGGAAAAATTTACTTCGACCAGAACCATGAACCGGTCAAGCCCATAGATACCAGCATTTACCAAAACGGCCAGCGAATTTCTGCCATTAGCCAGATTGTAGAAATCGACGCCGAAACCGCTGCCCGGCTGGAAAGCCATCTGCAAGAGCGCAGCCCGGTGCTGAAGTACGATAACCGCTTTTTCCGAATTACTGATGTCGTTTACGTCGGCATTGACGTCAACGAAGTCAGCGAACTCGATACCCAAACTGGAACCTACCTGCTCGATTTCTATCTCTGGTTCCGGGCGCGCGAACGAATGAACCCGAACGATTTTGTCTTCCTGCAACTGGCCGAACCAATTGACTTCGGCGACCCAGTGGTCGAAACCTTCGAAAATGGAATCGCTTACCAGGCTTATCACGTCAAAGCCAAATTCAAAGGCAACTTCGACTACAAAAACTACCCCTTCGACCAGCAAAGACTGGGCATCCAGATGAAGCACAAATTCAAAAATGCCCAGGAGTTGCTGCTTGTTCCCGATACGATTGGGATGCGTGACATTACAAGCGAAGGCTTTTTGAAGCGGCTGCAAGCCCAAAACGTCCTGAGTTCCCTGGGCGATTGGCAGCTGGTTAACCGAAATGGCAGCGCGGTCATCTTACAAGACAAAGTCATTAACGACTCCACCCTGGGCAATCCCAACCTGGTGGGCACCAACGATACGCGCATTGCCTATCCCATTATCAAAGTCGAATTTGAAATCCAGCGCAACGGCTGGAGTTACATCTGGAAAAACCTGTTGCCGCTCGGATTCCTGGTCGGCCTGGCCTATATGGCCTTCCTCTCGAAAGCCAGCGAATATGACAAAATGTACGATGTCGTCACCAGCGTCATCCTGACGGCGGCCTTCTTCCAACTCGGCCTGAACGATTCCCTGCCCAATATCGGCTATCCGACGGCGATGGATTGGATGTTTTATATTTTGTACCTCCTGTGCATCGCGCAAATTATCACCATCTTGATCATCAGGAAGTACATTCACGCCGAAAAGGAATCGGAAGCAAGCAAAATTGTATGGGGCGCGCGCTATGCCTACCCCATCCTGGTCATCATGGGCGGCTACGCTGTCTATCTCATGTTTTGGCGGTAAGGTTTGGCTGTATAATCACTTCCGATTCGCTCGTTTCTTGACGAGATTTCAAAATGCGTTAACCTATCTGCATGGCCGAAGAACTTACCGTGAATCGGCATTTCGTAACACCGCCTGCCGCCGCGCCGGGGCGGAAGCGATAATAGCGCGGGCAGGCTGTACCTTGCACCTTCCCAACCTCAAATACGGCATTTACTGGAGGTCGTGGACGCCCTGATCGTCAGCCATCAACGCAAGACTCTCAGCGGACTGACGCGCCTGCTGCTTTCGGCTCATAACTGACCAAAGGGGCTCTTGAATTTCGTTGTAAAATTGGTACATGCCCCAAACGATTAACATCCTCTTCCTTGCCGCTGAAGCCGAACCCTTTGTCAAAGTTGGGGGGCTGGGCGATGTGGCTGGCACTCTCCCGCGTGCCTTGCGCGCTCTTTCGAACGAAGATTTAACCGTAGATGTCCGCCTGGTTTTGCCCCTGCACACGGTTGTGCGACAGGAAGGGCTGAAGCCGCTGGGCATCTATTCGATTCCGCGCGGCAGGTCCGAGGTCCAGGCAGAAGCGTTTGAAGGGACGCTGGATGGGATGCCGGTCTATTTCATCAACGGCGAGCCAATCCGCGCCAGCGGCACTGTCTATTCATCCAATAACAAACTCGATGCAGAAAAATACGTTTTTTTCTCCCTCGCCGCGCTGGCATTGCCGTCGCACATCCACTGGCTTCCCAACCTGATCCACGCCAACGACTGGCACACTGCGCTGGCAGTTTATGGCAACCTGGTCAAACGCTGGGAGGATAAAACCAACCGCATCGCTTCGCTGATTACGATTCACAATCTCCCATTTTTGGGACCTGATGTAAAACAGATATTGGAAAGCTACGAACTTCCTCTGGCAAATACCGACCTGCCGGAATGGGCGCGCGTGCTGCCCATGCCTTTGGGGTTGTGGGCTTCGGATGCCATTGTGGCAGTTTCGCCAACTTATGCCGAGGAAATTCTGCATGAAGAATTTGGATGCGGATTACAGGATTTCTTCCGCAACCGGGCGGATTCACTCTACGGCATCCTCAACGGGCTGGACACCGCCTCATTCGACCCGCAGACGGATCCGGTCATCACCAGCCGCTTCCACGCCGATGATTTGTCTGCCCGGTTGCCCAACAAAGCCGCCCTGCAAGAGAAGCTCGGCTTGCCCGTCTTGCCGGAGGTTCCCCTGCTCGGCATGGTCTCACGTATGGACGAAGCCAAAGGCATTGACATTGCCCTCAAAGGCTTGAAAATGCTCACCAAACGACAGTGGCAGCTGGTCATTCTCGGCGCCGGTAACCCCACACTGGAAGAACAAGCCAAAAAACTCCAGGAGACCCTGCCCGACCGTGTGCGCGTGGAAACCCGCTACGACGCCAAACTGGCGCGGCAGATCTACGCCGGCGCAGATATTTTCCTTATGCCCTCGCGCTACGAACCATGCGGAATCTCCCAGATGATCGCCATGCGCTACGGCTGCGTCCCACTCGTCCGCGCAGTGGGCGGGCTGCACGATACCGTTACCGACAGCGAGACGGGCTTCGTCTTTGTGGACAAACGGGTCAAATCTTTCAACGACGCACTCAAGCGCGCCCTTCAAGTGTATCCCGACCGTGAGCGTTGGGAGAACCTTCAAAGGGCAGGCATGCGGCAGGATTTTTCCTGGAGCCGCTCGGCGCAAAAGTACCTCGACTTGTACAAACGGCTGATCGAGATGGCTGCTTCACCGGCATCAGCCCGCGAAGCCTACCCGGCGCGCAGCGGCTTGCCTGTGCGTCGAATCCGCGATGAGAAAACAAACAACGGAGAATCAAAATGAAAACAAGAGCCGTCATCCTTGCCGGTGGAGAGGGCGCACGGCTTAGCGTCCTTACCGCCAAGCGCACCAAACCGGCTGTTCCTTTTGCCGGCAAATACCGCATCATTGACTTTGCCCTTTCTAACTGCGTCAATTCCGGCATCTTCGACGTCATGATCCTGGCGCAATACCGCCCGCAATCCCTCATTGAACACATCGGCTCCGGCGCCCCCTGGGACCTCAACCGCGACTTCACCGGCGGCGTCAAAATCCTCACCCCTTACAAAGCACGCAACGACTCCGACTGGTATGCCGGCACCGCCGACGCCGTCCAGCAAAACTTCACCTTCATCAAACAAGGCTCGCCCGACCTGGTGTTGGTCCTTTCCGGCGACCACATCTACACCATGGACTACGAGCCGATGATCACCTTCCACATTGACAATCAGGCAGATGTGACCATGGGGGTCATCAACGTATCACGCGAAGAAGCGTCCCGCTTCGGCATCCTGTCTATGGACAAACACAACCGAGTAACATCGTTCGTTGAGAAACCCGCCAACCCTCCCTCCACACTGGCAAACATGGGCGTGTACCTCTTCAACCGGCAGCTGTTGGATGAAATCCTGTGGGAAGACCACCAGAACGAAGCCTCCTCGCACGATTTCGGCAAAGACATCCTCCCGCGCCTTGTCCAATCGAATGCGCGAATCTTTGGCTACCCCTACACCGGCTACTGGATGGACGTAGGGACCGTGCAATCCTACTGGCAGGCGCATCTCGACTTGCTGGCGCCCTCTCCTGCCCTCAAACTCTATGACCGGCGCTGGGTGGTTTACACCCGCACAGAGGAGCGCCCGCCGGTGCATCTCTCCGGTAAAGCCGATATTTTCGCCAGCATGATCTGCAACGGCAGCATCATCGAAGAAGGCGCCCATGTGGAAAGCAGCGTGCTATCGCCCGGCGTCATCATCAAAGCGGGAGCCGTCGTGCGCGAATCCATCATCCTGACCGACAGCGTCATCGAAAGCGGAGCCGTCGTCGAGCGGGCCGTCATTGACAAGCGCGTGCGCGTCGAGCAAAACGCCCGCGTCGGCTGGGGCGTTAAAGATGCAAATATCCGCATCGCAGTGGTTGGCAAGAACAGCGTCGTTCCATCCGGATATGTCGTTGAACCTGAAGGAGTAGTCAGCACGGATGTCATTGCATCCGATTACCCCGAACCAACCGTGCGGGCGGGACAATTGATACAAACACGGAGACAACCCAATGAAATTTGAACGTTCAAGCGGAGTCCTTCTTCATCCTACCAGTCTGCCGGGTCCCTACGGCATCGGCGACCTCGGTCCCCAAGCCTACCGTTTCGTAGATTGGCTCGCCTCCAGCGGCTGCAAACTCTGGCAGGTGCTTCCCCTCGGTCCCACCGGCTACGGCGACTCACCCTATCAGTGTTTTTCGGCGTTTGCCGGCAACCCCTACCTCATCAGTTTTGATGCCCTGATTGAAGATGGCCTCCTGACCCCAAATGACTTTGCCGGCATGCCATCCTTCGACGCCTCACGCGTGGACTTCGGCCTGCTCATCCCGTGGAAACTTGATCTTCTGCAAAAGGCTTTTTCCCGCTTCTCCTCCGCGCCCGAAGCCTTGCTCACGGAATACAAAAAATTCTGCAAACAAAACGCCTCCTGGCTCGAAGATTACGCCCTCTTCATGGCACTCAAAGAGGCACACGGCGGCGGCGCATGGAACGAATGGAGCGAAGACCTTCGCAAACGCAAACCTGCCGCCATGAGGAAAGCTCGCGCCGAACACGCAGAAGGCATTCAACGCCACTGCTTCTACCAATTCATCTTCTTCCGCCAGTGGCGCAAACTGCGTGAATATGCCAACGCGCGCGGCATCAAAATCATTGGCGACATCCCCATCTTCGTTGCCTATGATAGCGCTGATGTATGGGCAAACGCCGAACTCTTTTTCCTCGGCGCAGACAGTCTGCCCACCGTCGTTGCCGGAGTCCCGCCCGATTACTTCTCCGCCACCGGCCAACTATGGGGCAACCCTCTCTACCGCTGGAAGGTTCACAGAGAGACCGGTTACACCTGGTGGCTGGAGCGTTTCCGCTCCACCCTCAGCCTGGTGGACATCGTCCGCCTGGATCATTTTCGCGGGTTTGCCGGCTACTGGGAGGTCAAGTTTGGTCAACCCACCGCCGAACATGGACGTTGGGTCAAAGGACCCGGCGCCGACTTCTTCCGCGCGCTGAACAAAGGGCTGCTCAAAGGCAAAAACGCCCGCCTTCCCATCATCGCCGAAGATTTGGGGGTCATCACGCCCGACGTTGTGAAATTGCGCGATGACTTCGATCTGCCGGGTATGCGTATCCTGCAATTCGGCTTCGACAGCCCCAAAAATCCCTTTTTGCCGCACAATTACATCCCCAACTGCGTGGCATACACGGGCTCGCACGACAACGACACAGCATTGGGCTGGTACAACACTGCGCCTGAACACGAAAAAGACTTTGCCCGCCGCTACCTGCGCGTGGATGGAAGTGACTTTGCTTGGGATTTGATTCGCGGCATCTGGGCGTCGGTGGCAGTCTTTGCCATTGCCCCCATGCAGGATGTGTTGAGTCTCGGTTCTGAAGCGCGCATGAACTTTCCCTCCAAACTGGGCGGCAACTGGGAATGGCGCATGCGCGAAACCGACCTGTCCCCTCAACTGGCGGGAAGACTGAAAGAATTGAACGAACTTTACCTGCGGTGATACAACAAGGCGGCTGGTGGGTTGTCCAGCCGCCTTGCTTTTATCTCTCCGCCAGTACGTGCCGCGCAATGACCAGCCGCTGAATCTCGCTGGTCCCCTCCCCAATGGTCATCAGCCGCGCATCGCGGTAAATCCGCTCAACGGGATACTCACTCGAATAGCCGTAGCCGCCGTGTATCTGAATGGCGTTGCGGCAGACTCGTTCTGCCATTTCGGTGGCAAACATCTTTGCCATGGCGGCTTCCTTGTTGTAATTGCGTCCCTCTTCCTTCAGCCAGGCGGCTTTATAAACCAGTGTGCGCGCCGCTTCAATTTCGGTGGCGGCATCTGCCAGCATCCACTGAATGGCTTGCTGTTCGGCGATGGGTTTGCCAAAGGCTTTGCGTTCTCGCGCATAATTGACCGCATATTCAAGCGCCGCCTGCGCCAGCCCCACCGAGAGCGCGCCAATGCCAATGCGTCCGCCGTCGAGCGTGGCGAGAGTTTGGTGCAGCCCCCTGCCTTCCTCGCCAATCAGGTTGCCAAGCGGCACGCGGACGTTGTCGTACGTCACCGCATGAGTGGGCGAGCCGTGCAGCCCCATTTTCTTTTCGGCAGGACCAATGACCAAACCGGGGGTATCCGTCGGAACGAGAATCATGCTCAGGGAGCGGGAGCCGCCCGCAGGGTCAGTGCGAACGAGGGTGATGATGTATTCGGCGATGGAAGCGTTCGTGCACCACATCTTTGCCCCGTTGATGACCCATTCGTTTCCGTCTTTTACCGCTTTGGTGGTTACGCCTCCTTGCAAATCGGAGCCGGCGCCGGGTTCGGTGAGCGCCAGCGCCGCCAGTTTGTTCCTGCCGCTTGCCACGCGCGGCAGCCATTGCCGCTTGAGTTCTTCGCTGCCAAAGAGAACAAGCGGCGTGGTGCCAAGCCCGTTGTGTGCGGCAATTGCGAGGGCGGTCGAACCGCAGCCCCAGCCCAGTTCCTCGATGGCAATCGCCGCGCTGACGGCGTCCACGCCTGAGCCGCCATACTCTTCGGGAATGTTCAACCCCAGCAGCCCCAGCGCACCCATCTTGCGCACTGCCTCCCAATTGAACTGGCTGGTAACATCCACTTCATGGGCTTTGGGCTGAACCTCCTTTGCAACAAAATCGTGCACGGTTTTTTGCCAAAGCCGCTGTTCTTCTGTGAGATCAAAGTTCATGAGTTTCCCTTGTTGTTGAGATGATTTTGTTTTGAGGCATTAGTATTACAGCGCAAGGTTGATTTTTTGCCGACAGACCGTCCGCGAACACTTGAATCAGGGTGATTGCGTCCGCGCAAGTCAGAGACTTGCGCTGCGTGGCGGCGCGATATTCGTTCAGGGGCGACCTGACCCATTTGATTGACTTTGCGCTGTAATGGTAGAGCGTGATGACTTTGCCGGCTTGGAGATGATGGCATTGTTCATGATTCTTCTTTCGGGTTATTGTATTCTTCAAGCAATTGCCGCGCCATCGCCGACTGTTCTTTGGGAATGAAAATTTGCACGTTTCCCAGAATGTCCAGCATGGTGGGGTAGATGTGCTGCCCCACCGACTCTTGAAAGAGTTCCACATCTTCGATGCCGTTGCCGAGCAGATATGCCTTGATGACCTCCGCTTCAGCCCGTCCCTGCACTTCGGTGAGCAATTCCCATTTCAGTTCGTCCATGTTACCTCCAGGTCAAGATGAAAAGCACGGTCCAGAGCGTGCTGACAATCAACTGGCGCACGCCAATGCGCGTGGGCTTCCAGCCGGCGGCAGGGTGTGTGATCCCCCACATCGTTTCGAGCCATTGAAACAGGTAAGGGAGGAAGAGAAAGCGTGGGAGTACATTGATCAAGCCCAGGATTAAGACTGAAACGAGATTGAAGGATGTGTACAAGGCAGCGCGCCATCCCCGTTTCCACAATTCGCTTCTTTCCTGACCTTTTGCCTGTTCCCGCTGCTCAAGCCTGAGATACGCGTAAACAATGCTTGCCGCGCTTTGGAACCACACCAGCCCCCACAGCCACCAGCCCGCCGGGTCATACTGCCCCACGCCAACCCAATACGCTGCCGGCGCCACCAGCGCCAGGACACCTGTGGCGATGATTTCGATGTTGATTTGCCGTCGCTCCTCGCGTTTACTGACCAGCCACAAATGCCAGGCAAAAATCACAATGCCTGGCGCGGCAAGGTACAGCAAGGCGCCGAAGCCGTTGAAGATGAGAGCGAGTAGAGCAATCAGTGCAACAACGGCGTAGAGGAGGAACCAGAAGCGGGCGGCGGGCAGATCGTCCCGTGAGCGGCGTTTGGAGTAGATTTTGATGAGAGTGGCGGCAGGCTGGCGAAGCATAAATGCCGCCATCGCGGCAATGACCAGGCTGAGCGATGCTGTGGTGAACGCTCTTCCTGCAAAGCTGCCAATCAGTAGCGGGCTGAGAATGAAGACCCACGATCCATGATCCTGCGGAATAGCAATATGTTTGCGAAAGAGTTTGTGGTTTGCCATGCTTGTAATGACTCCACTGCAAAAACCCTGAAGTTTCACCACAAAGATACGGAGTCACAGAGTTTCCCTTCATTACTTATGCTCGTGTCTCTGTGGTTCGATTTTTACCTTTTTGCAGTAAACTCTATAATTATATCGTTTGTGCAGATAAAGACCAGCCGTTTCGGTATGCTAAAATCTGTGCAGCCGGCTGGCAAGGAATTTTTGACGAGGAGATGATTTGAAATGGCAAACAAGAAGAAACTGGAAGCAAGGCTGGAGGCGCAGCGTAAGGCGCGGCAGGCAAAGTATATTCAGATTGCCGGCGCGGGATTGGCTGTTTTGGTCGTTGTGTTGGGTCTCTGGTGGTTTTTGGGGCGGGACACTGCCAAGCCCAAACAGTATGCATCTTATCCGCCTATGGTCATTGACCCTGCAAAGAAATACGTTGCCACGTTCGTGATGGAAAAAGGCGGCGAATTTACTGTGGAACTGTACGCCGATAAAGCGCCCAAGACGGTCAACAACTTTGTCTTTCTGGCGCGGGAGGGATTCTATGACGGCACGACCTTTCATCGTGTGCTGGAGGGGTTCATGGCACAGGGCGGCGACCCGACCGGCACCGGCGCGGGTGGACCAGGCTATCAGTTCGAGTATGAGCCGAACGATTTGAAGTTCGACAAGGCGGGCGTGCTGGCAATGGCAAACCGCGGCGCGCAAACGCCGACCAACGGCAGTCAGTTCTTTATCACGTTTGGACCGGCGCCTCAGTTGGACGGCGGATATACCATCTTCGGTCAGGTCATCGAGGGGATGGATGTGGTCAATGGCATCACCCGCCGCGACCCCGATCAAAACCCCAATTATTCCGGCGATGTCATCAAAACGATTGTCATCACGGAGGAATAAAAAATCAGGTCACGAATTGAAAAACCCTTCGGCAGATAAAATGCCGCTGAAGGCTCTCTCTGCGTCGGCAACGGCTTTTTGTTTCCATTTTTGAGCGCTGGGGTTGAAGAGTTCTTCGAATCCGTGTTTTGCTTGCGCCAGCACTTTTTCGTTTCTGGCGCCATGCCAGTATGCGCGGTTCTCGTGAATCATGACGCGCGGGCTTTGAAACAAGCCGTACATTGTGTTGCCGAGCGTGCCAAATTCGAAAGCGGTGGCAAAGAATCGTTTTTGGGGAAATTCATTTTGCCATAGGGCGTATTCATAATCTACCATGTCGCCGCGGATGGCGTAGAACTCGTCGGCGGTGGCGGCAACCACGAGCGGATAGTTGAACCGCTTTTCATAATATTCGGATGGGTTTGTATCCAGCGCAGAATTGACCAGGCTCATTTGATAGCGTGGACCGTAACCCGTGTGCATGTCCAGGTGCAGGATTTGGTCGTAGAAGGACAGCATTTGTTTGTAAAGGGTCATGAGAACTT